>Ga0207701_10005189_pt1 | contig 13112 bp, 13 predicted proteins | sample KBSSwiSSwithPhiX_FD_184294 | JGI IMG/M metagenome (GOLD analysis project Ga0207701, IMG submission 184294) | Switchgrass rhizosphere bulk soil microbial communities from Kellogg Biological Station, Michigan, USA, with PhiX - S5 (SPAdes) (version 2) | ecosystem: Environmental > Terrestrial >...
ATCGATTTCGCACGACTGATCGAGAACGCGGAAACTCTTTGTCGGTGCATTGAAGAGCGTGACAAAAGCCTGCGAGAGAATGTGCTGTCCCGTATGTTGTTGCATGTGGTCGAGGCGGCGAGACCAATCAATACGACCGCTGACTTCGGTGCCAACGGACGGCGTTGCGCCTTGAACGAGATGCAGCACCCGTTCGCCGTCGTCTACAACTTCGACCACGCGCGATCCGTTTAGTGTTCCAGTGTCACTTGGTTGTCCGCCGCCCGTTGGATAGAACGCAGTCCGATCCAGGACAACTGCAGTCCAACCACTCACGCGTTCCGTGATATCAACCACGCGCGCGTTGAATTCGATCAAATGGGAGTCAGTGTAGTAGAGGCGTTCGGTCGGCATTGGATTTTGGGTCCAGCGATTCACTTTAGTAATACGATCAAAGAAAGGTCGTCCTCTTCTGGCACCGCAGGCGACCTCGCCTGCACAACGTTGCCACTCTGGCGCCCTTAGCTGACACAGCAGGCGAGGACACCTCCGGTCCCAGAAGAGCGCGTCCGTTAGTATGCAGATACTACTAAAGGGTAGCGAGAGGCAAGTTGTCAGCGCGCCGTTTTTGACAGGGTCTTCTGCAAACGCTGATAATCCGGCGTCTGTTCCCAAGTTCACACAGTTGCGAAAGTTTGGAGCTAGCTGATGACAGTGAATCCAGGTAGATTTCTCCTATGCTGTTGCGCGTTTGTTCTGATATTCATGACAAGCGGACGTCTTACCGCGCAGCAGCCTTTCAGCGCGATAACATATCGGCTTTCAATGTCGCGGCCAGTCTCACATCTTTTCGAAGTCTCAATCGAAGTAGCCCTGCCTGCTGATTTCAAAGAACAGTCGGTGTCATTTCAGATGCCGAAATGGTCGCCCGGGCGATATGCAGTTTTTGACTTTGCCAAGAACGTGCAGGAAGTTCGTGCCACAGCCGGAATTTGTCCACCCGCCGCACAGTGCAAGATGGCGCCGCGACCAGTCACCCGCGTCGACGACCAAACGTGGAGTGTTGCGACGCAGGGAAGCCAAACGCTGTCGCTATCGTACAAGGTATTCGGTAACGACCTATCGGGCACTTTTTCACAACTCGATGAACGACATGCGAATTACAACGGCGGCTCAATCTTCATGTACATCGTCGAACACAAACCGGATCCGGTGAAACTCGTCATCGATCCACCGGCTGGTTGGAAGATCGTAAACGGCCGCACTCAGCATCCCGGACAAACTGAATGGTTGTTTCCCAACTGGGACATCATGATCGATACGCCGACCGAGATCGCACCTGATTGGACGCTGGACAACTTTGAAGTCAATGGCAAGAAATACCATGTGATGGTTCATTCGTTCGGCGCTGAAGGAGGGAAGCGTCCGGCACTCGTTAAGGACATTGAAAAGATTGTTCGCGCCGAAACCGAGATGTGGGGACCACCCGAGTTTGATGAATACACCTTTCTGGTCCATTTCGCTGCTGACGATGAATCTGGCGATGGAATGGAACATCTGACATCGACTCAGATTATTGAACCAGGCGCGCTCGGTGAAGCAGGGACCTACGACGATACTCTTGGAACCGTAGCGCACGAGTTCTTTCACGTTTGGAACGTCAAACGCTTGCGTCCCTATGAACTAGGTCCATGGGATTTTACGAAGCCGCTCAGCACTCGCGGTTTGTTTGTGGCCGAGGGATTCACGAACTACTACGGGCACTTAATGCTTCGACGGGCAGGTCTCCTGGATGACGCTCAGTTTCTAAGCCGCGAGGCTCGCACAATTAGTGGAATTGAAAACGCTTCGGGCACCCAGCTAATGAGCGCAGTGGAGTCGTCACTTTCTGCGCCATTTCTTGACGACGCGCCGCACGCTCAAAAGACGAACCTCGGTAACACGGCAATCAGCTATTACCCGAAGGGCGAGTTGGTCGGTATGGTGTTGGATTTGTTGATTCGTGGTCGTTCAAAGGGAAAAGTTTCTTTAGACGATGTAATGCGAGCGATGTACGACGAGTTCTACCTGAAGAGCTCGAACAATAGTTACTACCTTCATGGCCGTGGTTATCAACCCGAGGATCTCGAACGCGTGGCTTCACGAGTGGCGGGCATCGACTTGTCCGAGTTCTTCAAACTTCACGTCTTCGACACGGCGACTCTCCCCTACGAAGAAGCTTTTCGACCCGTGGGTTTGCAGGTCACCAGAAATCCGATGAAAGAGCCGTTTAATGCGGGCCTATCACTACAGTTTGACAACCCTCGCGCTCCCATGATTGAGAACGTCCGAAACAATTCACCTGCGGAGAATGCAGGCCTTCAGAGTGGTGACGAAATTGTTAATGTCGCCGGCGTCAGCGTTACAAGAAATAGCTGGTTGTCGACGCTCGCGAGATACAAAACAGGACAGTCAATTCCGATCACGGTCAAGCGGAATCGACAAACGATAAAGGCTAACATCGTTCTTGGCGAACCAGAGCGATTCGAGTGGAAGATCGAAGATCGTCGCGATGCGACTGCAGAGCAAAAGCAGTTACGGGCGGTGTGGCTGAGTGGGAAGTAGAAGAATGTCCGATATGCTTAGACAGCACCGGGGCAGTAGCCCGACTGTCAAGGAGGGCTCAGCGTCGGGTGGACGTTGATCAGCGCAACCCGAGCCCTCCTTGACAGTCGGCCTACTGCCCCGGTCGCTGACCAAGCATATCCGATATCGGACATCAGGGAACGATTACTTCAAGTGACTGCGGGACAATCTCAAACGTCATAGGCAGTTGTCCGACCAGTTCACCATCAACTTGCACAGGCGCTTCACCGAGAGCCCTCACTCGACTGGTCTTTAAGAAGCGCACACCTTTTCTGTCGTTCGGCATCCCGCTTCGCATAGCGTAAGAAAGAAACTGCAAGTAGCGAACTCTGCTGAACGTTTCAATGATGCAAACTTCAAACTCCGGCTCCTCGAGTCGAGCACGTGGAGTCACCATTAGATCGCCACCATATCGAGTCGCTTTTCCAATCGCAGCAAACGTCGCGCTGTAATTGGAACCATCAATCTCGAGCGTGAACTTTTGCGGATGCCATGTCGCCAGATGACTTAGTCCCGACAGCCAAAACGCGCCTCTTCCAAATCTCTTCTTTAGGCCGGGATGAACACGTCTTACGACGGAAGCATCGAGTCCGATTCCAGCCATCAAAACAAAGTGACGACGTGCGCCGGTCGTTTCATTGATTGCTACTCCAAAATGAATGCGACGTGAGTGTCCTTGAGCCGCTATTTTCAGCGCCTCATCCACATCCATTGGCAAACCTAATTCACGAGCGAGTACGTTGGCGGTCCCTCGAGGAAGAATTCCCAGGCGCGCATTGGTTCCAACCATACCCTGGATTGCTTCATTGATCGTTCCATCACCACCTGCGACAATCACGTCCGTACTACCATTGTTAGCGGCTCGCGCCGCAAATTCCGTAGCGTCTCCTGGTCCCGTCGTCAATTTCAATTCGACATCGATACCCAATGCGCTCAGATCTGCTGCCAACTCCTGAATGGTTTTTCGCTTCGAGACATAACGTCCTGTCTTCGGATTGGAAATTAGTGTTGCTTTTCGGGTCGACATATAGAAAGCAGTCAATTGGCAACTGCGATGCCGCCTATGGACTATCCATTCGTGAGCAAAAGGTAATTACCGGGAGTGACGAACTCGATCATTCGCATACACATGTCCGATAAATATGTCGTTAGTCGCCTTTCCATGGAACAACAAAAAGAGACTCCGTCACAACGCGAGCTGATTGTATTGCTGGTTCTCTATCTGATCGGATTCGGTCTGCTGGCGATCAATCCACATGATCGGGCGGACTGGGCACTGGAAAACCTTTTTCCGCTGGGACAGCTAACGGCGGTCATCATCTCGTATCGATATTTCAAATTCACGCGTCTCTCATACTACATGATCTTCTTCTATCTGCTCGTTCAGTCATGGGGAGGACATTTCACTTATGCCGAAGCTGCGCCTTTCAATTGGGCGCGAGATCATTTTCAACTTGGACGGAACCACTATGACCGAGTCGCTCATTTCATGCTGGGTTTCCTGCTGGCTATACCGATTCGAGAAATTCTGATGCAAGTTATCCAGGCGTCGCGGCGTTGGATGAATTTCCTGACCGTTTCGATCGTGCTGTCGATAGGCGCTTTCTACGAACTGATTGAATGGTGGGTGGCAATTATGGCAATGCCTGACCTTGGCGATAAATTCTTAGGAACGCAAGGAGACATTTGGGACACGCAATGGGATATGTTTCTGGCGCTTGTGGGTGCGGTGATTACGCTGGCGCTGTTTGCTAAGAGGCATGACCGGGAAATGAGGAACTAATTTTCATTGGTCATTTTCCATTTGTCATTTTCCATTTGGTGCCAGCATTGAATTCTTCTTGTCTCGTTACCTCAATCACTGATGCCTGTTGTCACAGATGTCCCTTAGGAATAGGCAATGGAAAATGACAAATGGAAAATGTCCAATGACCAATAGTGCTCTTTCCTACTCCAGCCTGTAGTTCGGTGCTTCCTTCGTAATGATCACATCGTGAACGTGTGATTCTTTCAGTCCGGCGGAAGTGATTCTCAGGAATCTGGTCTTCTCTTGAAACTCGCTAATGTTGTGGCAGCCTGTGTAACCCATTCCGGACCGGAGTCCGCCCACGAGTTGAGTGACCATCTCGGCGAGTGTTCCTTTGTAGGGGACGCGTCCCTCGATACCTTCCGGCACTAACTTGGATTCAACTTGAGTTGGGTCTTGTGCGTATCGATCGCGAGAGCCTTCTCGCATCGCACCGATCGAACCCATGCCTCGATACGTTTTGAAAGAACGACCCTGAAACAGGATCACTTCGCCCGGCGCTTCCTCGGTCCCGGCGAACAATGAACCAATCATTACGACATCTGCGCCGGCGGCAATGGCTTTCGCTACGTCTCCCGAAAACTTAACACCACCGTCTGAAATTACCGGAACACCAGTCCCACGTGCAGCCTTAACACATGACGAGATGGCGGTGATCTGAGGTACCCCAGCACCGGTAACAACACGAGTCGTACAGATCGAGCCTGGACCAATACCAACTTTAATTGCGTCAACTCCGGCATCGATGAGTTCTTTTGCTCCTTCCGCCGTACCAATGTTGCCAGCAATCAAATCTGTGTTGGGGTGTCGTCTCTTTGTTTCCTTTACAGCATCGATCACTCTCGAAGAATGACCGTGCGCCGTGTCGATCACCAAACAATCAACGCGGGCTTTCACCAGTTCATCAGCTCGCTCGCGGTAATCACCGGACGCTCCAATCGCGGCTGCGACTCGAAGCCGACCCAGGTCGTCTTTGGCTGCGGTCGGATACTTGATTGCTTTCTGGATGTCTTTAACAGTGATTAGTCCCTTGATGTGTTTGTCTTCGTCCACGACCAGAAGTTTTTCGATCCGGTGTTTCTGAAGCACGGCCTTTGCTTGTTCGAGCGTGGTGCCGACCGGAACGGTTACGAGTGGCTGTTTAGTCATTACTTCTGAAACGGGAATTTCGAAACGAGTCTCGAAACGCAGATCGCGGTTTGTGATGATGCCGACGAGGTGGCCGCCTTCATCAACTACCGGAACACCGCTGATGTGAAAACGCTCCATCACTTGGAGTGCCTCATGTACCGGACGATCAGGTCGAATGGTCACCGGATCAACAATCATTCCGGATTCGGATCGCTTAACTTTGTCGACCTCCTCAGCCTGTCGCTCGATGCTCATGTTTTTGTGGACGACACCGATGCCGCCCTGTTGGGCCAGGGCAATTGCGAGCGCCGCTTCAGTCACGGTATCCATGGCCGCCGAGCAAAGTGGGATTTGGAGTCGAATGTTTCTTGTGAACTGGGTGGAAGTGTCCGTCTCGTACGGCAGTACGTCTGACCGATCTGGGATTAGGAGAACATCGTCGAAGGTTAAGCCTTCAAGTATTTCAGAGGTAATCATGTCGTGGTTAAGACTCCTTAAGTAATGAATGAGTATTGGGCAAATGCAGAACTGCCCGCCTTTTGAGCGGGCAGTTTAGTTCTCGTGAAGCACACTTTCGAGTGTCGCGCCGGAAGGCGCAGACACGCAGCAAAGGGAATACACTTATTGAAGAACCGCTTCGTAATTAGCTTCCTGTAAACCGGAATCTTGTGTGTGAGCATTATACAGAGAGACGCCAGTAACTCGGAGCGCATACGACGGCGAAGTCATTTCTGATGTTGACTGGGCGCGTTTCTGAAACCAGTGAAGCGCCGCCAAAGCCGCTGCCGTAAGCAAAGCAAGAATCAACACAGATAAGACCACGGTTAGAATTGGCGATCGAGTAGCTGGTGTTTCTGTGTAAACCTTCGAATGCATTGGCGTGGTGTTAACGTCATCGGACGAATCATCATGCTCTCGCAAATATCGCGTGTAGCCCTCGATTGCCTCTCGTTCATCGTAACCAACGCAGCGGGCATAGGCTTTTATAAAGCTACGATTGAAAACGCCTCCGGGCAGGCGCTTGTAATCGTTTGTCTCGATTGCCTCTAGATAATGAACGGAGATTCGCGTCTGATCGCAGATTTCGCGTAGGGGTATGCCGCGCTCCTCGCGTGCGAGTCGCAATTGTTCGCCAATACTCGCTGCCATCTCCAATCGCTCGATTCCTGGCGGTGGTTAGGATGGGACTGATCCTGCGCGATACTACCCGGAAGTAAGAACTATGCTGACTCGATTGAACCGACTTCTATCGTCGCGCCGCTTCGGTTAATGCCTACAACTCCCACTGTTGCCGCACTATAGCTTGCGCTGGTAAACGCTGTCAAACTTTTGCTTCTCAAAAGATTGGCGTCTCTTGCTTCTTCACTCACAGGGTGGTACGTTGACCGCCACAGTGACCCGGTACAGTCGCTTTCAATCTCTACAATTTTACAAAGTGAGGATAACGAGATGTCCTTAGAAGCACTCGGTATGGTTGAGACCAAAGGATTCGTCGGTGCAGTTGAAGCCGCCGACGCAATGGTCAAAGCAGCGAACGTGCAACTGCTTGGTAAAGAGTATATCGGAGCAGGTTATGTAACGATTTTTGTGCGCGGTGATGTGGGTGCAGTAAAGGCGGCGACTGATGCAGGTGCAGCAGCGGCCAGGAGAGTGGGTGAGTTGATTAGTGTCCATGTGATTCCGCGGCCTCACGCAGAAGTCGAGCGTGTTCTTCCGGTCAATGGACGCACCGGTTTGAGTCCCGACGAACGAGCAATTCAAGGTGGAGCCCGTGGACAGCTTGGCGAAGGCGAACAAGGCAAAGCCCTGGGGAACAGAGAGGGAAGTAAAGAGCGAAGCAGGTGAGTGCCGATTTCAGATTAATAAAGCCACGTTTTCAGCTTCCAATCTGCAATCGAAAATCTTCACTCTGCAATGGAGCGAAGCGTTATGTCGGTAGATAAAGACTTGGTTTCCGTACAACAAGCGCGCGACCTGGTTGAGGCAGCGCATCGCGCGCAGGCTGAAGTAGCACAGTTTGATCAAGCAAAGATTGATCGTATCTGCGAGGCAATGGCGGCAGCTGCACTGCGCGAGGCCGCCAGGCTCGGAGCCATGGCGGTTGAAGAGACCGGGTACGGAGTCCCTGACGACAAACGCGAAAAGAATCGTTTTGCCGCTGAAGATGTTTGGAATTATTTCCGCGGCCTCAGAACAAAAGGGGTCGTAACCGAATCGAAGGATGTTGTTGAGATTGCCAGTCCACGCGGCGTTGTAGCTGGAATCATTCCCTCCACCAATCCAACTTCCACAGCGATCTTCAAGATTCTAATCTCAATCAAATCGCGTAATGCCGTCGTTCTTTCACCGCACCCATCAGCTGCAAAGTGTATTAATGAGACGGCTCGGGTCATGAAAGAGGCGGGCATCAAAGAAGGACTGCCCGCGGATGCGATCGGTTGCATGACTTCAGCTACGATTGAAGGCACAGAAGCTTTGATGAAGCACAAACAGACAGCCGTAATTCTCGCGACAGGCGGAATCGGTCTCGTTCGTGCTGCGTATTCGTCGGGTAAACCGGCATTTGGAGTCGGCCCGGGAAATGTTCCCGTTTGTATTGAACGAACTGCCGACGTCGCGAAAGCGGTGCAAGATATTTTGACCGGCAAGTGTTTTGATAACGGGACCATTTGTGCATCTGAGCAAGCGGTTGTTTGCGACGCACCAGTCGAACAGGCAGTCAGAGAACAGTTCAAAGCTCAGGGCGCACATTTTCTATCCGCGTCTGAGGCTGAGCAACTGGCTAAGGTTGTAGCGACTCCGCAGCGTTCACTTAATCCAGGCATTGTAGGGAAGTCCGTTGACGTGATTGCGAAGATGGCAGGTCTAAACGTTCCAGCTGGAACGCGATGTCTATTGGCGAATGTTGCTGGTGTTGGACGTGAGCACCCGCTGTCGATGGAAAAGTTGTCCCCGATTCTTGCTTTCTATGTTGCAGATGGCTTAACAGCGTGCGTGAAGCTGAGTCAGCAGATTCTCGGCTATGGTGGAATGGGCCACACGGCTGGAATTCACACTCGATCGCGAGAGGCCGCGGTGCAATTTGGCGCTGACATGCCGGCCTCGCGCATAACGGTAAATACACCAACTACCCACGGCGCGATTGGCTTTTCAACTGCGCTACCTCCTTCGATGACTCTTGGTTGTGGTTCGTGGGGAGGCAATGTTACCTCCGACAATGTTGGGCCACTCCACCTGATGGATATCAAGCGAGTGGCATTTGAAACCAGGCCAGTGAAGAGCGCCCGACCTGCGGTAGGAACGCAAAAGGTATCGAGTACTCAACCAGTAAACGTCGCAGAGCCAGCGGTTGCTGGTGGCAAGATTAATCGGCAGGAGATTGCGGCAATTGTGGATCGGTTTTTAGCAGGCAAGGGTGTCGACAATGCACCCGCTCCATCGCCTTTGCCGAAACCTCCGATAACACCCGAGGCTGGCAGTATGTACAGCGGTCCAGCATCAATTCCTGAGACCAGATCGGAAGCGAGTAATGGTGGCAATCGATCTACCGATCGACCCGGAGCCCAATCGTTGCCAAGGCAGGCACCGGCCCCTAATGGGGGCAAAGCAGTTGATTTCGTTAGCGAGGACGACGTGCGTCGCGCGATTCAAAAGGGCGAGAAGATCTACGTCACTCCCAAAACAATTATCACACCGGCAGCCAGAGATATGGGGGAACCGGCTGAGGTGTTTGCGAAAGTTTGAAATGGTCTTTGGACTTTGGTCTTAGAGAAATCCAAAGACCAAAAACCAAAGAACAAAAGCCAATTCCAATGTTCTTAGCAAAAGTAGTCGGCACAGTTTGGTCAACGAAGAAGACTCCTGATCTCGAAGGCGTCAGGTTCCTGATTGTGCACCCGTACGATCTCGACAAAGAGCCGACGCGGAACATTGTTGTGGTAGCGGATCGTCTCGGTGCCGGAACGGGTGAGATGGTTATGTGCGCGTACGGAAAGGCGGCGCGAACGGCCATTGGAAACCAGGATATGTCGATCGAAGCTGCCGTCGTCGGAATAGTTGATCGGGTTGACATCACTGATTCAACCTCACATGAGATGGTTGAAGCGGCAAGACGACTCGCACAGGAGAATGGAAAGTTTTAGATCTCAAATTTCAAATTGAAGATTTCAGATTGACCGTTGAAGCTACTAGCCACTGACCACTGAACAAACCTTGACCACCCCAAAACACGCATCTCCCTAAACATTCTTCCATGGCAAATGAAGATTTGATCTATCGGATCACGCGTGCGGTTTATGATCGCGTGGGCTCGGCCGCTGATGAACAGACGATCGAGCAGTTAGTAACCGATATTTATCGAGCAGTTGAGGAGACGCGCCCGGCTACAACCCAGCCAAATATTGGTCGAGTCCAGAGTGCGGCCTCAGTTCGCGAAGGATCGTCAGATCGCATGGTGATTTCAGTGTTTGGGGTGGACCATCCTGGAATCGTTGCCGGTGTAGCGCAGATTCTGGCCGAAGCGAGTTGCAGTATCATCGATATCAATCAAACCGTGGTTCAAGGCAAATTTGCAATGGTTATCATTGTCGATACCGCTCGTGCGCGCGAAACTGCAGCAGAACTCAAAGATAGATTGCGACGGGAAGGTGAAGCGCTGGGTGTTCGTATCTATGCGCAGCGAGAAGATCTATTTAATGCGATGCACCGAGTGTAAGAACGAGCTTGGTGCTTTGAGCTTTGTACTTTATTCGTCTCTTAAACAAGCCCTAAGTACAAGGCACTAAGTAATAATACAAAGTTCAAATCAGTGCTCCCATGTCTGACCCCGAGATAGATCGACGTTGTACCGTTTGTGGCGCTTCCGTTCGACCGAGCGCGGCGTTTTGTCCGCAATGTGGTCAGGCTATTCCAGGACAATCCCAAGGTGATGAAACACTTCCTGAGCAGGATGCCCATAAAACGATCACCATTAGGGAAAGCGACACCGTAGCAATTGCTCGCGAAGCCGTTCCCGATTTTTCAGAGACCCAACCGCTGACCGCGTTTCCAGTGCGACCTATCGGAGCTGTCCCTCCGTCACAACAAACCACGGTAAAAAAGGCGGGTGCCGATGGTGCTGTGAAGAGCCGGGTGGAAAAGTTGCGCAAGGTATCAAGTGTCGTAATTGATCAGGCAGCGTACGATCCGAGTCTTCGATTCATTCTTGTGGCCGCTGGTTTCTTTCTTCTGTTCTTAGTTCTCCTTCTCATGAGCAAGGTGCTGGGTTAACAAACTACCGATGGAATACAGTCAAGCCGAGATCTTACAAACCGTAGCGATGACCGAGATGGAACATCTCGACGTGCGCACTGTCACGCTTGGTCTAAGTTTGCGTGACTGTACAGGTGACACGATGTCGATCGTTGCCGAGCGAGCGAGTAATAAGATTCGCACTACGGCTGCAAGACTTGTTCAGACTGTTGATGAGATTGGAGACGAGTTTGGTATCCGGGTCGCCAATAAACGAATTGCGGTCACGCCTATTTCGATGATCACCGAAGGAGCTAAAGGTGATCCGGTGCAGCTTGCGCGCGCCATCGATAAAGCTGCCAGCGATGTTGGGGTGGATTTTATCGGCGGCTATTCCGCGTTGGTCCAGAAGGGCGCCACGCGTTCCGAAGCGGAATTTCTAAATTCCATTCCGGAGGCTTTGGCCACTACCGAACGATTATGCTCGTCGGTAAACGCCGCGACAACGAGAGCCGGAATCAACATGGATGCGGTTGGTCAGATTGGAAGAATCATCAAAGACGCGGCTGAACGCACACGCGATCAGGGTGGCCTGGCATGCGCGAAGTTCGTTTGTTTCGCGAATGCGGTGGAGGACAATCCCTTCATGGCCGGCGCGTTTCATGGCGTGGGCGAAGCGGAGGCCGTAATCAATGTTGGAGTGTCAGGGCCGGGCGTTGTTCATCACGCGGTGCGACAGGCTGATGCCGATCTACCGCTTCAGGATCTCGCGGAAATAATAAAGAAGCTTTCGTTCAAGTTGGCCCGGGCCGGCGAACTCGTCGGACGTGAGGCCGCGCGACGACTAGGTCTGCCATTTGGAATTATCGATCTTTCGCTCGCGCCAACACCGGTGCCTGGCGATTCTGTGGCGAATATTCTCGAAGCTATGGGCTTCGAACGAGCGGGAACTCATGGGACAACTGCCGCGCTTGCCTTGCTTACCGACGCAGTCAAGAAGGGCGGTGCAATGGCTAGCGGATCGGTCGGCGGAATGAGTGGGGCCTTTATCCCGGTTTCGGAAGACGCCGGCATGATCGAAGCTGCTGCACTCGGGGCGCTGTCGCTGGATAAGTTGGAGGCGTGGACCAGCGTCTGTTCGGTTGGGATCGACATGGTTGCGGTCCCCGGTTCGACCTCAGCTGAGACTATCTCGGCGATTATTGCTGATGAACTGGCCATCGGAGTAATGAACAACAAGACGACCGCCGTTCGCATCATCCCGGTGCCAGGACGAAATGTTGGCGAGCTAGTAGAGTTTGGCGGGTTACTCGGAAGTGCTCCAATCATGGCGGTGAACGCGTTCTCATCACGCGACTTCATACGACGTGGAGGAAGGATACCGGCCCCCATACATTCGTTGCGGAACTAGCCTCACTTACAATTCAAAATACGAGAGTTGAGATCCTCACATGAACAGCTCTGACTTTCAGAAACTGTCAGCAATTAGATTAGAAGAAGCCAGAAGTCTGCTGCGCAATAAGCACTACGCGGGAGCGTACTATTTAGCCGGATATTCAATTGAATGCGCATTAAAGGCTTGCATTGCGGCGAAGACTAAAGCGACGGACTTCCCTCCAAAGCCTGACACTGTTCGTGACTATTACAAGCATGACTTAGTCGCGTTAGTGCGGGCAGCCGAGCTCAAAGACAAATTGGATGCTCGCTGTAAAGTGTCTTCGAGGTTTAAGGCTAATTGGGAGGTTGTTAGAGGCTGGACAGAACAGATTAGATATGAGACTAACATAGACAGTGGGACCGCTCGTATGATGCTAAAGGCGATCGGCGATTCGAGAAATGGAGTTCTGCGATGGATGAAATCGTACTTCTGAAAGAATGCCTTTCGGATACTCAAGTCAGAGAAGGAAGGGAACTGCTCAGTAAATTGGATGCAACAAATTTTCCAGTCAGAGCTGCTTATTGGGTGTTCCTGTGGGAAAGAAATTGGTGGGAACTCCACATAGTTACACCCGAAGAAGGGCGTAGCCATTACAAGGCTTTTTTGACTGTGAATAATGCAGCAGAAGACTACTCGGACAAGGTACGACTTAATTTTACAGTACGAGGTCTGAAGGATCGCTTTTATAAGCACATGATGGAGGACCTACGACGCGATGGGCCGCTTTCGAACAATGAACAAGAAAGAATTCCCGTAGGAAATGAACTAGTCGACTTATACATCTACCGCTTACCCGCACCTCGTAAAAAAGGATCGAATCATGCCTGAAGCACTCGGATTGGTTGAATGTCGTGGATTGGTGGCGATGATTGAAGCTGCCGATGCGATGGTCAAATCTGCAAA
>Ga0207701_10005190_pt1 | contig 13111 bp, 8 predicted proteins | sample KBSSwiSSwithPhiX_FD_184294 | JGI IMG/M metagenome (GOLD analysis project Ga0207701, IMG submission 184294) | Switchgrass rhizosphere bulk soil microbial communities from Kellogg Biological Station, Michigan, USA, with PhiX - S5 (SPAdes) (version 2) | ecosystem: Environmental > Terrestrial > Soil...
AACCTCCGCTTAGAGCCCGCTTCATCTCACTCACAGCTTCCTCCGGCTTCCATTGATTGTCGCGATACACCTTAACGACTTTTCCTTCGGGACTAATAATCACGGTCCGAAGTCCGTGAACAATCTGATCGCTGCCCTGGAAGTATCTCAAGCCAAAAAACTGCGCCACACCTTTGATTTGATCTTTGGTCCCGCTCGCGAAGTCCCAATGCTCGAACGTTTCGTTTTGATAGCGTTCCGTATGCGCTGCGCCATAGCTGCGTAGAACCTTGGGCGTGTCGTAGTCAGGATCGATAGTGATACTCAACAAGTGCGTCCTGGAATAGACGTCTGGTTCCTTCTGCAACTGCCGATCGACCTCGGCGAAATTTGTGCTCATCAGGTTGCAGTACTCTGGCAGAGGGCAGCGCGTGTAGATGAAGGTCAAGAGTAAGGCTTTCCCGCGAAAGTTGTTTAGGCGAATATCCTTTGCATCCTGATTCACCATTGTGTAGTCAGGAACTTCGTCGCCTTCCTTTGCCTCCGTGATTCCGGTTGTAGCCGATGGGTCAGTGCTCTGTCGCGTGATGGTGACGTTTTCCAGCCATGACTGACCGCCGCCAACAACCAGCGTCGCAGTAATATCGTCACCGGTTGCCAGATATCCCAGCGTCGCTTCATCGGGAAGCATGAATGGCATTGTCATCCCGGGCATGAAGTCTTTGACAGCCTCATGCGAAATCGTAACGAGATGCTTGTCGCGTTCGACCGCGACTACTTTGCCTTTGAGATCGAAACGCTTCTCGTCAGCCGGGTTAGGTTTGCGGCAGGAAGTGGCTCCGACGGAAACAAGTAACAAGGCGATCAGCACGAACTTGGCACAGGCTTCAGTCTGTGGCGGTACAATTCGTGTTTTCGCGATGGTTTTCGTAACAAACAGCCACAGACTGAAGTCTGTGCCACTCAGTCTTCCGATGAGTTTTTTCATTTAGTTAAAGGTTGTAATTGTTCGTCGTAGAGTCGTTGATAGTTCCAATAGTTGGCCATCACCTTGTACACGTAATCTTTTGTTTGTGAGAAGCCTATTTCGGGGACATAGCGATCAGCCTCATTTGCTCGAGACCGTGCGATCCAACGGGCAAGATTATCCGCACCGCCGTTGTAGGAACCAGCGACTGCCTGCGGTTGATTTGGAAACTGTTGGAACAAGTTCGCGAGATACTGCGAGCCAAAAAGCACTGCGGTATCTGCAAAGTACAGATCATCCTGAATGAAATCCTTTAGTTTCAGCTGGGCAGCAATGTCATTTGCGGTAGCTGGAATGAACTGCATCATGCCGCGAGCCGCAGAGACTGACTTAACGTCAACCTGGTAACGCGATTCCTGCCTGATGATCGCGAGCGCGAAACGTGGATCGACATTTCTCGGCGGAGCGTGCTTCAACAGGGAGTTTCGAAATGGCGCCGGATATAGCAGTTCAACTAAATCCCGAGGCGCAACCTCAATCACGTAATCAGCCGGCACTGTCTTCCAATACTGTTCGCCAAAGCGCACCGCACGATTTGCCAGACCACCACGCAGCGAATAGACGGCAAGCGAGTAACCCTCATCTGAGAAGGATGTTGTTTGAGTGTTCGTTGCAGTTGCCGACTTAGCGTTTGCTGCTCGAGCGCTAAATATTTCCGGCAGTGCTTCGTCGTAAAGTCCCAGGCTAAAGAGCGCATTGCCCAGCTGCTGATGGGCGTCGGTGGATGTGTCTGCCGTCGAGTTTTCTTTAGCTAGCTGGATGAGATTGAACGACTGGAGTTTGTAATTTGGAAGTGCGGCATAGGCACGTTTTAGAAGTTGAAAGAGTTCTGCCTGGTGCACTTTATCATTCGTGAGCCTTAACGCGTTCTGCGCGGCCACCCGTGCCTGATCAACCTGACCCTGGGCCTCGGCAGCCTTTGCCGAACTCCAAAGCGCGTTGAAGCGACCCGACACTGCGCTTTCAGGCAAAGAACGTAGACGTTGTGTTGCTCGGTTACCGTAGTACTCGTTGCGTCCATCTGAAATGGCCAGGTAGGCGCTTATTGCTTCCTGGGTTTTGCCTGATTGCTCGAGTGCGAACGCTCGCAGGAATGAAACTTCAGCTGGTGTCGTTCCTCCCGGCACACGCGTGCCGCCCATATCAGAAAACTTTGAGAGTTCGTCAGCATCGCGGACGACGTCGGACCATGAGTTCTGTGCAAGGTGTATCCGCAGCTGCGCAAACAAACTCAGCGCGTCTCCAAGATCATTTTTGAAGCGTGATCGAGCTTGCTGGATCCAGTTCAAGGCTTCTGGATAGCGACCGGCTTCATGGAACGCGTCGATGATGTTCAGGTAAATGCGTTCGAGATTTGGTCCTTCAGGGAACTTTGAAATGGCAAGCTTATAAGCTGCGATTGCATCGTCCGTGCGCTTGAGTCGAAGGTAACTGGCAGCTAGTTGGGCCAGCGCGTCGCGGGCACTCTGCGATTGTGAAAACTGATCGACCACCCTTTGGAATGACTTGATAGCGTCCTCGTACTTGCCTTCGAGATACAGGCCTCGACCAATCTGATAGATCGCATTAGGCACAGTGCCGCTTTGAGGATTCGCATCTACAACCGCCTGGAAGTGATTCCTGGCGCCTACAAAATCTCGATTGAACTGGTAAACCGAAGCGCGCAACAGATGGTCTGCCTCGGATAGATTAACCGCCGGAATGTCCGTCCTTTTCGCCAGTTCATCCAACTCTCGTACGCTTGCCAGCGCGAAGTCGTCGGGTCTTGAAGCGTCAGGCATCTGCATGACGAGCTTGCTAAAGACGTCGCGCGCTTCAACAAATTTGCCGGCACGCACGAGCGCTTGACCCATCAGTAGGGTTCCTTCTCGAGCGATCGAAACGTTCTTCGACGTGCCGACGACACGGGCGCTGGTTACTGCCGCTGAAAAGTCACCGCTCTCAAGGAAGCTCTCAGTGAGCCGCAAAGTTGCCGCGTCGTACAAGATGCTACCGGGATTCAGACTCACCAGGTGACGCAGGCGCTCCCGTTCAAGCACAAGGTCACCGGTTGAACGTGCTACACGTGCGAGATGCCAGAGTGCGTATTCGGCCAGAATCGAGTTGTTTGTGACTGTTGATTCGTAACCCGCCGTTGAGGTGGCGATATCGGAGGTTTCTTCGGCGATGCGTGCGAGCAGGTAGTCGTAGTTTTTTGAACGAAACAGCGACGGATCGACAGAGCGCAAGTTTTGGAGTTCAGCCCGCGCCGAGTTCCAATCTCGTGCTGCTACTGCAGCCCGTATGCGGCCAGGAGTATCTTGACCTGTTTGACTCTGAACAGCTCCGGCGAGAACCGTCGCTGTCACTATCATCAAAATGAATCTATGCAGACTTGATTGCACCATGACGCCATTATCTTTTACCTAACCTCAAATGCCAAAAGGTCGTTTGCATTTCACTACAGAGACACCGAGAGCACAGAAGTAGCACAGAGAGAGCCAACCACGAAAAATCGTTCGCTACTCATTTATGCTGACTCGTTGTAACCTAACGGAGTCAGCCAAAATCAAAATCCAAACACCAAACATTAATATCGATGACAAATGCCAATTCCATTATGCAGGCCCAGCTACTCAGTGGCGCTGCTGTTGCTACTCAGATCAAGCAGGCGGTAAAGGAAGAAATTGAACGGCTGTCAGTTGGTGGACCTGCACCATGCCTGGCAGCAGTTAGAGTTGGTGACGATCCCGCGTCGGCGGTCTATGTGCGAAACAAGATCCAGGCCTGCGCGGAGGTGGGAATCAAGTCAGAACATCACGCGCTGCCTGAAACGACAACTACCGCCGAGTTGCTTGAGCTCGTCCGTTCTCTGAATTCTCGGGACGATGTCGACGGGATTTTGACACAGTTGCCATTGCCCAAAGCTGTTGATGAAACGATCGTCATCGAAGAGATTGATCCACGAAAAGATGTTGATGGCTTTCACCCGATCAATGTTGGACGACTTGGACTAGGGCGGCCGCAGTTTGTTCCCTGTACCCCGGCGGGAATCATTGAATTGCTCGATTATCACCAGATTGAAATTCGTGGAACAAATGCGTGTGTTGTGGGTCGAAGTCAAATAGTGGGACGCCCGATGGCGCAACTCTTATTGCAGCGCGATGCGACGGTAACTATTTGCCATTCACGTACAAGCGACCTCGCCGCCGTCACACGCGAGGCTGACTTGCTCATCGTTGCAATTGGACGCGCTGGAATGATTGATCGTGATTACATCAAACCTGGGGCGACCGTCGTTGATGTCGGGATGAATAAACTGACTGAGCCTGAAGAGGTGCGCTCGATGTTTGGCCCTGCGGCAGACAAGCGACTGGAAGTACTCGCGAAACGTGGTTATACGTTGGTTGGAGACGTGAAGCCAGTGGATGCGATGGAAGTTGCGGGAAGATTTACGCCGGTGCCCGGAGGCGTTGGGCTGCTTACCGTGGCGATGTTGATGAAGAACACCTTGAAGGCGGCTAAGTTGCGTCGTGGAATAGCTTGACTCTCCTCTGTGTCCTCTGTGTCTCGGTGGTAAACCAATCGTCAGTCAGCTTCACCGCAGAGACGCAGAGAACACAGAGGAGGCACAGAGAAAGATCTAAAACCAAAGACCAAAGACCAATTTCCCCAAATGCTTCGTGTTGGACTAACAGGCTCAATAGGCGTTGGTAAATCATTCGTCGGCTCGGTGTTTGTCGAACTCGGGTGTCGTTTGTTGGATGCCGACGCTACGGCGCGTGAAGTGGTTTTGCCGGGCACTGCGGGCCTCGCTGCAGTGGTTAAGGAATTTGGTCCCGAAGTTTTGCAGACAGACGGGACATTGGACCGAAAACGACTCGGCGCTGTTGTTTTTGGTGACGAGCAGAAGAGGCAAAGGCTAAATGCTATCCTTCATCCCCGTATCATCGAAAGGCAAGATCAGATTCTTCAGCAATGGGAAAGCGAAGAGCCCAACGGAATCGGAATTGTCGATGCAGCATTAATGATCGAATCGGGCGGCTATAAACGTTTCGACAAATTGATAGTCGTTCATTGTCGACCTGAAGTGCAGCTTGAGCGTCTGATGTTGAGAGATGGTTTATCCTGCGATGAAGCTCAAAAGCGAATCGACTCGCAAATGCCACAAGAAGAGAAGCAGCGCTATGCAGACTATTTGATCGACACTTCGGATGGTTTTGAGTTAACGCGCCAACGCACGAAGGCAGTTTACGATCAACTGGTGAAGCGCCAAATATAATCTACCCCCAATGTCTATCGCATCTTTCAGAACCAGACCTGCTCGACACTCTTCGGCTAAGGGCGCCGCTGTTTGTCTTTTGGTTCTTGCCGTTACGCTAGCTGGTTGTATTACCAGCCACGGGCCATCGACCTTCTATGGAAAGATTGTCGTTCCCCGTTCGCAGGAATTTCGTTGGAGCGATGGTGGATTGCCACAGACTTTTGATCCGGCGTTCGCTGCTGCCCCACCCGATACGGATGCGGTTCGTGCATTGTTTGAAGGATTAACTGACTACGATCCGCAAACGCTGGCACCTGTACCAGCGGTTGCGACACGCTGGGAGTCTTCGGCAGATGGAAGAGTCTGGACCTTCTATTTGCGCGACGACGCAAAATGGTCAAACGGCGACAAAGTTACCGCCGCCGACTTTGTACGATCATGGGAACGCACATTGAAGATTGGCCCGCTCGCACCGCACACAGAGTTGCTTTCTAACATCGAAGGAGCCGGCACGAATCACGTGATCTCAAAAGGAATTGTTGAGCCCACCGAAAAGCGTTCGAGTTTTGGCGCCGAGGCAATCAGTGATCAGGTCCTTCGTGTTCGCTTGCACGAAGCAGATGCTAGTTTCCCTGCGCTCGTCGCTCATCCGGTGTTTCGGCCGGTAAAGGTTTCGGCATCCGATGCCACGCGCAGGTTGGAACCCCGGGAACTTGTTTCGAATGGCGCTTTCCAACTTTCGGGCACCGACAACGATCGCGTCTTGTTGGAACGGGCCAATACGTATTGGGACGGTGGTTCCATTGCGCTGCAACGAGTTGCCTTTGTGAGCAGTGCGAACGCTGAAGAGGCTTTGGCTGCTTATCGCGCGGGCGATGTTGATGCTGTTACCAATGCGCCGTTTGAGCCACTCGCATTGAAGCTTTTGGCAGGTTACGAAGACTTTCGTCGTTCAACTTTTGGGGCACTAACTTATTACACTATCAACAGCACACGTGCTCCTTTCGACGATGTTCGGGTTCGAGAAGCATTGGCTATTGCTATCGATCGTGAGCGCGTGAGCCGAGATCATCTGCACGGCGCAACTGAACCAGCGGGCAAGTTCCTTCCGGAGGCAATGTCTGGAGAGAAGCCGGTCGTAAACAAGGCTGACCTGCTCGAACAGGACACTACAAAGGCGCGCGCATTGTTTACTGAAGCTGGTTTCCCGGACGGTGAAGGGTTTCCCACGGTGCGTTTGTTGATTAACCGCAACGACCAACAGCGAGTGGTTGCGCAGGCAATCGCGGCGATGTGGCGCAGTGTGCTAAACATCGAGACCGAGATCATCACCAAGAATTGGGATGAATACGAAGCCGCGTTTAAGTCGGGTGATTATGATGTTGCGCGGCGGGGCATCGTCATGCAGACGACCGACGAACTGACAAATCTCAAAATGCTTTTTGAGCGCGATACGGGGCAACTACAAGTTGAAGCCACTCCAACAGTCCCCGGTGCCAAGCCAGAAACGGAAGTTGCCGGCCCGCGGGCACCGGTGTCGGAAGGCGATGCCTTGAAAGAGCTCCGCGCTGTACCGATCTATTTCGCTTCCTCGTTTGCATTGGTAAAGCCATATGTCGACGGCTTCGACGGTAATGTTCTGGATGTTCCTTCGCTGAAGAAGATTCGCATGAATACAAATTGGGTGGAAAAGAAACCGTGATCATTCGCCCTGACAATGACGAGACCAGAGAACTTGCCGCCAGGATTGTTTCCAATGGCGGCTTGATTGCTTTTCGAACGGATACTTTTTACGGACTCGGGGCGGACCCGCTAAACGATTTGGCGGTTGCTCGAATTAAGACTTTGAAGGGACGCGAAGACGGTAAGCCGATTCTGTTGTTGATGGCGGAAGCGGACGATGTAGATCCGCTAATTGCTTCGCGCCCGGAAGTGTTTAGTCTCCTCGTCAAACACTTTTGGCCTGGTCCGTTAACGATCGTCGTTCCGGCGTCCCCCGATTTGCCTGAAGAAATTACTGCCGGAACGTCATCGGTGGGATTGCGTTTACCGGACGACGATGAAGTACGGAAGTTGGTAGCCGCTTGTGGAGGTCGATTAACCGCCACGAGTGCGAATCTTTCAGGCAGTGAAGCGGCACGATCCGCAGCGGACGTTGAAAGGTATTTTCCGGCCGGAGTTGATTTGATTGTGGATGGTGGGGAAGTAAGTGCTACGAAACCGTCAACGGTGATTGATGTAACCGTAAACCCGTCACGTTTGATTCGCGAAGGAGCAATTTCACGTGAGGAACTCGAGCGGGTTGTATTGCTGTCTTGAGATGATTGCAGAATTGACAGGACCCAACGGCCTAGTCACCTGAAGTCTTTTGAATTCTGCAACCATGTCTCGGTGGTACTTGAAGTTCGCTACAGCGCGTAAAAGCCCCTTCCTACGGCGTCACTGTCAGATCCTTTACAAAACCCCAGTCGCCACTTGCGTTGACGTGAATATTGCCGACGGTCTTCTTCGCGATCACGATGTTTGACCCATACCACAGCGTGAAGACTGGCACGTCACGACTGACTATTTCCTGAATCTTTGTATAAAGCTCCAGACCTTTCTGACGATCAAACGTGTTCACTGCCTCATCAAGAAGCGCATCCAGTTCCTTATTGCTATAGCGACTCCGATTGCGCGACGGACGCGTTTGAGTAGGGATTTCCGAAGTTGCAAAGAGATCCTTGTAGAAAATTGGATCCTGATTGCCACCTACCCACTGGGAATAAGTGATCTGAAAGTTCCCGCGACGTAGCTCATCAAAAAGCGTGTTCTGTTCAGGCGTTTGTATCTCGACAGGAATGCCAACTTCCTTCAGATAGTTTTGAATCACGCCTGCATACTGACGACCCGCAATACTGCTACCGGATAGTTTATAGACGATGGGTTTTTCAAATCTCATCTTGGGGCCGTCGCCATCCGGATCTTTGAAGCCAGCTTCGTCGAGAAGTTTTTTTGCCTTTGCAGGATCGAAGGAATATGTCTGTCCAGGTGTGTAAGCCCACGATTCCTCAGGAAGAATCGAATTCGCGATCTTTCCATAGCCCAGGAGCAAATTTTTGATCAAGCTCTCGCGATCAACTGCGTAGCCGATTGCCTGGCGCACCTTCACATTATCCAGCGGAGCTGACGACGTATTGATAGTAAGCAGGTATAGGTTAGAACCGGTGAAGGCATTGACCTGTAGTTTTGGATCCTGCTCGAGAAGTTTGACTGCATCCGGCGATAAGCTCGTGGGCATTGGCGCAATGTCCACACGGCCCGAGCGTAGTTCAGCCTGAAGCGCGTTCATGTCTGAGATCACGCGAACACGAACCGACTGTATCTTTGACGGTCCATCCCAATACCCAGGAAACGCTTCAACGTCGACAACCTGCTGAGAATTGTCGTAATGCACAAACTTAAAAGGACCTGTTCCAACTGGCTGCGTCTTTTCACTTTCATAACTGTCTTTTGGAATGATCGCTACCGGAACAAGATTCGAAAGCAATCCAACCCAGGGTTTGATCAACGTCACGACGACTGTCTTTGAGTCGGGGGCCTCTACGCTTTTGATGTAACTGTGCTTGTCGTTGCCAGTACCTTCATAAAAGCTCGCAGACTTCGCAAAAGAGCTGGTAAACACGAGATCAAGTGTGTACTTCACATCAGCGGAAGTCAGCGCGCGTCCATCGTGAAACTTAACTCCATCATGCAGGGTGAAGGTATAAGCTGTGCCGTCCGACGAACGAGCAATATCGGATGCGAGCTCACCTACGTAGTCAAACTTTTCATTTTTCTTGACGAGAGAATTAAAGATCAGTGTTCGGATACGTTCGCTGGCGGCATCAACTGAAGGCGAGCCAATTGGATCGATGGTGCGAATGTTGTCGCCGAGAGCAATGACGAAGGAAGTGGTTTTTGTCCGGCAACCACCGAGCGCGATCAGAAGTATTGATAAGAACAGAAGAATGAACTTGCCGGTCCTCACTTGATGGTGCCTCCATACGTATAGTTCAGTTTTGAATTGAGTTTATCGATCTCGTCAGCCAGGACTTTAAAGCGGTCGAGATCAAGCGGTAATGGCGGCGCCGTGATGGACTTGATCGCGCCGATCCTTTTTAGAGAAGCACGTAAACGAGCTTGTGTAATCCGTCCATCGCGAGCCGCACTCAGTAGAGAACGATAACCGCGCCGAATCTTCTCCGGGTCGGCACAAATCAAAAGCATGTCCTCACCTGCGTTGAACGCACGAACAACCGCGTCCTCGATTTCGCAATGCCGCGCTATGGCGCCCATTTCCAGATCATCTGTAACAACGAGATGCTGGTATCCGAGTTCCTTGCGGAGGAGTTCAGTGACGATTGCGTAATTCAACGATGCCGGTTCCAACCTGCCACCAGTGAATTCCTCTTTGATGTTTATGTTTGGAAAGCCGCCGTGACTAACCATTACACAACGCACGCGATCATCACGACGTTGAAATAGTTCGATGTAAGGCGCGAGATCCTGGGCAATCAAATCGTCGTGACTAAGTTTGACGATAGGCATCTCTTCGTGTGAATCGACTTCGCCCGCTCCGATTCCCGGGAAGTGTTTCAGGCAACCAAACATGCCCGTGCCTTGAAGTCCACGCATGTACACGGTCGAGTAGCCGAGGACCTCGCCGGGTGATCGACCAAACGAGCGCGAGTAAAGACCATTTGATAGCAGGTCGCGATCGTCGCTCATGATGGACATGACTGGCGCAAAGTTTAGATTGAAGCCGAGCATGCGGAGCACTTCACCGGTTACGCGGCCAAGCGCCCGCGCTGCAGCCAGGTCACCATGCTGACGAATCGTGCGTGCAGACGGCATGGGCGTAAAGATTTTGCGAAGTCGATCGACGAGTCCGCCTTCCTGGTCAATGCCAAAAAGCGGTTGCGTATTAATCAAGTCTCTTACGCCATCCAGAAGCGAGCGCAACTGTTCTGGCCCTGCCACGTTGCGGCCGAAGATGATCACGCCACCGGGCTGGACCTCGCGAATTAGTTCGCTTGTGTCGTTGTCCAGCTCAGTGCCCGGAAGACCGATGAAGAAGAATTGTCCGACTTGTTGCTCGAGTGGAAGTGAATTAAGTGTGTCTGCTGGCATTGAAAAATAAAAACGTTAGCAAGCTATTAGGTCGCGAAAGTTTAGCATAAAGGAATTTCGGATTTCGGATTTCGGATTGCGGATTTCTTCTAATCAACGAAACGTCGCCAGTTCAGGAAACCAGGATGTCAAGAGAAAATTCGAAATTCGCAATCCTAAATCCGAAATTCATTCGTTTATCTTTCCTTCCTTAAGTAGTATAACCATCAATATGCCACGCGAAATCACCGATCGGGATCGCGTTGTCGAAGCCGTTAAGAATCTCTCACTAACTGCCGAACTCTTCGAAGAACAAAACGGGAAGCCAAAGTATGCGGGCGACCTGGAAGTGATCGTGCATGGGCGTGAATACGCGAGCGGCAAGCGAGTTGGGCCATACGTTCGCCTGCTCACCTATGACGCGGGCGAAGAGGTAATGCGCCAGGGTGAATGGGGTGGCAATACCTTCTACATCGCCGTGGACGGAGTCCTCGATGTTTCAGTCCGTGAAGACGGCGGTGTAAAAAAGATTGGCCAACTCGATCCAGGAATGTGTTTTGGCGAGATGGCTCTACTCGCCGGCATCGAACGCAACGCCACAGTCGCTGTTCCCCCCGATCGATCAGCCACGGTTCTCGAGGTTACTCGTCCCGCGCTTCGACTACTGCGCAAGCTGCCAAAATTTGGACTCACCCTCGACGAGACGTATCGAGCTCACGGTTTTGGACGAGTGCTCGAAGAACTCAGAAACAAACAACACTTAAGTGAACGAGTTCTGGAACCACTTCGCCACGCGGGCCGCTACATGGTCTACGGGAAACATCATGTTCTCTGCAAAGAGGGGACACCGATCGACAAATTGATTCTCATCCGAAGCGGTTGGGTGCGTCGTTCGAAAGGGATTCCATTTCACGCGACTTCGCCTGAAGTCGTGATGGGGATGGGAGTGAACATCGGTGTCGATTTCCTCGGTGAAGGAAACTGCCTTGGGCTCGAAGGTGTTAAGCAAACCGCCGATTGGAAATACAACGCGACCTTGATGGCGCGATCGGAAGTCCTTGAGGTTCCGATTGCGGCGTTTGATCCTGAAGCTCGCGCCGAACTCGTGGAGATCTTCTCTCGCTTTTCAATTGTTGAAGATGCGGGCCCGCCGACACTAGAAACGGTGCCAGACATCAAATCTCTTAAGTCAGCCGAAGAGGAGATAGCAACCGGCATAGTTGATGGGGCCAACCTCTTAGTGATGGACATGGATCTCTGCGTTCGTTGTGGGAACTGTTCGCTTGCTTGTCACAAGATGCACGGACAGTCGCGGTTGTTGCGACGCGGCATTCAGATCAAACGACCGGTCTCGATTGGCAAACAACGATTACAGCACGTACTGCTTCCGCAAGTTTGCATGCACTGCAAAGATCCGGAATGTTTGACCGGATGTCCAACCGGATCGATCTTTCGCGATCCATTGGGCCACGTGGATATTGATCCTCACACTTGCATTGGCTGTTTCGATTGTGCCACCCAGTGTCCCTACGACGCGATTACGATGGTGCCGCGAAGTTTGGAGGCTCCCACCTTCAGTTTTGTTCAAAAGCTAACTCGTGCGCTGAGTATCCGACCGACCGAGATTCCCAGTCCCACCGAATCTGATGATGTGGTTGCAATCAAATGCAACCTCTGCGAAGACACCCCATTGAATCCCAAGGGCGTGCGACGCCAGGCGTATTCATGCGAAGAAAACTGTCCCACGGGCGCGCTGGTTCGAGTCAATCCAACCGAATACTTCACGGAAATCGGAACGACGCAGGGGTTGATCTTCCAGGATGAAACACATGCGTTTGGGAGAAATATTCACAAGAGTGATCCGTTGGCGCGCGTTTGGAACATTGCTGGCGCGCTCCTCAGTATCGCCGCGGCAGTCATTACGATAATAGGGTTAGCGAAATATGGATTTGATGGTCGGTTAGCTGGTACCTGGCTCACGATGCGCTGGTTGACGGGGTTGGTCGGTCTCTTCGGTGTGGCCGTAGTCATGACCTATCCCCTTCGGAAACAGGTCTACCGTCGGCGTGTTGGCGCATTGCGGTATTGGATGTTGGCGCACAGCTACTCCGGTGTCATAGCAGGCATCGTCCTTCTCTTACACGCTGGTACTCGCACAGGTGGATTATTGACGACGATTCTCTACGTAACGTTCGAGGTTGTGATTCTGTCAGGCGTGGTCGGAATCCTTTCATATCTCATTTCTCCTCGGATCATGACGCGAATAGAAGGCGAGCCACTACTGATTGAAGATTTGAAGGGCCGGCATCAGGAATTGTTAGAAGAGCAAAGAGCAATTCTTGAGAAGTCAGAGGGTTGGCTAAGGGATGAAATTCTGCAAAAGATTTATCCGCGTTACATGTCCAGGGGATTCTTATTTCGCCAGATTCGTAGGCGCGAAGATCTAAAGGCCATGCTGGCTCATGCGCGAGAAGACTTCAAGGAACAAATTACCCGAGTGGCAACCGATGAGGAGCGCGATCTATTGCTCATGGCATTGGAAACAGCCGTCACGTTACGTCGGGTGGATGCGCTTATTTTGTTGCATCGGTCTATGCGTGTTTGGATCCCGGCGCACGTTATATCGACCGCGTTAATGCTGGCCCTGATGATTGTTCACATTGTTCAGGTGACTTTTCTCATGGCGCGGTAGGCAAATCTTATGGTGCGGCAGGCAAATGAAACTTTGATTG
>Ga0207701_10005191_pt1 | contig 13111 bp, 12 predicted proteins | sample KBSSwiSSwithPhiX_FD_184294 | JGI IMG/M metagenome (GOLD analysis project Ga0207701, IMG submission 184294) | Switchgrass rhizosphere bulk soil microbial communities from Kellogg Biological Station, Michigan, USA, with PhiX - S5 (SPAdes) (version 2) | ecosystem: Environmental > Terrestrial >...
ACGCCAGTTCACGCAATTGTTCGGATCGTGATCCTGTAGAAGATGTCCATCAGTCACTCTCGCATCGGCGCGAGATGTCGAATCGGGGGCACGCGTCCATACGGGCTGCGACGATATTTAGTTAAGGGCATTCTTTAATAACAGGGTTCAACAAAGAGTCCGGGCGCTCGTTTAGTTGCGAGAGACATAACGATGCAGCAAAACGAGCGCACTTGGACACTGAAGGAGGAGAAAATCATGAATACGGAAACTGCATTAATCACCGGTTCGTCCAGCGGTATCGGACTTCATCTTGCGCATGAATTCGCGAGGCACGGACATCCGCTCGTGCTGGTCGCTCCGGTTCTTTCGGAATTGGAAAGTGTCGCCGCCGACATTCAATCGAAGCACAACGTGCCGGTTGAGGTTGTTGCAAAGGATCTCGAGAACGACAAGGCGGCGGAGGAAATCTTTGCCGAACTCAGCGGCCGTGACGCGAGGATCGACATCCTCGTGAACAACGCCGGTCACGGTTTTCGTGGCAAGTCATGGGAAATGCCAATCGAACAGGACATTTCCATGGTGCGATTGAACATCGAAGCGGTGTTACGCCTGACGAAATATTTTCTGCCGCCGATGGTGCAGCGCCGTAGTGGTCGCATTCTGAACGTTGGATCGATCGCAGGTTTTAATCCCGGGCCACTGCTCGGCGTATATCACGCGACGAAAGCCTTTGTTAATTCCTGGAGCGAAGCGCTGGCAACCGAACTGAAGGACAACGACTGCGGAGTTACCGTCACGACGTTGTGTCCCGGTCCTACCGACACGGATTTCTTTCCGAAGGCGGATCTTCTTGAGACACGCGCATTTCAGAAGGCGAGCGTTTCGGCGCCACAGGATGTGGCTGAGGCCGGATACGAAGCGCTGATGAAAGGCGAGTTATTTGTGGTGCCCGGCATGATGAACAAAGCTCTCGTGGCGTCGCGGCGCATTTTGTCCGAAGGCGCACAGGCAAGTTTGAACGAAGCCTTCTATAAAAAAGTTCCGCCTGAAGATCAAAAACGCCAGCGCGGCGATTTTGAGCGCGAGGCGGTTGGATCGAGGCGCTGATCGCGCCGGCGCTGTACTGTAGTGTGCGCTGTCCTCAGCGCAGCAGGCTGCGATTCGTTTTCCGCTGAGACAGCGGACTCTACAGCTCAGATTTGCGACTGATACAGCCGCCTCTACAGTCTTGATGCTGTGAAGCGGTGGTGGCCAGTTGTCGTTATTGTTCTCGTACTCGCGTTGATCGTGGCGGGCGGCGCAGTGTACGTTGATTGGACTTGGAAACGAAAACTCTCGCCGCGCGGTGGGCGTCCGTTTCTGACCCGCGTGGAATTGCCGGTTCCGTCATTCCAGCAAGGCGATGATAAGTGGCGCAGCGATCCGTTAGGCGGTGTTCCAGACAACGGCACGATCGGCGGCGAAGGTTGCGCCGTAGCGTCGGCGGCGATGGTCTTCAAATTTTATGGGATTGATGTCGATCCGCAGCAGTTGAACTGGTTTCTAACTGCGACAGGCGGATACACGGAGCAAGGTTGGCTTTACTGGGATCGCGCAGCGTGGTTCGCGCCCGATCGCGTGCGGCACGTCTACGAAGATCTGCCTTCGTATCAATTGATCGATTCGAACATCGCGCATGGAAATCCCGTGATCGTGCGCGTGCGATTGGGTAGCGGCATCACCCATTTTGTGGTGATCGCAGGCAAAGATGGTTTCGATTATCTCGTGCGCGATCCGGGCGCGGGTTCTGCGAAAGGGCTTTACCCCTTGCGCGAACTCGGCAGCGACATCGAGGCGCTGCGGTTCTATCAGCCTATCGTGGACTCGAATTCGCAACTATCTGCGCGGCGCTGACCAGAACTCTGCCGAGCGATTGCGCACTCGGCTTTGGCCTAGACCGACAGCAGACTTTGCCTAACATCCTGGGGTAGAGTTTGTGTTGATAGCTGCGAGTCGTACGCATCTAATGAGACAGGCAAACATCTGCTAACGGGCTGAATAATGAAAAAGGGTAAATCTAAGGCAAAAGGCTCAGCAATTGCGAAGGATGCACGTTGCTCGAGCGGAGTCGAAGGGTTGGACGACATCATGGCCGGCGGTTTGCCGCGGGGTTGTTTTTATCTGATTCAAGGGGATCCCGGTTCGGGCAAAACGACTGTGGCGCTGCAATTTTTGCTTGAAGGTGTCCGGCGTGGCGAATCGGTTTTTTATGTAACCCTCTCCGAGACGCGCGACGAATTGTTGAAGGTGACCCGTTCACATGGCTGGTCACTGGAATCTATTCCGCTGCTCGAATTGTCCTCGATCGAACAGCTCCTGCGCCCCGAATCGCAGACGACAGTTTTTCGTCCTTCGGAGATGGAACTGAATACCGTCAGCAAACTGTTGATCGATGAGGTGAGCAAGAGGCGTCCGGCACGCATAGTATTTGATTCGCTCTCCGAATTTCGGTTGCTGGCGGAAACGCCGTTACGCTACCGGCGCGAATTGCTGCATTTAAAACGGCATTTCGCGCAGACCCAGAGCACGGTGATGTTGCTCGACGACAAAATGGGTACAGGCCTGGTCGGAACTGATCCACATGTGCTGAGCCTGAGCCACGGAGTTATTGAGATGGAACAGCTTTCTCCGGATTACGGCAAATCGCGACGGCGGCTGCGCGTGCTCAAATTGCGAGGAGTTAAATTTCGCGAAGGCTACCACGATTACATAATCGATACCGGTGGCTTGCGCGTGTTTCCGCGTCTCGTAGCGGCGGAGCACCGCACAAAAATCGAACGTGAACCGGTTTCCAGTGGTATCAAAGAGCTGGACGACTTATTTGGCGGCGGTTTGGATCGTGGCACCACGACGCTAATTCTCGGCACCGCGGGAACGGGGAAGTCCACGCTCGCTTTGCAGTATGCCAGGCAAATGGCCTCCAAGGGTGACCGGGCAATACTCTTCGCCTTTGATGAAACGCGTTCTATCATGCTCGCTCGCGCCAGGGCATTAGGGCTTGATTTAGAAAAGTACGTTAAAAACGGAGCCATCACCGCACAGCAAGTGGATCCTGCGGAGATTTCGCCCGGCGAATTCGCTGCTCGCATCAAGGAGCAGGTGAACGGCGGCTGCAGACTCGTGGTAATCGACACCCTTAATGGATATCTCAACTCGATGCCCGGCGAGAAGTACCTTACCAATCAACTTCACGAGCTTGTCACTTATTTGAATTACCAAGGCGTGTTGACCATCCTCATTTTGGCGCAACACGGGCTGGCCTCGGGCGCAGTGTCCCCAGTAGATCTTAGCTATCTATCCGACACTGTGCTGAACCTGCGATACTTCGAAGCGGCAGGCGAGGTCAGACAATCGATAGCGGTGATTAAAAAGCGAAGTGGCCACCATGAAAAAACCATTCGTGAATTCAAATTGGAGAGTGGCAAGGGCATCCGAGTCGGCCAGCCCTTAAAGGACTTTCATGGCGTTTTGACGGGAGCGCCTATTTTTCGCGGCCAGGCAGAGCAAGAAATGCGGGGGTTCTGATGAAAACGAATAATTCGACGGAGCGCGTCCTCATCATTGCGCCTGTCGGACGGGATGCTCACGTAATGGCCGAGTTGATGGGTCGGCACGGATTTGAAGCACTAATTTGCGATTCACTGGCAGAATGCGCCGCGCATATTCAGTTCGGTGCAGGTGCGCTCATACTTACGGAGGAAGCCCTCGAATTGGGCAGCTTATCGCATCTATTGGAAGCGCTAGCCGTGCAACCCTCCTGGTCTGAGTTGCCGCTCATCATCCTCACCACTGGCGGTGAATCTCGACTAGTCCGCTTGCATGAAATGACCGCACAGGCAGCCGGCGGTGTGACTTTGCTGGAGCGGCCTGTAGGCACTACAACGTTAATACGTTCTCTTGAGGTGGCGTTGAAGTCCCGCCGTCGACAATATCAGGTGCGAGATTTTCTGGACGAGCAACGCCGGAAGCAATCTGAGTTAGAGCAAGCACGGGAGAGTTTGCAGCGTGCGAAACAATTCGACGACGCTGTGATGGAGAACATGGGCGAAGGGCTCTATACCGTGGACAGCGCGGGATCGGTGACGTTCATGAACCCGGCTGCAGAACAACTCTTCGGCTGGACCTTCAGCGAGTTGCGCGGCCGGAAGATACATGAGGCGGTTCATTACAAGCATCCGGATGGCTCGCCATTCCCGGTCGAGCAATGCCCTAATCTGCAGGTGCTGCATTGTGGCGAGACCTTAACCGCACACGAAGACTGTTTTATTCGAAAAGACGGCACGTTTTTCGACGTTATTTATAGTGCCTCGCCTCTCCGAGAAAACGGAAGCATCACCGGCTTGGTTGTCGTATTTCGAGACGTCACTGGCAAAAAGCAAGCCGAAGAAGCTTTGCGAAAGGCGCACGAGCAATTGGCTGATCGCGCCAAGCTGCTTCAAACTCTCGTTGAGTCACGCACTGCGAAACTGGCCAAGTCTAACGAACGGCTTCGCCATGAGATGGACGAACGCGAAGCCTTGCGTCGCAAGTTACTTCACGCGCAGGAAGAAGAGCGACGGCGCATCGCTCGCGAGTTACACGATCAGATGGGACAGAACCTGACCGCGCTTAATGTCGGCCTCAAATCCCTGCTCGCTGGCCAGTCACGCTCGAATCTCGGCAGTCGCGTGCAACACCTTCAGGAGTTGGCCACACAAACTGCGCGCGATCTTCACCGCGTGGCAGTAGAACTGCGGCCGGCTGCCCTTGATGATCTCGGACTTGTTAAAGCGATTCGTGCGTTGATCGAAACCTGGTCAACGCGCTATCGCATTGAGGTCGATTTCGAGGCGGGACAATACAAAGCTGCCGGCATCTCTTCCGAGATTGAAACAACTCTTTACCGGATCATTCAGGAAGCGCTTAACAATGTCTCGAAACATTCTGGAGCGACGCGCGTGGCTCTTATCCTCCGCCGCACTGAAGAACAAGTTCAGGCAATTATTGAAGATGACGGGCGGGGATTTGATGCTCGCGTGACGTCGCAATCGCGTAATGGGAGCGGTCGCCTGGGCTTGCTCGGAATTCAGGAACGTCTCGGTATCGTCGGCGGTAACTTCAAGATTGAATCCGCTCCCGAGCGTGGTGCCACATTATTTGTACGCATTCCGATTTCCAAAGCACATGAGAAAGAAAAGAAAGCAAAGTGAGGCAAAAATTCGCGTACTGCTCGTCGACGATCATGCAGCTATGCGTGAGGCATTGCGAAGATTCATCAATTTGCAGCCGGACCTGTCGGTCGTTGCTGAAGCCGATGGCTACAGTGCGCTCGACGTATTCGCGCGTACAAAGCCGGACGTAGTTCTAATGGACGGCTCGATGCCAGGAAAAAACGGAATCGAAGTCACCCACGAACTCAAACAAGTTGATCGTTCGGTGAAAGTCATCGGTCTGACGCTGTATGAATCGTCCGCGTATCTGGAAGACATGATTACGGCGGGGGCCAAAGGGTACGTATTAAAAACCGGCGCGGCCACGCACGTAGCCGAAGCCATCCGCGCGGTTGCCGCGGGGAAAAATTATTTTGATGAAAGTATTCCGCGTCAGCCAGCTGCATCGGCTGAAAGCCAAACAGTGGCCGACGATCTAACCGCAGATGAACAGGCGGTATTGAAACGCGTCGCCAATGGCCAGACCAATGACGAGATTGCCGCCGACTTGAAGGTCCCTTTGGGCCGGGTGGAAAGACGCAGGACCGCCGCGATGAAAAAACTAAATGTGCGCAGCCGCGCCGAGCTCGCGCGAGTGGCCGCCGTGCGTCAGTGGTGAATTCTGGTTCGAAGCGCAGTCTGAGCAGTCGGTTAAACCCGGTTCTCAGTGAATTTAATTCCTACTCAATCTCAGCAGCCCAAACGGTTCCGGTGTATTTGCCTCTGCGATACCTGACTTTGACCCGGTCGTTCTCGCGTAATTTCTCCCATTTTGTTTGATCGGACGGAACTTGGAATTTACGTCCGTCGTCAACCATTCGCACTTTCACGATCCACTGTTCGTGCCTTAGCGCGCGTGGATCGCGACTCGTGCCGCGCTCCTCTGGCTTCATCACGTATCCATCAACTTCAATCTCATCATCAGCCATGGGACGGAGCTCCTCATCCGGACGAGGTGTTGGTTCAGTGGTCGGCGTTTCTGCACTTGTCAGCGCAGCGTCGATATGTTCTTTCGCTATCACCAATGCTTCGCCACTCTTCTTGTCACAACCCATAAGAGAAATTGAAAATGCTGCGACTGCGACAACACAGGGCGCTACACTCTTTCGTAACATTTCCATGACTTGATTGCTTCTTGTTAGTCCCGCGTTGGCACGTAGCATGGACATGCTCTCATGCGTGGACGAGGAGCGTGAATTATGGGTGTGATGTTGCAAGCGTTTTATTGGGATTGTCCCCGAGAGGAAAACCGCGAACACCAATGGTGGAGCTTCATCAAATCGAAATTGCCGGCTATTGCGCAAGCCGGTTTCACTGCCTTGTGGCTTCCTCCTGCAAACAAGGCAGCAAGTTGGAAATCGATGGGCTACGATCCTTACGATTATTACGATCTCGGCGAGTTCGACCAGAAAGGCGGCGTGCCGACCTGGTTTGGTTCAAAGGCCGAGCTGCTCGATCTCATTGAGTCTGCGCACGCGCTGAAACTGCAGGTGTACGCCGATCTGGTGTTTAATCACAACAGCGGCGCCGACGCACAGGAAACAAATCCAATCGACGAGCAGGTGCGTTGGACAAAATTCACGCCGAAGAGTGGAAAGTTTCCGCGGGATTGGAAATGTTTTCATCCGAGTCAATATGAGACGTGGGACGGCGTCACGTTCGGCGACATGCCGGATCTGTGTCACCGCACGCCGTTCGTTTACACCGAGCTGATCAGTTATGCGCGCTGGCTATTGGAAGAAATCGGCTTCGACGGCTTCCGTTACGATATGGTCAAGGGCTACGGCGGCTGGATGGTTCGCTCGATTCAAGAACTGCGCGCATTACGCGACGGTGACGCCAGTTTTAAGCCGTATGCAGTGGGCGAATGCTGGGATAGCGAACGCACCATCGACGACTGGCTGGATGAAACGAACGCATGGTCGGACAATCCGGTAGGCGCATTTGATTTTCCGTTACGCTGGCGATTACGCGATCTGTGCGACAGCTATGGAGTTAGTCTGCGAACTCTCGTGGAACGCGGAGTTTTGATGTGGGGTCGCCCCGGACAAGCTGTCACGTTCGTCGAAAACCACGACGTTGTGCGCGACACTCCAATCGTTAACGACAAGTTGCTGGCGTACGCGTTGATCCTCACGCATGAAGGTTATCCGTGCGTCTTTTGGCAGGATTACTTTAACTGGAACCTGGCGCAGCCGGATAATCAGAGCGGCATCAGTGCACTTGTGAAGGTTCACGAACAAAACGCCGCGGGCGCGACGCAAATTCTGCTCATAAATGACGATCTCTACATCATGCAGCGCTCAGGCACTGGCGATCACAACGGATTGGTGTTTGTTCTGAACAACCGCGGCACATGGAATGGCACGTGGGTTCAGACGCGATGGAATAACACGCGTTTAGTTCCAGCAGCGTGGTACAGCCGCGATGATCTCAGCACGCCCGAAGAGAAATGGACTAACGAGTCGGGATGGGTTGATGTTTGGGCCGCTCCGCGCGGCTATGTCGTCTACGTGCCTGGATAATCGAGGCGTAACTTCGCCAAGTTACGTCGCAAAGTAGCTGCGCTGCCGCGATTCGAAGCTATCGCCAAAATAGCGTTGCCACCAGTGATCGGTCTCGTCCAGGTGGCTCACTTCTACTTCGTCGGCCTCCGGATGTTGCGTCAGCCAGTCGCGAAAGGCGAAGTGCCTGTAAAGACGCATGAACTCGCCAAGATAAATATCGGCAACACGCGGATTGCCTCGGATGATGAGCATGTTCTCGTCATTGTTCGTGGTAGACGCTTCACTAAAGTTCGCAGAGCCGGAAACTACCAGCGGGTTGGCGCCTAACGGATCGACCAGCATGTATTTCGTGTGCAGATAGCGCACATTCACGTTCAATCCTGAAAGCTGCTCGACCAGCCAATGGTTGAACGCGCCTTTACCCAACCGCGATCCAATCGCGAACTTGTTGGCTTTCATTCTCCTTAGCTGGATGATGGCCGCTTCGTTCGCCGCCTTCTGCTCCTTGGTCTTTGTTGGTCCGCTCATCGCTTCCATTAACGCGTAGCGCAATTTCGCGGTTCCATTGCCGTAAGCATCCTGGAAGCGCTTGTTCATTCCGAAAGCAAAAGTCATGAAGAGCGCGTCATGGGCCGCTTTAGCCTGCTCGGCGTACCAGTCCAGCGCGTTCAAGTTGTCGCGCGGACTAAATATTGAAGTGATTTGCTTCGTGAGCAGGTCCGTTGGAAGCGGAGTTTTACCGGCTAACACCGTGACATCCGCAGACTTCGCGGTGTTTTTCTTCAGCTCGTTCCACAGCCATAAATATCCAGTGGCTACGTCGTTCCTTTCACAAATATGAACAACGTTGCTGTGCCCATAAATCCCTCCCACGCTGAAGTTCGTGGAACCTGTCAGCAAGGCCTGAGCGGCACCGGCTTTCGTCAGGACGATGGTCTTGTTATGCGAAAGCGTCAGACCCTGCGCGTTGCGTGGATAACAAATGTTGCCCAATCCGAATTTCTGGATGGCAGCTTCATTCGCGGTTTTTTGTTCGTCGTTTTTCGCGTGGTAAAGAACCTGCACGTCCACACCGCGGTCGCGAGCAGCGCCCAGTGCTGTCAGCACGTTACCATCCGTAAATTCATAGGCGGCCACACGCAGTTCCCAACCTGGACCAGCGGCGCGATCAATGAAATTCGCGATCGATTCAGCTGCGCCGCGCGACAGCCATGTGAACGCTGCTGGACCAATTTGTTCGGGCCGCTTGTCGCCGAACCGCCGCGTGTACTCCTGAGACGCAGCTGCGCCACGGTTGAAATGTACATGATGCGTTCTGCCGTGTTCGCTCTCGGTGCCGATATTAACTGCTACTTTTTCTGACTCGGTCGGGCTCGCCGGCGTACCTCTCAGAGCGAACACTTCGTATGTGTAATCGTGATCCGGTTTCGCAGAAAAATCCGACCACGTGAAGCCCTGTATCGGATGTTGCCGCGTTGAATACAGAATTCCAGGCGGTGGAGACGGCTCTATGCTGGCGAAGGTTTTATATCCTGACAGCCAGTATTTTTCCCCTTCGGTATGATCCTCGCGTCGCAAGGCAAATCCGAGGAGGCCGGGGCACTCTGTTTGCGGTAGATCGATGCCGAGAAGCACGACGTGCGTCCCCGCAATCGCCTGAACAGTCAGATCTCCTTTTTGCTCCTTATTCCGCATTGCTTTCGCCCATCCTACGAAGCCACACTCGTTAGCACCTGCTACACGTGCTGCCTCAACGTCGCTCATTATGTTCGCCGGAAAGAAAAACTGCGATCTTTTTTGTAACGGCGGTCAGGCAACCTCTGGTGTTTGCGTGATTTATGCGACAGTTATGTCGCCTACAAAAAAAAGAAAAGTTCGTTTTGGCCGAGGACGCCAAACCAGCATGCGAGTCGCGTGCGCTCCCCAGACGAATGCGTTAGATTATGTCAGTGTTCGTGAATGCATTTCGCGACGGAATTTTGGTTAACGCGGTTCTGCTTCCAACGCTCGCTTGGAAGCATCTACCTGATCGCCTTTCTCATCGCGGCTAATCAGTTCATCCCGCTCCTTGGCGCGCGCGGGCTCCAACCGGTGCGGCTTTTCGTGCGGCATATTCCGTTTCGCCGCGCACCGAGTTTGTTTTACATCAACTGTTCCGACCAGTTCGTAACTGCAATAATTTGGTGCGGCCTCGCGTTATCCATTTTTGTCATCAGCGGTTTCTCAGAATCGTTCGGACTTGCCGTGTCGATGTTCACCTGGGCGATGCTCTGGATGATCTGCCTCTCTCTCGTGAATGTGGGCCAGACGTTCTACGGATTTGGGTGGGAAACAATGCTGACCGAAACCGGCTTCCTGGCAATTTTTCTCGGCTCATCAGATACGCGGCCGCCGGTGCTTCTGATGTGGCTGATCGTGTGGCTGCTTTTCCGCACCATGTTCGGTGCGGGCATGATCAAAGTGCGCGCCGACCCGTGCTGGCGCGATCTCACATGCCTTTTGTATCATTATGAAACGCAGCCGCTGCCGAATCCGTTGAGCTGGTATCTGCATCACACGCCGCGCTGGTTCCACAAAGCCGGCGTGTTATTCAATCACTTCACGGAGCTGCTCGTGCCATGGTTCTATTTTATGCCCGCTCCGCTCTGCTACTGGGCTGGCGCAATTACTATCGTGTTTCAAATCACGCTGATCCTGAGCGGCAATCTTTCCTGGCTCAACTACATCACGATCGTGCTTTGCATTCCGTGTTTCGACGACGGCTTTCTATCGCGCTTGCTCTCCATCCCCCACTCTGTGCCCGATCACCTGAGCGTGCCGCATACAATCGCGGTAGGTTTTGTTACTGCCGTTGTGCTGGCGCTGAGTGGGCGGCCGGCGCGGAATTTGTTTTCACGTCGGCAACTCATGAACGCCAGCTTCGAGCCGTTGCATCTCGTCAACACGTACGGTGCATTCGGCGCCGTTACTCGCGAACGGCTCGAGGTCGTTATTAAAGGGACTGACGCAGAATCTGCCGATGCTTCAGCTCAATGGCGCGAATACGAATTCAAAGGAAAACCGGGCGACGTGAACCGTCTGCCTTGCATTGTTTCGCCGTATCATTGGAAACTCGACTGGCAAATGTGGTTCGCTGCCATGTCGCCTCCTGAATTGCACCCATGGTTTTTCGCGCTAATCCAACGACTGCTGGAAAACGAAAAACGCATTGTTCGGCTGCTTGCGCACAACCCGTTTCCTGATGCGCCGCCAAAATTTATTCGCGCAGATTGGTACCGTTATCGCTTCACGAAACGTGGTGAACGCGGCTGGTGGACGCGCACGTTCGTGGCCGAATACCTGCCTGCCGCGCGGCTGGAGCACGAAGTCCACCGCTAACGCAATCAGCGGCGCTCTGAATAAAAAAAGCAAACGTTCAGTCTCGCCCAAGCCGCAGTGTGCGAAACGTGATCGAAAGACGCCGCTCCTTTCCCGCCGGAATGTGATGCTGCCACCGATTGCGACTGGGTCCACGCAGAATGTAAGCAGAACGCGGTTCAAGGATTTGATGTAGTGGTTTGCTGCGTTTCGACGGAAGTTTCTCCACTGGCCAAGGGCGGAACTTCATCGTGCATTCGCTGAGCAGAGAGACGCCGACAATGATATCAAATCCCGGCGCGTCACGATGCCACCCAATCGGGGCCCCTGGCGGATAGTCGGTCACCAGTACCTCCGCAAATTCTTCCGGATCTCGCGCCGCGAATTCGGCAACCCGTTGTCGCAATGAAACGAGAAATTCCGGCATCGGTGGCGCGGAGCTGAGCGCAGCGGTTTGATACTCATAGCTGCGGCCGAAATGCGCTACGCGACGTTTCGCTACCACATCGTGCATCTTTACCGCCGCGAACTTAAGTTGCTCGATCTCCCTAACGAGCTCTTGCTCTTCCTGGTGTGAGATAACCTCAGGCTTGTAAACAAAGCCCTCGGGGGTTTCCGGCTCTGTCGGGAACAACTGGATTTGCGACACGGATCTCTTTCGCCTGAAAGTTATCGCAGCACTCCGGATTTTCACCCCTCGGCTCTGCCGAGTCAGGCACCCCGAGAGTTCACGGCACCAGGAATATTTTTCCGGTGTATGGATCTTTCACAGCGGAGCCTGACGCAAAGGCGCTGACGTCAATGTAGTTTCCTTCGGGGGAATAAGGACTTGTGACCATGCCTTTATGACCTGGCACCGGAATTCCATACGGCAAATCTCCATTTGCTTTTTCCGGCGGGACAGATGCAGCGCGCTGCACAGTGACAGTCGGAGTAACTTTCTCCTCTTTAACGAGATCTGTTCGCTGCTCGAGCGGAGTCGGCGAGGCGGCGGCGGTAGCAGTTAAGTTTCGCGAATTCGGGCGACGCGGCGCACGTTTCGTCGTCTTTTTCTCAGTTGGATTGGGCGTGGCGCGAGGCTCGAAAGCCTTTGAAACGGACTGGCCGACTCTTTTGAAAAGATCGCCGACCGGGTCGGCGTTCACGGATCGTCCGCTTAAAAAAAATAGCGCGACGACTGGCAACGAAAGCCAGCGCGAACGAACAAAACGGTTAGTTAGGTTTTCGGCGTTCAATGTGTAAGCGACATTTTCCGCTGGAATCGGGGTACAAGAGAAGCAAAAATTTCTCTGCACGCGCACTTTGGCCGGCTTTATCAAAAAGGGTAATGCAACCGCAGCAACTGCGGCGCGTCGCCAGGTAACACGGCAAAGACTTCGGTGTAATCGTCCTCAGGGATGGTGACTGGAGTTGCGATGCCAATCGCCTTGAGCAGGTCCGGTATCGTGTTTCCATGTCCGACGACGAGCGCGTTGCCTTTTAATGCACGTAATTTCTGGACAAGTAAGGCCATGTCATTTGCCGGAATCACTGTGGGATTGACGTGCGCCGCTCTGGCAGTCGGTGCCGCAGTTTCCTGCGTGCGCTTGAATTCGGTAACAAATACTGACGTAATCTGCGAATCCTTGAGCATATTCGCCAGGGCATCCGCGCGCTTTTGTCCTTCGACAGATAGATCGGGATCTTTGCCGCCGGTGCTCGCCTTCTCTGCGTGACGAACGATGAAGACAACCGGCGCAGCGTCAACGTAGGTTACCAGCAACAGGGGAATGGAAACAATCAAAGCGAAATATTTCATTCTGAAAAAACGATCCGACGGGAATTAATCGCGCAACCCACGTAATTGGCCGCACATTCCGCACATTTCTTTTCACCAGCTTGCACTCCCCTCTGCCAATTCGGGTCACAACGAGCCAGCCGTCAATTGTTTCGATGCACTCGTGACTTGTGGCTCCTGGCATTATTCCGCTGCCGATTTCGAAAAATGGTGCCGCGAAGTCGGCTTCAAGCGCTTCGAAGTCATCCATCTTGCAGGCC
>Ga0207701_10005192_pt1 | contig 13110 bp, 4 predicted proteins | sample KBSSwiSSwithPhiX_FD_184294 | JGI IMG/M metagenome (GOLD analysis project Ga0207701, IMG submission 184294) | Switchgrass rhizosphere bulk soil microbial communities from Kellogg Biological Station, Michigan, USA, with PhiX - S5 (SPAdes) (version 2) | ecosystem: Environmental > Terrestrial > Soil...
TCCTCAACGGAGAGGTACCGAAGTGGTCGTAACGGGCGCGCCTCGAAAGCGTGTTGTCGGGTAACCGGCACGTGGGTTCGAATCCCACCCTCTCCGCCAGCTCTAAATTATTACAATTAAACGACTTATCTGAATGAACGACTGGCACGTGGGTGTCCAAGCATCCCGCTGGGCCATTAAGTCACTCAATTCAAACCACTTAGCATTCTGATCATTGCCAGGTATGGGCGCCGCTCGTAAGCCGTGTATTTTCAATAAATTACGGGGTCTGATCGCACGCACACGGGGCTCGGCGGGCTGACCCGGAACCGCGCGGGCGAGGACAGCGCACGGGCGGTGTTAGTAAGTATCGCTGGAGACTCCACTGTCGCGGGCTGTATCAGACGCCGATCGCGGGCATGACCCGTGTGCGACGCCGGTTCCGGCCAAGTCCGTACGCCGCGGGATGTCGACCGATTGAACGCCACGCCTGTCCTCGTACCTGACTGAAACCTGGCGACAAGACGGATTTGAGGCCGGGCTGAATCTCCGCAGTGACGGGATCGTTCAGGCGTCTTTGCGGAACGAATGTCAATTCGCCACCGACAGGCGCCCAGAGTGGATTCGCGGCAGCGATCTTCATCACAAGTGTTCGGATGGCTGCATTTGTGCGCGGGCGGCCTGGACGGCGCGGCGCGGAGCGCGACGTCCAATGGCGGCGGAGCTATTGGCGATGCCACCGGACGACAGTGTCAGGGTGCACGACGATCAGCGCGGTTCGCCAATGCCGCCACGTGTTGACGAGCATCATCAAAAAGAGTCGATCTCGACGACGGAGTTTGGGACGTTTCGCGGTGCGCTTGAATACCGCCAACTGTTGACGGAGAGCCAGATTCTCAAGCGCGACCGCTCGGTGTCCACTGCAGATCAGGGCGAGATCGAAGCGCCACGACCAGCGCAACCAGCATAAGGTACCCTGTCCCGTGCGCGAGGGCGAGATCAACGGTCGGCGATCTGATTCTGACGAAGGACAGGTGGAAACACCAGTTCACGACCCCATCCGTAGGCGACGTCGACCTGCAGTCGCTGGGCGTGAGCGAACCCGACGCCTCTCTACTGCGGCTTACCGACGATCCACATCACACCGTGCTGATGGTGCCGGTGAGCAGAAGATCGCCGGGGATGTTGGCGTCGGCGATGGTGATCATGCTCCCGTCTGTGAACAGCAGGTTCTTCAAGGCAAAGACCGAGATGTCCTTGAATCGCACGTTCAATTGGGAGGCGAATGGCCCTGGCATCTGTGATCGCAACGTCGACGTGAACAGGTCGGACACATCGACCTTGCACCCCCACGAGCCATCGTCCGAGAAGGTCCCGGACGGATGTACGTCGGTATTCTCGAGATGGAACGACAGCGTCTGTTCGCTGCCTGCTCCGGTGACGGCAATCGGAATGTCGGCAGCAAGATGGATGGTGTAGCTGGCGTTCAACCGATTGTCCATGGGATACGGGATTCTGTGGTCAGAATCCCAGTGGTCAGTGTGCTCGTTGACCGCCGTCACGAGGCTCGGCGAATCCATCTTCACGTTGACGTGCGCACCAGCAGGGACGAGAGCCGTTCCAGACACGGCGATGGTGACCGGATTGCTGATCACCGAGAAGGTGTAGGCAGTAGCCGAACTGTCCCCCCATTGGCCCTGGTATGAGTCGGTTCGATTCAGCGGGCTCAGGTCGACTGGAATGGACACCATCCCCTGCGTATATTGGCTCGACCACGCGGCCGTCGGGTTGCCCGGATCGACGCCGCGAATCTGCCACCCTGACTGATTCAACGAAGCCGGCAGCACGCTGTTGAAGAAGATCCTGCTGCTGATCAACAGGCTGAAATCAGCCGCCATCGGGATCGGCTCCTCGACGTCGACCAGGAAGGCCTGCGCCGGACCGACCGATGTTCGATGATTCGTGGAGATGAACAGCTGCAGGATCTGGTTGCGATTGTGCGGCGTGATCAGCGTCCTGAAAAAGAACTGGCTCGGCTGCAGATCCGGCAGCGTGGCGTAGGGGTGCAGGTCCAGGGTGTTGATGATGAAGTGCACGGGATTTGCGAGGAAGTAGCGGATCAGCGTGGTATTGAATGCGGCTTTGTCGTCGTCGTTCATCACCTGCATGTTGTTGGCGGCGAAGGTCGCCGCATCGAGCGAGAGGACCACGCTCAGCGTGTTGTTGCCTTGCTCTCCGGTGACAATCCCGGCCTCCTGTTTGAGCGGCAGGCTCGCCGTGATCGACGCCGCCGCATCGACCGCGATCGCGGGATCCCATTGAATGGGCCCGTCGTCGACCTGCGAGCCGCTGGTGATCGAGCCGGAGATGATGTTGATGGCAATCTCGGCGCGGTTGACGTCGTCGGCCGAGAACGAGAGCTTCGGGTAGCCATAGACCAGATCGAACTTTTTCAGGATCGTGATGTGCTGGGTTTCTCTGGTTGACGTCTGGACGTTGATCGCACCGCCAAACTTCGTATTGTTTTTCAGCTCGTCAAACTGCTTGTTGATGACCTTCTGGATCCGGTCGAGCGAAAAATTGAAGACCGCGTCCCAGCCATTGACGACAGACCTGCCCTGCATGCTGGCAACCAGCGCCGGCATCGACGGCGCGTTGGTCAGGCCAAGACCTGGACTCGCGCCTGACGCCGGTTGAGCCTCTGCGGCCGCCACCGACAACATCCGCACCGCGCGCGTCGCAGGCGCCTGATCGACGACGCGCGCGTCCAGCACGAAGCTGAGCGTGATGGTCACGTCCGGGTCACTGAAGACGATGCCCTGGTTGTGTTCGGTGGCTGGAATGCTGATGCGCCAGTTTGAAAATGGGGTGATGGGGGTCACGTCCTGTGACCAGCTCTGCCCGCCATCTGTGTAGTTGGGGAGGTTCGATCCCGCCTGGTACTCATAGGTCCGCTGCCGAGTCGGCGTTCGAAATGTGAGCGGCCGCCGTTGCGGGTCCCGATCGGTAAATGGCGAGCCGTCGTATTCGAGCATAACCGTATACTTTCCAGAATCTGTCTTGGTAACACCGCTCAAGGCCAGATCCACCGATACGATTCTCGCGTCGACATATTCCGAGAACAACGCGTTGTCGAGCAGAACAGGGAAGACGTAGACGCGGCCCTGGGTCAATTGCGCCGCCGCGGTCTGCAGCTGCAATCTGATCGGGTTCGTCACCGATTTCTGGATGGCGTTCAACCGGTTCTGCGCGGCAATCCTGTTCGTGGCCTGTCGCAGCACGCTGGATTTGAAGCTCAGGAGATCGAACGAGGTGATCGGCGAGGCATCCTGAAGGTTCTGATACTGCAGCGCCTGGTCCTGAAGGACAAACGTGCTCGCCAGCATCGACAGCAGCTGGCTGCGCGTATAGACCAGGCTGCTGGTCAACCCGGCCAGGTCCAGGGTGGACGGATCCAGACTCGGAAGATTCTCCGGCTTCAGGCTGGCGCTCAACGCGTCGAGCCGCGCCTGCTGCCGCTGCGACAGCAACTGCTGCTTCTGTTGGTTGTACAGGTCCGCAGCCAGCTGACTGGCGGCGGATTTGGCGCTGATCCAGGCTTTGCCGCGAGTTAGCAGGATATTGAAATCCTTGAGCAGCTCGAGCTTCGCGTTCAGCATTTCCGGGTCGTCGCCGGGGCCGAGATTGAGGATGAACGACATGTTGGCGTTCATCTCGTCCCATTGCTGGTTGGACGTGATGTCGAAGCCGACGCTCCCCACATCATCGAGGGCGGATTGCGCATTGAGCAGGCCATTCATCTGCGCGTCGGCGGCGGTATACGCCTTGAAGACGTTGTTGATGATATTCAGCAGCTTCTGAAAGGCCTGGGCGGCTTCGCCAAGAGCGGCAACGGCCTTGACTTCGCCGACCGGCATCGCGACCGAGCCGGCAATCTCGAACATGGCGGTCGCGAGGCCCAGCGCGAACGAGATTGCTTTTCGCGTTTCCCAGTCCTTGACGGCCTGCTTGTATTCCTTGACGGCGATGCCGACGTTGATCTTCTGATCGTCCAGGCTCGATCCCAACTGAGTGACTGTTTCGTTCAACTGGTCGAGCTCCGCGCTCTTCTTTGCCACCAGGGTGGCGTAATACCCGTTCAGGTCCTGCTGCTGCGCGGCGCTGGCCTGGATCGACCCGACAAGCAACTGGGCCGACTGCTCGATATTGGCGTCGAGCGTCGCGTCTGCAGCGAGCAGAAGCTCCTGTGTCTTGCGTTCAGCAATTCGTTGCTGATACTCCCGGATCTGCTGGTTGATTGCATCGACGTAGCCAAGAATGGCATCCACTTGCGACTGGTAGTCAACCGCAGGCAGCAGCGGCACGTAGGCGCCATATGCGGGCTGTCGCGCCATGCGATAGCCGTCGAGCGCGCGCACCCGAAGGTCGACGAGATCGATGTCGTCGCTGTTACCCGGGATGACGGCGCTCAGCCAGCCCAGCGTATCGGTGACGAACCGTCTGGTCTGGCTGGCGTCGGTTTGCGGCAGATTGCCCATGGTCCCCAGGATCGACGCGGCGAAGGCGTGGGCAAATTGGAGGCTGTCCTTGAACAGGGGCAATGTCGCGGCTTCCGGCCTCTGGCGGAGGTCGGCGGCAATTTCGACGCTGAACCGGCCATGCGCACCCGGTGCGCCGCCATATCGGTAGAGCAGGCCGTCGAGAATGGTCTCGTGCGCGGAACCGGCGGTGTTGCCGACCTGGATGCAGCCGTACCACGTGCCCGCGCTGATCTCGTATTGACCAAACGCCGCATCGGAGACGGTGACGATCGTGAGGTCGTCGTCCGACTCGAAACAGGCGTCCTGGCACAGGATGGCGACTCGAGTGCCCGGCAGCGTCGTGCCGCCGGCCGTCGCGCACAGCAGGTTGGCGCAGAGCACGAAGGCATCCGTCGTTTCGGCCGCCACGAACTGCAGGTCGCCCAGATCGACCCGCGGCGAATAGATGTTGATGTTGGGAGTGGCGATGTTGGAGACGAAACCGGGAACGTCATTGCCAGGGATGACGTTGGCGACGTCGTAGGGACTGTAGGTTTCGAAATGCGGCTTCACCGCGGTCCCGAACTTCTGGATCACGGCGCCCTTGAACACGCGGCGCAGGCAGCGGCGGCGCTCGATCTCGGCGAACATCGTCAGGGTGGTCAGGCTGACGTCAACCGGGACCGACGCGGTAAACGCCTGCAGGCTGGCCATGCTGAACCCCGACTCGCCGTTGAGAAGCGGGGCCAGGATGCTGTCGCTTCCCGTCCATTGCGCGTCGTGCCACTTGCCATCGGCGATCGACTGCTGAATGGCGGGATCCCCGCTCAGGCACGTGATCTTGCCGAGTGCGGCAACGAACCCATGAGTGCCGGTGTTGGCATCGGTCGTCAGCGACGCAAAGTTGACGGCGTTATAGCCGCTGAAGTCGTTGCTGGCGAACTCGCGCTTGACGGTCGAGTACTGAGCGCTCCTGTAGCAGAAGACTTGAAAGATGAGGTCGCCGACGCTGATGCTGGAAACAAAATGCGTTCCCCAGTGGCTGAATACGTCCAGGCATTCCTGCGCCTGTCCAGCCGTCAGCCGTCCCGGGTCGAAATGCTTGGTGTCGCCCAGTGCCGGCCTCACCTGTACCAGGCTCTTGCGAAAATCCTCGTTCACACCTAGGGCGGGATCTGGTGTCAGGGCATTGGGATGGTGGAACATGCCGTCGGCCAGGACACCATGTGCGGCCTTCCCTGAGATGCGCCTGATCTTCACCAGCGCATACCCATAGCCTGCGTCGAGCGGAATGCCGAGCGTGGCTGAGAGTTGTGCAATCGCCGACGCGGCGTCCTGGTCCCCGACGAGCAGCTTGCCGAGCGCGATGTCTGCTTCCTTCACACCATCCGAGGGATTGGCAATCGAATACGGCAGCAAGGCGCCCAGCAGCGCCGCGGCATCGTCGTGCACGGTAATCGTCGGCAATTCCCAGGCCGATGGCCCCGGCGTGATCACGATGTCCTGCTCCGCCAGCGGTGTGCCAGGTGTCGGGAACAGGCCCTGCCTGGAGCGATCCCCGGGCACCCAGGACGGATCGAAGCCGTCGATCAGATTCGCTGCGGTGCCTAGACGCACAGTGCTGGCAACCGAGGTCATGACATTCGTCATTTCGGTTGCGGATCCAACGATGGTCATTGCCTTCGCCTTCCCGGTTGCAGGTTGATGATGCTCGTGAACGCCGCGCCAATCGTGCCGTCACCTGGTCGCGTCGTCGCCTATGGTTTCGCCGGGCTCGCCCTGAACGGGATCGCCCAGACAAAGTCCGTCTGCAGGTTTTCCAGGCGTGCGAGGCCTTGCTTGGAGAACGCGCCCATATTGCGAAAGTACCAGCCGGGGTCCGGCGGCCCATTGTAGGTGAGGATGGCGCCATTCGGAGTGCCCTGTTGCGAAATGTTCACCAGCGGCAGGCTGGTTTGCTCGCCAAAGCGCGGAAAGGCGCTCGCGCCCCGGGCTGTCACCGCCGCCCGCGCATGGCAGGTGATGCACGAGGCGGTCGGGACAAACCCCGCTTCGGTCACCGAATTGCCCAGCAGCAGCGGGCGTCCCGCCGGATCGGTGAAGTCGATCTGCGAACCTTTCAGGCGATAGTGCTGCCACTGCGCGCCCCAGGCGCCAGTGAAACCATTCTTCCCGAGCAGCGCCAGGAGGGCCGCCGTCTGTTTTTCCGCCGGATACGTCTGGAAGAGTTTATCGGTGCGCGACGGGATGTGCGCCGGCTCCGCGCCGTAGCTGTCGTGACTGCCGATGTAGTCGCCCCGCCCCGGATTGTCGACGTGCTCGAAGGTGCACCAGAACCAGTTCGGCACATCCTTGGAGATGATGTGCATGGCGACCAGCCCGAGCAACTGGCCCGACGTGTCGTAGTTCCAGTGGAACCGCGGCTTGTCGGCTTCGGCGATGACAATCCAGTTGGCTTTGACTTCGATGGAATCGCGGGGAAACGAGATCGAGGCCGTCGTGAACTCGAGGGTGTCCTCCACCGCCGCCGCGGCCCGGGCAAAGAACGCCGCGATGCCCTGTTGGTACCAGAGGCCATTGGCGATGATGTACTCAAAGGTGATCCGGTTGCGGCGCACCTCCTCGCCCACGCCGGACCCGTTGGGCGCCGTGAATCCTCCGGGGACGAGGGTCTGCACATCCGCCCCTTCACTGGCCGGCCCGGCGTGCGACCCGACGGCGCGCCGGATCGTCGACTTGTGCAGGCCCGGCTGCACCTCCGTCGGCCACTTCGGCGGATTGCGGCGGTCCGGATCGGCGGGAAAGGTCCACGCATCATCGGCCCAGGTTTCCCACATCGCGTTATTCGAGAGCAGACCCGGACGCCCCTTGATCGCCACCTGCGCCGACGCCTTCTGGTTCACCCTCACAAAGAGCGTCCATGCAAACTTGTCGGGATGGCTCACCGGCAACGCCGGGGCGGTGCCGGGGGTGTCGACGCGGGACACGACCAGGCCCGAGGGAATGAGATTCCCGGTCGGAAAGGCCGGGGGCGGCGGTGCTGCTGGCTGTCCAGACGGGCGTTCCAGCAAAGCAGCGCCGGCGAGCACCGCGAGAACGGCTCCGCCACGCAGGCGGCTGAACGTGATGGCGCGCGGGAGCATGTTCATGAGGTGTCGGATGTCAGGTTTCATCCGCGTCCGGTCGGTTCAGGGCGCGTGTCACGTCAGCTCGGCGCTCGCCTGCTCACCGTTGACGCCGAGGACTGCCGGCGGCAGTGCCTCGCGAATCTGCCTGAAGACGTCGGCGAAGTAGAACCCGGGCGGAGCCGTACTGGATTCGAACCACGGCTGGACATCGTCGGCCAGGTCGGCACGACTGGTGAGCTCGATGGCCTTCGACAGGTAGGTCGCGCCCATGGTGATGCCGGCCAGACGCAGCAGTTGCGCCTCAATGTTCGCGATCGAGGACAGCCGGCGCTCGAGCACTGTCGTCGTCAAGGCGCTGATCGCGGAGTAGTCGGCCGACTCGCCTGCCGGTCCGTTCTTGATCTCGGCGACGATCGCCTCGTCAATCTCGAGCGAGGGGAGCAGTCGTTCGGCATCGAGGTACTGCCAGCACGACCAGTAGACCGCAGCGTCCTTGCCCACGTACTGTCCGTACATGTTCTCGAAGGGCCGCAGGAGCGAGAGAATGCGGCCGCCGTATTTGGCGCCGGCGAACCAGGACTGCACCAGATCGTCCGGTACGGGCGGCGCCGCGCTCAAGCGCTCGGCGATCGAGGCCTCTTCATGGTTTGTATGAAGCAGCTTGTAGCCAATGTTCATCAACACGCCTTGCAGGATGTGCTTGCGCGTGAAGATGTCCCGCGGTCCGAACGGTCCCACCTGGTACAGCGGACCTTCGGAGTAATAGGCCTCATTGGCGAAGATATTCGAGACCCCGACTGCGGCGACGATCCCGGTCGTGGCGTCCGCGTACGCATCCGGATCGCTGATGTGCGTCCGCCGCCCGATCCGTTCTGCACCGAGGCGCAGGCTCATCTCATACAGGCGATCGCGCGCGCAGGTTTCCCGCTGGTCGCCGCGGATGCCGGCGGGAACCAGGCTGGACGCGGCCGCTCGGTCGACCAGTTGCGCCACCGAGGTCTCAAGCTGATTCAGATAGATCGTCACCTTCGGCAGCGTGTTGCGGATCATTTCGTGAAGGCGGCCTGCCAATGAGTCATCGATGGGATGTTCGGCGGGCGAACGCTTCGACAGATGCAGCTCCACCACATCGCCCGGCTGGCTGGAGGGCTGACGCGATTCGCCGACAAACCAGGCGACGAATTCCAGGGCTCCATCCTGCATGGTCTGGCGAGCCTCGGGCCAACGCCCCGCGAAGTAGTGCCGCACCGGCGCCAGTGACAGCGCCAGCTGCAACTCGTCGATTTCCGCCTTGTGACGCCGCAATCCATCGAAGCCGCCACCGATACGCGGCTTGGACAACTTGATCCCTTCGATCGACGTCATGAAGCCCGCGGTATACGTGTTGGTGTCGAAGAACTCGCCGGAGGGGGCGCCGAAACGGGCGATGAATCGCTGGTTGAAGGTCTCGACTGCGTCGGTCTCGCGCATGCTATCACCGCTGAAGTTGAAGCTGATGTCGTAGTCGGAGGTGGGGTTGGAGCTGCCGATGGCGATCACGTCCCAGCGGGCCGAGATGGCACCCGCGTCGACACGGTAGCGCGCCCTGGACGTCTTGTCCCGGACGAACTCCCCCTTCGCTGCGGCGCAGAGAGCATCCATCACCTCATCGAGCATCGCGTCCACGACCTGGCGTCGGCCGGACACCGCCGCCTTCATGACCGCGATCGGGTCCTGTCCGCGAAAGACCGTACCTTCGAGTCCAGCCCCACGCTCGTAGACCAGATTCTGACGCAGCTTGTGCCAGCTCATGTCGAAGTGCGCGATCAAACCCACGAGTTCGTCGGAGTTCATGAAGATCCTTCTTTGGTGAGGGTGCAGTATAGCGCTGACGTTTGCCGCCTTCGTATCGTGAAAACGAGCAAACCAGGACCGCTTGGGAAAGACGAAAGCTAGACTGCGGTGGTCCGGGAGCTGCAATTTCTGTACAGAATCGATGCCTGCTCGTCGTGCTCCTTGCGATTGCCTTCGCGCCCCACTCGCTCGCCTGGGGTCCCAGTGGCCACCGGGGTGGTCGCCGAGATCGCGCAGCGTCACCTGCTGCCGGCGGCGCGCGATAGCGTCGGACGTCTGCTCGGCGGCCGTTCGCTTGCCGACGTCGTCAACTGGCCGGACGAACTGCGGTCCGACCCGCGCTTCGACAAGTACAAGCCGCTCCACTTCACCGTCCCTGACGGCGTGAACAGCTATCGCGACGCGAAAAAGGACAAGTGCGGCGACCTGGTCGTGGCCATCGCCGCGCTGTCGAGCTTTCTCAAGACCGGCACGCGCGACAATCTCTTCGCCGTCAAGGCGCTCACCGATAAGAGCGATGGCACGGCCAAAAGGGGCCTGCAACCCTCGAGGGACCGATCCCATCTCGCCCGACACGGCGCTCCGGCTGCTCGTGCATTTCATGGGAGATCTCCATCAGCCGCTGCACGTCGGCGGCACCGATCTCGGCGGCAACACGATCCGCGTCAGCTGGTTGAATCGTTGGCAGACGACCTCCATTCGACCTGGGACGACGAGATGGTCGATTACGAGCGCCTCGGTTACCTCGAGTACGCACAATTCCTCGATCACGTGAGCGAGGCGGATGCGGCCCGCTGGCGGACGGGCGACACCATCGCGTGGGCCGACGAGGCCGTGATCATGCGCCCCAAGCTGTACGTGTTGCCCGATGATCGGCGCCCGTTCGTGGCCCCCGTGAGCCCTGCGGCCCCTGCCGTGTCGTACCTCGTGTCGTACGGATACATCGGCGCGCAGCGCGATCGGATGCGCGAGCAGATGCTCAAGGGAGGCTTGCGCCTCGCCAGTGTGCTCAACACCATCTTCAAATAGGGGTATCGGGCAAATCTGCTGTCATCCCACCAGGCCAAAAGACGCGCGCGCTCAAAGGTCACGATTCGGGTTGCGCCTGACACCCACGTAAAGCCCGAGCTGCTCGCGTTTTTCAGGAGCCTCTAAGGTTCCCGCGCCCGAGGTATCGTCCACCCGACCTGTCTGCCTTGGACGATGCGCTGACCGAGCGTGGCGCTACTCGATCTGCACGACCAAACCGCCCAACCCCTGGCCGTCTCTCCGCTTACCGTCATGCGTGACTGAGGCTGGACGCGCGTGGTGGCTCACGCGCGAACGTGTCGTTCGTTCTCTGATCCCCAGTTCGAACGTAGCCCAGGCGCGTTCATCGGGTAAAAACGAGCAAGGCCCCACGGCATCGCTGGCATCTACGGCAATCCTGGCAACTTAGAATCTGTAAGTTACAGATTCTACAGGGACTGACAGAGTTCGAATCCCACCCTCTCCGCCAACATGAACTTTTTGTTTTCAATAACTCAACCGGCTGCGTGGGTTCCCAGCGGGAAATTAGTATTTTCGTCGCCCGATGTTCGGCCTCCCTTAACTCGTTGAAAATTCTGCCGCGTTGCCCCGCGGGTGCCATTTCCACCCCTTCCATCCTCCCGCCCTCGCCCACCGAGTGGCCACCAACCTGTCCGTCTCGAATTCGCTGTCAGGCGGCGTCTGGGAGCACCGTCCGCACTTTCTTCCACTTTTATCGGCCTCAATTACGAAGCGATGGTCCGGCAATATCTCGCCGTCCGGCGTCGGCGGCGGAATCCAGCGCCACATTTTGTAGCCCTTCTTGCGGGTATTGGCAGTATCGACACGCGCCTCCGTCCTAACGGTGAAGATCACATGGTCAGACTGTCCGACATGGCTCCGGGACGGTTCACGTGCGTGGGATCTCCGCGTCGGTCGACGAGCGTGCCGGCACAACGACGTTCACGTCGTTGGCGCGAATCGTCTGACGGACGAAGTCGCGTCTCGGCCCATCGAGGAATTTACGCACCGAAATCTGTTTCGTTCCGTCATCGGATCGTTGCGCGCGCGCCGAATGCAAACACGACACGTCGCGGCTCGTAAATCACTGAGCCGCATTCTCTTCATCGCCGTGCTCCTCTGGTTCGCCACCCGCTGGTGGCTCCGGTGAAGCCAGGTTACCACTGAGCACACTGTCCGAATTTTCGGAGCCCCCTCTGTAACCTCAAGATAGCAGTAGCGCGTTCCGGTCTCATATGTGTGTGCCGCTCCACGGATTAAGATGAGCACGATCTTAATGGTGAAGGTCGTGAGAGGTTGCCGGTGTGCGTAGGACTGAGCGTGGCGAAATGATCTCTGTGACGTGTGAATAATTTGCTCAGCTTAACCGAATACTCGAGGTGACTTTCATGTGCGGAATATTGGCAGCGTATACGAGAGACGAAAATAGTAACCTCACAAAGGAAATATTTTCGTCCATGCTCGCGCAACTCAGGTTCAGGGGGCCTGATGAGGAGAGTATCTTTCACGACAAGAATGCGTGGTTGGGACATACCAGGTTAAGTATTATAGATCTAGAAGGGGGGAGTCAGCCTGTTTTCAATGAAGACCGGTCTGTCGCCTGTATCTTGAATGGGGAAATTTACAACTTCATGGAATTGCGGGAACAGTTAGAGCAGAAAGGTCATATCTTCCGAACGATGTCAGACACAGAAGTTATCGTTCATCTTTATGAGGAGGAAGGAGAAAGCGTTTTTGAGTATATGAACGGTATGTTTGGCATAGTCATTTATGACTCTAAAAAAGACGTGCTCTTGATTGCGAGAGACAGGATAGGGGAGAAACCACTTCTCTATTGTGAAGCTCCTCAGATGTTCATTTGCGCGTCTGAACTGAAGGCGCTGATCAGGAATCCTGGCCTATCTAACAGTCTTGATATGAATGCCATTGCCGCCTATCTAAGTCTGTCTTATATTCCTGCTCCTCTTTCGATACTAAGTAACGTGAAAAAATTAGAGCCAGCACACTATCTAAAAGTCACAAAAGACGAAACGGTGAAACATAAATACTGGAGCCCACAAGGTAAAATTGATTATACGCTCGACGAACAGGATATTTGCGGGGAGTGGAGGAGGCTATTTCAGGAGTCCATCAAGAATAAGATGGTCTCTGATGTCCCAATCGGAGCATTCTTGTCAGGAGGAATAGATTCAAGCGCCGTCGTGGCCTTCATGGCCAAGAATTCAACCAGGCCAATCAAGACTTTCTCTGTGGGGTTTGACGGTTGGACGAATGAGCTCCCTTATGCGAGGCAAATAGCGGATCGGTATCAAACCGATCATGCGGAGATCTACATCAAGTCTGGTGTTCGTGACGTCTTGCCTGAGGTCGTGAAATACTATGATGAGCCATTTGCAGACAATTCGAATGTGCCGACGTATCTGATATCAAAAGCAGCTCGTAAGCACGTTAAGGTTATCTTGACAGGGGACGGTGGGGATGAGTTGTTTGCGGGGTACGAACGATATCTTACGCAACGGTGCTATGCGAATTATCGAGTGTTCTCAAAAGGAATTTGCCTGCTGAATCAGGTTGCGATGAAAACGACGGGTACGGGATGGATCGATCAGCTCTATCGGTAT
>Ga0207701_10005193_pt1 | contig 13109 bp, 14 predicted proteins | sample KBSSwiSSwithPhiX_FD_184294 | JGI IMG/M metagenome (GOLD analysis project Ga0207701, IMG submission 184294) | Switchgrass rhizosphere bulk soil microbial communities from Kellogg Biological Station, Michigan, USA, with PhiX - S5 (SPAdes) (version 2) | ecosystem: Environmental > Terrestrial >...
CTGAGTATCCGATTTGGAAGTGTCTCAAGGTTGTATCTTCGAAGCCTCTACCGCGCAAATACTCCAATGCTACCGGCGACTCCCACAAGTCATCCTCCATGCGGTCGAAGTCTCCCTTGAACTCAACGAATTTCACAGGAGTATTCATGGCTTCTGCCATGCGGTCAGCAAATGGTGTGGAATCGTGTGTCTTGTAGTATGCTACCTTCCTCATGGACTGAAAGACATTCAGGCCCTTCAGCCTTCGTGGTAGGTCAATCAGTTCGCCTGAATTCTCACACGACGGATTGAAGCAGTGAAACTTTCCATTGTGCTTATCAACAGCCATGGCTGGCGTGTCTGTATTACCATGGAACGGGCAGTATGCCAAAAAGTGTGTAAAGGTGTCAGAGACAACCTCAACTTCACAGTACTCTAGGACTCCTTCAACTTGCTGGGGAGTATACTCCTCGTAATCGTCATCCCATTCATCACGCCTGCCTCTTGCCATGCTCTCTCCCCTCCTAGATATACTCCGTAGACTGTCAGAACGAACTTGAACACATCCCTGTCCGGGTCGAAGTCAAGTGTGAACTGTGGGTCCAAATCAAGGCTCGGTACGATGCCTTCCTCACGCATCCTTGTTTCAAGGAAGCCAATCAAGGAATCCTTAATCTGACTCATCTTGCTGTCTAGAAGTTCTCCTTCGATGGTGTACTTGATAATTTCGTCATGCATCTTACTCTGCCGTTCTCTCTTCGTAGATACCTCGGTCCATGTCCCACTCAACGAATCCACTGAAGAGTGGCCCGTAGCGGTTCTTGGCTGCTTCAATCTGGTAGATGTTTGACTCGTCCAGCCTGTGAATTGCAAATGACACGGTTGAGTCATATGCCAACTGACGACTCCATGCACTACGCTCGACATTCGGAGGTCCATCCACCTTACCGCCGTCTGGTGGTGTCGCGCTGCTGATGACCACGAATGGCGTCTGTGTCTGGTTCGATGTGTCCTTGATTTCCAAAGACAGATTGCGCATGCGGCCGGTCATATCATCAGTTTGCCTATTGTCATGGAACAACTGTAGATAGTCCATGGTGACATAATCGGGGCGGTACTGGTCCATCTTTCCACGGATGAAGTTGGGTGTCATCGGTCCTGAGCCATTTCCATCTACGATATAACAGAAGTCTTCCATGGCTCGATAGTCCTTGGCCCACTCTCTGAAGTCATCCATATTGATGTCTCCAAGCATGAGGCTGGTATTAGAGAATAGTCCACTACCTAAGATAGTGAAGATTCTATCCTGTACCGCCTCCGCGCTCATCTCACGTGAGAAGATAAGAGGCTTATAACCTCTGGTGATTGCCTTGGCAGCAAATAGTGTACCCAGAGCAGATTTTCCTCGGGCGGGATAGCCGATGATGCTAGTCACGTCACCAGGCTGTTGCCCCAAGGGACAGCATGCATCAATCAGGTCTAGACCGTATGGGACTCCCGGCGTACCGCCCATTGCGATGGAGCGCTCTCGCACTTCCTCGTAACGACGCTGCGCGCTCTCAAGGTCTAGGACAGCCAGGTCTCGGCCGGTAACGGTAAAGCGGTCCAACTTCTGTAGAGCCGTTTGTAGTTTGACCTTGATTTCCTCTGCTGGTGTACCCTCGCTGAACTCACGTCCAGCACGAGTCAGTAGCGCCTCCATACGATTACTGGTGTACTCAGACCTCAGGTTGTCAATATAGTAGGCGACCTTGCCGGGTACCGAGACATCTGGCAAGTCTCCACCGAAGTGTTCCGCAACTTGTTCGAATGTCGGCATCGTGCCATAATTCTGGTTGTACTCTTTGATATGCTCCCATACGTCTCCGTATGCTGTGAATAGGTCATCAACACTTGGTCCGAACAATGCATTCTTGTCGTTGGACTTGAGTACTGCGTTGATTACCTTTACTTCGTTAGTTACTTCTTCCAAAACGTTCTCTCCACTCATCCAGTCGTTGCTGCGTCTGCTCCCTGCGGATGCGACGTGCTTCTTCTTCCTGGTTGTGGTCGGCAATGGCTTGTTCTACTTTTTCATAATTGTAGAAAAACCAGTCCAGGCTTGGTTCGGTCCAGTGGTCGATATAGAAATCAACCATCTCTCTGGCCTGGCTCGGGGTGTAGTCCATTAGTACTGACTCCCACGACCAACGAGCCTTATTGCGGTTAAAGACCGCAGGCTTGCCCACCTTGTCCTTGTACGCGTTGGCAAAGTAGGTCGTCATCGCGTGGCACTTCTGTGCGGTAGGCTTTGCTGTCACTCGCCGCGAATCTCCTTGATTTCATCTTCGAGCCAACCTTCGACAAGTTTCTTCAACTCATCCTTCACCACACCCGGGTGGACGCCCGGTGGCACATCTGCGCTCAGCGTGTAGCCAGGCTTTTGGTTCTCGAAGTTTCCCATATTCACGGTAGCCTCTAGGTGGTACTCAACTCTTACGTTCTTTGCGTTTGCCATCTGTTCCTCAATCGAAATCTGCTGCTTTCCATACGGGGACGAACTCGTCGCCCTTCTTCACGTACAGAACTTCTTCTTGGCGAATCATCGCCCGTAGTTCCCTCTTTGTGGGAAGTGGTCTGGGTGTAATTCGGCCATCCTTGCGTGGACGACCAAAGTGAACGGTACTGAAGTGAGCATGTGCTCCCAGAATATGCTCCTCGTCCCACATGTACTTGTACTTGTCTCGTACCCCGCCGATGCGGTAGGTGAACTGTGGTGGTTCGATGTTCCCGTCCATGATAGCATACTCGATGGTCTTGCGGGTACGGTTCAGCATTTGTGCAACCTCTTGGGTCGTGTATGCTGGTTCCCTGTTCTTCTTGACATCTGAGTACGTGTATGCTACCCGGCGATGTTCCGGGTAGCACCACGTAGTGATTTTGTCTGCACCCCTGTTGATGTGTAGACTCTTATGAAGTAGACCATTCAAGTAGAAGTAGGTTAACTTACCAGGCTGCTTGCGAGCATTCGCTCGGCTTCCTTCTTCTTCAGCCATTGTCCCAACTCACTCGCCTTGCTTACAAAACGTCTGTCTCCACACAGGATGCAGAATAGTTCGTAGTTCTTGTTGTCACTAAATGTGCGGTCCAAGAACACACGACCATTACAACGTCTGCATTCCATAATGTTCTCCTATCAAACCCCTGGGTCGGAGTTCGGAATAGCGTAAACACCTAGTGCACCCAGACCGGCTAGGGCAATCTGTAGCCATTCTGTGGTGGAGATTCCACCAACGATAGCAGAAGCCAGAACCGTCAGGACAGCCGCGAGGACTGCAAGGATGGACTTAGTGTATGCACTACCCGGGACATTCGGGGCAGCAAAGACCCCGAGCGCACCAACCGCCAGAATTGCGATGTTGACCCACTCTGTAGGACTAACGATGGAGTCGCCAGCCATAGCAGCGACAACACCAGATAGAACCGTGGCGACAACCGCAGCAATAAACTTTGCGTACTTGTTCATGTTGTTTGTTCAACCTCCTTCGGCCATGGGATATTTCCCATTATACCATCTTGGAGGACTAAAAAGCAATTAGGCACTGAATTTACGACCTGCTACCCAACATTCATAGTCCGGGCTGATTTCAACCATTTGAATATGGACCCGCCCTCCCGAGATTAAACCGACGGCGAATCCTTGCTGCCAGTTGTGAATCTGAGTATACTTAAAACCGTCTGAGTCCACCTTGCACAAGTGACCAATCTCGTACCCGCGCAATGTCTCGTTCTTCAACTCGTATGTCTTGTAATATGTACCCATTCGGTGAGAGTGGCCTCTGATGAGAGAGACGCCGAGTTTGTCAATGTCGCTCTTGATGCTCGCTCCTGACTCTGCCAGTGCTGAGATTCCGTGATGAACATAGAAGCCACCGTAACGCAACTTCGGCTTATCTTCATACATGATATAGTCGATGCCAAGGCTGTCAAGGCCCCATAGTCCCTCAGGAGTAATTCGTTCATAGATTTCTTTCATATTCTTGTCGGCATAGTTCCAGACACGAATGTCATGATTACCTAGAGCCGAGAAGATTTCAGCATTCGGCCTCATCTTGCGAGTCTTAGTATAGAACTCTGCTACCAGAGTCTCCTCAGCCTCTACTAACTTCAAGAGTTGACGATTGGCAAACTCCTCGGCATCGAAATCATCAGGATTTGCTCCCGAGTATACGTCAACATTGGGAGTGTAGTACAGGAACTCTTCTCGTCTGCCTACCCCGAAATTGGAGAAACAGAACTGGTCTGAGGTATCACCGAGATAGTCAATCACATCAGGCTTGAACCACTTCATGACTTGGAACCAGAGGTCAATCGCGCGGTCGTCCTGAAACGGGATTTGCTGGTCGCTCGAAAGCATCCACTTCAAATCGTTAGTCAACTTATTCCTTAACTGTGTTTGCCACGACTCTTCACTCTGTCGAGGACTTCCCTCATAAAGTTGGTATCCTCCTTGAAGGCAGACTGGCGACCTTCGTTGAAGGCCCACCCCATGCCAGCAAGGATAATCGCTACTAGGGCAAGTAGTGACAACAATCCAATACCAACTGTTCTCGATACCCCGCCCGGGGATTCGAGGTTGAAGAACGGCTCATGCTCAGCCGTATCACCAGGCCCAAGTGTACCACGTGTTGGACTCGGTTGTCCAGATGGTGAGACAGTCTCCGTTTTGGTAATTGTACTTTGTGGAACTCCTGGCCCAATCGTAGGTCCGGGTAGTGGTGCGGCTGTCTTCGTGACCGTGGCAGTCGGTCCTGAGAGTGTCACTGGCGCACCAGGAATTGTCACCGTATGCGTGGGGCCGGGAATAATTGTTGTGACTCTCACAGGTGGCGGCGCAGACCGTCACAGTCACGGTAGGAAGAGGAGTCAGCAACTCACCACATACCTTGATGCCCAAAATGTTGAGGACACAACCACGTTCGGCTGATGCTGACCCTGCTGTGCACAATACTATCAGAACTGCAAGGATTGTGCCAATCAGAAAACGCCTCATGCAGACATTATACCTGGGAAGTCATCCAGAAGCGAATCGCCCTTGGTAAAATTACAACGTGCGTGCGCAGGCACTACGTTGTCCCACGTGTGTGTTCCACCCTTGCACAAGGGTACCAGATGCTCAACCGTCGCAGCAAACCAGTTGGGTTTACGGACGTACCTGTCGATGGGCTCTCGGCAGACGTAGCAACGCCAGTTGAATAGTTCGAAAAGCAGAAGATGGTCGATATCGTCGCCCTTTGCGTACACCGCCCTTCTTTTTGGACTGTAGTACTTTACCGGCTTGCGACGATTCTTGGACAATTTGCATGACCCTTCCCATGAATTGATATTGAACCCATGTTGGGGATACAGCAATAATATGATTAATAATGCTCATTAGTAGCCCATTGCTTGCCAAGCAATATAGAAGGAGTGTGCGATATTATCCTTCTTCTTGCTTTCAGCAGCAATGTTCACCCCGACTTGGAATCCAGTATTGTCGGGTTGTAGTTGTCCGATGCCATTGATTACGCAGAAAATCTTGGCCTGTCCTTCGGAAACAATGCCTGTGGTGATGATTGGGTCGCAATTGGCCGTGAAGAAGTTACCGAACCTCACGGTCGCGTGAGCAGAGTCGGACTTTGGGTCCTTTGCGATGAGCACTCTGCCAGAGGCAATCTTGACACCCTGGACACGGCGAAGGCCACCCGGCAGCGTGTAGATAGCACGGGGGGTATTGGAGAACAGATAGTCAGCATTATCTGCCATCTGGTCTGTCTTCGCTTCTGCCAACAACTCGTTAGGAGTCCAGTTGACTGCCTTAAAACTCATTCAAATCATCCGTTCTGAAACCTACTGCAATCCAGTGTACCCAGAAGTCCTTCTTGATTACCTCGGTCTTCTTCGTGGTAGGGTCATCTTGAACAGCGCAATAGATTTCGAATCCTGCATGGTTGGGCAGCGTTTTACCGCCTGGGCCATTCACAATACAGAACAGGTTGCGCTGGTGGTCAGCGCAGATGGCTGTAGTGACATTGGGGTGACAACTTGAGTCGAATGCTGCACCAAACTTAACAGTCGCACGAGCAGTTGACTTCTTTCGGTTGCGAGGAATCTTCGTCTTGCCGGAAACAACCACGAGCAGGGTATCTTTCAATACGACACCCTGGGCTGTCCTCTTGAAGAGTCTGCCTCGTGGAGAGTTATCCTTGATGTATTGCAGATTCTGCTGAACCTGGTCCATCAGGTCACGCGTCATCGTATCGTGCTGCTTGAATGACACGGTACGATATGCTGTTTCCAACTAGTTCAAATCCTCCCCAATTTCATGTAGATTGAGGTCTGATGCACTAACACAGATGATTTTACCCATGTTGTACTTCAGGTCAGCAGGGTCGAGGCCTAGAGTATAGAACCAGTCAGGATTCCTTACCCAACACCTTAAACCATTCTCAATCAAGTAAATTCTACCATCAGAGATATTCCAAATCAAACTACCGTTACGAAACTTCAACTTAGATGAGATTCTATATTTCTGCACCGCCTTTTCAGTGGTTTTCACCACGCGTGGCGGACTCCAACTTTCAAGACATCTCTTGGAAGTGATTCGATATCTCTTGGACTGGTTGACGATATAGAAGTAACCCAACTCTGTCTCAATGAAGATACCAGCCGGGTATTCAGTCGGTTTCGTCGGAGGTTTCTGCGTTCTCCTCTTGAACATCCGCTTCCCTCTTCAATTCATCCAATTGATTCTGCAAACTATCTCTTTCTTGGGAGGCAATTGTCAACTCTACTCTCAAGTCAGTATTCAGATTCATCAATTCCATAATCTTTTCATATTGTGCTTGAATCTTTAAGTCTTTTCTATCCATAGTATATATTTACTCTTTCCCTTTTCATTCCTAACTCAAAAGTGTACACGTCAAATGGACTGTTGTCAAGCCCTAGGCTACAGCGAGCCAGTTGAACGATGCTACCTGACCGCTGGTCAGCAGCGTGTTCGTAGATGCCACACGCACAGTGACAGTAAATGTAGTCGATGTGATGGTGGTCACAATGTAGAGACGGTCAACAGACTGTCCCTGGATGAAGACTTGCGCTGGTGTGCCACCCAAACCGTGCGTGATGACAACCTGACCAGAGCCGTTCGCGGTTGCTGTAGATGCGCCGTGGCCGATACCTACAATAGAGCCCGTCGGCAACGTGCTCAGTGCCAGAGACTTTGCGATAATAGTACCATCCCCACTGATGGACATGGCACTAACGCCAGTTGTGTTATTTGTGATAACAGAAGAGGTACCAGTGACCAGAGGTTTGTTGACAGGAGCCGAACTCAAGATGGCTGTAGATGGAGTAATGGCTGTTGAGTCTGATGTCTGAAGTGTAGTCACAGTCAAGAACGGCACACCGGTTGCTGGGTCTGGATACCTGAAGTGTGTTCCGGAATCAACGCTCATAGCAAATGATACACTGTCTGGCGAGTTACCACCAGAATTTGGAATCGAGATTGGAGCGGCGAGAGTCAGAATGGCACGTCGTCTGAATGTATATGTTCCATATGGGCTACGTGGAGACAATCCACCAGGTGGGGTCGTCGTATTGCTATTACGCCAAGCCATTGTCGCCTGGACAGATGTACCAGATGTCGTGGCTCCCAGACCCGTGTACTTTCCAATCGTTCCATCCTGACACAGTGTCTCGAAGTTTCCGCTGGACGTGTCTGTAGTAGCAGCAAACCATGCAGTTCCAACAGGGTTCTTATCGTCAACCATCTGGAAGTCAGTGTGAGCAGATACGAACTGAGTGCCTGCGATGTCAACCTTATACATATAGTTGTACGAGCCGCTCGAACCTCCTGTGGTGATGCACATATAGATATCTGTGCCTCCCATGTCAAACTTACCAATGGTCAGTGAGCGAATTGTTGTTCCCTGAACACTGAGGGCACTCTTCGTCTGAGTGAAGTCAACTGTATTCGTACCGCTCGTTCCAGTGTACTTGGTGAGAACAAGTTTTCCAGCAGCATTAAGTTTCGCAGCATATAGATTTCCTCCATATACAGACAATCCTGGGTCTCCCATAATACCGGCCCCGCCGACGCCAATATCAGCGCCTGCCCAGGTGTTTGCACCAACCCTATCTCCGGCGACGGCCCCACCCGCCCTAAAGACACCTGTTCTCGTAATCTTCTGGAATCTCCACGTTGCACTCAATCCCGTTCCCTGTTGTGTAAGGAAATAGAAGTTTGATGCATCAGCACACATGGCTCTTGGTGAATCATTTCCACCACTGATAAATGCGTTATATACGCCAACGTCGAAATTCAAAATATACGGGGCACTTGCTGTCGACGCCCACATACGTTTAAAGTTAACGCCCCACTGCGTGACACACCAGTAGTACTGATTATTTACAGGGTCATACATGAATGCTCGTGCATCCGTGGCATTGGCATCACCATTTGGAGAGTAGTTCGTACCTGGTCCAGTCAGGGCGTGTGCCTTAGTATATGAGAATGTAACATTCGGGGGCGAGCCAGGTGTCCAGTCACCAGAGGACATTGTTAGTTGGGAGCCAGTTCCGAGAACATTATTCGTACCCTGCATCTGGAATAGGTCCTGAACAAGAAGGCTATCCGCCACAATTGAGCCACTGAAACTAGAGGACTGAGATGAATCTGTTGGCAAATTTACAATAACATCTCCACTTGCAGCAGTCAGTCTAATGCCAGAACTATCCATCGATACCTGACGCTGCCTGGTGATGGTACCATCCGTGCCGGTCAGCGTCGCCGTGGCATTGGCACTGATGGTGACGCTGGTGGAGTTCAAATATGTGGTCACAACAGCATTTGCTGGAATACTGGATGCAGTAATGACAGCGCCAACGTCATCTGGGAAGAACTGTCCTGCGGTTGTACTCACTGTCGGACTACCGCTAGTCGTATTCAGGTCAATATTTGATGGAGTTACAGTTGTCTCGAATGAACCAGCCAGGGCAATATCTGCCGTGACTGTTCCAGCACCAATGGCGTCGGCAGTCAGAGAGCCAGCCTTGATGGCTGCGCCATTCAGCGTTCCAGATAGAACTTGCTGGAATTCAGCAACACCGTCAGAACGAATAACCCATCCTTGAGTTCCTGAAATATAGTTGGCAGATGCAAGTCTAGTCACATATTTGAATGGTCTGAGAACATTTGCTGCCGTACCGCTCGCTGTGGCTGTTGCGTTGGCCGATACAACAGCATGTGTGGAATCCGTGATGGACACGATTGTCGTACCACCCGGAAGGTTGGCAGACGTAATCGTTAACCCTACGTCATTGACTGTGATGTCACCGGCAACAATGACAATCGTTGAACTGGCAGACGTTGTATTGATGGTGGTAGCAAATGGTGTTGTTCCGCCCGTTGTATTCGGGTCGCCCATGACCGCATTGCCTCGAATGGAGAGGTCTGAGAACTCTGCGGCACCTGCTGCGTTGATTGTCCATGATGGTCTACCATCTGGGTCTGTAACCGGAACAGGGTTTCCGTAATACAGGAGGTTTCCACTGGTGTCATAGACAGGCGTTGCCTGTAGCACTGTCGCTGTCGTTGATGACACGATGGAGCCGGTACGAATCATATAGCCATTTACAGTCGTACCGCCCGGAGGGTTCCATGTGGATGCTGTAGTGGCAGCAGTCATCTTCTCCTCGACCTGGATACCATCAATATAGACTGTGGTGGCAGCAGAAGACGTGAAGAATAGATGAGCCTTTCCTAGTGAGGTCCCAGGAATCGCTACTGTCGTCGTGTATCGATTCCATGTGGAGTTGGCGGGAACAGATGCTCCCGCACCAGCACCATCAGCAAATGAGCCAGATGTGTTCCATCTGATAGATGGCGTGACTGTGCTCGCTGTGGCACCAGTCTTAATCATCGCATAGTATGAGATGATGTAGGTCGTGGAAGGGTTGAGGACCATTCCGAAGTCTGTGGTTGCATTATTTGCAAGGTGGACGGTGCTGGCGGCAGCAGTCGTCCACTTCAAGGACTGGCTATTGAAGAATTTGTCTGTGGTGTCGATTGTCGCACTACCACCGCCTGTGAATGTCAAGCCAGCAGTGTAGAAACTTGAGTTCAGTTCGAAGTCTGCATACTGCGGCTGCATCAGGTTCGGCGTTCCAGCCTGCAAAACAATTGCTGGTGCCCTGATGGTACCCTGGTTAATTTCAAGGGATGCTGTGCCGCCTACAGAGGCAATCTTGTAGCCTGCTGTGCCCGCTGAGTAGTCGAATGACTGAATAGAACCAGTTGTAGATGCATCGCCAATAGTGAGAACAGATTTTACAGATAGGTTGTTGATGATACCCGTACCGGCCGTAATCTTGTTGGCTGCCAAGTCATTAATTTGTGCGTTCGTAATAGTTGCATTCGTGATGTTAGTTGCCTGGATAAGTCCTGGTGTTCCGCTGACCTGAGGTGATGCTGTTGACTTGAGTCCACCATTGTCTACGGCGATAATCTTGAAGAACCATGTTTCTGTACTACCGCCGCCAGATGCCGGGATATCGAATGTTGCAATCATGGCTGGACCCACAGCAATTGTTCCCAGCATATTTCCTGCGGCCGGTGTGAATCCTGTGGTAGTCGAGCCATAAACCTCATAGAAGGTAACGTCTGCTTCCATTGCACCACCGGCTTGCTTATTACCGGTTACTGTGACCTGAGCCTGTAGTGTTCCTGTGGATACGGTTGGCGCTGCTGGCTGGCTCGGCGCGGCATTCGTGGCTCCTGTTCCTGTTGCTGTTGCTGAATAGGCGGACATGTTCTCTGACCAGTCAACTGCTGCAATCTGGAAGTCATAGTTCACATATGGTGTCAGGTTTGATACCACTGCCGAAGTGGTTGCCTTGTCATATCGAATAGTGTTCCATGGAGTTGTACCATTGACCCTGTACCTTAGGAAGTACCCGGCAAGGTCTGATTCTGAGTTCGCTGTCCACGATACCGCCGCGCTCGTGGCGAGACTTGAGCCGACAACTGTCGTAATCGTCGCGGCCAATCCTGTCGGCGTGGCTGGTGCCGTAGTATCGGCACCGAATGGACTAGTGGCGGTAGCAGAAGATGATGCGTCCGTTGCTGACGGCTGATTGAATTTGTCGTAGGCCCTAATCTTGAACCACTGTAGTGTGAATGTGGTAGTGATATATGTGAACCTTGTGACTTTACCAGAGAAGATTCTGTTCGCACCAGATGGTGTGAATCCTGAAGTCGTTCCGACATAAATCTCATATCTGTCGAGGTCTGTATCTGTATTGGCCGTCCATACCAGGTCGATGGCCTGCTCTGCGCCAGTTGCTGTGAATCCTGTAACGTTTGCTGGGACTGCATTCGATGCTGCAATAGAGCCGGTGTAGTTTCCCTTGATATTCTTGTTGTTTACCGCGCGTACGCGCATGCTCACGCTAGCCTGTGGTGTGCCAAAGAGTGCCACATTATCAGCGAATGTGAGTGTGAATACTCCGCCAGTACCCTTCTGTGCAGCGACAGTGACCAATTTCGTGGTAGCACCAGCAGTCAACTCCAACTCGTATGCCACAATCATGGCAGAGTTGCCACCTACGTCAGTAATTACCTCTGTCCATGTTCCTGTAAATGAGTCGTCGGATGCAACCCACGTGCTAGATGCCGGGGCTACGGGAATGGCTGAGTTCTGCGTGGTAGTGAAGACGAATGCCTCAGACCACTCGGAGTAGTCTCCGTCAGAAACAGCCCTGACCTGTACCTTGTATCCCGTATTGGGAACGAGGTCCTGTACTGCAACTCTTGTCATACGTTAATATCCAGTGAGAATTCAATTTCCTGGGTCATGCCATCCACCTTGACATATGGTGATGCCAGAAGTTCTCGTGAGACCAGAACATAATCTGCATTAAGTGTGTCTGTGTCCTCTACTCGCACCCCGTCATAGTCAATCTGGGATGCTCCACCTGCACCTGATGTGGTGGAGACACGCATTTCTGTGATGTTTCCCCAATTGGGAGTTCCGGTGGCGACTGCGGTTGACTTGGCTACACTCATGACCTGGTATCCAGATACCGGCGCGCCCATAGTGACGGTATAGTAATTGGATGCGTCTGTGAGGAATAGCAACTTGACCGCAGAGGTGTTCGTATTACCTGCGTTGAGGGCTACGGTGAACTTGTCAGCGGCAGAGTATCCGCTCAGGTCTAGATTCAATGCTGTCATTGTGTCAACCTTCGTAGTGGATAGTGCGGGTACGTGGCGAAGTGAGTCTGCTCCCAATCTGGTGTTCGTGCTGTTGTATGATGCGGCGGTACCAGAAGTAGCATCCACCCATGTCTCTGTAGCAGAATCAAATGATGTCAAGAGCCTTGAACCGAACTCACCGGCAGCGACATTCTCCGGAAGGCTGTAAAGCCCTACCTCATAAATCTTTCCAGAATAGTCATCAGGGACTTCTGCCTTGAAGATTAACTTGTTGTTTACGAAATCATATGACACGAGCATCACATTCGAACGGTCCACTTCGAAATCCAAGGACTTTGAGGTGTTGACTTCTGCACTACCTCCGATTCCAAAGGCAATGGACTGACAGATAGATGGAACAAACTGTGCCAGGTAACGCTTGATATGTACTTTTCCGTCGAGGGTAATCATGTCTTTACATACCTGATTTCATAGGATGTCACACCAGACACAGGAGACACATCGAAGACAACATCTACGACATCATTTCCAGAAGCATTCGTCTTGACTGTCTGAGAAAATACATCAAGCACCTGTGGGACCTCCAAATCGCCAGCATCATTATTGTCGGGTGACTCAGAGGAGTCAGATGTGTCAATATCAATATCTACATCAAACTCATTCTCGTCTACCTCATCAGCAGAAAGTGTGATGCTGGTATCACTGTATTCTAGTTCTTCTACTCCGTCTGGGATGAAGAATACAGGATTGATTGCATCTTTTTGTTCCTTTACCGCTCGTCTAGCCATAAAACGATTATAGCCTGGAATGCGTTAGGCCGCAAATTATGCTACACGGCGGCGACACGTCAACTGCGTGGTAATACCTTGGTCCCAGGAGTTGCTGACACCGATTA
>Ga0207701_10005194_pt1 | contig 13108 bp, 17 predicted proteins | sample KBSSwiSSwithPhiX_FD_184294 | JGI IMG/M metagenome (GOLD analysis project Ga0207701, IMG submission 184294) | Switchgrass rhizosphere bulk soil microbial communities from Kellogg Biological Station, Michigan, USA, with PhiX - S5 (SPAdes) (version 2) | ecosystem: Environmental > Terrestrial >...
AGCTCGGCGACTTCCTGATGTGGGACAACCGTTGCACGATCCACGCCCGCACCGACTTTCCCAAGGAAGAGCGCCGCCTGCTGCGCCGCTGCACCGTCGAAGGCGAGCCGCTTTACGAATAGAGCATCGGGAGAGCTGCCATGACCAACCCGCGATTGCCGGTCCTCGACCGCTTCATCGGCGACCTGCGTGCCATCTGGGCGGCGGATTCGGAAAATGAGCACCGCATGGTGATGGCCAAGCCGCTGCTCGAGCAACTCGTGAAGGACGAGACGTTGAAGGCGCATTCGACCGAGTGGCCGTCCACCGAGGGCCGCAAGAATCTCCTGCTCTACGTCGATCCGGATTATCATTTCGTGATCAACGCCGTGGTGCGCATGCCGGGGCGAACCGGCAGCGTGCACGATCACGCCGACGCCTGGGTGCTTTACGGTCTGCTCGACGGATCGGAAAGCCTGGAGCGCTTCGAACGCATCGATGACGGCAGCCGCCCCGGCTATGCCGAGGTGAAGCTGTCCTCGGTCACGACCGGCACCCAAGGCAAGGTCGATCTGGTGCCGCCGAAGGCGATCCACGCCGAGCAAGGCGGCCCGGCCCGCTCGGTTGCGATCATCGTGCGCACCCAGAAGCTCGGCGAGGGAACGGTGCTGCAGCGCCGCTACGACCCCAAGGCGAAAACGGTGGTCGAGCAATACGGCCCAACGCAAATTCCATATGAAGTGGTCGCCTGACGCCGGTCGACGATGATGTCAAAGGCCTGCGCGCGAATGCTGGCTGTCGTGGCGTGCGCCACGATGCCGGGCGTGGCGCAGGCGCAAACCCCGGTCGGATTCAAGAGCATCACCATTGTGGTCGGCTCGCCGACGGGCGGCGGCTACGACGCTTATTCTCGCGTTCTAGCCCGGCACATCAGTCGCTACATCCCGGGCCAGCCGAACATCGTCGTGCAGAACATGCCCGGGGCTTCGAGTCTCAAGGCCGTGAAATATCTGGACACCGGCCCGTCGACCGACGGCAGCGTCATCACCGCGTTCAATCCGGGGCTTCTCAACGAGTCTCTTCTCAGCGCCGACAAGATCGGCTTCAAGTTCACCGACGTCGCCTTCGTCGGCAGCATCACCCGCGATCTGCGCGCCTGCTACGCCTGGGGCACCACCGGCATCAAGACCTTCGACGATCTGAAGAAGGCCAAGCAATTCAACATGGGCGCGCCGGCGCCGGGCACCTCGTCGTATATCAACGAAGCCGTGCTGAAGAACATGTTCGGCATCGCGGTCCGGCAGGTGACGGGCTACGCCGGCAGCGCCCAGCAGCGGATGGCGATCGAGCGCGGCGAGCTCGATGGCGACTGCGGCGCCTGGAGCAGCGTGACGCCAGACTGGATCGCCAACAACAAGATCAACCCGCTGATCACCTTCACGCCCCTGCCGATACCAAAGCTCAAGCCGGGCGTGCCGTTTGCCGGCGATCTGGCGCCGACCCAGGAAGCCAGGGAGGTCCTCAACATCCTGATGGCCGCCGATGCGCTCGGTCGCCCGTTCGTGGTGTCGAAGCAGGTGCCCGCCGATCGCCTCGCGGTCCTGCGTGCGGCCTTCGACAGAACGGTGAAGGATGCGCAATTCCTTGCGGAAACCCAGAAGCTGGACCTTCCGGTCGAGGGCCCGATTGCGGGTCCGGAGGCCGAGCAGATCGTCGCATCGATCTACGCGGCGCCGCCGGCGGTGATTGCCCGTGCCCAAGCCATCGTCGGAAAATAGTCGGGCGTTACTTCCAAATGCAGCCCGTCATTTCGGGTGGAGCGGCGCGTCGAAGATCGGCGCGCCGCCGGTCCGTTCGAGGTAGCGGCCGAACCGGAATTTGACCTCAGGTCCGTCGAGCGGCGGCGAGGGCAGGTGGCGGCCGAGCGGATCGACATGAAGGACGGCGAAGGCGTGGCCGGGGACCTTGATCATGTCGTCGAGGCCCTGGCCAAGGCCCTCGAGCGTCGAGAATTCATAGACCCGCTCGACGCCGGCGGCCTTCGCCACAGCGGCGTAGTCCATCAACTCGGCGAACGGATGACCGAGGTCATTGGTCGAGCCGTAGACGCCGTTTGCGATCACGAAGTGTTTGAGATTGGGCAGCGCCAGCTGGCGCTCGACGATCAGCATCCCGGGGTTCATGCAGAACGCGCCGTCGCCGTTGAAGGCGACCACGGTGCGTTTGGTGCCAAGCGCAATGCCGGCGGCGAACACTGAGGCGAGGCTCATCGAGGCTTCGAGATAGAACACCCGTTCGGTCTCGCCGGTGATGTCCCACCACAGCTCCGAGCTGTTGCCCGCCGAGGTGACGATGATCTCGTCTTTCAGCCGATCGGCCAAGAGCCGGAAGCAGGCCTCGAAGTTCATCTCAGGCCTCCCCGCGCAGCACTTCGCGCGTGAAGCCGACCACCACCGGCCGCGACAGGGTGCGGCTGTGCTGATAGGCGGTGGCCAGGCGCGGAATGTCGTCGGCCTTTTCGATTGTAACGAACGGGATATCGATCGCCTGGATCACGGACTCCAGATAGAGCCCGTTGGATTGATGAAACTTGGCACGGTCGCCCGGCCGGCCGCGGAGCGTGATGCCGATCAAGAGCGGGATCTGGTAGGTGTAGTTGATCTTGGTGATGGCATAGATGCAGGTCAGGAAACCGGACGCCCCCATCAGGGCGAAGGTGCCGATGCCGCTGAAGAACGCCCCTGAGCACAGCCCGATCGCCGATTCCTCGCGGTTGACTGACACGTGCCGGAAGCGCGCGTCGCTCGCATATTGCGTGATCAGGCTGGTGATCCAGCCGTCCGGCAGGCTCGCGACCAGCGAGATGCCGCAGTCAGCGGAGACGTCGACAATACGCCGCGCCACGGCATCCGCAGAGGAAGAGCTCATTCCGCGACCCGTCCGATCTGTTTCAGAGCCTCCTCCTGGAACCGGAAGTCGGTCCACGCTTCAAGCGGAATCGACTTGGCGCCGTTTTCCACCGCGAGCTTCGCCACGTAGTCCTGGCCCTTGCGCGTCATCCCGCCGTTGACGCCCCAGCCGCGCATCGCCAGCAGCGCGTCGTAGGCGGCGCCGGCGAGCTTCATGTCGGTCTCGCCGGTGTACTTGCGGTAGATTTCGAGGGTGCGCTCGCGGTTCGCCGCCATGAAGCGGCAGGCCTCGATGATCGAGCGGGTGATCGCGACCGCCACCTGCGGCTGTTTCTCGGCGAGCTCGCGCCGGATCACCAAAAGCTCGTGGGGATAGTCGGGGCTGCCGCGGACCACGCGCTCGAGCTCGACGACATTGCTGTCGCGCTGCGCCACCAGCGCGTAATCGAGATGCAGCAGCGCGCCCTTGACGCGATTGTTGACGAGCGCAAGCCGCCGCTCGCTGGGGCCGCCGATCGGGACCCAGCTGATGTCGGTCTTGGCGAGTCCGGCGCGCTCCAGCACCGGAAACATCAGGTATTGCGACAGCGCCCCCGGCCGCGAGATTGCGAACGGCTTGCCGGCGAGGTCCTTCAGCGTTTTGACCTCGGGCTGCACCATGACCAGGTAGGACAGGTATTGCGCCGGTGCGGATACCGCTACCAGCTGGAAGCCGGCGGCGGCGGCGTTGAGCACGCCTTCGGCGTCGGTGTCGGCGACGTCGACCCGGCCGGCCGCCAGCGCTTGCGTCACCAGCGGCCCGGAGTTCATCTGCAGGATGTCATCGACCTGAAGCCCGTTCCGCCGGTAGATGCCTTCCTCGAAGGCGACCTGCATATAAAGAGTGTGCATCGACGGCGGCACGCTGACCGAGGCGACGCGGATTTTCACCGGATCGGCGGCAAAGCCGGACGACATCGCCGCGGCTAGAAACCCCGGGATCAGCATGCACGGAAGGATACGACGCGCCATTGCGGTTGGCTCCGGAGAGGAAACCCAGTGCCCCGTTTCCGAAGTTCGTGATACGTCGCAGCACACTCTGACACGAACTTCGGAAACAAAGGGGCACTAGCAAGCCTATGATTCTAGTGCCGCCGATTTGAAGTTCCTAACCGGATTTGCCGCAACTGGTGTAGGAACTTCAAATCGGCGGCACTAGCGCCATCCTGGCGCATCTGTCAGGGCCCGTACAGGCTATTCGCCAACCGTACGCCACGGCGCCACCCATCGCTCGAAGCGGACGATGAGGTGGGTGATGGCAATGCTCAGCACCGCGAGCACGACGATCGGCACGAACAGCTCCGCGGTCCGGAACGTGTTGCCGTAGAACACCACCATATGGCCGAGGCCGGACAACGCCGTGAACATCTCGGCGACGACGACGCCGACCAGCGCGCGGCCGAGCCCCAGCCGTATGCCGGCGATGAAGAACGGCACCGCGGCGTACAGCACGACGCGGCGGAATGTCTGCCATCGATTGCAGCCGAAGGCGCGGGCGGTCTCGATGAAGGCCGGCGACACATTCATCACGCCGATCTGGGCGTTGATGATGACCGGAAACACCGCGACCAGCCAGGTCAGGAACACCTTGGCTTCGTAACCCAGTCCGAGCCAGATGATCACCAGCGGCACCATCGCCACCGTCGGCATCGCATAGAACGCGTTGACATAGGGGTTGAGCACCCGGCGAAGCATCTGGAACGTGCCCATGGCGATGCCGACGGCCATGCCGCTGACGATGGCGAGGCCGAAGCCGACCAGCAGCACGCTGGTGGTCTGCCAAAGCTGGCGCGGCAACTCGCCCGTCCGGATCGTCGTCACGAACGCCACCGCAATGGCGCTCGGCGGCGGCAGGAATTGCGGCGGGATGACGAAGCGTGAGAGAAGCTCCCAGGCCACGAGCACGCCGATGTGCGTCGCCGCCAGGATGAGCACGGTCCTGGGCTTCGCCGCGATCACGCTCATGCGGCCTTGCCTCCCTCGGAGAGCAGCGACCACAGGTGCTCGCGCATGGTGGCGAACCCCCGGCTGGCGCGGACGGCGTCGGCCTCGCGCGGCCGGGGCAGATCGACGCGGACCTCCTCCAGGATGCGGCCCGGCCGCGTGCCCATCACCAGGATGCGGTCGGAGAAGAAGATCGCCTCGTCCATGTTGTGGGTGATGAACACCACGGTCTTCGGCGACTGCGCGAGAATGACAGCGATCTCGCGCTGCAACTGCTCCCGGGTGATGGCGTCGAGCGCGCCGAACGGCTCGTCGAGCAGCAGCACGTCGGGGTCAAGGGCGAGCGCGCGGGCGAGGCCGACCCGCTGCTGCATGCCGCCGGACAATTCGTGGGGATAGTGGCCGACGAAGCCCTCCAGTCCGACCAGCCGCACGAAACGTTCGGTGCGCTCCTTAATTTGCGCGGCCGGCAGCTTCGCCACCTCGAGCCCGAAGGTGATGTTGCGGGCGACGGACAGCCAGGGAAACAGGTTGAACTGCTGAAACACCATCGCGCTCGACGGCGACGGCTGTTGCACGCGCTTGCCGGAAATCGAAATCTCACCGTTCGTGCTCGGCTCAAGGCCGTGCATGATCCGGAGCAGCGTGGTCTTGCCGCAGCCGCTCGGTCCGATGATCGAAATGACCTCGCCTGAGTCGACCGTGAAACGGATGTTGCGCAGGACTTCGAGCGTGCCACGGGCACCCTCGAATGTTTTGCCGATGTCTTTGACTTGCAGCACCAGGGACCTCGTATCGCAACGCTTACGTGGCTTTATCGAGCGGCGCGGCGCTTCACTCGATGACCTCGTCGGCCGCCACCTGCAGGCTCTGCGGCACGGCGAGGCCGAGTGCCTTCGCGGTCTTGAGATTGATCACCAATTCGAACTTGGTCGGCAACTGAACGGGCAAATCAGTTGGCTTTGCGCCTTTGAGAATGCGGCCCGCGTAAGTGCCGGCGAGACGATGTTGATCGGGGAGATCGGGGCCGTAGCTCATCAACCCGCCGTCTTCAGAAAACTGCCGTGATGTATAGACTGCAGGTATCGAATGGCGTGCTGCCAGGACGGCGAGTTGCGCGCGACTACCGGTGAAGAGCGCATCGCCGCCGACAACAAGAGCGCCGGGCCGTAAGCGAGTCAAAACTTCAAATGCATCATTGATCTGGCGTTCATCGCTGGCCGTTAAAATATGACTTTGAAGCCCAATTTTATTGGCCGACTCCTGAATCTCTCTTAGAAACGGCGGCGTAGAAGGGTTGATCGGATTCACGAGCACTGCAATCGAAGAGACAGCGGGAACGAGTTGGTGCAATAGCTCCAGCCGCTTCGCCGCCAGCACCGAGGTCAAGAAGCTTATGCCGGTGGCATTGCCGCCCGGCCGGGCGAGACTGGCGACAAGACCAAAATCGATAGGATCGCCTTGTACAATGAACACAATTGGCGTGGTTTTCGTTGCGGTCTTGGCTGCAACGGCCGCAGGTGTTGCGCTGGCCACGACAACATCAACCTGACGTTGGATCAAATCGGAAATCAGTTCCGGCAGCCGATGGTTTTGGCCATTCGCCCAACGGTATTCAATCGTCAAGTTCTGACCGTCGACAAAGCCTGACTCGCCGAGACCTCGGCGGAACGCTGCCGCAAGGTGTATCGCACCATCAGCATCACCCCCGCGCACAAAGCCGATGACGGGCAGCTTTGGCTGCTGAGCACACACAGCAAACGGCCACGCGGCCGTACCACCAAGTCCCGCTATAAATTCGCGCCGTCTCACTCGATCACCTCGTCGGCGCGGCCCAGCAGCGATAACGGAATGGTCAATCCAAGCGCCTTCGCCGTTTTCAAATTGACAACCAGCTCGAATTTCGTTGGCTGTTGAACTGGCAAGTCAGCAGGTTTCGCTCCTCCCAGAATGCGGGCAACATAACTGGCTGACCGTCGATAAATGTCTGGAAGATTGGTTCCGTAACTCACCAAGCCGCCCGCCATTGCGAATTCCCGGAACGAATAACTCGTTGGCAGACGATATTTCGCGGACAATGAAGCGAGAAGATCAACGCGAGTCGTGAAATACGGGTCAGATGAAATCAGCAATGCCCCGACCTTTGATTGCATCGCGCTTGCGAAGGCCGCCTCGATTTCCGAATCCGTGCTGGCTTTGATAATAAGGACCTTGGCGCCAAGCTTGCTGGCTTGCTTTGGAATTTCAATGGTGTCGAACTCCAAGCGCGGACTGGTGGGATTGACCAATATGGCCATAACGGAGGCCGAGGGAACCATCTCACGCATCAACTCCAGTCGCTTTGCCCCAAGTTCGCCGCTGAATAAACTTAAGCCTGTAGCGTTCCCGCCGGGGTGACTCAGACTGTTCACCAAGCGTGCCGCAAGCGGATCCACGCCAGTCACGAAAACAATTGGGATGGTTTTAGTCGCCGTCATTGCCGGCCGGACCGACGGCCCATTGGCAACGATGACATTTACGTGACGGCTTGCCAGGTCAGCTGCCAGTTGGGGCAAACGACTGTTATTGCCGCCTCCCCATCGATATTCGACTGCCACGTTGCGCGCTTCGACATACCCATTGTCTTTGAGACCCTGTCGGGACGCGGTCACCACCGTCGCATAACCGTCAGCCGATGCGCTGCTGAGAAACCCAACTACCGGCATTGCAGCCTGCTGCGCCCGCGCCATGACCGGCCACGCTGCCGCCGCGCCAAGCCCTGCGATGAACTCGCGCCGTCTCACTCGATCACCTCGTCGGCGCGGCCAAGTAGAGGCAGCGGAATCGTGATGCCGAGCGCCTTGGCTGTCTTGAGATTGATGAAAAGTTCAACTTTCGTGGATTGCTGCACAGGTAGATCGGCAGGCTTATCACCACTGAGAATACGACCGGTATAGACGCCTGCTTGGCGATAAGCGTCAGTGATGCTGCCGCCGTAACTCATAAGCCCCCCAGCCGCAGCGAACTCTCGAAATTGATAGATGGAAGGAATTTTATGGCGAACCGTTAGTTCTGCGATTTGTTCACTGCGACCGTTGAACAGCGGGTCCCCGGCGATCAGCAACGCACCAACGCGCAATCGCAGGAACTCGGCGAATGCCGGTTCAAATTCACGGTCAGAACCAGCTTTCACGATTTCCACCCGCAACCCAAGCGAATTGGCCGCAGCCAGCAAGTCGCGTGTCAAACGTGGTGCGCCAGCACCTGTCGGGTTGAGGAGTGCGCCAATCAAGGTCGCCCCCGGAACCAGTTCGTGGAGAAGTTCTACGCGCTTAGAACCAAGTTCGTCCGAGAGCATGGTTGCGCCGGTTATGTTGCCACCGGGTCTGTTCAAGCTCGGAACCAATCCAATTTCGACCGGGTCCACGCCGGTTTGGAAGACGATAGGAATGGCGCTGGTGGCCGCCTTCGCTGCGAGCGCGGCAGGACTTCCGCCTGTTGCGGCAATCACGCTGACCCGGCGGCGCATAAGGTCGGCCACCAATTCGGGCAGCCGATCGTGACGGCCTTCTGCCCAACGATACTCGATCAAAACATTTCGCCCCTCGACGTATCCCGCCTCGGCCAGCCCACCACGAAACGCTTGCAGTAGATTGGCAAACGGACCTTGTGAAGCGGTGTTGAGGAATCCAACCACCGGCATTGCAGCCTGCTGCGCGCGTGCCATGACCGGCCACGCTGCCGCCGCGCTTCCGATAATGAATTCCCGCCGCCGCATTAGCCGCCCCAGGACCACGCCGTGCGGCACAAAACCTAGCACGGCGCGTGCTGGTTGTTCATCGTAATACAGGCGGCGGGCCAACCGCGTTCCAACGCGGCGTTGGCCCTGTCAAGCTAGGGGCGCGACTGAGCGCAGGTGCTTGGATTACAGATGGCCGTACATCGTGCCGCCCGGGCAGACCATCACGTCGAATCCGCTCGGCGCACCGGAGAACGTGCGTCCGCCCCTCGGGTAGCAACCCCGCGGCACCGGCAGGCAGCCGACCTGCGTGCAGGCGATCTGCGGCTGCGCGGCGTAGCTGCCGCGAGCGGCCTGCGACACGTGGGGACGATGATGCTTGGGTGCGGCCTCGGCCGCGACGGGAACCACGAGCACGGCGATCGCAAGTGCGACAGTTTTCATAATGACCTCAGTTGTTTGCGTTCGCCTATTAAACGCGCGAACCGGTGTTCCGATCCGTCAGGCACCCAAATCCGGTCGGTTCCTACAGTTCCGAGGGGAACGTCGCAGCAAGGCTGGCGTTGGCTACCTATGGGTGCGACGAACGATTCCGGCAATTTGCGACAGGCACGAGCCATCGTGTCCGAAAAGCTGCGGGCTTACTTCGCCGAAATCAAAGCCGAACTGGACGCGGACAGCGAAGATTTCTTTAAGCGTGTGATGCAGCAGGCCGACCAGCAGCAACACGCCGGCATGCGATAAATTCCGCAAGGCCAGCTCCCGCAAATGGTCCGCTGTAGCAGCAAGGATAGAGCTACTTCAGCCCCAGCAGCGCCTGTTCAGTGAGCTTGCCCACGTCGCGCTCCCCTTCAGCGGCGAGGTTGGCAATCTTTGCCGCCAGTTTGCCGGTCAGCGGATCATCATTCTTGAGCTGCAACCGTGCGACCACCGCATCGTATGCGGCAGTCATGACGTCGAGCGCGGCACTGTCGAACTGGCTGTAGTTGCGAAACGGCATGCGGAACCAACCTCCTGCCACGGAATTTATTCCAGCGGACGGAAAAGTAGGAGTCCCTGTGATCGAAAATCCCAAGTGTCCCAACTGTGGACAGCCAATGACGTTGGAGCACGAACCGTCCAGACCGAATGAGCAACATGCCTTCCAATGCCAGAGCTGCCATCTGGTATTTTTGACTGAAGATCACCTGCCCATCTCCGGGCTTCCCCTCAGACGTTAGAGAAAACAGAATGCCACGCACACGCATCGCTCCACGAGGCAACAAGCGCTACGTCCGCCGGAAGAAAGGCAAGTTCACGACCAAGCAGGTCGGTGTTGGCCGCTCGCTTGCAGCAGACCGTCGTAGCAAGTCCAAGACCATTGTAAGGAAGGGCGAGGGTGACCGCGGCGACCAGAAGCGACGGAAGACGAAGAAGACGGCGCGCAAAAAGCGCTAACGCTGCGGCTGTTGCAGCGGGCGCGCGTTGTTACGGCGTCACAAGGTCCGTGTAATTTTGCGGAGGTGCGGCGGATTGTCGGGGTCGAAGCCGCGCCGGCGCGCCGCCGCCTCGATGGCGCGATAGGCCGGGATCAGCATCAGGACCGGATCGCAGACCGGGTGCCCGTCGCCGATCCAGGGCAGCGTCCCCGCCGCGCCGCCGGCGGTGAACGCCATCCCACCCGTGTCCCCCAGGTCGCGGACGAAATCGTCGATTGCCGTGGCAGCTTCATCGTTCTGCCGCAGCACCAGCACTGGCGTTGCCGGTGTGATCGATGCGCGCGGCCCGTGCTGCAGTTCGGCCGCGCTATAACCGAGCGCCGGCACCCGCAGGATTTCGGCGACCTTGAGCGCGATCTCGCGGACGCAACCGAGGCCATATCCCCGTCCGACGACAAAGGACACCGCGGCGCCTGCCGCGCTGTCGGCCCAGACCGACCAGTCGCATCCGAGCGCGCCGGACAGGCGGGCCGGCAGATGGCGGAGGCCATCATTCAGGTCGTCGTCGCGTGCCAGCGCCGCCACCAGCCGTGCGCCGGCGATCATCGACAACACCACCGACTTGGTCGCAGCGACGGAGTGTTCGGCTCCGGCGCCGATCGGCAGGATCAGCTCGGACGCGGCGGCGGCCGGAGAGTTCTCGTCATTGACGATGGCGAGCGTCAGCGCGCCGGACGCGCGTGCCACCTCGGTGGCCTTGATGATGTCGGGACTGCGCCCGGACTGCGACACCACGACGAACAAGGCATCGCGCATGTCCGGCGGCCGCTGGTAGGCGGTCACCACGGACGGCGCGGCGGCCGATCCGAGCAGGCCGAGCCGCGCCTCGAACAGGTAGCGCAGATAAACGCCGGCATGACCCGAGCTGCCGCGCCCGCAGAACACCACGATGCGCGGCCTGGCCTCATTGATCCGTCCGGCGATCGCGGCGAACAGATCGGTGCGCGCCAGCAGCCGCCCGGCCAGTGCCGGAATTTCGGCGGTCTCGCGCGCCATCGCGCTTGCGGTCTGCGGTTCAGCCATCCTTGCCCGTGCGCGCGTTGATGGCGGAGCGCAGATTGCCGCCGTGGCGCTGCAACAGCTGCGCGGCGTCGCTGCGGCTTAATCCGAAGCCGATCAGGATAGCGGTCTTCACGTCGCCGTCGGCCTGTTCGAGATGGCGCGCCGCGTCGCTCTCCGGACAGCGGACGATTTCGCTGACGATGGCCGCGGCGCGCCGGCGCAGCTTGGCGTTCCGCGCCCGCATATCCACCATCAGCCCGCGATAGACGCGGCCCATCCTCACCATCACGGCGGTCGAGAACAGGTTCAGCACGATCTTCTGGGCGGTGCCCGCCTTCATTCGGGTCGAGCCGGCGATCACTTCGCTGCCGGTGTCGGCCAGGATGCGATGGCGCGCGACCTGAAACAGCGGAGCGTCCGGATTGTTGGCGACCGCGATCGTCACCGCGCCCGCCGCGCTCGACGCCCGCAGGGCGCCGAGCGTAAAGGGCGTGGTGCCGCTCGCCGCGACGCCGATGACGACATCATCGGGGCCGATCTTCGCGTCCGCCATGGCTTGCGCGCCGGCGGCCTCGTTATCTTCGGCCCCCTCGGCGCTGCGAGTGAGCGCGTCAAGTCCGCCGGCCATGGCGAACACCACGCGGTCGACGGGCCAGTCGAACGTCGGTGGCAGCTCGCTGCCGTCCTGCACGCCGATCCGCCCCGACGTGCCGGCGCCGACGTAGACGATCCGGCCACCGCGCTGCAGCGCCGGCACCGCGTCCTCGACCGCCGCGGCGATTGCACCAAGGGCGCCGCGAACCGCAGCGGCTGCCGCAAGCTGTTCCTCGAACATCGCCGCGATCATCTCGGCCGTGGACCAGGAATCGAGCTCGACGTAGCGCGGATTGATTTGCTCGGTGCGCATGGCCTGTCTCGCTAGCCCTTCATGACGGCGCGCCGGGCGAGATGCAAGGCGCCATCCACCGCATCGCCCTCGACCGGAACCAGCCGGCGCTGGACGTCCGGAGCGAGCCACGGCTGCATCGACGAGGCGAGCCCGCCGAGCAACGCGATTCGGGACGCGCCGCATTCGGCGAGCCGCCGCACCAGTTCGTCGATCTGCTCGGCGGCGTCGCGGACGATCCGCCGCGCCACCGGATCGCCGGCGTCTGCATGGCGCATCACCAGCGGCGCGAAGGTCGCATAGTCCGTGGCGGTCGCCGGGTCCATCCAGGCCACGGCCTCGAACGGATCATTGTGGAAACGCGTCATCACGTCGCGCGTCAGGCTGCTGTCGACGGCGCGATCGTCATAGGCGCGGAGCGCCAGACGAATGGCGTGCAGCCCGACATCGGCCCCGCTACCCTCGTCGGAGATCGGAAAGCCATAGCCGCCGACCCGGACCTCGCGCCCGCCGACCACGGCAAAGCCGACGCTGCCGGTGCCGACGATGACGATGCCGCCATCGCGGACGCCATGCGCGCCGATGCAGGCGATGGTGGCGTCATGAACGTAGGCGACCGAGCGGAACGGATGCGGCCGCTGCATCAGCTCTTCGAGCGCGCCCTTGCGGCCGACGCCGGCGAGGCCAACGGCGGCATGCACCGAGCCGAGCACCTCGGCGCCGAGCCCGGCTTCTTCGAGCGCCGCGCGGCAGGCCTTCACCACTTCGGCTAGCGAGCGGTCGATGCCGACGCGGAGCGCCGCCGGGCCGGCGATGCCGGTGCCGAGCAGGCGGCCTTCCGCATCCTGGATGCGCGCGCGGCATCCGGTGCCGCCGCCATCGACGCCGGCGAACAGCGGGCCGGATTGTGCAGCGGCCGTCATTCTGCGACCCGCCGGATATCGGCGCCGCATTGCACCAGCTTGCGGTCGAGCGCCTCATAACCGCGATCGAGGTGGTAGACGCGGTTGACGGTGGTTTCGCCTTCGGCCACCAGGGCGGCGAGAACCAGGCTCACCGAGGCGCGCAGGTCGGTCGCCATCACCTCGGCGCCGTGCAGCCGCTCGACGCCGCGCACCAGCGCCGTCGAGCCTTGCAGCGAGATGTTGGCGCC
>Ga0207701_10005195_pt1 | contig 13107 bp, 12 predicted proteins | sample KBSSwiSSwithPhiX_FD_184294 | JGI IMG/M metagenome (GOLD analysis project Ga0207701, IMG submission 184294) | Switchgrass rhizosphere bulk soil microbial communities from Kellogg Biological Station, Michigan, USA, with PhiX - S5 (SPAdes) (version 2) | ecosystem: Environmental > Terrestrial >...
CACGCCGATCCCGGTTATCCATTGTGACAAATGCGGTCCCGTCGGCGTTCCGCGCGACCAGCTTCCGATAATCCTGCCCGAGGACGTCACGTTCGATGTTCCAGGCAACCCTCTTGACCGGCACCCGACCTGGAACAAGGTCGATTGCCCCAAGTGCGGCGGCGGGGCGCGACGCGAAACCGACACGCTCGACACGTTCGTCGATTCCAGCTGGTACTTCCTGCGCTTCGCCAGCCAGCCGCCCGGCAAGCCCTTCGATCGCGCGGAGGCCGAGCAGTGGCTGCCTGTCGCTCAATATATTGGCGGTGTCGAGCATGCGATCCTGCACCTGCTCTACGCTCGCTTCTGGACCCGCGCGCTTGAGCATATGGGTCAACTGGGCTTTGCCGAGCCGTTCAGGGGACTCTTCACCCAGGGGATGGTGACGCACGAGACCTACAAGTCGCAGGATGGCCGCTGGCTGTCCCCGGACGAGATAGAGATCGGCGAAGGCGGAAAGCTCATCGAACGCGCCACTCATTCGGCCGTCCAGCGCGGACGGGTTGAGAAGATGTCCAAGTCGAAGAAGAACACCATCGATCCCGAACCGATCGTCGACCGCTATGGTGCCGACGCCGTGCGCTGGTTCATGCTGTCCGATTCACCGCCCGAGCGTGACCTTGAATGGTCCGAAGGCGGTATTGAAGGCGCCGCCCGCTTCGTCCAGCGCGTTTGGCGGTTAGTTCAGAGCGTCTCCGGCGAATCGGGCAGCGATGACGTGCTCGACCGCAAGGTCCACCGGACGATCGCAGCGGTCGGCAGTGCCATCGATGGCCTGCAGTTCAACAAGGCCGTCGCGGCGCTTTACGAACTGACCAACGCCATCGAACGGGCACAACCGTCGGCGAGCCGGGATGAAGCGGTCAAGGCGCTCGTCCTCCTCGCCGCGCCCATGGCGCCGCATCTTGCCGAAGAGGCTTGGGCAGCACTTGGCCAGAAAGACATGATTGCCGAGGCACCCTGGCCCCGTCACGACGAGTCAAAGCTCGTCGACGACACCGTGACGCTGGCAGTGCAGGTCAATGGCAAGCTACGCGACACGATTGCTGCGGCCCGCGGCCTGCCGAAGGACGAAGCCGAGGCCCTCGCCCTCGCCTCGCCCAAGGTTCAGGCGCAACTAGCGGGCAATTCTCCGCGCAAGGTGATTGTGGTTCCCGACCGGCTGGTCAATATCGTCGCATGATGCGCGCACTGCTCCTCGTCGCTGCCATTGCCTTGTCCGCCTGTGGACTGAGGCCGATGTACGCCGAGGGAGGCTCCGGACCGGTTGCGACTTCGCTTCGTTCGATTCAGGTGCAGCCGATTCCGGGCAAGTCCGGTTGGCTGGTTCACAAGTCATTGGTTCAGCGTCTCGGCGAAAATGCGGGCGATGCGCGCTTTCGTCTCGAGGTTGAGCTCGACGACAATATCACCGGCTTCGGCATCCGCGGAGACAGCGCCGCAACGCGGGAGCGGCGCACCCTGCGTGCCCGCTATCGCTTGGTCGACATATCGACCGGCGCGGTTGTTCTCGACGCTACCGCCGGTTCGGACGCGGGAATCGACGTCGTTTCGTCGCAATATGCGACCATCGCCGCCGAGCAGACCGCGCTTGAGCGCCTCTCCGAGGTCGTCGCCGACCAGATGGTTGGCCGACTGGCGATGTTTGTGACACGCGGCGGTGGGAGCCAGTGAAGGCACAGCGAGGTACGATCATCCGCTCGGTAAGCGAGCCCGACCGGTCGATCCGCTTCTATCTATTCTACGGCCCGGATGATGCCGGCTCGCGAGCCCTGGCCGACAAGCTTTTAAAGTCACTCAACGCCGAGAAGATATTGGTCGCTGGGGGCGCGGTGAAAAACGACCCAGCGCTTCTCGCCTCGGAAGCCGCCGCGATTTCCTTGTTCGGCGGGGCCCGGCTCATTTGGATCGATCCTGCCGGTGACGAGATCGTTGAGGGCGTAGAGGCGTTGTTGGACACTGGCGCGGTAGAGAGCCCAGTCGTGGCCGTCGGCGGAGCGCTTCGCAAGACGTCTGCGCTCGTGAAGCTCGTCGAAGCGAATGAGGCGGCCTTGGCCCACGCCTCTTATGCGCCTGAAGGCCGGGATGCTGAGCGGATGGTCGTGGACGCCGGGCGCGCGGAGGGATTACAGATCGATTCCGCGACTGCCTCACGCATTGCCGGCGCCTGCAATAACAACCAGGCAATTGTCAGCCACGAGCTTGCAAAGTTCGCGCTCTACCTGGGGGCGGCACCAGGGCAACCGAAGGAGCTGCTGCACGACGTGATTGACCTCCTGGGTGTCGATTCGGGCGAGGGCGACATGATGCGGCTCGGCGACCTGGCTTTGTCGGGACGCGCCGGCGAGTTGTTTGAGGAACTGGACCGAGTTGCGCTCGGCAACAGCGAGGCGATCCCCGTGGTGCGAGCCCTGCAGCGACGGCTCATCCAGCTCGCCGGCCTCCGCGCTAGGGCCGAGGAGGGAGCGAGTGTCGATGCCGTCATGACGTCAATGGGCAAGGCACTGTTCTGGAAGGACAAACCCCTGTTGCAGCGGCTGCTATCAGGTTGGAACTCCGAACGGTTGGCAGCCATGCTCGAGCGCAGCGCGGCGCTTGAAAAGGCGATTATCTTTTCGGACGAGCCGGCGGTGGCGGCGCTCGAGGAAGAGTTGGCGACAATCGCCCGGGCGGCGCAACGCCGGCGCTAAATCGGTTCGCCGCTCAAGCGCTGACAGATCATGTCCAGCTGGTCGAGGTTGGAATAGGATAGGTTGACCGTACCGCCCTTGCCGCCGTGCTTCACCTGAACCTTGAGGCCGAGCATGTCGCTCAACTGTCGCTCGAGGGCAGCGAGATCGGCGTCGACCGGATGCGCATTGCGGGCCGAAGCCCTTCCGATGTCGCTGCCGGCGCCAGGGCGGACCTTCTTTGCGAGCTCTTCCGCCTGGCGGACGCTGAGCCCCTTATCGGCAATCTCGCGGGCCAAAACCTCGGGTTCAGCGGCGGTGGTGATTGCGCGCGCATGACCCATGCTGATATCGCCTCGCATCAGCATTTGTCGCACTAAATCCGGTAAACCAAGTAATCTCAGCAAGTTAGCAACATGGCTGCGGGATTTACCGACTATTTTGGCGACGTTGTCCTGCGTATGACCAAAACGGCCGATGAGGGTCTGATAGCCCTCAGCCTCCTCGATCGCATTGAGATCGGAACGCTGAACATTTTCGATCAATGCCAACTCGGCGCTTGAGCTATCGTCATGTTCGCGGACCAGCGCGGGGATGGTGTGCAGCTGAGCGCGCTGCGACGCTCGCCAGCGACGCTCGCCGGCAATAAGTTCATAACCGCCTTCGGCCGGCCTCAGCAGGATCGGCTGGAGGACGCCGTGCTGGCGAATCGATTCGGCGAGTTCAGCGAGAGCATCCTCATCGAAATGCTGGCGTGGCTGAGCCGGATTGGGCCGGATCTGGGCAATGGGAACCTCGCGCACGCTATCACGACGCCCTTGTCCTTCTTCAGCCGGACGAGGAGCGTCGCCCAAGAGAGCGCTAAGCCCCCTGCCCAGACCCTTCTTGGTCTCGCTCATGCCGCCACCGCCTCGGCGCGCAGCCGGCTGAGCTTGGCCATCACCTCGCGTGCAAGGCCGATGTAGGCCTCGGAACCTGGGCATTTTAAATCATAGATCAGCGCCGGCAGGCCATGGCTCGGCGCTTCCGACAACCTGACGTTGCGGGGCACGACCGTATCGAACACCGCATTGCCAAGGCAGGCGCGTACATCCTCGGCTACTTGGCTCGACAGGCGATTGCGGCGGTCGAACATGGTCAGGACGACGCCGAGAATCGCGAGGTTCGGGTTGAATGCCACCCGGACCCTCTCAACCGTCTGTAAAAGCTGGGAGAGCCCCTCGAGCGCAAAGAACTCGGTCTGGAGCGGGACGAGCAATTGCTGGGCCGCAACCATAGCGTTCAACGTCAAGAGACCCAACGATGGTGGGCAGTCGATCAGACAGACGTCCCAGCGACCGGGCAACGTGTCGTTGAGCGCGTGATCGAGCCGGTGCGTACGGTGCTCCAGGTCAACAAGCTCAATCTCCGCGCCAGACAGGTCCACTGTTGCCGGCAAGAGATCTAGACGCGGCACGCGAGTAGCCACGGCCGCCTCCGCAATGCTGGCGCGGCCAATGAGGACATCATAGCTGTTCCGCTCCCGCGCGGCATGGCCAACGCCGAGCCCGGTCGAGGCATTGCCCTGCGGATCCAGGTCGACCAGCAGAACCTTCCAGCCAATGGCGGCCAGGGCTGTCGCCAGGTTGATAGCCGTGGTGGTTTTACCCACCCCGCCCTTTTGGTTGGCGACCACGATTCGGATCATCCCCGCCCCTTTCGCCCGACAGCCGAAGCAACCAGAATGGCCGCCTCATGGCTCGTCACGCTTGGCTCGAGCCGAAAGCTACCCTGCCATGCATGCCGCGCCGCCTCCAGTTCCAACTGCGCGCTTTTCCCCTTTGGGAACAACCAGAGCGTTTTATCTGTGGACAGATGGCGGGATATACTGAGCAAAACGTCGAGTGAGGCTACAGCTCGCGCCGTAATGACATCGAAGGTGCCGGTGATTCGCTCGGCTTTAGCAGGGCGGACGGCAATCCGATCGGACAAGCCAAGGCTGTCGGCCGCCCGCTGCAAGAAGTCGGCTCTCAGCCTTCGCGGTTCGACCAGCGTCACAGGGCCCTCGGTCATTATGGCAATTACCATTCCCGGAAGGCCCGCTCCCGAGCCAATGTCCAGCCACGAAGAGTCGGGGCGTGGCGCAAAACGGACCAACTGGGCGCCGTCGGCGATATGGCGATGCCATACCTCATCCACAGTCGAGCGGGAAATGAGGTTTTGGCGATCATTTTCCTCTAAGAGTAGCGCTACATAGCTCTCCAAAAGCTCGAGTGTTTCACGTGAAACGTTACGGCCCGCAGCTGCCTCGACAATGTCAATCATGCGGCGAGGCGGACTGCGGCCACATGGAGGGCCGCCAGCGCGGCCGGCGTGATGCCGGCTATCCGAGACGCCTGGTCGAGATTTTCCGGGCGGGCAATTGTGAGACGCTCGACCGCTTCATTCGAAAGCCCCGGCACCGCTCCAAAGTCGAAGTCCGCGGACAGGACTACCGACGTGTCCCGTTGAAGCGCCTCCCACTCCCGGCGCTGCCTTTCGATATACGGCGCATACATTGCGTCCGCCTGGCCTTCACTGCTCTCCGCCCACGCTGCCGTAGCTCGGCGCGCCAGATGTTCATTGATGGCCGCATGCCGGCGCGGCGAGACACATCCGGCGGCCAAGGCCTGATTGCCCAACCTCGTCGTGGCGTTGTCGGCGCGAAGGTAAAGCCGATATTCTGATCGAGCCGTCATCATCCGGTAGGGTTCACTGACCCCCTGCAGGGTCAAGTCATCGACCATCACCCCGATGTAGGAACTGCGGCGGTCGAAGCGGACCGGTTCGAGATCGAGTGCCGCCGCCGCAGCATTCAGGCCCGCCACCACGCCTTGGGCAGCGGCCTCCTCGTAACCCGTCGTCCCGTTAATCTGCCCTGCAAGGAAAAGCCCGGCGACCGCCACATGCTCCAGTGTTGAACCCAGCTTCCGAGCGTCGGCATATTCATATTCGACCGCGTATCCGGGCCGTACGATCTCACACCGCTCCAAGCCGCCTATCGTCCGCACGAAGGCCTGCTGGACGTCGGTCGGCAAAGACGTGCTGATCCCGTTCGGATAGACCAGCGCCGTGCCCAGCCCTTCAGGCTCAAGGAACAGTTGGTGGCCGTCCCTGTCTCCAAAGCGCCGGATCTTGTCTTCGATCGAAGGACAGTAACGAGGACCCCGCCCCTCGATCGCTCCGGCGAACAAAGGTGACGAGTGGAAATTCGCCTGAATTACCTCATGGGTTGCGTCATTTGTACGCGCGATCGCGCAGGCCAATTGCGGCCGACGCACGTCTCCGCCGACTGCTGACATGGACCAGGCGTCTCGATCGCTGGGCTGGGGCGCCAGGCGCGACCAGTCAATGGTTCGCCCATCCAGCCGAGGCGGCGTCCCGGTCTTGAGGCGCCCTTGAGCCAAACCACATTCGCGTAACTGTGAAGCCAATATGACCGACGCTTTCTCAGCTGTCCGGCCGCCGGCGATCCGCTCCATGCCGCAGAAAAGCGCCCCATCGAGAAACGTGCCAGTGGCAATGACCACCGCCCGCGCCTCAACCCGGCGGTCATCGACCAGCAAGCCAGCCACGCGACCATGCTCCACGAGCAACTCCGTCGCTTCACCGACCAGCAGAGTAACGCCGTTCTCACTAAGCAGCTCAACGACAGCTTGACGGTAGAGCTCGCGGTCCGCCTGGATTCGCGGGCCCCACACTGCAGGGCCCTTGCTACGATTGAGCATACGACGGTGAATGGCGGCGCGATCCGCTGCACGGGCCATGAGGCCGTCGAAGACATCCAACTCCCGTACCAGATGCCCCTTGCCGACCCCGCCAATCGACGGGTTGCAACTCATCTGGCCGATGTCTTGGGCGCGAAATGTCACAAGGCCGACGCGCGCTCCACGCCGGGCCGCAGCCGGCGCGGCTTCGCAGCCGGCATGGCCTCCACCGATAACAAGGACGTCGAACATGGTGCCGCCTTAGCGCAAAGCGCCACAGGGCGGAATAACTGCCCAAAGGAAGCATGTTTCACGTGAAACAAATCGTGGGCTAGCTCGGTGTTTTATTCACTTACCGAGGCAGAAACGACCGAAAAGGGCGTCCAGCATGTCTTCGACTCCCGCCCGGCCACTGAGCCGATCGAAGGCCGCCCGTGCGAGGCGCAACGCTTCAGCTAATCTCACCAAGTCGGTTCCGGCAGCCATGGCCAATGCATCCCGGGCCAGGCCGATCTCTTGCGCCTGCCGTCGATTGAGCGCCAAGGCCCCGTCTGCCGGGAGCATCCCTTGCACTTCAGCGACAATCCGCCGGGACAGATCGGCCAGACCGACACCCTTCGTCGCCGATACCGGCATCGACCCAGCCGGTGCCCTCGTTCTTTCCGCCCGATCTGCCTGGGCGTGAACCTTGATAGTAACGGGGTGCGGGGGGACCTGATCCGGATCGCCAAGCCACAACAAGATGTCAGCCAGCTGCATCTGGCCCTCAGCGCGTGTCACGCCAATCGCCTCGACCGTGTCGTCGCTTGCCCGTAGCCCCGCTGTGTCGATGAGCAGGACGGGAGTACCGTCGAGATTTAGCGGCACCTCGATAGAATCGCGGGTCGTGCCAGCGATATCAGTGACAATGGCCTTCTCGCACTGAGCCAAGGCGTTGACCAGGCTGGACTTTCCGGCATTTGGAGGCCCGGCGACAACGACGCGGATGCCCTCCTTCAGCGGTTCGGCGCGCGGCCTGGCCAGCCACTCATCCAATTCACCCGCCAGCGCCTGGGCCTCGTCGGCGAGGACCGTCTCATCGGCCAAGGTTTCATCCTCGTCGCCAACATAGTCGATCGCCGCCTCGGCCCTCGCCGACAGATCGACGAGCCGCTGGCCCCACGCCTCGACCTGTTTCCTGAGGCCGCCTTCGGCCATGATCAGTGCGGCGCGCCGCTGGCTCTCGGTCTCCGCCTCGAGCAGGTCGGCCAGCCCTTCCGCTTCGGTCAAGTCGATCCGACCGTTGGCAAAGGCTCGGCGGGTAAACTCACCTGGCTCCGCCGGGCGCAAGCCGTGTAATGACGTCATGGCGCCAAGCAGGGCATCGACGACCGCACGACTGCCATGGCATTGATATTCAACAACATTCTCGCCTGTGGCCGACTTCGGCTCGTCAAATCGAAGCACTAGTGCCTGGTCGATTTCGCCGCCGCTCGCCGGGTCACGCAGGGTTCGAAGAACCGGCCTGCGCGCGGCCGGCAACCCGCCGGTGATCGCCTCGCACGCAGCAAAGGCTAGGGGCCCGCTTGTGCGGATGATGGCGACCGCCGCCGGCGGGCGCCCGCTCGCCAAGGCAAAGATGGTCTCGCCGCTCATCAGCGCGGCGTCATGTCAGCTAAACGCCGGGAAGCCCAGCACCGGTGCCACATTGTGATAACCGTCCCAGATCATCTTGCCAGCCACCCAGAGGATGACGGCCAGGCCCAGAAAGGCAATCCAACGATACCGCTCGATATATTTGGCGATCAGGTTGGCGGCGATGCCCATCAGGGCCACTGATAACACGAGGCCGACGATGAGGATCCCGGGATGCTCGCGCGCTGCGCCAGCGACGGCGAGCACGTTGTCCAGGCTCATGCTGACGTCAGCGACCGCGACGGCCCAGGCCGCCGAGGCGAAGCTCTTGGACGCACCGATGCCGCTGTCCTCGTCGCCCTCAATCTCGGGCGATCCGGCGCTTTCGCCCTCATCGCGAAGCTCGCGGTACATACGCCAGGCAACCCACAGCAGCAGCAGGCCGCCGGCAAGGATCAAGCCGACAATCTGCAGCAGCTGGCTGACGACGAGCGCAAAGGCGATGCGCAGGACAAGGGCGGCGATGACGCCAAGCAGGATGACTTTCTTGCGCTGGTCCGCCGGCAAGCCCGCTGCAAGCGCGCCGACAACGATCGCATTGTCGCCCGCCAGCACTAAATCAATCAAAAGCACTTGCACGAAGGCCGCCAAAGCGCCGGCGCCGGGTGTGGTGATGCTGGAGAAGTCGCGGATGATCGAGGCCCAGATTTCCGCGGGACTGCCGAGGCCGTTCGCGTGAACCACCACGGCCGCCAGTAAATGTTCGATCAAAACTTCCCCCATGGTTCGCAGGCGTTCACCGCCCGACGAGCGCCGCGCGACTTTGTTCCTTAGCTAGCCGAGGCCGAGTGCGGTCCTCAAGCCCAACACGTGCTCGCCACCCACCCAGCCCTCGTAGATCATGGTGACGGCGACATAGAGGATGACGGCAAGACCGATGTAATTGATCCAGTGATAGCGCTGGATAAGCTTGGCGACGTAATTGGCGGCAAGGCCCATGAATAGCACCGAGAAGGTCAGGCCGACGAACAAGAGCGCCGGATTGTCGCGCGCGATCGAGGCGACAAGCAGGACATTGTCCAGGCTCATCGACAGATCGGCGATCATGATCTGCAGGGCCGCGGCGAAGACCGTTTTCGTTGCCTTCGGGCCTTCGATGGCCTCCGTTTCGGGATCGTCGTAGGTGACGCTGTCCGTGGGCGGGTGCAGCTCGCGGAACAAATTGTAGGCGACCCAGAGCAGCAATAGGCCGCCGGCAAAGACGAGCCCGGTGACCTTCAGCAACTGCGTCGCCAGGACCGCGAACGTGATCAGGAAGACCAGCGCCATGGCAACGCCGAACAGGAGCACGCGCTTGCGCTCGCGATCGGGCAGGCCCGAGGCAAGCGAGCCCATGATGACGACATTGTCGCCCGCCATGGTCAGGTCGCCGACGATGATCTGGCCGAGCTTGGCCATTCCGCCGGCTGTGAAGATTGCATGAAAGTTGAGGCTGGAAAGCATGATGGTCCCGAACGCTTCTCAGGCCTCAACGAGCCAAATTACTGATTCATCGATGCGAAGAAGTCCTCGTTCGACTTGGCGTCCTTCATCTTGTCGAGAAGGAACTGCATGGCATCGACCGTGCCCATCTGCATCAGGATACGGCGCAGCACCCACATCTTGCTGAGCGTGCCCTGGTCGACGAGGAGCTCCTCCTTGCGGGTGCCCGACTTGCCGACATCGAGGCTCGGGAAGATGCGCTTGTCGCTGACCTTGCGATCAAGGACGATTTCCGAGTTGCCGGTGCCCTTGAACTCTTCGAAGATGACTTCGTCCATCTTCGATCCGGTGTCGATCAGCGCCGTGGCGATGATGGAAAGCGATCCGCCTTCCTCGATGTTGCGGGCAGCGCCGAAGAAGCGCTTGGGGCGCTGCAGCGCATTGGCGTCGACGCCGCCGGTCAGCACCTTGCCGGAGCTTGGCACGACCGTGTTGTAGGCGCGGCCGAGGCGCGTGATGGAGTCGAGCAGGATGACGACATCCTTCTTGTGCTCGACCAGGCGCTTGGCCTTCTCGATCACCATTTCGGCGACCTGGACGTGGCGCGAGGCGGGCTCGTCGAAAGTCGAGGAGATAACCTCGCCGTTCACAGAGCGCTGCATGTCGGTGACTTCCTCGGGACGCTCGTCGATCAACAGGACGATCAGGAAGACTTCCGGATTATTGTCGGTAATAGCGCGGGCAATGTTCTGCAGCAGCACGGTCTTGCCGGTGCGTGGCGGCGCCACGATCAGGGCGCGCTGGCCCTTGCCGAGCGGCGAGACGATATCGATGACACGCGCCGACTTGTCTTTTATCGTCGGGTCAAGCGTGTCGAGCCGCAGCTTGCTGTCCGGATAGAGCGGCGTGAGGTTGTCGAAATTGACGCGATGGCGAACGGCGTCCGGCTCGTCATAGTTGATCTGGGTGACGCGGGTCAGCGCAAAATAGCGCTCGCCGTCCTTCGGCGCGCGGATTTCGCCCTCGACCGTGTCGCCGGTGCGCAGGCCGAACTTTCGCACCACGTTGGGGGCGACATAAATATCGTCCGGACCGGCCAGGTAATTGGCCTCCGGGCTGCGCAGGAAGCCGAACCCGTCGTTCAATACCTCGATCGTGCCCATGCCCATGATCTCGGCGCCATTTTCGGCGCGGACCTTGAGAATGGAGAACATGAGGTCCTGCTTGCGCATCGTGGATGCGCCTTCGACCCCGAGCTCTTCGGCCATGGTGACCAGCTCGGCGGGGGTCTTCTGCTTTAAATCTTTCAAATGCATAAGAATATTCGCTTGAGTACGGTTGGAAATTTGGTTCGTGCGGCAGGACGCCGCAGGAAATCGGATGGAACACACCGGCAAGGAGAGAAAAAGCGGCCGGCGCGACCGTTTGAATTGGGCGTTAGGTCTGGCGCATTGCCGAGTCAATCGGGCCTAAGCGGCAAATCGGTCGGGCGGCCTGGTCGTCGCGCCGTCTAGAACGGCCGCACGATCACCAGCACCACGATCAGCGCAACGGCGACACCGGGAATCTCGTTCATGATCCGCAGCGTCCGGTTCTCCAGCGGACGCATGCCGTTGGCGAGTTTCTTGCCATAAGCCGAGATCCAGCCCTGATAGCCTGACAAGGCCACGACCAGCGCGAACTTGGCGATGAACCAGCCTTGATGAAAAGCGTCGATATGGACCGCCAGCATCAGGCCCAGGATCCAGACGACCGTCATGGCCGGGCCCAGGATGATGGTCCGGGCACGGTCCTCACGCTCGATCCAGGCACGGTCTTCGGCCGAGCCCGGGGTCGTCGCATGATGATAGACGTAGAAACGCGGTAGCAGGAACAAGCCGGCCATCCAGAATATGACGAAGGTGATGTGTGCCGCCTTCACCCAAGGGTAAGCCGCACCCAGAAATCCGACGAACTGGCTCATGCCTCGCCCTTCACCAGCGCCATGAACTCCTCGACATGGGCGATTGGAGTATCCTGCTGAATGCCGTGCCCCAGGTTGAAGATGTGGGGGCGGCCGGCGAAGGCGTCAAGGATGCGGCTGACGGCGTCTTTCAACGGGCCTCCGCCGCTGATCAGTGCCAGTGGATCGAGATTGCCCTGCACCGGCATTCGGTCGGGAAGTTCCCGGTTCGCCCAATTGGGGTCGGCGGTTTCGTCGATCCCAACGGCATCAACCCCGCTTTCCCGGGCATAGGCTCCCAGCTTGCCGCCGGCACCGCGGGGAAAGCCGATGACCGGCACATCGGGGTGCCGGCGCTTCAACTGGTCGACGATCCAGGCGGTGCGGGCAATAACGAACCGCTCGAACTGGGTCGGGCTCAGGCTTCCCGACCAGCTGTCGAACAATTGCACGGCATCGACGCCTGCTTCGATCTGCCCTGAAAGGTAGTCGACGGTGACGGTGGAGATCAGGTCCAGGATGGAATCCAGCTTTTCGGGGTCGGCATAAGCGAGGCGCCGTGCCTCTGCCTGCTCGCGACTTCCCTGGCCGGCGATCATGTAGGTCGCCACCGTCCAGGGGCTTCCGGCAAAGCCCAGGAAAGTCGTCTGGGGCGACAATTCGGCTTTCACCCGCCTCACCGTCTCATAAATGGGGGCCAGGCGCTCCATGTGCGGCTCAAGGTCCCGGATACGCGTGTCGAGCATCGTAGGGGCCAGGCGCGGCCCCTCGCCGGCGACGAAGCTAAGATCCTGACCGATCGCGAACGGCACGATCAGGATGTCGGAAAAGAGGATTGCGCCGTCGAGCTGCGGGAACCGCTTCAAAGGCTGGAGTGTGATTTCCGTCGCCGCGGCGTTGTCATAAACGAGGTCGAGGAACCCGCCCTTGTCTGCCCTCAGCGCTCGATATTCAGGAAGGTACCGGCCGGCCTGGCGCATCATCCATAGAGGTGGAGGATCGCGGCGCTCTCCCTTGAGCACGGCGAGCAGGGGCTTGTCGGCTTGGCTTGCAGGATCGGACACGGGCAAAGGCGCCCCACCTTTCTTTATGATTATAGATTCTTAAGAGAATAATTGTTGTTGGTGTTGGGCGCGAAGTTGCGGGATTTAAGCGCGCCTCCTCATTTTGCCAACAGAGCGGGCCAATAGGTGAGTGGCGTGTTTCCCGCGAGTCGCGTCCCGCCACCCCCATGATTCACAGCTGTATTGTTCATTCTCTCTACCTGTGGGCGGATTCGGGAGGATGGATGGGCTTTGGTGGGGCAGACCTGGCGATTGGACTGTCCCCGTATCCGCGCTAGGGCTGCACACGGGCTTATCCACAGGGTTATTCCACGCGGTGTCACTCGTCCTTGCCTCTTCAAGCGCCATTCGCCGCGCCATGCTTGACCAGGCCGGCGTCGCTTACCAGGTCGATTGCCCGAAGGTCGACGAGGATCCGATCCAGGCGGTGCACGAGGGTCAGGATTTCGAACTGGCCCTGTCACTTGCGGAAGCCAAGTCGATCGATGTGAGCGCCCGCCGGCCGGGAGACTGGGTGATCGGCGGCGATTCAGTCATTTCGGTCGAAGGCCGCCGGTTCTCGAAACCGGCGA
>Ga0207701_10005197_pt1 | contig 13105 bp, 11 predicted proteins | sample KBSSwiSSwithPhiX_FD_184294 | JGI IMG/M metagenome (GOLD analysis project Ga0207701, IMG submission 184294) | Switchgrass rhizosphere bulk soil microbial communities from Kellogg Biological Station, Michigan, USA, with PhiX - S5 (SPAdes) (version 2) | ecosystem: Environmental > Terrestrial >...
ACGGCCCGTCGGTGATGAGCAGCTGACCCCCGCGGATGCGGATGGTCGTTGCGTCTTCGACCTCCTGCAGGCGCACGCCCTGAAGGTACTTGCCGGTCGGCCGGACGGATGTGAACCACTCCTCCAGATCGGGAGCAGCGGCGGCATCCTCCTCCGTGTGGTCCGGGTCACCCACGACGAACATCACGTATTTCATCTCTCGATCCCTTCCTTCATCACTTTGCTCGATGGTTGTCCTTCGACCAGGCGACGTTCCGTTGCCGCGCGATCCGACACCTTTTCGGGCCGTTCACCCTCGCGGGGTGAGGATTGTTGGCGGGCGACCGATTGAGCTTCGATGACGACGGCCACCACAAGGGGTGGCGCGATCGAGGAGGCTCGCATGCTCGCTTATGACTACCCGATCTTGGGGGTCTTTTGGACGTTCCTGATCTTCATGTTGTGGGTGGTGTGGCTGATCATGTTGTTCAAGATCTTCGCGGACATCTTCCGCAGCCACGACTTGGGTGGTTGGGGGAAGGCGCTGTGGTCGCTCTTCGTGATCTTCCTGCCATTCCTGGGCGTACTCGTGTACCTGATCGCTCGTGGTGGCAGCATGGCGGAGCGCGACATCGCCGACGCCCAGTCCCAGCAAGCTGCCTTCGATGCCTATGTGCGGCAGACGGCGGGATCGGGGGGTGGCACAGCCGACGAGCTCGCCAAGCTGGCCGACCTGCGTGACCGCGGCGTGATCACCGCTGCCGAATTCGACCAGCAGAAGGCAGCGCTGCTCGCCTAGCCCGATTGGTTCGGGCGCGAATCCGGCTCTCGATGCCGGTTTCGCGCCCGCGCCACGCGAATCTTGACCAATGCGCCGGCTCGGACGTGACGAGGCTCGACGGATCGCAATCCGGGCGCAGTTGCTCGACGCGGCCCGGCCGCGCGACCTCGCGTCTGTCGTCGAACAGCTGACGTTCCTTCAACTCGACCCGACCGCCGCGGTCGCGCCGAGTGCAGATCTCGTCGCCTGGTCGCGACTGGGCGACAGCTACGAACCGTCACACCTGCAGCGCGCGCTCGAAGTCGACCGGACGCTGTTCGAACACCGCAGCCAGGAAGGCGACACGGAGCCACCGGTCGTGATGGTGCGGCCGATGGCCGACCTCGGTCTGTATCTCGCCGACATGGCCGCCTGGCCGCACGGCAGTGAGCGCCGTCTCGAGTGGATGGCCGACAACGATGCGTTCCGCACGCGGGTGCTCGACCTGCTGCGCGCTTCCGGTCCGCTGGCGTCGCGCGACATCCCCGACACGTGTGTGGTCCCCTGGGAGTCGTCGGGGTGGACGCACGACAAGAACGTCACCCAGATGTTGGACTTCTTGTCGTCTCGTGGAGAGGTGGCAGTCTCCGGACGTCGCGGACGTCAGAGATTGTGGGACCTCGCCGAGCGTGTCTATCCGCGTCGTGTGAAGGTCGTGCCGGCAGCGACGGCGAAGAAGCGCCGCGCCGAGAAGCGGTTGCGGGCGCTCGGTGTCGCCCGACCGCACATCGTCGGCGATGCCGGCACACCGGTCGAGATCGAGGGAACGGTGGGGGAATGGCGAGTCGATTCGGACGCCACCGCCGACGGCTTTGCCGGGCGAACCGCGTTGTTGTCCCCGTTCGACCGGCTCGTCCACGATCGGGCCCGTGCCGTGGAACTGTTCGACTTCGAGTACACGTTGGAGATGTACAAGCCGGAGGGCAAGCGCCGGTGGGGATACTTCGCCCTGCCGGTGCTGCACCACGACCGGCTCGTCGGCAAGGTCGACGCGATCGCCGACCGCAAAGCCGCGGTGCTCCGCGTGAACGCAATACACCCGGACGTGCCGTTCACTCGTGCCATGAACACAGCGGTGGACGCCGAGCTCGCCGCGCTGGCTCGCTGGCTGCACCTCGACTACGCCACGACGAAGAAAGGTGGGCGCAATGTCTGATCGTCGCTACGACGCGGTCGTCCTCGGTGGCGGCCACCACGGCACGATCATCGCCTGCTATCTCGCCCGCGCCGGGATGTCCGTCGGGGTCTTCGAACGATCGGGCCGACTGGGTGGTGGCGCGTCGACCGTCAACGGTCCGGCGGTGGGATTCCGCATGAACACCTGCGCGCAGTGGACGAGGTTCTACAACCATCCGGCCTACAAGGACTTCGACCTGTACGACGAGGGCCTGCGGTACGTCTATCCGGACGAGAACGAGGGCATGGTCTTCGACGACGGCAGCTCGTTCATCGGGTATTCGGCTTCAGTCGTCGTCGATCCGGTCACCGGTCGTCAAGAACGGTCGGCGGCGAACGTGGCCCGCACGTTCGACCAGATCAAGACCTTCTCACCGCGTGACGCCGACGCCTACCTGCGGCTGCTCGATCAGTACGACCGGTACTGGAAGCGGGCCTTCGGCGAACACCGGTTCTCCACGCCGCCGCCCTACGGAACACCCGATGCGCTCGAGGCGTTGTGCTCGATTCCCGACTCGGGGATGGAGCCGGTCCACGCGCACATGTCGTTGCAGGCATTGGCGTACGACTTCTTCGAGTCCGACGAGCTGCGCACCCTGTTCATGCGCGCCGCGACGACGTCGACCGGGTGCTTCGGCGACGACACGCCCGGTCTCCAAGGACTGGCCCACAACCTGCCGCTCGTGCTGTCGTTCGAGCCTGCGGCCATACCTGTCGGTGGCTCGCAGGCGATCACCGACGCGCTGATCTCCGCCGGCCGCAAGCGCGGCGTCGAATACCACACGTCGTCGGAGGTCAACCGCATACTCGTCAAGGGCACGCGCGCCGCCGGCATCGAACTGCGCGACGGCTCGATCGTCGAGGCCGACCTCGTCGTGTCGTCGCTCGGCGTTCCGCAGACCGTCCTGAGGTTGCTCGACGACGTCGAGATCTCGACTCGGATCACGGAGCGGATCCGCAACATCCACTACGACCGCGGCCAACTCCTGTGGGCCAACGTCGCCGTGCACGAGCCGCCGGAATACGCGGCCGCGGCGAACAATCCCGGCCTCGGGCCGCAGCCCCGCCTGTACTGGGGACCCAAGGACCCGGACCACTACGCGACGCGCTACAAGGCGGAGATCTACCTCGACGGGTTGTCTCGCCGCACGTTCGCGCTGACCTCGGTCGACACGTTGTGGGATCCCGGTCGGGCACCGGACGGCAAACACGTCGTCGGAGTGGAGGAGTTCGCCGCGCCGATTCGCCTCTTCGACAGAGCCCAGTGGGCCGACATCGAACAGCGATTCGCGACGCAACTGATCGAGCACTGGTCGCACTACGCGCCCAACATGACGCCCGACAACGTCATCGCCCAACGGATCTACGGCCCGCCCGACATCTTCAACGGCCATCCCGACATGATGGAGGGCGGCTATTCGGCGGGGTCGACGATCGCCTGGCAACAGGGCCGGTACCGGCCGATCCCGGAGTTGTCCGGCTACAGGATGCTGCTCGACAACGTCTACAACTGCTCGTCCAACATGCACTCCGGCAGTGGCATCGGTCGCGGCTCGAGCATCAACTGCTGGAACACGATCGCCGCCGACCTCGCCCTTCCTGCCGGTGGGCACGATGAGTGATCTCGTACTTCGCAATGTCCGCCTGTGGCCACGAGAGGTCGGCGGTGACGCCGTCGACATGGTCGTTCGCGATGGGCGCATCGCCGAGATCGTCGGCGAGGCTCCCTCGACGGAGGCCACTGAAGTTGTCGATGGCGGAGGCGGAGTCGTCATGCCGGCCTTCGCAGATGTGCACACGCATCTCGACTCGACCCGCTTGGGGCTGCCGTTCAAGCCGCACACGGCCGGCCCGGGCCTGACCGGCCTCATCGAGAACGATCGACGCAACTGGCGCAGCGATGGAAGCGTCGCGGCGCGAGCGACGCGCACACTCGCGGCATCGATCGCCGGCGGGGCGACGCTCGTGCGCAGTCACGCGCAGGTCGACACCGACTGCGGTCTCGACCGACTGGAGGGTGTGCTCGCCGCCCGCTCCGCGCATGCGGAACGTTGCCGGGTCGAAGTCGTGGCGTTTCCGCAATCGGGCATCGTGCGCGATCCCGGCACCGCAGACCTGATGGGTGCAGCGATCGCCGCCGGCGCCCACCTGATCGGCGGCATCGACCCGTGCGGGCTCGATCGCGACCCGGTCGAGCACCTCGACATCGTCTTCGGTCTGGCCGAACGCCATCAGGTCGGCATCGACATACATCTCCACGAAGCGGGCGATCTCGGAGCGTTCTCGTTCGAACTGATCGCCGAGCGAACGGCCGCGCTGTCGATGCAGGGCAAGGTGACGGTCAGCCACGCCTTCGCGCTGTCGTCGGTCGATGATGCGCGTCAACAGCGACTGATCGAGTTGCTGGCCACCAACGACATCGCGCTGGCCACTGTCGCGCCCGGCAACACCGAGCCGCTGCCGCTCCAGGCGTTGCGGAATGCCGGTGTGCGTGTCGGGCTCGGCCAGGACGGGATTCGCGACTACTGGTCGCCGTACGGCAACGGCGACATGTTGGAGCGGGCGTGGCAGTTGGCCTTCCGCGCCGGCGTCCGCAAGGACGAGTTGATCGAGCAGTGTGCCGACGTCGCCTCGCGCGGCGGCCGCTCCGTCGTCGAAGGCGGCAGGTGGTCGACAGCGAACGTCGTCGACGACCACGTATCCGGGCTCGCAGTCGGCGCGCCGGCGGAGCTCGTCGTCGTACCTGCCGACACGGTCGCCGCAGCCGTCATGGATCACCCGCCACAACGCCTCGTGATCCACGAGGGCCGCGTCGTCGCCCGCGACGGCGAACTCGTCTAACCCCGTCCCGGCGTTTGGGGTTTGCGGACCCGTATGGGGTCCTGCGTCGCCAAACGCATCTGATCACCAACAGCGTTTGGCGTTTGCGGACCCCATGCGGGGCCTGCGTCGCCAAACGTATGAGAGGGTCAGTAGTGCGGGGGAGTGATCACCCAGAGCACGCGCGTCGGCGTCCGATCGGGGTTGGCGCAGCGGTGCTGTTTCGTGCTGTCGAAGGCGAAGCTGTCGCCGGGTTCGAGGCGCATGTGGTTGTCGTCGATCCACAGATCGAGTGTTCCTTCGAGCACCAACCCGGCCTCCGCGCCGTCGTGCGAGTAGTTCTCGCTGTCGGCGCCCGGAGCGATCGTGCTGATCAACATCTCGAGGGCACCGGTGAGATTCGGTGACAGCAACTCCTCGGTGATGCCGAGCCCGGGGAACGACAGCCGCGGCCGGTTGGCGGCGCGCACGACCACATCGCGTTCGTGTGCCGGCCCGAGCTTGCCGGCTCGGAAGAACCAGTTCATGTGGATGCCGAGCCCGTCGCAGATGCTCCTCAGCACGCCGATCGGCACACGGGTGAGATTGCGTTCGATCTCGCTGAGATAGCCCACGGAGATCCCTGCGGCGCCCGCCAGTTGCTTCAGTGTGAGTCCCTGTGCGCGGCGCAGGCCGCGGATCTCCTCACCGATCTCGGCAGCCGGATCGAACCCCGTTCCGGCTTCCGGTTGATGCAGCTCGCGCGCTTCGTGGAGTGGTCGGAAGGCCATGCCGCTACGCCTTCACTCGAAGGCTCTTCGGGTCGTACCACGGTTGCAGCGAGGCGAGCGCCGGGATGCGTTCGCCGGCGACCTCGATCTCGTACTTGCCGGTACCGACGAATGCAGCGTCCGTGGCTCCGTCGGGATTGGTGACATACCCCATCCCCAGCGACTGTTCGAGGGTGTGGCCGTACATGCCCGACGACGTCTCGCCGACGATCACACCATCGCGCCACACGGGTTCGTTGTGGTACAGCAGCTTGTCCGCTCCGGCCAGCGCGAACTGCACGAGGCGCTTGCCGACCCCCACCTCACGTTGCCGGGCGAGCGCATCCCTGCCGATGAAGCCGCCGGTTTTGTCCCACGCGATGCAGAAGCCGAGGCCGGCCTCGAGCGGCGTGTCGTCCGGTGTGATGTCGTGGCCCCAGTGGCGATAGCCCTTCTCCATGCGCAGCGAGTTGAGGGCGTGGTATCCGGACAACTTCAGCCCGTGCTGATCACCGCTGGCGATGACGGCGTCGAAGACGGCGGCGGCGAACTCGGTCGGGACGTACAGCTCCCAACCCAGCTCGCCGACATACGTGACTCGGCTGGCGCGCACGCGGGCATATCCGAGGTCGATCTCGCGCGATGTGCCGAACGGGAAGGCCTCGTTGGAGAGATCCGCGGGCGTGAGCGACTGCAGCAACAGCCTGGCATTGGGCCCCATCACTCCGAACACCGCCGAACCGGACGTGACGTCGACGACGACCGCCCGCTCGTCCGGCTCGATGTGCTGTCGGAGCCAGTGGAGGTCGCGCACCTGTGTGGCCGCCGCGGTGACGATCAGGAATCGGTCGTCGGCTTCACGGGTCACGGTGAGGTCGGCCTCGATGCCACCGTTCTCGTTGAGCCACTGCGTGTAGACGATCTTGCCGTCCGGCACGGCCACGTCGTTGGCGCAGATCCGGTTGAGCACGGATTCGGCATCACGCCCCACGAGTTCGTACTTGGCGAACGACGTCTGGTCGAACAACGCGACGGCCGTGCGGGCGGCGATGTGTTCCTCGGCGGAGTACTCGAACCAGTTCTGCCGCCCGTAGGTGTACTGGTACGCCGGAGTGACGCCCTCGGGGGCGAACCAGTTGGCGCGCTCCCAACCGGCCGTCTCGCCGAAGCAAGCACCGCGATCCGCCAGCCGGTCGTGCACCGGTGAACGGCGAACGCCGCGCGCCGTCTCCGGCTGGCGATACGGCCAGTGCATCGCGTAGAGCAGACCGAGTGCCTCGACGGTTCGATCGTGGAGGTAGGTGCGGTTGCGTTGGAACGGCATGACGCGGCGAACGTCGACGTCCCACAGGTCCATCGGGGGATGGCCGTCGATGATCCAGTCGGCCAGCACCTTGCCCGCGCCGCCCGAGGACTGGATGCCGATCGAGTTGAAGCCGGCGGCCACGAACAAGTCTCGGACGTCGGGCGACTCACCGAGCAGGTAGCGATCGTCGGGCGTGAACGACTCCGGTCCGTTGAAGAACAGGCGGATGCCGGCGTCGGCGAGCAGCGGGACGCGATGGGTCGCTGCCGCCATCAACGGTTCGATGTGTTCGTAATCCGCCGGCAAGGAATCGAAGCAGAACGACTCGGGTATCGACTTCATGCCCCACGGCTTGGCGACCGGTTCGAACCAACCGATCAGCAGCTTGCCGGCGTCCTCTTTGAAATAGCCGCATCCGTCCGGATCGCGCAGAACCGGCATCGTCGGCGACAGTTCTTCGATCTGCTCGGTGACGACGTAGAAGTGTTCGGCTGCGTGCAATGGCACGACGGCACCGGCTTCGTCGGCGAGGTCGCGTGCCCACATGCCGGCGCAGTTGACGACGGCGTCCGCGTGGATGTCGCCGGAATCAGTGCTGACCCCCGTTGCTCGACCGTCCTCGACGAGGATGCGATTGACCTTGACGCCCTCGATGATCCTGACGCCTCTGCTGCGTGCCCCCTTCGCCAGCGCCTGCGTGGTGTCGATCGGGTTCGTCTGTCCGTCGTTCGGCAACAGCACGCCCCCGACGAGGTCGTCGACGCGGGCGATGGGCACGAGGTCGTGGATATCGCCGGGAGTGATCACCTCCACGTCGAGTCCGAACAGCCGCGCCATCGACGCGCCGCGCTTCAGTTCTTCGAAGCGTTCTTCGTTGGGCGCGATCGCGATGGATCCGCGTTGCATGAAACCGGTTGCCTGCTCGGTCTCGGCTTCGAGCGTGGCGAACAGGTCGGTGGTGTACTGCGCCAGACGAGTGAGGTTCCGCGTCGCTCGCAGCTGACCCACCAATCCGGCGGCGTGCCACGTGGTGCCGCACGTCAGCTGGCGACGCTCGAGCAGCACGACATCGGTACACCCGCGGAGGGCGAGGTGGTACGCCACGCTGCAACCGACGATGCCGCCGCCGACGATGACGACTCTGGTGTGGTTGGGAAGATCGACCATTCCGGCCTCCGGAGCCTGTGAAATTCTGGGCTATTGTTTCACAGATGAGCGACCGTGCCCAGGTGGTGATCATCGGAGGCGGCATCGCCGGCGTCAGTTCGGCCTACCACCTCGCCCTCCGCGGGTGCACGGACGTGCTGCTGCTGGAACGCGACGAGCTGACGTCGGGCTCGACGTGGCACGCCGCCGGCAACGTGCCCACCTTCTCCGGGAGCTGGGCGCTGATGCGCATGCAGCAATACAGCGCGGCGCTGTACCGCCAACTGGCGGCCGATGCCGAAACGCCGCTGAGCTATCACGTGACCGGTTCGGTTCGCCTGGCCCACACCGCCGAGCGCATGGCCGAGTTCCAGCACATCGCCTCGATGGCCCGGGCGAACGGGATGGAATACGACGTGCTGTCGCCCGATGATTTGGTCGAGCGGTATCCGCTCGTGCGCACTCACGACCTCGCCGGCGCGTTGTGGGATCCGCTCGACGGCGACATCGATCCGTCGCAGGTCACGCAAGCGATGGCGAGCGCAGCACGGCGGATGGGCTGCCGGATCCGGCGCGGCGAACCGGTCACCGCGTTGGCACAACAGGCCAACGGCGAATGGACCGTCACGACCCCGAACGGCGACGTCGAGTGCGAGGTCGTCGTCAACGCCGCCGGGTACCGGGCAGGCGAGGTGATGGCGCTACTCGGTCGGCACTTGCCGATCGTCTCGCTCTCGCACCAGTACCTCGTGACCGACGAGATTCCCGAGCTGGCGCAGCGCTCGTCACCGCTACCGCTGTTGCGTGACCCGGACGCGTCCTATTACCTCCGCCAAGAGCGCAACGGTTTCATCCTCGGACCATACGAATGGCAGGCCACGGCGATGTGGCTCGACGGCATTCCCGATCGATTCGCCAACATGTTGTGGCCCGACGATCTCGACCGCCTCGAGCCGCAGATCCTCGACGCCGGGCTGCGAGTGCCGGTGCTCGCCGACGCCGGGATCGCTCGCGTGATCAACGGCCCGATCCCGTACTCGCCGGACGGCAATCCCTACATCGGGCCCGAGCGTGGACTGCGCAACTTCTTCCACTGCAACACCTTCAGCTTCGGCATCGCCCAAGGAGGCGGCGCGGGCAAGGCGCTCGCGGAGTGGGTGATCGACGGGCTGCCGGAGTTCGATCTGTGGACGGTCGACAGGCGCCGCTTCAAGGACTACGCGACGTTCCAGTACACCGTCGACAAGGCAGTGGAGGTGTACCAGAACGAGTACGCGATCGGGTTCCCGTTCGAGGAACGCCCCGCCGGTCGGCCGGCATACACGTCGCCGTTGCACGACATCCTCGCCGCCAAGGGTGCGGCGTTCGGCGCGCGAGGTGGCTGGGAACGCGCCGTGTATGTCGACATCGATGGCGCGGTCACCGACCACGCGCTGACGATGCATCGCACGAACGGCTGGCGAGGGGTAGTTGCCGAGGAGGTGCATGCCGCTCGCCAACGAGTCGCGCTGCTCGACCTGCCGGGCTTCACGAAGTTCGAGATCGAAGGCCCAGGGGCCGCGGCGTACCTCGACGAGCTGGTGTGCTCGAGGTTGCCGCGCCCGGGCCGCGTCTCGCTGGCGTACGCCCTCACTTCGCGGGGCACCGTGCTCAGCGAGTTCACGATCACCCGTCTCGGCGAGGACCGCTTCTACGTCGTCGGGGCGGCCAGTGCCGAGTGGCACGATCTCGACCTCCTCGAGTCGATGTTGCCGGCTGATGGCTCGGTGACGATCACCAACCACACGCACGCGCTCGGCACCCTCGTGCTGGCCGGCCCGCGTTCGCGCGACGTGCTCGCCGGCATCACCAACACGCCGCTCGACAACGCCTCGTTCCCGTGGCTGTCGTGTCGCCCGATCGACACCGACGCCGGTCCGGTCCGAGCGTTGCGGGTGTCGTACGTCGGTGAGCTCGGGTGGGAGCTGCATGCGGCCGCCGAACAACTGGTCGACCTCTACAAACTCCTCGGAGCCGCCGGCGAACAACACGGCTTGTGCGACATCGGGATCTATGCGGTCGACAGCATGCGCCTCGACAAGTGCTACCGCAGTTGGAAGGCCGACCTGGAGATCGGCTTCTCGCCACTGGACGCGTCACTCGACCGCTTCGTCGACATCAGCAAGCCCTCGTTCATCGGACGCGACGCATTGCTCGCCGAACGTGAACGTGGGTCGCGATATCGCTTCGTGCCCCTGGTGCTCGACGAGCCCGGCCGCGCCGACGCGCCGGCGAACTCGTCGGTGTTCTCCGGAGAGCAACGAGTGGGAATCGTCACCTCCGGGGGATGGAGCTTCACACTCGATGCCAGCATCGCCCTCGCCTACGTCGAACGCTCTCACGCCACCCCCGGCACACACGTGGACGTCGAGATCTTCGGGGAGCGGGTCGGAGCAACGGTGAGGACGGAACCCCTGTACGACCCCGACAACGAGCGCCCGCGCGCCGGCTGACTGTCAGTCGGTCGACGTGGCCTCGTCGAGATCGCGGATCATGTGCGACAGCGACCGCATCACCTGCAACGCGAACGTCGGTGTCTCGTGGACGAGGAACAGGAACATGTGCTCGTTGATGGCCACGATCTCCGACGGCTCCGCCGCTACTGCGGTGAGCGCGCGAGGCGCGGCGTCGATGATCGCCAGCTCGCCGAAGGTCTGATCCGGGCCGACCCGGCCGACCACCTTGTCACCGTGGCGCAACTCGATCGTGCCCGAGACGACTCCGTACATCTCGTGGCCGAGGTCCCCTTCGGCGAACACAACCTCGCCGGGGGACAGCACTCGCTTCTCGGTTGCGTTGTAGAACACGGCCTTGATCGTCACGGACGCATTGTGGCCCATCGGCGACCTCACCGCGTCGAGGCGAGGGTCGCCGGCGAGCCGTTGTTCAGCGAGAGTTCACCTGACGGTCACCGTGAGGTCATGTAGGGCGTGGGAAGACCCCTGCCTTGCTGAGCATCCCAGGCGCGGCGTGGCCGACGATCCGTTCGACGAGCGTCACCGTCTGCAGCAGTAGTTCGACGTTCGCTCCTGTCGAGATGCCCATGCCCTCGAGCATGTGGACGAGGTCTTCGGTGGCGATGTTGCCGGTGGCGCCGGGCGCGAACGGGCAGCCGCCGATCCCGCCGGTGCTGGCGTCGAGGGCCATCGCGCCCCCATGTATTGCAGCCACCGCGTTGGCCAGGCCGGTGTTGCGGCTGTTGTGCAGGTGAACCCGGATCGGCACACGTGTTGCCTCGGCGACCGCGGCGACCAGGTCCTCGGTCTGGTTCGGCACCGCCGCGCCGATCGTGTCGGCCAGCGCGATCTCGTCCGCTCCGGCGTCCGCGGCCTGCCGAGCGAGTGCGACCACACGGTCGGCCGGCACGACGCCTTCGAACGGGCAGCCGAACGACGCCGACAGCGTGACGCCCGTTCGCAACCCGGCATCGCGGGCACGCCGGGCGACACGGTCCGACATCGCCGCCGCTTCGGCCGTCGACATGCCCTGGTTCTCGCGGCTGAACGTGTCGGTGACGACGACCACCGTGTTGATCTCACCGATGCCGGTCGCCAGCGCGCGATCGAGACCGCGCTCGTTCAGGACGAGACCGATCGGCCGCATCGTGGTGCCGGCGAGCCCGGCGATGACTGCTTCGGCGTCGGCCATCTGCGGGACCCGTGCCGGATTGGCGAAGCTGGCGACCTCGACTCGCTCGATCCCGGCGCGCACCGCGTGTTGGATGTAGGCGAGCTTGTCCTCGGTCGAGACGATCCTCGACTCGTCCTGAAGACCGTCGCGGGGCCCGACCTCGACGATCTCGACCGACGTTGGCGTGCTCACGTCTCACCGCTCGAGATGTCCGCACCGATGTCACGGGCCATCTCCCCTTTCGGCGCCGGCACCTCGACGATGGGGTCATCGCGATCGTCGAACTCCAGCCGCAACGCCCGGGACATCGTGGCGTGCATCTCGTACATCGAAGTGATGTAGGTGAACTCGAGGATCTGCTCGTGCGTGAGGTGTTCGCGGAGCGCGTCGAAGACGCCGTCGTGCACCCGGCCGCCGTCGAGCACCAGCGCATCGGTGTAGGCGAGCACGGCGCGTTCGACGGGGGAGAAGCAGTCCGAAACGGTCCAATGAGGGATGGCTCGGATCTTGTCCTCGTCGATGCCAAGTGCCCGACACGATTTGCAGTGTTGTGAGAACACGAACTGGCTGCCACGAGCCCAACCGGCGCGGGTCTGGCCGAGTTCGCGGAGTACGGGATCGATCGACCGCGTCGGGCTCTGGTAGAGCGCGAATCCGCGAACCGCGTGCCGCATCACATCGGGAACCAGGGCGAACACGGTCCACCAGTCGCCCGGCGTGCCGGTGGCCGTCCCAGGATTGGCGACCGGGTCCCTGTCGCCGAACAATCGGTCGTACATCTGCAGGGTCAGCTCGTCGGTGACCTCGGATCGTGGCACTTGGCGAAGACGGGGCATGGGGCTCCTACTGTGGTGATGGCGGCTGTGACGTGGCCAGGACGCCGGCGGCGAGCAGGCTGTCGAACGTCGATCGATCGATGCCGGCGACACCTCGCACGATCTCCTCGGTGTGTTCTCCGAGGGCAGGACCCGCCGAGGCGACTTCGCCGGGCGTGCGGCTGAACTTCGGCACGATGCCGGTCATCGGCACGTCGAGCCCGTCACGATTGGTTCGCCGCAACACCATGTCGCGCGCCGCGTAGTGCTCGTCGGCCAGCATGTTCTCGGCCGTGAAGATCTCACCTGCGGGCACGCCCGCGTCGGCGAGGCGTTCCAGCGCGGTGCGTCCCGGCAGCGTCGTGGTCCATTCGCCAATCATCGCATCGAGCACCTCCATGTTCACGCCGCGGGCTCGATGTGTGGCGAAGCGCTCGTCGTCGGCCAACTGCGGTGTGCCCATCGCCTCGCACAGGCGTCGGAACACCGCGTCGGCATTGGCGGCGATGATGATGCTCGATCCGTCCGCCGTCGGATACACGTTCGAAGGTGCAACACCCGGCAGCACGCTGCCCGTTCGGGTGCGCAGGTGACCGGCGACCTCGAAGTCGACCATCGACGACTC
>Ga0207701_10005198_pt1 | contig 13105 bp, 11 predicted proteins | sample KBSSwiSSwithPhiX_FD_184294 | JGI IMG/M metagenome (GOLD analysis project Ga0207701, IMG submission 184294) | Switchgrass rhizosphere bulk soil microbial communities from Kellogg Biological Station, Michigan, USA, with PhiX - S5 (SPAdes) (version 2) | ecosystem: Environmental > Terrestrial >...
CTGGCGCCCAGCAACAGGGTTATGGCTATCGCCGTACGTCCAATCCGAATCATCGAAAATCTCCCCAAAGCCCCTGATTATCTTTAAGGCCCCTTACCCATGTTTTCCTAGCACAGGGGCCCGGCGTTTGCCGAGTTGCGGGCTGCAGAGCAGCCTGCTTGAATGCGGTGAGAGAGCCAAGCGGCGCAGTGTACAAGATGCCGTGAGACCGCGCTTGCTAACGAGGAAACATCATGACGTCGCCGATTGCCGGCGGCGTGGATTGCGATCTGCATCCCGCCGTTCCTCATCTGACCAGTCTGTTGCCCTATATGAACGACTACTGGCGCGACCAGGTGACGACGCGCGGCATGACCGACCTGGTCTCGCAATCCTACCCGACCAATTCGCCGATCTCCTCGCGCCCGGACTGGCGGCCGGGGCAGGGCAAGCCGGGCTCGGACCTCGCCGACATGCAGAAGCAGGCGCTCGACCGCTTCGGCACGGCCTATGGCATCTGCAATCCCTTGTACGGCGTGCAGATGGTGTTCTCCGAGGACATGCAGGACGCGTTCTGCCGCGCGCTGAACGACTGGCTGGCCAGGGAATGGCTCGACAAGGACGCGCGGCTGCGCGGCTCGATCGTGATCCCCACCCAAAGCGTGGAAAAGTCGGTCGCCGAGATCGAGCGCTGCGCCGCCGACAAGCGCTTTGTCCAGGTGCTGATGCTGGTGATGGGCGATATGCCGCTCGGCAAGCGCGCCTACTGGCCGATCTATGCGGCGGCCGAACGGCTGGGGCTGACGATCGGCATCCATGCCGGCAGCGCCTATCACAACCCGCCGACCTCGGTCGGCTGGGGTTCCTACCACATCGAGGATTATGTCGCGCAGGCGACCGCGTTCCAGACCCAGTTGACCAGCCTGATCGTCGAGGGCGTGTTCGCCCGGCATCCGGCCTTGAAAATGGTGATGCTGGAAAGCGGCTTCACCTGGCTGCCGGCCTATCTGTGGCGGCTGCACAAGTTCTGGCGCGGCGTGCGGATGGAAACGCCCTGGGTCGACCGCGCGCCGGCCGAAATTGTGCGCAGCAACATCCGTTTCTCGCTGCAGCCGGTCGATGCGCCGCCGGATTCGGCAACCCTGAATCGCCTGTTTGACCATATGCAGTCGGACGAATTGCTCTTATTCTCGACCGACTATCCGCACTGGCAATTCGACGGCGACGAAGTGCTGCCGCAGGGGATTTCGCCGGATCTTGTCCGCAAGATCATGATCGATAACCCGCTCGCGACCTACGGCCGGTTGAAGCAGCCGGTGAGGGCATGAAGATGCCCGAACCAGAGATGGAGACGACGCCATGAACGTTCAGTTCCGCGACCGTCCGGCGCCGGCACCGTCGGCCAGCGTCAAGACCGCGATCGCCGATTGCGACATTCATCCGGCGCGCGCGACCGCGACCGAACTCTATCCGTTCCTCGCCAAGCGCTGGCACGCGCATCTCGAGACCTACGGCAAGCAGGCCTATCAGGGCATGATGGAAGGCCCGCCCTATCCCAAGGCGCAGCCGAATGCCTCGCGCCGCGACGCGTGGCCGCCGGAAGGCGGGCCGCAGGGTTCCTCGCTGTCCTTCATGCAGAAGCAACTCCTCGATCCCTACAACGTCGCGCTGGGCGTGCTCAATCCGCTCGCGACCGGGCAGGGCCTGCGCAACCATGACCTCAGCGCCGCGCTGGCGACCGCGATCAACGACTGGCAGATCGAGAAATGGACCAGCAAGGATTCCCGCCTGAAAGGTTCGATCGTCGTCGCCAATGAGGACGGCCCTGCCGCGGCCGCCGAAATCCGCAAGCGTGCCGGCGATCCGAATTTCGTCCAGGTGCTGCTGCTCAGCCGTAACGTCGAGCCGCTGGGCCAGCGCCGCTATTGGCCGATCTATGAGGCGGCGCAGGAGATCGGCCTGCCGGTCGGCGTCCACGCCTTCGGCTTCGGCGGCAATCCAATCACCGCATCCGGCTGGCCGAGCTTCTATATCGAGGAAATGGTCGGTCATTCGCAGTGCCAGCAGACCGCGCTCGCGAGCCTCGTGCTGGAAGGCGTATTCGAGCGTTATCCAAGGCTGAAGATGGTCATGATCGAGGCCGGCTTCGGCTGGGCACCGTCGCTTGGCTGGCGGCTGGACAAGAATTTCGAGCGGCTGCACGGCGAGGTGCCGCACCTGAAGCGCAAGCCGTCGGAATACATCCGCGACCACATCTGGTGGACCACGCAGCCGATGGAAGACCCGGAGCGGCGCGAGCATCTGTTCGAGATGATCGAGTGGATCGGCTGGGACAAGCTGCTGTTCGCGACCGACTACCCGCATTGGGACTTCGACGAGCCGTCGCGCGTCCTGCCGGCCGGCGTCAGCGACACCAACCGCGAAGCGTTCTATCTGGGCAACGCGAAGAAGCTGTACGGACTTTCCTGATGGTTCGACACGTCATTGCCCCGGTGGACGAGTTGCCGCCGGGGACGCGAAAATTCCTCACCATCGACGAACGGCCGATCGCGATCTTCAACATCAAGGGCGAATTCTTCGGCCTGTTGAACCGCTGCCCGCATCAGGGCGCGGCGTTGTGCGAGGGCCCGCTGATCGGGCTCGCGCAATCCTCCGATCCCGGCGAGATCGAATACACGAAACTCGGCGAGATCATCCGCTGTCCCTGGCACGGCTGGGAATTCGACATCCGCACTGGACAGTCTTACTGCGACCCGAAGCGCTTTCGCGCCCGCGCCTATCCGGTCAACGTCGAACCGGGAGCAGCCGTGGTGAAGGGGCCGTATGTGGCGGAGACGCTCGCCGTGTCGGTCGAGAGCGATTACGTGGTGGTGGACCTTTAGGGCTATCGCTCGGCGGACTCCGCTCCCAACCCCGTCCGCGTTCTTTTCGTTGTTGAACACGCTCAACGTGCAAAATGAGCGATGCGCGGGACTGCCGCAGCCTCACATATGAACTATCTCACACGGTGGCCGACTTGCCGCGCTTGAGACCGGCGGTCGCGAGGCCTATGCTGGCCGGATTAAACAAGGAGAAGCTGCGCCCAGACGACAAGGGAGAAAATCATGCGTGAATCGCTATTTGCAATTGCCGTAGCAAGCGTCACTGCGCTTGGATTTGCCAACCCGAGTTTCGCACAGGAAAATACCGATCAGAAGTTGGGGACTGTTCACTTCGAAACGTCCTGCAATGAAACGGCGCAACGACGATTTGATCGCGCCATGCGATACCAGCATTCGTTCTGGTACACCGCATCAAAGGAACTTTACGAAGAGACGCTCAAGGCCGATCCGGGATGCGCTATCGCGTATTGGGGCATCGCGCTGGCGTATCTGAGCAATCCGCACCTCCCGATTCCGGCTCCCAATCTTCCGCTCGGGCTTGCCGCCATTGAAAAGGCAAAGGCAGCCGGTGCCAAGACGGAGCGCGAGCGCGACTATATCGACGCGCTATCAGTGATGTACGTCGATCACGACAAGATCCCGCATCAGGCACGGGTTCAATCTTACCTGAAAGCGATGGAAACTCTCGCCGGCCGTTACCCCACCGACGACGAGGCGCAGATTTTCTATTCGATCGCGCTCAATGTTGCGGCCTCGCCGTCGGACAAGACTTACGCCAATCAACTGAAAGGCGCGGCTATACTCGGGCCGATCATGGAGCGCCAGCCTCAGCATCCGGGCGTCGCGCATTACCTGATCCACTTGTACGATTATCCGCCGATCGCTGCCAAAGGTCTGCCGCCAGCACTGCGCTACGCAAAAATCGCACCCAACGCGCCGCACGCACAGCACATGCCGTCTCACATCTTTACGCGGGTCGGCTATTGGAAGGATTCCATCGCCGCCAACCTGGCGTCCGTTCAGGCGGCGAAGGGCAGCAAGGAGATGGGTGATCAGATGCACGGTCAGGATTATCTGGTCTACGCTTATCTGCAACTTGGTCAGGACAAGGATGCGCTCGGCGTCGCAAGCGAAGTCGAGGCATTACGGCCCGATCCAGATAGCTTCCCAGCCGCGTTTGCACAGGCTGCTGCGCCGGCGCGCTACATGGTGGAGCGTGGCGATTGGAATGGTGCGGCGAATCTCGAGGTCAAGCCCAGCAAATTCCCGCATGCCATGGCTATTACCCATTTTGCCCGCGCGATTGGCGCCGCCCGCACGGGCAAGATCGATTCCGCCAAGGCCGACACCGCCAAGCTCGCTGAATTGCGCGACAAGCTTCGGGACGCAAAGAACGGCTATTGGGCCGGGCAGGTCGATGTTCAGGAGCAGGTTGCGACCGCCTGGGTTCTTTATGCCAGCGGTAGTCGCGATGAGGCCATCAAGGTCATGAGCGCCGCGGTCGACGCGGAGGACAACACCGAAAAGTCGCCGGTCACACCCGGTCCCCTGGCGCCGGCGCGTGAATTGTATGGCGCCATGCTGCTCGATCGCGGCATGGCCAAAGAGGCGCTTGCGGTGTTCGAAGCCACGATGGCGAAGGAGCCCAACCGTTATAACGGCTATGTAGGCGCGGCCATGGCCGCCCAGGCTGGCGGTGATGCGGCAAGGGCCAAAGCTGCCTACGGGAAGCTGATCGAACTCGCAGCCGAGTCCAGTCCCGAGCGGCCGACCCTGGCGGTGGCCCGGTCATTTGTCGCGAGCAACTAGGATCTTCGATTGGCGGGCATGCGATGAAGCGGACAGTTGCCCTTGCTGCAATCGCGGGCTTTGGCCTGGGCGGGTTGGTCGCGCTTGCCTGGTATCAATGGCCTTCACACCTGCGGGACGGCGAGGTGGAAACACCGCGCCGTCCCGTTTGGACGGAGGCTCAATGGCCGTTTCCTGTCGACGAGTGGGGCAAAGGCAAAGCGTTTCGTTGCGCAGCAGCCGATTGTGGCGTTGAGGTCAACGTCTATGTTCGAGCCAAGATCGGCTTCTGCAACTGCACGACCGGAGTGGCAGACGACGAGGAGCTTGATCGCGTGGCCGACCTCAGGCTGATCGGCCAGACACCCTCGGCCCTGGCTGCCGGTAGCCCTATCAGCGTTGCATGGATGAAGGGGCGCAGCCGCGCATACGCCACCCAGCGTCCGCAAAATTCGGCGCTTGCGATTGCGTTCAATGATCGTTGCGACGCCGTCGTCGCAACAGCCATTGTCGCACACCCTCGTCCAGCGTCGCTTGAGCCCAGCGTAGTCGCTTTCCTGAACAGTGAGACTGTCCTTCGCTGGGCCGAGGTGACGCTAGGCCTTTAATCCTGCAGATCGTCAGAGCATGGCAAACGTCCTGGGCGACGTCTGCGCCTATTGGGCTTCCGTACCCCTCCCCAGGGTGATAGCGTTTAAGGCAAACCCGCTGATCTGGGGGAACATTCACATGAACCAGTTTGGGCGGGCTTGCATTGCTGTTTCCGACGGACCTCGCTTCGTTCCTCGACCTCATACGCCAGCACGGCAATGCGGCTTACAGCTTCATGTTTGCCTATGCGGCCTCGCATAGCCTGCTGCTTGCGCTGTTCGCAGGCTACGCCACGCATTCGGGCGCGCTGAATCTGGGCACGCTCATCCTGGTCTGCTGGTTCGGCAGTTTTACCGGCGACGTCATTCGCTTCTGGATCGGGCGGCGTTATGGCGCCCGCCTGCTCGAACGTTTTCAGCGGTTCGAGCGCCCCGTCCAGACCGTCGTCCGGCTGACCGACCGCTACTATGTCTGGATGATCCTGTTTCATCGTTTCCCGAACGGCGTCCGCGGGCTCGCGGGGCTTGCCTACGGAATATCGCGACTGCCCTGGTCCACTTTCCTCGTGCTCAATTTTGTCGCGGCGGGCCTCTGGTCCGGCACCGTCGTCTCGGCCGGCTATGCCTTCGGTCAATTCTCGGAGAAGTCGATAAGCGACGCCTCTTCCGGCCTGGGTATCGTGATGTTGGTCGCGTTCCTCGGCCTGTCCTGGTTGCTGAGCAAGAAGCTCGATCAGATCGTGGAGCGGTACTGAAGTAAGCGGTATGCGTAAGGTGGGCAAAGGCGCGATGCGCCGTGCCACCATCTCGCGATTCACTCGGAATAAGGTGTGTCCCGCTTAAGCACGAACCTTAATCATCCTTTTACCATAACTGTTCATGATGCCATTGATACGCAAGCAGAGGTCCTCTCATGACTCATCGAGAAGGAAGGCCTGCCGTTCGCAGCAATGAAAACGTATTGAGTTTTGTTCGCTCCCCGATACCAGCCACCGGCGCAGGCGCTCTCGACCTGGTGTATCAGGCAGCCGAAATTTTCAACAGCATCGAGAATAATGCGCGAGAAATCGAAGCTCGCGCTCAAGCCATGTGCAAGAGTGCCGCGGAACGGCTGAGGCTGGCGGAGCAACGGACGGAATCTGCAGAGAATTCGTTGCGAGAAGTAATAGCCGACGCAGATCGTAAACTCTCCGACGCCTCAAGGGCGTTGACGCAGGTTGAATTTCGTATCACAGCGACGGAGGACAAGGCGGCGGCCGCGGAAATTCGTGCGCAGGTAGCCGAGGCAGAAGCGCGCGAGGCAAAACAGGCCCTGGCGTTGGTTGAGGACGCCATTCGCAGGCGGCTGCTTTGCGCCAGCCCGGAAGCTGTTGGCCGCTTGTACGAAGTAGCCTGATTTTCGCCATCTCGGTGTCGATCGGGCGTCCGGGGTGCGATACGTTCTAACTGGCTCACATTCAAAAACGGGCGGGATATGCCATGGCCGATGGTGAAACGAAATTTGATTCGGACAGAAGAATTAAGAGTTGAAAGACGGTCCGGGGCGGACACTCGATCAGAAGAGGAAAAGCGGCTGACTGGCGAACGCCGATCGCAAATTGACAGGCGAACCGGCAGAGCCAGTGAACAGCCTTCGAACGATCAGCTCGCCCTTTTCGCGAAGCGTGTCAGGCGTGCCATCAGAGACGAGAGCAGCCGCCACATTTTCGGTATTCCCTCCGGCGAAGATGATTTCAGGGGCTATCCCGACGTCCTTCGCACGCTGGACTGGATTGAAGGTCTCGCGAACGTCTGACCTGCTGCTCTTTGCCGATTTTCGACAGCAGTTTTGCAGGCATCCGGACGTTTTGCAGCGCCGATCTCCTCCAAATGCACAGGCTCCTTTAACCAATTGGTCGCAGAGTTCTGCCGGGAACAAGGAAGTTTCAAAGCGGGATCCGCGCCGGCCACGACCGACAGCGTCGGCACGACGGCTTGAAGCGGTCGAATGCTGCGGCTGACGACGGTCGCGTCGCTCTCCCGCTCTGCTTTTTCGCGTTCCCCAAAAAGAAGTTCGGAGTCTGGCTCAGACTGACCGATTCCGGAACAACGAACACTCTATTGCACAGTTGCGAGTGAGCAGCGGAAAGCAGCTCGGGTCACCGATGTCGATTCTTCGGGAGTTGAACGACGCCATCTCCACGGGAACGCCCGAAAGCCGTTTGAAGGCTTTGTGGCACGCAACCGACATGCTGATAATGGGCCGGTACACCGAAAGCGAGATTTGGATCTTTGGGGAAGTGATCGGACGCCTCTCGGAGGAGATCGAACTGGCTGCCCGCTCCCAGCTCGCAAAACGGCTGGCCCGAAGCGACAAAGCGCCGATCTACATGATCAACAAGCTCGCTTTCGACGATTCAATAGATGTCGCCGGCCCCATCCTTCGCTATTCCGAGCGGCTTGCCAACCAGGTCCTGGTTGCGAACGCTCGCTGCAAAAGTCAGCAGCATCTCTTAGCAATCTCCCGGCGAAAGTCGATCGACGAGCCGGTCACCGATGTGCTCGTGACAAGAGGCGACCAGACGGTCGTGAATTCGGTCGCCGTCAATGCTGGCGCACGTTTCTCGGATTCGGGCTTTCTGCATCTGATCAAGCGTTCCGAGAATGACTCCATCCTGGCCGAGCATCTTGGGCGGCGGCGAGACATCCCAAGGCACCTGTTCCAGCAATTGATCGCGAAGGCGTCTGACGATGTGCGAAAGAAACTTGAAACCGAGCGGCCTGAGGCCGGGAATGCTGTCGCCGATGTAGCCGGATTGCTGCATGCGATGTTTGGCCCTGCGTCAAAAAGTTACTTTACCGCCAAAAAAACCGTAGGTGCGCGGCACCAGTTCGGCGAGTTGGGAGAACACCAGATTCTTGAGTACGCCCAGGCACGTAAACTCAATGAAACCATCGTCGCGCTGTCGCTGTTGTGCACCCTGCCGGTCGACGTTGTGGAGCGGGCGATGCTCGCCCCGGACAAGGAGGCGTTGCTGATTCTGGCGAAAGCGCTCGACCTGTCCTGGGCGACAACCATGGCGTTGTTGTTTCTTGGAGCCCCGGACTATCGGATCGCGACGAAAGATCTGGACGCATCGAAAGCGGAATTCGCCCGGTTGGACGTCGAGACGTCCAACAAGGTGCTGAAGGCCTATCACTCGCGTAAGGAATCAGCAGGCTCTAACCTGAGCCTCCGTCCTCAACTTCATGCGGCCTAAAAGCGCGGCCGACTCGATCTCAGGCTTGCCACCGCCGGATCGCGGTCAAGCGAACGGCTCCTGCGCGCCTATCCCGCAAATAGCGACATCGCCTATCCCGGAGCTTTTCGAGGTGGCGCAGAATTGCGACCGCCTGCGGGCACTGGGCCGCACGAGAATACGAAGAATGTTCGCATTCTCCCGGCTGTTCACAGCAGGCAGGAAGGGAACGCAAATCTTCCACATCAAGTCACAACCCAATAATTTGACTTCGTGAGAGATTTTATTTTTTGCGGCGACTTTCCACCCCGGTTGACAAAGCGACGAATGAGGAATTGCGAACAGTCGCGGGTCGCAGGCAATCGCGACGCCGATCCTGGTCACATGATGATCGGACAGCGACGCTGTCGCAAATCGTGCATCTAACCTTGCGTTGCATGTTTGAACCGGACGCTAATTTTACCGGCAGCGTATCTCGGCGCGGATGATCGTCACGGAGCGCGTTGCGCAACGGAGCGGAGTGCAGCGATGAAGGACAAAGATCGGATTTGCGAACGCGAGCATCAGGCCCGTCTCGAGAGCTTGCTGAAAACCACCTTCAACACGCAACTGCAGCCGCTGAGGTCACTCGAGACCGCAACCAAAAAACGGAGAGCGCAGAAGAAGGCGGCAAACAATTCCGGGTTCACGAAGTCAACGACGACGACTTCCCGCTAATGGTGCGCCCGGCCGCGCCTTCTACAAGACATAGCGCCGCCTTCAGAAACTCCGCCGCTGGTCTAGGCTAGGTCTGGCATCGGGAGGGCAAGCTCAACGCCTGGAGCAGGTCATCGAATGCATTTGGACGACATGGCTTGATCTCGACCACCGCCTTTGGTCGTTCCGTCTTTGGGGCCTTGTCGGAGTTGGCGAGCTTGGAGTTGGCGAGCTTAGGCAGAGGCTTGTTGGGAGTTGCATTTTTTTTCGGCCTGGGCTTTGGCGTTTTGACAACGTCCTTTCTGTCGTTTGTACCGTGCCCAACGGCGCTCGAATCCTCTTCTGGAATTAAGGCCATCAGATCCGCTGGTGGTGGTGACATTGGTTCGACAGGTGTAATCGGCTGAACCGGTGCTTCACGCTGCAAGCGGTGGGCTTCGAGCCGATCACCCTTCTTCAAGGTGTCGCCTGACGCGCTTATGTCGACCGTTAGTTGCTCGAACGGATCCGGCACACTTGGTTTCGAGCGCGATGGCGTCCCCAGTTCCATGACAATGAGAACGGCAAGGCCGACAACGATGAGACAGATCCTCATCATGATCTTACTCTTCCGGAACGAAGATGCTTGACCAGAGTCGGGCGAATACTCTGCCCAACGTCGAGGAATGATCCTTGGGACTCAATGAGGCGGGTTAGCGGCAGAACTGCCTACTCGCAGCAGCGACGAGGCAAAGTTTGATAGTAGGGTTAATCCACCGGGTAAGGATCTGTTAGCCATCAGTGCGGTCCGGACGAATCATGCTGCGAGATCGCCAAGTCGTGCTTGGAGCGAATCATGGCGTGGCCATCCGTCGAGACGGCGCTGTCGCGCCTCCTCAGGATGAGGGCTGACAGACCCTCATGGTGAGGAGCGCGGCGACGCCGCGCGTCTCGAACCACAAGGCCACGAGTGCGCCGGCTCTACTCGGCGGTGCCGTGCGCCATCGCCTTGCGCTCCATCGCGTACCGCACCAGCGCCACGAACCGATAGATCCCGTGCACGAACTTGCCATACGGCATGGTGACGAACAGCGAGAACACCACGCCGAGATGCAGCGCCAGCAGCGGGCCCATCGCCGCCGTCTCGCGCAGGACCAGCAGCGCCATGCCGGTCAGGCTGGTGAGAAACAGCATGACAATGAAGGCGATGTCCATGCCGTAGCGTGCCTGATCCACCAGTACCGGATCGCGTTTCCATCGCTCGGCAAGCAGGCCGATTGGCCCGATCAGGAGCCCGATGCCGCCGAGCGTGCCCAGCACGACCGGCAGGTCCCACCACGGATACGGCGCCTCGCGCGCCAGCAGGTAGTGATAAAGCGTGGCGACGCAGGTCGAGGCGAAGCACAGCGCGAAGCCATAGAACGTCAGATGGTGGTAGAGCTTGCGGCGATCAGTCGGGCGGTCGTCCTCGTTGAAGCAGCCGACGCCGCCGCCGTCGAGATAGCGCAACTGGCCGGCATCGCGGATCGCCTGGAACAGCGCACCTGCATCGGTCTTCATGCCGACGGGTTCGCCGATGTCGCGCCAGAACGCGCGGACGCCCATGACAAGCGCTGCGATCGCATAGAGGAATGCCGCGCCGAACAGGGCCGCCATCGCATTATGCGGCATCAATTTGTAGAACGCGCCCGGACCGGTATGGACGCCGAACAGCACCTGCCGGTCGTGCAGCGCGGCGAAGCCGAAGATGAACGCGGCGACGCTGAGCGCGGCAACAAGGCTGATGACGAGGCCGTTGCGCGCGAATGCGCCGGAGAAGGCCCGCGGCCACGCATACGCCGCGTAGGAATCGGCGCGCGCTACCGCCAGCGTCTTCGGCACATTGACGTTGAATTCATGGGGCGGCGAGAACTGGCAATCGGTGTAGCAGGCGCCACAGGAATGGCAGAGATTGGCGAGGTAGTTGAGATCGCCGTCGGAGAACGCGCGGCGCATCTCCATCGCCGGAAATACCGCGCAGAGGCCCTCGCAATAGCGGCAGGAGTTGCAGACCGTCATCAGGCGGTCGGCTTCCTCCAGAATCTTCGTTCCGTGCATGTTGCCTTGCTTCCTGCCCGCGACCGGGCCCGGTTACTTCGTCAAGCCTTTGCCTTCGAGCCATTTCTGAATCAGGGCCGCGACCTCGGCGTTGTTCTTGTCCATCATCACCATGTGCGAATTGCCCTTGATGCCGGCTTGCGGCAGGTCGACCACATCGACGCTGCCGCCCGCGGCCTTGATGCCTTCCGCAAGGGCAATGCCGGTGGCGCGGATTTTCGGCCAGCGCGAATCCTTCTCGATGTAATCGCCGTAGACGATCAGCGTCGGGATGTTCTTCAGCACGTCGGCCTTGGCGGGATCGCCGACGCCGGCGGGCTCGATCGCAATCAGCGCCTTAACCTTGTCGGGCCGCGCCTGCGCCACCTTGAAGCCAAAACTGCCGGCCTGGCTGTGGAACAGGATGATGGAAGGACCAACGCGGTCGATCTCTGCGATGTACGCTGCGATGATCGCATCATCGGTCGTGGTCCAGCGTGGCACGTTCTGCTTGACGAAGTTCTCGTAGCCTTCATTCGGGAATTGGCTGCCCGGCATCAGCTTCCGCTTCGCCGGATCCGGATCGTAGGAGCCCGCGCCGTCGCCGATGCGAAAGCGCTCGAACGGATTGGCCGTCGTGAGAAACACCGGCTCGCTCTTGAAGATGTCAGGGTATTGCGCCCAGCCGGCGCGGCCGCGCTCGACCGCGTCGGAATTGTAGACGCTCCAGCCCTTGCGGAGGAAGTAGTTCAGCCAGCCCTCGCGGCCGTCGGGCGTCGTTTCGTAAGTGACGCCGGTGAGGCCGCCGCCATGCCACATCAGCAGCGGGTAGGCGCCTTTTTCGTTGGCGGGCAGAAAATACTGCACGTACATCTGTTCGACCTGATAGGTGCCGTTGGGATCGACCTTGGCCGGCACGCCGCCGGGGGTGAAGGTGACTTCCTTGACCGGCTTGCCGGAGATCTCGACCAGGCGTCCGCCGACATGGAACGACCCCATGTCGCGCAGGGCGATCGGCTCGGCGGCGCTTGCCAGCGTCGCACCCATCAGAGCCGCCGCTGCCGAAATGATCGCAAGGCGTGTCATGAATCCTCCCTCAGGTTTCGGCGGCATCTAGTTTTTCGCATTGCGCGCCGCTTCGCGTCCGGCCACCCGCCCGAACACGCTGCCGATGGTCATGCCGATGCCGGCGGCGTAACCCTTGCCGAGCACGTTGCCGGCCATGATCTCGCCGGCCGCGAACATGTTGGCGGAGGGCTTGCCGTCCTTCATCACCATGCGCGACTGCTTGTTCACGCGGGTGCCGAGATAGGTGAAGGTGATGCCGGGCCGCACCGGATAGGCGAGATAAGGCGCCGTCTCGATCCTGCGCGCCCAATGCGTCTTCGGCGGCGTGATGCCTTCGGTGGTGCAATCGTCCAGGATGGTATGATCGAAGGTGCCGGGCTGCACCGCGGCGTTGAATTCGCTGATGGTCTTTTCCAGCGCGGCCGGATCGAGTTCGAGCTTGCCGGCCAGTTCGGCGATGGTCGCGCCCTCGATCGGCGGAAACAGCGTCGGCATGAAACTGTTGCGAACCGACGCATCGAAGATGATGTAGGCGATCTGGTCCGGCTGGGCGGCCACCAGCCGGCCCCAGATCGCGTAGCGCTTCGGCCAGATGTCCTCACCCTCGTCGTAGAAGCGCTGGGCGTGCTTGTTGACGACGATGCCGAACACGACCGAGTCGTGGCGGGTGATGATGCCGCCATCGAATTTCGGCGCACGGGCGTCGATGGCGACCGCATGGCATTGCGTGGGATCACCGATGTCCTGCACGCCCTTGGCGAGCAGCATCTTCAGGATCGAGCCGCGGTTATAGGGCGTGCCGCGGATCAGGAAATTGTCGGCGGCCTCG
>Ga0207701_10005199_pt1 | contig 13104 bp, 10 predicted proteins | sample KBSSwiSSwithPhiX_FD_184294 | JGI IMG/M metagenome (GOLD analysis project Ga0207701, IMG submission 184294) | Switchgrass rhizosphere bulk soil microbial communities from Kellogg Biological Station, Michigan, USA, with PhiX - S5 (SPAdes) (version 2) | ecosystem: Environmental > Terrestrial >...
CGAGATCGCAAGAACATTGCCTGCTGTGATAAAACAGCGCCGTGCCCGCCCAACTGCCGCTTGATCACTTATCAGAACTTTGGCCTAACAAGTTTCGCGGCGCGCGCATCGGTGCGCTGCTTCATCCGGCTTCGGTTTCCTCAAACGTTGAACACGCGTCGCGAATTTTGGAGCAACACAGCGGCGATTTGTTTCACCTCGCCGCTTTTTTTGGTCCTCAACATGGATTTCTCGGCCAGACGCAGGACAACATGATGGAATGGAAAAGTTACGAACATCCGCGGTTGCGCATCCCGGTTCACAGTCTTTACGGCGAGTATCGCGAACCGACGGCAGAAATGCTGGGAGGCCTGGATGTTTTGTTGGTCGATCTTCAAGACATCGGATCGCGTTATTACACGTTTGTCTGGACGTTGTATCTCTCGATGCGTGCTTGCGAGAAGTGCGGGATCGCAGTCGTCGTTTTGGATCGGCCAAATCCAATCAATGGCGTAACGACGGAAGGGCCAATACTTGACCCGAATTACACCTCGTTCGTCGGCATGCATCCCCTTCTTGTGCGACATGGCCGCACAATTGGCGAGCTGGCGCAGCAATTCCGCGACGAAGCATTTCCCAATTGTGAAGTATCCGTCCTCCCGATGAAACAGTGGGAGCGTGCGATGTGGTTCGACCAAACCGGCCTGCCATGGGTGATGCCATCCCCCAACATGCCGACCCTCGACACCGCCACGGTTTATCCCGGCATGTGTTTGTTCGAAGGCACAAACATTTCCGAGGGACGCGGCACAACGCGACCATTCGAAATCTTTGGCGCGCCATTTATCGATGCGGAGAAACTTTGCACCGAGCTCAACAACCAAAAGCTGCCCGGCGTTTTCTTTCGCGCGAATTACTTCCAGCCGACCTTCCAAAAATTTGCCGGTCAACTCTGCGGCGGCGCACAAATTCACGTGATCGATCGCGAATGTTTCCAGCCGTTTCAAACAGGGCTCGAAATCATCCGAAAGATCCGGGCATTTTACCGAGATCAATTCGCGTGGAAGCAGCCACCTTATGAATACGAAACAGAAAAATTGCCGATCGAAATACTGCTTGGCGGACCGGTGAATGAGTTTTTTGATAAGTAATTCGCTCGCACCCTTTTTATTAACACCCCCCTTTGGCGGGGGTGCTTGACCGACTCGTGATATCGAACCGCTTTAGGGGTTTTCCAAGAGCGGGTAAAAACCCCTAAAGCCGTCACGCGCGTTCTGACCGTGATGCACCGTGTTAAAACATGGTGTTCGTGAGAATGCCGGTGGCGCTCGCTACAGCTTTTTGATGGGATACAATCACTCGTACGATGAACTCGGTTGTACGCAAAGCATCTCTACAGGCGCTGTTGATGGCTCTGTTTTTATTGCCGATGCGATTGCAGCTCTTTGGGGATATTCCATGGCCGGAAGTCGTGCAGCGGCTTGCGTACGAGAACGATAAACTGGCGCGGCGTCCGCAGGGACACAGCGGCGAATACTTCGTCGTATGCACGCTCTATTACACACCGAAGGAATCGGGTTTCACTTTCGAGCGCGGCTTTGATGCGACACCGGTTACGAAACCCGGGCTGCACGGCCGAAAATATCCCCGCGATTTTCTGCGCTCCGTTAAAAAGGAAGGCTTCGGCCGAATTACTACGCCTGTTAATGGGCGAAATTACATTCGCTACAACGGCAGCGATTCGTACGCGTTTGCTTCAAATGCCATGGGCGGAAGCGGGGTTTTGGTGCCGCGTTATTCGGCAGCGATGACCGGAGGACACGGTAGCTTGCGTCGCGGAGCCGTTATAGAGACAGCATCCCCAGAGCTGCAGAAAATCTTCGGGAGCAACCGCTGGAAGATCATGGACACCGGCGGCGGGCTGCGGCGATGGCAGATCGATTGTTATTTCGGCGAAGATGAACCGCTGGGGCCCGGCAAGCTCCAGGGTCGTCCGCGTGCGACCACCTTTGAGTACGCATACGCCAACGCCCGAATCGTAAATTGACGTGAAGCCGTTCAAAGTCCGGCTTTGCTTTCATGGTGACCTCCATGTTTTTCTTGGGTCAAGAGCCGCCAGCGACGCAGTATTCGAGCGGCGGCTCACGGAAAAGACGTCTATAAAAGATGTCATTGAGTCGTGTGGCGTTCCGCATCCGGAGGTTGATCTGATCTTGGTCGATGAACAACCAGTCGGTTTTGATCAGACGCTGGACAACGAGGCAAAAGTAGAGGTGTTCCCGGTTCAGAATCGTGACACGGTTCACACGGACAAACGATTACAAACTACTAGCATCTCACGATTTGTTGCTGACGGACATTTGGGAAGACTCACGCGCAATCTTCGTCTCCTCGGGTTCGATGTCGCGTATGACCAAACTGCTGATGACCGCCAACTGCTTGAGGTGATGGTCCGCGAAAATAGAGCGCTCTTAACGCGTGATCGGCGTCTCCTCATGCACGCGATTGTTCAACACGGATATTGCCCGCGCTCCCAAAACGCCAATGAACAGACGATCGAGGTCGTCCGCCGTTTTGATCTTTCGGCGCTGATCGCGCCTTTCACGAGGTGCCTGCGATGTAACGCACCGCTGCAACAGACCGCCAAGGCCGACATAATCGACAAACTCGAGCCGCTTACCAAGATCTATTACGACCATTTCCGGCGCTGTCCCGGCTGTAATCAGATTTACTGGTCGGGATCGCACTTTCTTAAACTGCAAAAGAGGATCGAGGAAATTCGCTCTCGAGCTCTAGGCAAAGCATAGCTTGTCACCCGCTCAGCGGAACTGGCAGAGTGGCTCCGGTATGCATCTCGCATTCTCACGAACTGCGCGGCTTCCGAGCTTCGTTATCGCCACTGCGCTTGTGATTAGCGTTGCAAGCGCTCAAGGTCCGGCGCCGTCACCTCTGACATCAGGACCATCGCCGCCGCCGGCGAACGTTCCCGTAATCGCGCCGCAACCGGGTCCGGCGCCCGACTTGACCAAAACCGATTTCGAAACGTCTCTAGACGCGCTGATCCCCTCGCAATTGCGAAATCGAAACATCGCCGGCGCCGTCCTGTCGGTGGTGAAAGACGGTCAGGTGTTATTTCAAAAGGGGTACGGCTACGCTGATGTCGAAGAGAAGAAACCGGTCCTTCCTGATCAGACTTTGTTTCGGCCAGGTTCGATCTCGAAACTATTCACTGCTACGGCCGTTATGCAGTTAGTCGAACAAGGCAAGCTCGACTTGGACCGCGACATCGATGACTATCTCGATTTCACAATCCCAAAAACTTATCTGGAGCCTATCACGCTCCGGCAACTGCTTACTCACACGGGGGGCTTCGAGGAAACACTAAAAAATCTTTTCGTCGCACACGAGAGCGACATCAAACCGTTGCGCGCGTATCTCACGAACGAAATGCCCGCTCGGATTTTCCAGCCGGGCAAAATTCCGTCCTATTCCAATTACGGATTCACGCTCGCCGGCTACATCGTCGAGCGCGTGAGCGGCGAAAAATTCGAGCGTTACATCGAAAATCACATTTTGAAACAGCTCGGGATGAAGAATTCGACATTCGATCAACCGCTGCCGGCACAGCTCGCGCCGCAAATGTCGAAAGGATATCTCAGCGCGTCCAAAAAGCCGCGCCATTTCGAATTTGTGCAAGCGGCGCCAGCCGGTGCACTTAGCACGACGGCTGCTGACATGACGCGATTCATGCTCGCTTTTCTTCAAGACGGCACAGTCGACGGTGTGTCGATTCTAAAACCGGAGACGGTGCGGCAAATGGAGACTCGGCAATTTGAATTTCACCCGATGCTCCCCGGACTGGACATCACCTTTATGGAATATCTGATCGATCCTGTGCGCATCATCGCTCACGGCGGTGACACAGTTTACTTCCATAGCGACATGATCCTCGTCCCCGATGCGCACTTTGGCTATTTCCTGTCCTACAACAGCCTCGGTAAGAACGTAGGCGGTGGCCGCGGCGAAGTCTGGCGTACTCTCGTGAATCGATATTTCCCTAATGCCGCCGAACCAAAGACAGATGTTGATTCAAGCATGGCGAAATCGGACGGACGCGCAGTCAGTGGTCTTTATGAGGGAACGCGCCGCGGAGAGACAACATTCCTGAGAATTCTGTCATTGGTCGATCAGTCTCAAGTCAGCAGCGACAAAGAAGGCGTTCTTCAAATTGCAGGAATGAAGAATCAGAGCGGCGACCTGAAGCGATGGCGCGAGATCGCTCCGCTCATTTATCGAGAGATAGGCGGCTTGGAGAAAATTGGCTTTCGTCGCGACGCGTCGGGTTCTGTTCGCGAATTACTCCCCTTCCCCGCGATTTATGAAGGACAGCGTGTCGCGTGGTACACAAGCAAACCCTTTATCGGTTTTCTGGTTGGCGGAAGTTTGTTACTTGCTCTTCTGACCGTGTTGCTCTGGCCCGTAGCAGTTATTATCCGCAAGCGATACCAGCGTCCCCTTTTTGACACGAAGAGTGATCGCGTCCTGTACGTTCTTTCACGAATCGTTTGTCTCGCTGAAGTGCTTTTCGTTCTCGCGCCAATTCTCGCGCTCAGCCAAGGTTTGGAACACGTCGTCATTCTTGGAGACGCCATCAATCCCTGGCTGCAGGTGTTTCATTTCATTGGCTGGGTCTTGATGGCAGGCGTCGTTCTTTTGATTATTGCCGCGGTTCGGTTTGTCAGACTGCCCGGGCTCGGGCTTTGGTTTCGCGCTCACGCAATTCTTCTGGCGATCGGCGGAGTCGCATTCGCAGTGTTTGCATGGCAATACCACCTTCTCGATGCGTCGCTAAAGTTCTAATCGAACGCGCAGCACATAGATGAATTTCGTTCATCGAGGAATTCTAATGACTTTCGGTGTCGTTGCGCTTAGCGCTTCGATGTTTGCCTACGCTCCCTTGGGACATCAGATCGTCGGTGCCATTGCTGACGAGCGCCTGGCCAATACGCCGACAGCGGGAAAGATCAATGCATTACTCAATGGGCTGAGATTGGAAAAGGCAGCCTTAATTGCGGACGAAATTAAGGGGTGGGACAAAAAAGGGGTCGACGATCCACGATCATTCCATTATTCGAGGCACGGGAACCTCGACAGTCAACTGCGCGATTTCTGGCGCGCCAACCAGCCGACACATGAGCCCAATGCGCCCGGGCCTTCGCACCACTGGTTTCATTACACTGATGTCCCGGTGATGCCGGCGCAACAATACCGTGACGGCACCATCGGTCGCGGCAAATGGGACATCGTGCACATGATTCCGTTCTGCATCGACGTGTTGCAGGGGCGAGTGTCCGAACAAAATGAGCGCAAGATTACCAAGCCTGTTGCGCTTATTCTCCTGGCGCATTACATCGCGGATATTCATCAGCCATTGCATGTTGGCGCGGCGTACTTCGATACACAAGGAGGCGTGACCGATCCTGACAAGAACAAATCAGCGCTGTCCGATGAAGGCGGAAATACATTCACACTCGAGCTAAGTGACGAACCGCCACGGCGCCGAGGCATTCGCAAGAAGAAGTTCCACGGCTTTTGGGATAACGATGCGGTAAACGCGTTGTTCCCTCAGGTGCCCGGTAGGTTGCCGAAGAAGGAACTCGAAGCGCAAATCAACCCTCTCAAACAGCAACTAGTCCACGAAATGGCGACGCATGAACCCCGCAATTGGCAAATGCCAGCGAATCTCTCGGTCGACAGTTACGCCGAAATTTGGGCAGATGAAATTCTGCCGATCGCGCGTGAGGCGCATGCTCGTCTGGAATTTCGACATGTGAAGCCAGTTCTGAATACCGACCGAATCGTTGCGGCAGGGGAGGCAATCGAAAAACAGCCGCGTCCGATGCTATATCGCACGTGGGCAAGCGGCGTCGTGCGCGACGAGTTGCACAAAGCCGGGTGGCGTCTTGCCGATTTATTGGAAAAAATCCTGTAGTGAAAAAAATGCGAGCCGTTGTCCAGCGTGTAAGCCGCGCGCGTGTAAGCGTGGAGAGCGGCGTTAAAGGAGAAATCGCGTTGGGACTTTTGATTTTGCTCGGCGTCGGACATGACGACACGTCTGCTGTAGCAGCAAGCATGGCTTCGAAAATTTCAAACCTAAGGATCTTCCAAGACGACCAGGGAAAAATGAATCGCTCGTTGCTGGACGTAAAAGGCAGCGCGCTTGTCGTTTCCCAGTTTACTCTTTACGGCGACGCGCGCGGGCAACGCAGACCGAGCTTTGTTGCCGCAGCGCCGCCTGACCAAGCAAAGAATCTATACGAAGAATTTGCGGAAGCGCTGCGCAGCCTGGGAGTCACCGTCGCGACAGGAGTATTCGGCACAATGATGTCAGTAGAATTGGTCAACGAAGGTCCGGTGACCATCCTCTTGGACTCTGACAAAACGTTCTAGACGGTACCGATTCCCAAGAGGCTCATCGCACATTACGATGATTGCAGCCGGCACGGCTGCCTCTACAGTGGACCGATGATTCTCCAACCTGTTCGCCCGATTCAGCTCTCAGAAATACGCGCTGCACGCGAAAGGATCGCGAAGACAATCGTACGCACGCCACTGATTCGCCTTGAACTCGGACCGGAATTTCCGGACATCCGTCTCAAGCTGGAAAATCTACAACCGATCAACGCCTACAAGTTGCGCGGCGCAGCCAATGCCGTAGCGGCATTGTCCGAAGCTGATCATAAACGCGGCGTCTGGACAATCAGTGCGGGCAACGCTGGCCAGGGCGTTGCTTATGCAGCAAGGGCCGCAGGCGTCCCGTCCACGGTCGTTGTCGTTGAAACCGCGCCCAAGTCGAAGTTGGAACGAATGAAAGCGCTCGGGGCGACACTCATTCCAGTCCCCTACGAGATTGCTTGGAAAGCGCTTGATGAAAGATCCTTTCCGGGAGTTGATGGAACCTTCATTCACCCTTTCGACGACGACGATTTCATCGCCGGTCACGGTACGATGGGATTGGAGATTCTCGAAGACGCGCCAGACGCGACCGCGGTCATCGCCAGTATTGGCGGCGGCGGATTGATCGCGGGTGTGGCCAGCGCAACCAAGGCGCTAAGACCGGAAATCAAGATATTCGGTGTTGAACCCGAGACCGCAGCGCCGGCAGCGCTCTCGTTCAAAAGAGGTTCGCCGCAAGTGTTTCCAGGCTGGAAATCGTCATTCGTGGATGGAGCCGGCGGTCAAAGCATGTTCCCTCGCATGTGGGAACGGATGAAACCAATTGTGGACGGCTGCTTTGTTGTCACTCTCGAGGATACAAGAAACGCGATGCGACTGTTGGCTGAAAAAGCACGAGTGATTGCTGAAGGTGCAGGTGCTTTGCCAGTCGCTGCGGCGTTGAGCGGCAAAGCTGGCAAGGGGCCGATCGTCGCCATCATCTCCGGTGGCAATATCGATCTGAAAAGATTTTGCGAGTTGATCTCGCAAAGCGACTATTGACTTTTGCGTCTCCCTTTGAATAAGCTTTCCAGACGCAAACGAGGAGGAAGAACAATGAAAATTGGCGATACAGCACCAGACTTCGAAGCAGAAACGACTGAAGGGCGAATCCGTTTCCATGATTGGATTGGCAATTCATGGGCAGTTTTATTTTCGCACCCAAAGGACTTTACCCCAGTCTGCACTACCGAACTCGGGTACATGGCGAAGATAAAGCCACAGTTCGACCGGAGAAATGTGAAGATCATGGGATTATCGGTCGATTCGACCGGCGATCACGAAGGATGGGCGAAGGACATCGAAGAAACTCAGGGTCACGCGCCAAATTACCCAATCATCGGGGACGGCGATTTTAACGTCGCTAAACTGTATGGGATGCTCCCGGCTGACACTCAAGGGGACGCCAAAGCGCGCAAACCAGCCGACAACGCGACTGTGCGTAATGTTTATGTCATCGGACCAGACAAAAAGATCAAGCTGATACTCGTTTACCCGATGACTACTGGTCGCAATTTCGATGAAGTCTTGCGGGTGATCGATTCGTTGCAGTTGACCTCGAAGCATCAGGTAGCAACGCCAGTTAACTGGAAGCAAGGCGAAGATGTGATCATCGCGGGTTCCGTATCGGACGAAGAGGCAAAGAAGCGCTATCCGCAAGGATGGAAAGCGCCAAAGCCGTATCTTCGAATCGTGCCGCAGCCGCAATAGCTTAATCACGCTGTCATTCCGAGCGAACTCGAGGCTGCAACACAGCGGACGAAGTTCGCGAGGCCAGGCTTTCCATCCCGTTGCATTACTTCACGGCAGCGCTGCGGGACCCTTCGACTTCGCTGCGCTCCGCTCAGGGTGACACTGGCTGTCGCTCGCTGAAACTCTCAACAGAAAATTCCACTGGATCCTGCTGAAAATACGTTTGCAGTTCAGCGTACAGTTTTGGGTGATGCGCCCGCAGCGCGCGCGGTTGCTCAAAAAATGCTTCTACTGATACCGCGAAGAACTCAGCAGGATTAGTGGCTCCATACGTGTCAAGGAGCGTGGGAATCCCGCTTTCGTCAGCAGCACGCAGTGATGCATATTCAGATCTCATCACTTCGGCCCACGCTATTTGTTGTTCGCGCGTCGACAACCCCGGCACTCCGTCGGCCGCCTCATTTTCGAAGTCGAGCTGGTGGGCAAATTCATGAAGAACAACGTTCTTACCATCGGACGGATCAGCTGCGCCATGTTTGACGGCGCCCCAAGACAGGACCAAGGACCCCATTCTACGGCCGGTCTCGCCAAGGCGACTCACGGTCCCCTCTTCCCAAAGATGCTCTCCAACCTGTCGTTTTTCTTCCGCCATGTAGGTCAATGGATAAACGAGAACTGTGAGCAGCCCGGGGAAGTAATCCGTGCTGCGGTGCAACAATAGAAGACAAGCTTGCGCCGCGATGGTCACACGGACTTCATCTGTGATCACGAAGCCACCGCACCCTTCGAAGCGTTTCTCGGCAAGAAATACCTGAATGTGACCAAGTAGTTCCGCGCGATCGCTCCCCGAGAGTCTGTGGAAAAACACAACGTGGCGCTGAATCAGCGTCAGCCATTTCTTCGGGAACGGCCGGGCTCGCAGGCGTCGTCGCCTGCGCTGTCTCAGTAGCGTAAAAATCACAGTCCAATTCTAACCGCGCTTGGGTAGCCAACGCAATTCGGTCTCGCTTTAACGGCGAAAAGCCGTATGGATGAATTCATGAATACGATCTCGATTTCCCGTCGCGATTTTGCACGCCTACTCGGTGCAGGTGCGGCAGCGGCACTCGTTAGGCCGCAGGTTTCTTTTGCGAAGCCGACTCAGTCTGTTACTACGGCTTTAGGGGAAGGAGGCATCGTGCGCTTGAGCGCGAATGAAAATCCTTACGGACCTTCGCCCAAGGCGCTCCAAGCAATGACTAACTCCTTCCCGCTGGCATGCCGCTATCCGGATGAACATAACAACGTACTGATCGACAAATTGGCGAAGCTTAACGGCGTAAATCGTGACGAGATTCTACTGGGTGACGGTTCCAGCGAGATTTTGAAGCTCTGCGCCGAAACATTCACTGGCAAACACGGCAGTTCACTTGTCGCAGCGGATCCAACATTCGAGGCAATTTTGGAGCAAGCAAAGACGAATGGCGCCGAGGTCATCAAAGTACCGCTGACCTCAACGTATGCGCACGACCTTCCAAAGATGCTTTCGTCCGCGAAAGGTGGTCTGATTTACGTCTGCAACCCGAACAACCCGACTGCCAGTATCACGCCGAAGAATGAACTGCGCGATTTCATCGCAAAGAGGCCGCCGGAAACAATGGTAATTGTGGACGAGGCGTACTTTCATTTCGCGGACAGCCCCGACTACGAGAGCGTGATTCCCTTGGTGAAGGATTATCCGAATCTCCTCGTGGCGCGCACGTTCTCCAAGGTTTACGGGATGGCAGGATTACGTTGCGGTTATTGCGTAGCACAAAAGCAAACGATCGATCGCATGCGTGCGCGTCAGATGTGGGACAGCGTCAACATCATGGCCCTGACCGCGGCGAATGCCAGTTTGGATGATCCGGATCACGTTACAAACCGTCAACGGTTAAACATGGAAGCGAAAACCTTCACTGTCGGCGAGCTCGAGAAACTGGGCTACCCAACCATTCCATCACAAGCCAACTTCATCATGATCGATTGCAAACGCCCTGTCGTGCCACTGATCGAGGCAATGAAACAGCGCAAGGTTCACGTCGGCCGGTTGTTCCCAGCTCTTCCAAACCACATGCGCCTTACCATCGGAAAGAAAACCGAGATGGAAAGTTTTGTTAGCGCGTTTAAGCAAGTGATCGCGTAATGCGAAAGGTTGTAGCGGCGTTGTGTCAACCGCCGAGCCGGAAGCACGCGCCCATTCGTGCCTACAGAGTGTACTCCCTATCGTTTCCGCCGGAGAACTCGTGCAGCGCGAAATAAACAACTCTTGAGAGCGCCCGTGATCGGCGACTTGTTCTTGGCGTTATCTCCGCCCGCTTCATCCGTGGACACGTTGGTAGTAGATACTGAAGTTCGGAGTTGGTAGAGAGCCTCGAGCGCTTCATGAAGCGAGTGTCGGTCGTCCGCTGACATTTCCCCGACGTGATTGAATTCCGTACCGTTGACGATGATTTTCGCCTTCAGTTTTGCAGCGAGCCGCGCACCGGAATGAACCGGCGGCACGTCGTCCACAACACGATCGTACGCCGCTCTGACATCAACCGGCATTTCGTCTGCGTTCGCATACTCGCGGCCGTTGAACCGGATGTTGGTTTTATCCCTCGCGCTCAATTCAAGGATCAGTAGTGAGAACTATTTTTCGCGAAATTCAAGTGCGCCATCTTTGGCGTCCACGTGGACGGTCTGACCTTCGCGGACTTTGCCTTCGAGAATATCGATGCTGAGCGGATCGAGAATCTCGCGTTGAATCGCGCGACGCAACGGTCGCGCGCCGTAAACGGGATCGTAGCCTTCGCGGGCGAGCAGTGCCTTGGCCGAATCGGACAGCTTGAGCGCGATTTTTTGCTGCTCGAGACGTTTCGACAAACGGCGAAGTTGAATTTCGACAATTTTCTTTAGCTCCTCCTCGCTGAGGCGGTCGAAAATGATGATCTCGTCGACACGATTCAAAAACTCAGGTCGAAAATGCGCGCGCAACGCATCCATCACCAGTCGCCGGCGCGCTTCGGGAGATTCCTCCTCCGTAATGTATTGCGAGCCGATGTTGGAAGTCATGATTACGACCGTGTTCTTGAAATCGACCGTCCTCCCCTGCCCGTCCGTGATGCGGCCGTCGTCGAGCACTTGCAGCAGCACGTTGAACACATCTGGATGCGCTTTTTCGATCTCATCGAACAGCACGACCGAGTATGGCTTCCGGCGCACTGCTTCGGAAAGTTGGCCGCCTTCCTCGTAGCCGACATAACCCGGTGGCGCGCCGATTAAGCGCGCCACCGTGTGTTTCTCCATGTATTCGCTCATGTCGATACGAATCATGGCGTTTTCGTCGTCGAACAAGAATTCCGCGAGCGCGCGGGCCAATTCCGTTTTGCCAACGCCAGTGGGTCCGAGAAAAATGAATGAACCCAGTGGTCGATTCGGGTCCTGTAAACCGGCCCGAGCGCGGCGGACGGCGTTTGCCACGGCCTTGATGGCTTCGTCCTGACCCACGACGCGTAGGTGCAAATGTTCCTCGAGCTTTACGAGCTTCTCGCGCTCGCCCTCCTGCAAACGCGAAACCGGAATGCCCGTCCAGCTCGAGACGACCTCGGCGATGTCCTCCTCTGTCACTTCTTCGCGTAGCAAACGCTTTTTAGTCTTGGCCGATTTCGCAGTAAGATCGGCCAATTTCTTTTCCAATTCAGGAATGCGGCCATATTGAATTTCGCTCGCATTGGTCAATTCACCGCGCCGCTGCGCGCGTTCTAGTTCAGTTCGCAATCGCTCGATTTCTTCCTTCACTTTCCGCTGCTCATCGATGAGCGCTTTCTCCTTTTGCCACTCGGCTTTTAGCGCATTCGATTTTTCCTTTAGCCCAGCCAATTCCTTCTCGAGCTTCTTCAAACGCTCCTTGCTCGCCGGATCTTTTTCTTTCTTGAGCGCTTGGCGTTCCATTTCGTGTTGCATGACCTGGCGCTCGATCACATCAATTTCGGTAGGCATAGAATCGAGCTCGATCTTCAAACGGGACGCCGCTTCATCGACCAAGTCGATTGCCTTGTCCGGCAGAAAGCGATCCGTGATGTAACGCTGCGATAGCACCGCTGCTGCAACCAATGCCCCGTCGGTGATCCGCACGCCATGGTGCACTTCGTAACGCTCTTTTAATCCACGCAGGATTGCGATTGTGTCTTCAACGGTTGGCTCGTCGACAAGAACCGGCTGAAAACGTCGTTCCAACGCCGCGTCTTTCTCGATGTATTTGCGATACTCATCAATCGTGGTTGCACCAATGGTGCGCAGCTCGCCACGCGCCAGCATCGGCTTGAGCATATTCGACGCGTCGACCGAACCTTCGGCTGCGCCGGCGCCTACGATCGTGTGCAATTCGTCAATGAAGAGGATGATTTGGCCTTGAGAATCGGTCACTTCTTTCAAAAAGGCTTTGAGCCGGTCCTCGAATTCTCCGCGGAATTTGGCACCAGCGACCATTGCGCCGATGTCCATCGCAATGATCCGTTTGTTTTTCAAAGAATCCGGGACATCGCCACTGATGACGCGGCGCGCCAGGCCTTCCACGATCGCCGTTTTACCGACACCCGGATCGCCGATAAGCACCGGATTATTTTTTGTTCGCCGCGACAGCACCTGCATAACACGCCGGATTTCATTGTCGCGGCCGATTACCGGATCGATTTTGCCGCGCCGCGCCAACTCCGTGAGATCGCGCCCGTATTTTTCCAGCGTTTGAAACTTTCCCTCAGGATTTTGATCGGTCACTCGCTGTGAGCCGCGCACCTGCTGAAGCCCCTGCATGAGCTTGTCGCGCGTGACGCCCAGATCCTTCAGCAATTTTGCGGCGGGAATGCCGCTTTGCGGGACGCTAGATAGCGCGAGGAGGTAATGCTCCGCGCTGGTGAACTCATCTTTGAGCTTGGA
>Ga0207701_10005200_pt1 | contig 13104 bp, 14 predicted proteins | sample KBSSwiSSwithPhiX_FD_184294 | JGI IMG/M metagenome (GOLD analysis project Ga0207701, IMG submission 184294) | Switchgrass rhizosphere bulk soil microbial communities from Kellogg Biological Station, Michigan, USA, with PhiX - S5 (SPAdes) (version 2) | ecosystem: Environmental > Terrestrial >...
GACCAACAGCCGGATCATGGTCCACCAGCCCTCGGGCGGCGCCCAGGGCATGGCCTCCGACATCGAGATCCAGGCCAAGGAAATCCTGCGCATCCGCCACCGGATGAACGAGCTGATGGCCGGCTTCACCGGCCAGTCCCTCGAGGAGATCGAGAAGGCGGTCGAGCGCGACAAATTCTTCTCGGCCGACGAGGCGAAGGCCTTCGGCCTGGTCGACGAAGTGTTCGACAAGCGGCCGATTCCCTCCGAGGAAGAGGCAGTAAGAGCGGCTTAACCTTTAGGCCATTGTGATTGTGCTAATTTGCCGTCAGGATGCTGGCGGGATTGTAAGGCAGGTTCCCTTAGGGCCTGAAGGACGGATATGACGAAGCTCAGTGGCGGTGACAGCAAGAGCACCCTTTATTGCTCCTTCTGCGGCAAGTCGCAGCACGAGGTCCGCAAACTCATCGCCGGCCCGACCGTGTTCATCTGCGACGAATGCGTGGAGCTGTGCAACGATATCATCCGCGAGGAGACCAAGTCCGCCTTGGTCAAGACGCGCGACGGCGTGCCGACTCCGGCGGAGATCTGCAAGGTTCTCGACGATTACGTGATCGGCCAGGACCACGCCAAGCGCGTCCTCTCGGTCGCCGTCCACAATCATTACAAGCGGCTCGCCCACGGCGCCAAGGGCGGCGAGGTCGAGCTCGCCAAGTCGAACATCCTGCTCGTCGGCCCAACCGGCTGCGGCAAGACCCTGCTCGCCCAGACGCTGGCGCGGATCCTCGACGTACCCTTCACCATGGCCGACGCGACGACCCTGACCGAAGCGGGCTATGTCGGCGAGGACGTCGAGAACATCATCCTGAAGCTGCTCCAGTCCTCCGACTACAATGTCGAGCGGGCGCAGCGCGGCATCGTCTATATCGACGAGATCGACAAGATCAGCCGCAAGTCCGACAATCCTTCGATCACCCGCGACGTGTCGGGCGAGGGCGTCCAGCAGGCCCTGCTGAAGCTGATGGAGGGCACCACCGCCTCCGTCCCGCCGCAGGGCGGCCGCAAGCATCCCCAGCAGGAATTCCTGCAGGTCGACACGACCAACATTCTCTTCATTTGCGGCGGCGCGTTCGCGGGTCTGGAAAAGATCATCGACGACCGCATGCAGGGCAAGTCGATGGGCTTTGGCGCGCACGTCGCTGCCCCGGAAGAGAGACGGACGGGCGAGACGCTGAAGCACACCGAACCCGAGGATCTTCTCAAGTTCGGCCTGATCCCCGAGTTCATCGGCCGCCTGCCGGTGATCGCGACGCTCGAGGATCTCGACGAGGAGGCCCTGGTCAAAATCCTCATCGAGCCGAAGAACGCGCTGGTTAAGCAGTACGCCAAGCTGTTCGACATGGAGGACGTTGAGCTTGAGTTCACCGAGGACGCGCTCGGCGCGGTTGCCCGTAAGGCGATCGACCGCAAGACCGGCGCTCGCGGCCTTCGCTCGATCCTGGAGGGCATCCTGCTCGACACCATGTTCGACCTGCCCTCCATGGACGGCGTGGACGAGGTCCATGTCGACAAGGAAGTGGTCATGGGGACCAAGGAGCCGGTCCGCGTCTATGCCAAGAAGGGTAAGGCGGGCGACGCCGCGTGACCGGCGAGCTTTCCGCGGGTGACCGCGGTGGCAACCTGCTAAGTTTCCTGCCCAGACCGATACGGGAGCCGCGGCAGCCGCTTCTGGCACTCGCCGTCGCCTGGCTGCTGACTTATCCGATCAGCATCGCGCTCGCAGGCGTCGTCAGCCTCGTGATACCGGACGCGCCGCAGCCTCATTTCGACATGAGCGGCTTGAAGGCCCTGTTTCTCCTAGTCGTTTTCGCCCCGGTGGCAGAGACGCTGATCATGGGGGGCGTCCTTCTTGTCCTTCTGCGCCTTTTCAGTCCGGCCGCTGCGGTGCTCCTGAGCTCCCTTGGATGGGGCATCGCGCATTCCATGGGCGCGCCCACCTGGGGGTTGGTGATCTGGTGGCCGTTCCTGATCTTCTCCACACTTTTCGTGACGTGGCGGAGCAGGGGGCTGCTAGCGGCCTTCGCCATGCCCGCGATCGCGCACGGGCTTCACAATTTTCCCAGTGCGTTCCTGGTTGCTTTCTATCCCGACCTGATCTGATTACTCGCCTTCGAGCGGCAGGGTATCGACTTCCTCCTGAACGCCGAGGCGCTCGCGGATGCGTTTCTCTTCGTCTTCGCCCGGAGGCTCCGGAAGGTCCTTGCCGGGGACAAGAGCTTCATCCGGGATTCCCGGACCGGTTCCTGCGATCGTTTCGTTGAGCGGCCGATCATTCGGCCCGGTGCTGATCTTTTCGCGATCGTTAGGCATGGGCGGTCTCCTTGCGCCCGAACAGCGAACCGCTCGGGCCGATTGTTCCCTGCCTTTGTTGCGCCTTAACCGGCAGCCTCCCATATAGCTCTCTATGACTCGTCTTCTTCCTATCCTCCCGCTGCGCGATATCGTCGTATTCCCTCAGCGAATCGTTCCCTTGTTCGTCGGCCGCGAGAAATCGGTCGCGGCGCTCGAAGCGGCCATGTCCGCGGAGAAGGAACTGTTCCTCGTCGCCCAGCTCGATCCGAGTGAGGACGATCCCGACCGGGATGCGCTCTACGATCTCGGAGTTATCGCGACAGCCATGCAGCTGCTGAAGCTGCCCGACGGCACGGTTCGGGTCTTGGTCGAAGGCGTGAAACGCGCGCGGCTGGTAGGCCTTGTCCCCGGTGAGGGCTTCATGTCCGCCGAAGTCGAGGAAGTCGAAGAAGAGACGGCGGAGGGCCCTGAGATCCAGGCCCTGATGCGGTCGGTCGTCGACCAGTTCGAAAATTACGCCAAACTCAACAAGCGCCTTCCGCCGGAAACGGGCATTCAGCTTGGCGAGATCGAGGATTCCTCGATCCTTGCCGACGCGGTCGCATCGAACCTTTCAGTCAAGGTCGCGGACAAGCAGGCGCTGCTGGGCGAGCTCAACCCGTCGCGCCGGCTCGAAATGGTCTTCGCTTTTATGGAAGGCGAACTCGGCGTCCTGCAGGTCGAGAAGAAGATCCGCAGCCGCGTGAAGCGTCAGATGGAGAAGACGCAGCGCGAATATTATCTGAATGAGCAGCTGAAGGCGATTCAGCGCGAGCTCGGCAATGAGAGCGAGGAGGGCGGAGACGAGCTTCAGGAGCTCGCGAACAAGATCCGCAAGACGCGCCTGTCGAAGGAAGCGCGCAACCGCGCCAACGCGGAGCTGAAGAAGCTGCGCGCCATGGCACCCATGTCCGCCGAGGCAACGGTCGCCCGCAACTACCTGGATGTGCTGCTGGCTCTTCCTTGGGGCAAGAAGTCAAAGCTGAAAAAGGACATTGCCGAGGCGCAGAACATCCTCGACGAGGATCATTACGGCCTTGAGAAGGTCAAGGACCGCATCGTCGAATATCTCGCGGTTCAGGCCCGCACCAACAAGCTTAAGGGACCGATCCTGTGCCTCGTTGGACCGCCCGGTGTCGGCAAGACGTCGCTTGGACGTTCCATTGCGCGCGCGACAGGCCGTGAGTTCGTTCGCCAATCGCTGGGCGGCGTCCGCGATGAAGCCGAGATCCGCGGCCACCGCCGGACCTACATCGGATCTTTGCCGGGCAAGATCGTCTCCAACCTGAAGAAGGCCGGAACGTCCAACCCGCTCTTCCTCCTCGATGAGATCGACAAGCTCGGCCAGGATTTCCGCGGCGATCCCGCGTCGGCTCTGCTTGAGGTTCTCGATCCCGAGCAGAACAGCAAGTTCCAGGACCACTACCTGGAGCTGGACTACGATCTGTCCGACGTGATGTTCGTGACGACGGCAAACTCGCTCGACATGCCCCAGCCGCTTCTCGACCGAATGGAGATCATCCGGCTCGAGGGGTACACAGAGGACGAGAAGGTCGAGATCGCCAAGCGGCACCTCATCCCGAAGCAGCTAGAAGCGCACGGCCTCAAGGACGGCGAGCTCATCTTCACCGATGAGGGTCTTCGAACGATCCTCCGCCATTACACGCGTGAGGCGGGCGTCCGAACCCTGGAGCGCGAGTTGGCGAAGGTGGCCCGCAAGTCGCTGCGCCAGATTCTCGAAGGCAAGCTGGAAAGCGTGGAGCTCAAGGCTGACAATCTTTCCGAGTACCTCGGCGTTCGCCGTTACCGGTTCGGCATGGGCGAGGAAGAGGATCAGATCGGGGCGGTCACAGGCCTCGCCTGGACCGAGGTCGGCGGCGAGCTGCTGACGATCGAGGCTGTTACCGTTCCCGGCAAGGGCCAGATCCGGACGACCGGCAAGCTTGGCGAAGTGATGCAGGAGTCCATCCAGGCGGCAATGAGCTTCGTGAAGGCTCGTGCGCCCGCTTATGGCGTGAAGCCGTCGATCTTCGCCCGCAAAGACATCCACGTTCACTTGCCGGAAGGCGCCGTGCCGAAAGACGGTCCGTCCGCAGGCATCGGCATGGTTACTGCGATGATCTCCACCCTGACCGGCATCCCGGTCCGCCGCGATGTGGCGATGACGGGTGAAGTGACCTTGCGAGGACGCGTTCTTCCGATCGGCGGCCTGAAGGAGAAGCTTCTCGCTGCTTTGCGGGGTGGCATTACAATTGTGCTGATCCCGCAGGAGAATGAGAAAGACCTCGTCGAAATTCCGGCGACCGTGAAGGAGCAGCTGGAGATCGTCCCCGTCGCGCATGTCGACGAAGTCCTCGCTCGAGCGATGACGCAGCAGATGCAGCCGATCGAATGGACCGATGCGGACGAGCACGCCGCTGAACCTCGCATTCCCGGCCATTCGTCGGAAGGTGAGGCACCTCTGCGTCACTGAGCTTTACTTGTGTTTAGACTCTTGCCTTAAGGATCAGCCGCTCGCGGGCGAGTCTCGCGTAAGCTTCCGGGGAGAGTCGAGCGATGAACAAGCAGGAACTGATCGGCCACGTCGCTGATCGCGCGGGCCTGAGCCGGAATGACGCAGCCCGTGCGGTGGAGACGATGCTGGAAGTTGTCACGTCCGCGTTGAAGCGCGGCGATGAGGTCCGGCTGGTCGGTTTCGGCAATTTTTCGGTGACGCGCCGGAAGGCTTCTACGGGTCGCAATCCGCGGACCGGAGAGCCGATGCAGATCAAGGCGAGCGCTCAGCCGAAGTTCCGCCCGGGCAAGGTCCTCAAGGACGCGGTTCAGTAAACTGGGCTTGTTGATGGGGCGGCTGGACAGCCGCCTCTCCGGCACTATATCCGCCACTTCCCGAGACGGCGTGGGCGCGTAGCTCAGCGGTAGAGCACACCCTTCACACGGGTGGGGTCACAGGTTCAATCCCTGTCGCGCCCACCACGTCGCTCCTGAAATCCTACTCGAGATATGCGGGCTGGAAGCTCGCGACGCGCCGCATTTCCGGCCAATCGGTGAACCGTATGTCGCGTCCGGTTCGCTCGATGAGCCCCTGCCGCTCGAGATCCGCCATCACGCGGTTGACGTTGACGGACGTCTGTCCGGTGATTTCCGCGATCTGCTGCTGCGTGAACGGATTGTGGAAAGCCTCTTCGGGAACGTTGGTGTGGCTCCGAACCGCAGTTTCACAAAGCAGGTGAGCCACTCGCGCGGTTGAATCGCGGCGGCCGCAGTTTACGAGCCATTCGTAGCCGATCGCCTCGTTGCGCTGCGTCAGCCTCCAGAAGAACCTCTGTATGTCAGGGTAACGGTCGACGATCTGGTTGAGGTCGTCCGCGGTCCCCAACATCACCTCGCTGGGCGTGATGGCCTGGATGCCGTAACCCGCATCGCCTTGGCGCGGCAGTATGCCTTCGCCGGGAAATCGGAGCGCCACAATCTGCCGTCGCCCTGCGCTGTCGGCCTTGAATTTCGAGATGAGCCCGGACCGTACGAAGAGAACCTCGTCGCGCGGAACGCCGGGCTCGCGGAACGGACGGCGCGGATCGATCTGAATGACCTTGTGGGGCATGCGATCGAGCTGATCGACAAGCTCTGATTCCAGTCCAGCCGCGATCAACGTGTCGCGAAGCGAAACGCCAGATCCGGCGGTCTGCCCCGAGCGGCGACTCGCCAACATCTTCGTTCTCTCCTTGGAAAAAGGATGCGCTTCTGCAACGACCATAGCAAACTTAAAATAAGCCAATCTTTGCCCATATTGATCCCGGCAATGGATCGAGGCTGCAATTCGACTCGAAACGGGCCTCGCTTGCGTTCCCCAAGCGGCAACCCTAAGGAGCGCGCGCGTCTTTTTTGGCGCGCAATGGCGATCGTAGCTCAGCTGGTTAGAGCACCGGTTTGTGGTACCGGGGGTCGCGGGTTCAAGTCCCGTCGGTCGCCCCATTTTCTTACGTTTTATCGGACCTTTCTCATCCTATGACTACGCCCTGGGGCTTCGAGGATTTCGACGCGCACGAAGACCTGCACTTCGTCTGGAACGAAGAGTGCGGGCTAAAGGCGATCATCGCCGTTCATTCCACCCATCTTGGCCCTGCGGCCGGCGGTTGCCGCTACTGGCGCTACGACGATCCTACGGACGGCGTGAAGGATGCGCTGAGGCTCTCTCGCGGCATGAGTTACAAGAACGCCATGGCAGGCCTTCCGCTCGGCGGGGGCAAGGCGGTCATCATCGCTGACGACAAGCCCAAGACGCCGGAAATGCTGCACCTGTTCGGCAAGGCGGTGGACCATCTGTGCGGTCGCTACGTGACGGCCGAGGACGTGGGAATGAGCGTCGCGGACATGATTGAGATCCGCCGCCAGACGCCGTTCGTTGCCGGCTTGCCGGTCGAGGACGACGAGGTTGGAGGCGATCCCGGACCGCATACCTCGCTGGGCGTTTTCCTCGGCATCAAGGCCGCGGTTCGCCGGGCCCTTGGGAAGGACAGCCTCAGCGGGCTGCACGTTGCCCTGCAGGGTGCGGGCAGCGTCGCAACCGGGGTTGCGCTTCATGCGGCGAAGGAGGGTGCACGCCTGTCCATTGCGGACGTCCATCAGGACAAGGCGCAGAAGCTGGCTGACGCGACGGACGGCAAGGTTGTTTCGACGGATGAGATCCTTGGCCTCGAAGCCGATGTGCTTAGCCCGTGCGCGCTTGGCGCCATCCTTGATGAACGGTCCATCCAGGCGCTGAGAGTGCCGATTGTTGCTGGCGGCGCGAACAATCAGCTAGCCACGCGGGAGGATGGGCGGCGCCTCGACGCACGCGGGATTCTCTACGCGCCGGACTATGTGATCAACGCCGGCGGCATCATCAACGTCTGCACCGAATATCTTCGCGACGGCGACGCCAGCCTCGTGCGCAAGCGGATCGAAGGCATTCCCGATCGCCTGGAGCAGATCTGGGCCGAGAGCGCCGAGTCCGGCCGCGATCCAGCGTCGGTGGCGGACGCCATGGCGCAGCGGCTGATCGGCAGAGGCTGACGAGGACAAGGTGCATCGCTTTGCCAACCCGGCAAGGTTCCTGAAGATCGCGCGGCCCGCGACGATGTGGCTGTTCGTCGTCGGTCTGCTGCTCACCGGGGTCGGTCTGATCGGCGGACTGACCCTTACGCCCCCCGACTATCTGCAGGGTGAGACGGTTCGCATCATGTATGTGCACGTCCCGTCCGCCTGGCTGGGCATGGCGGGCTGGGCGGGCATTGCGGCGGCTTCCATAGCGCAGCTCGTTTGGCGGCATCCGCTTGCGGCCGTCGCAGGCAGGGCGCTTGCGCCCGCCGGAGCGACTTTCGCCGCAGTCTGCCTGCTTACCGGCTCGATCTGGGGGCGCCCGACCTGGGGCACCTGGTGGGAATGGGACGGTCGCCTGACCTCAATGCTGATCCTGTTCTTTCTCTATCTCGGCTACATAGCGCTTGCTGGAGCGGAGAAGGAACGAGGCGGGGAGGGGCGAATTGCCGCCTTGTTCGGGCTCGTCGGAGCGATAAACCTCCCGGTCATCCATTATTCCGTCCTTTGGTGGCGGACGCTACACCAGGGGCAGAGCATCGGCACTTCCGGCTCCAGCATCGACAGCTCGATCCTGTGGCCGCTTCCACTGGCAGCGCTCGGCCTCAGCTGCCTGTTCGGCGCTGCTGTAATAATGCGGATGCGAGCAGAGCTGGCCGAGACAAAGGTCGAGGCTCGCATGCGCAGGGCTGCGGCCGAATGAACCATTGGGCCTTCGTCACTGCCGCTTATGCGGTTGCAGCCATCGCCACCGTCTGCCTGCTCGCATGGGCTTATACGACCATGCGCAGGGCGGAGGCGGCTGCCGACGAGCTGAAACACCGGCAATGATCGCGCGCCCAAAGCACCAGCGCATGGTGCTCGTGTTCCTTGCTCTTGCAGCGGTGCTGGGCGCCGTCCTCCTGGCGATGTGGGGCCTCAAGGATCGCGCTGCTTATTTCTACACGCCCGCTGATGTCGCCGCCGGCAAAGCCAGTGCTGCAAAGGCGATGCGTCTGGGCGGAATGGTCGAGCGCGGATCCGTCAAGCGTGAGGGTGACGGGATCACCACGCGGTTCATTGTCGAGGACGGAGATGCGCGCGTCCCGGTGACTTATCGCGGAATCCTTCCTGACCTGTTCCGCGAAGGCAGCGGGGTCGTCGCGGAGGGCAAGCTCGCGGCCGACCGAACCTTCGTCGCCGACAACATCCTCGCCAAACATGACGAGCGCTACATGCCTCCCGAGTTGGGCAACCAGGACGCCGAGCACAAGGCCGGGCAGACGCTGAAGCGATGATCGCCGAGGCCGGCCTTGCAGCGTTATGGCTCGCGGCCGCGCTGTCGCTGCTTGGCCTATTTCTCAGCGTCGTCCACGTGCGCGGAAAGTTGGATGCCGATCGAGTGGTTCGCGCTCTCGCGATGGTACAGGGCGTGCTTTGCCTGTTCGCGTTCGCGATGCTGCTGGTCGTTTTCGCGAGGACCGATCTGTCGGTGGCGCTCGTCGCCGAGAATAGCCACAGCGCCAAACCCCTGATCTACAAGATCGCCGGCGCCTGGGGGAATCACGAGGGCTCGATGCTCCTGTGGGTCACCGTCCTAGGACTGTCAGGGACGGCGCTCGCCGCTTTCTGGCGCCAGCTTCCCAGCCGCACGCTGATTGCCGCGCTGGGGGCACAGGCGGCGCTGGCGCTTGGTTTCCACGCCTTCCTGCTGTTCGCGTCCAATCCCTTCGCCCGGCTCGACCCGCCGGCGCCGCAGGGCAGGGGGCTGAACCCGCTCCTGCAGGACCCCGGCCTGGCCTTCCATCCGCCGACCCTCTACCTCGGCTACGTCGGCCTGTCGGTTGCGTTCAGCCTGGCCGTTGGCGCGATGCTGGCCGGCGATGTGGACCGGAAGCTGGCACGAGCTATTCGCCCCTGGGTCCTTGGAGCCTGGATCTTCCTCACGCTGGGGATCACTGCCGGCAGCTATTGGGCCTATTATGAGCTGGGATGGGGCGGCTGGTGGTTCTGGGACCCCGTCGAGAATGCATCCCTCATGCCCTGGCTCGCAGCGACGGCATTGCTGCATTCGGTGGCGGTCCTGGCCGCGCGGAATGCGCTCAAGGCGTGGACGATGATGCTTGCGGTCATCGCCTTTTCCATGTCGATGGTCGGCACTTTCCTCGTGCGGTCCGGCATCCTTACGTCCGTCCATGCCTTTGCCGTCGATCCGACCCGGGGCGCATTCATCCTTGCGCTGCTGGGGCTCTACGTGACCGCCGCGTTCGTCTTGTTCGCAGTGCGCGCCGGATCGCTGCGCGAGGGTGCTCCGTTCGATCCGGTGAGCCGCGAGGCAGGGATTGTGGTCAACAATCTGCTGCTGACCGTCATCCTCGGAATCGTCTTCATCGGGACGCTCTATCCGCTCATGGCGGAGGCCCTCAGCGGTGAGAAGATTTCCGTCGGCGCACCTTATTTCAACGCGGTCGCCGGGCCGCTCGCGATTCTCCTCGGCATGTTGCTTGCGGTCGGCCCCTTGCTCAGCTGGAGGCAGGAGAAACGCCCTGTGCTCCGGAAGCTCGCACTGCCGGCGCTGTTCGCAACGACGGCCCTCGCAATCGCCTTCCTGGCTTTGCCGGGAGCCACGATCCTTGCAAAGTTCGGACTGGCGCTTGCAGCAGGGCTGATCCCGGCGTCGATCCTGCCGCTCATCGGCCGCAATCCCCTGCGCGTGCCCCTCGCGACCTGGGGAATGGCCATTGCTCACCTGGGCGCCGGGGTCGCGGTGGCCGGCATGGCAGCCGATAGCGCCTTCACGGTGGAGAAGCTCATGGCCTCGCGCCCGGGTGAAACGGTCGCGGTCGGCCCCTGGCTTGTACGCTTCGAAGCCGTGGCTCCAGTTGCAGGTCCCAATTGGACGGCGGTCGAAGCGGAACTCCGGGCTTCGCGAGGGGGCGGCGTACACGTCCTGCGGCCGCAGTCGCGCTTCTTCACCAACCCGCCGACGGAAACCAACGAAGCTGCGATCAAGACGCTGCTGAACGGACAGCTCTATACGGTGCTTGGTCAGGCGGACGCGGAGGGGCGCTGGCAGCTGCGCTTGTGGTGGAAGCCGCTTGTCACGCTGATCTGGTTCGGCGGCGTGCTTGTGGGAATTGGCGGGCTGCTGGCATTCATTGGGCACGCGCGACGCTCATGGCGGAAGAGGGTGGTGGCGTGAGCCGCGCATTTCGCCTCCTCCCGATCGTTCTCCTCGTTTGGGTGCTGCTTGCATTCGCGTGGCGGCTCATCCAGCCGCCCGACCCGACGGTCCGCTCGCAGCTCGTGAACCGCGAGGTTCCGCAATTCGTTCTTCAGCCGGTTGTCGCCGGCATTCCCGGCCTGACGTCGGCTGATCTCGGCACGGGCGAGCCGCGCCTGCTCAACTTGTTCGGGAGTTGGTGCATCCCATGCATCGGTGAGGCTCCAGTGCTCGAGGAGCTGCAACAGAAGGGCGTGAAGATTGACGGGATCGCAATCCGCGATACCGCCTCCGGCGTGACGGCGTTCCTCAGCCGCCACGGAAATCCTTACGCGCGCATCGGCAGCGATCCGAACAGCAACGTCCAGCTTGCGCTTGGATCGGCCGGCGTACCCGAGACCTTCATAGTGGACGGCAAGGGCGTGATCCGCCGCCAGTATGTCGGGCCGATCGGCCCCTCAGACGTGCCGAAAATCGTCGCCGAGCTGGCGGCCCTGCGGTGAGGGCAATCGCGCTTGCCCTTGGCCTGATGCTGGCCGTGCCGGTTTTCGGTCAGTCCAACATGCCGCCGTCCTACTGGGCCTATCGCCAGCTTCCCGACGCGAAGCAGGAGGCGAAGGCTCAGGCCCTGATGCAGGAGCTCCGCTGTCTCGTTTGCCAGGGCCAATCGATCGCCGATTCCGACGCCGAACTTGCGGGCGACATGCGCGACCTCGTCCGCCGCCGCATTGCTGCAGGCGAGAGGCCTGAGCAAATCCGCGGCTGGCTAATCGAGCGCTATGGCGATTGGGTCAGCTACCGCCCTTCCACCGCGCCCATTGCCTGGCCGTTGTGGGCGGCGCCGCTCATCCTGCTCATCTTCGGCGGGGCGATCGTTGCGGGGCGGTTGAAGAGGAAAAGGTCATGAGTGGGTGGTTCGCGTTGCTGCTACTGATCGGAGCGACGATCCTGACCTTCTGGCTGCTGCGGGTGCGCGGCGCGATGCTGCAGCTGGTGGGAGCAGCCCTGCTTTTCGGAGCCGCGGGCTATGCGTTGCTTGGCCGTCCGGGCCTGCCCTCGTCCCCGCGCGCGACCGAGCAGCGGCAGGCGCCAATTCCCCTCACCAACCTGCGCCATGCATTTTTCGGACGCTTTACGCCTACCGAGCACTGGCTAGTGATCTCGGAGTCGCTCGGCAGGAGAGGCAAGACTCAGGACGCCGCCGGCATCCTCCAGTCCGCAGTCCGTGAGCATCCCGGGGATCCGGCCCTTTGGATCGGCCTAGGCAATGCGCTCGCCGACCATGCGGGAACGCTGACGCCTGCTAGCGACCTTGCCTACCGCCGGGCGATCGAGCTTGCGCCTGAATATCCCGCGCCGCGCTTCTTCTACGGTCTTGCGCTCGCGCGTTCGGGTGACGGCAAGGCAGCCATCGCCTTGTGGCGGCAGATACTCGCTGAGGCGCCAGCCGATGCCAGCTGGCGCCCCGTGGTCGAAGACGCGATCGCAGCCCTCGAAGGACCGCGGCGGCAGGCTCAGGCCGCTACCGGCTCGTAGGGAAGGTCCAGCGCTTCGGCGACCGCCTGATGGCGGATCTTGCCGCCCGACACGTTCAGCCCCTCGGCGAGATGCGGATCCTGCCGCATCGCTTCCTCAGCGCCCAAGTTCGCGATCTTCAGCGCGAACGGCAGCGTCGCATTGTTGAGCGCGAAGGCGCTGGTCCGGGCGACTGCGCCCGGCATGTTGGCGACGCAATAATGTATGATGCCGTCGACTTCGTAGACCGGGTCTGCATGCGTAGTGGCATGCGAGGTTTCGAAGCATCCCCCCTGGTCGATCGCGATGTCCACTAGCACCGAGCCGCGCTTCATCGTCTTCAGCATGTCGCGGGTGACTAGCTTCGGAGCAGCCGCGCCGGGGACGAGAACGGCGCCGATGACTAGCTCGGATTCCTTGACCGCACTGGCGATCGCCGCACGCGACGCGTAGGCGGTCTTAATCTGGTTCGAGAAGAACATGTCGAGCTCGGCCAGCCGCTCATTGCTGATGTCGTAGATGGTGACGTCAGCGCGCATGCCGGTCGCCATCTGAGCCGCGTTCACGCCCGCAACGCCGCCGCCGAGGATGGCGACCTTGGCCGGAGCGACTCCCGGAACTCCGCCGAGCAGGATTCCGCGGCCGCCCGGCTCCTTTTCGAGATAATGAGCGCCCACCTGGACCGACATGCGTCCGGCGACTTCGCTCATCGGCTTGAGAAGCGGTAACGAACCGTTCCTCGACGTTACCGTCTCGTAGGCGATGCAGGTTGCGCCCGACTTCATCAGGCCTTCCGCCTGGGGCTTGTCGGCGGCAAGGTGCAGGTAGGTGAAAAGAATATGCCGCGGCTCGAGAAGCGCGATCTCCGAGGCTTGCGGCTCCTTCACCTTCACGATCATGTCCGCGGCCTTGAACACGGCAGGGGCATCGGGGAGGAT
>Ga0207701_10005206_pt1 | contig 13096 bp, 12 predicted proteins | sample KBSSwiSSwithPhiX_FD_184294 | JGI IMG/M metagenome (GOLD analysis project Ga0207701, IMG submission 184294) | Switchgrass rhizosphere bulk soil microbial communities from Kellogg Biological Station, Michigan, USA, with PhiX - S5 (SPAdes) (version 2) | ecosystem: Environmental > Terrestrial >...
GGCCTTGGCCTTTCCATCGTCCGGCGGATCGCCAACGCGCACGGCGCGACCGTCACGCTCGACTCGGGCGCGGACGGCAAAGGCCTCGTTGTCCGTGTGAGATTTCCGCCTTAAGGACCGGTTAAGCAACCGCCCCTACATTGCATCGTGAAGCCCGCCTTGGGGCTTATTTCCTATAGGAGAGCACGATGCGACTCAACAAAGTAACCTCCGCCTTGCTCGCTGCCGGCATCGGCGCCGGCCTCGCGACGGGGTACATGCACTTCGATGCGCCGTCGATCGGCAATGCGCAAGCGGCCCAGCCGGCGGCGGTGACCGCCACCATTCCGACGCCCGCGGCCAATCTTCCCGACTTCACACAACTGGTCGATAAGGCAGGTGCGGCTGTCGTCAACATCAGCGTGCTCCACACGAGCAAGGCCAGGGGCATCGACTCCGAAGACCTGGACGAGGACAGCCCGTATTTCGAATTCTTCAAGCGCTTCGGCGCTGTTCCGGGCATGCCGAACGGCCAGGGCATGCGGCCGGAACAGCCGAGTCGGGGCCTGGGCTCGGGCTTCATCGTGAGCCCCGACGGCTACATCGTCACGAACGCGCACGTCGTGGATGGCGCGTCGGAAGTCATCGTGAGGCTGACCGATCGGCGCGAGTTCACGGCCAAGGTCGTGGGAGCCGACAAGCGCACGGATATCGCAGTCGTCAAGATCGACGCGAAAAATCTGCCCGCGCTCGAGTTCTCGACGAAGCCCACGGTCAAGCGTGGCGAGTGGGTGATTGCGATCGGCTCGCCCTTCGGCTTCGAGAACAGCGTCTCGGCAGGTGTCGTGAGCGGTGTGCATCGCGCATTGCCCGACGGCCAGATGGTGCCCTTCATCCAGACCGACGTCGCCGTGAATCCAGGCAACTCCGGTGGCCCGCTGCTCAACTCGCAAGGGCAGGTGGTCGGCGTGAACTCGCAGATCTACAGCCGCTCCGGAGGCTACATGGGATTGTCGTTCGCCATCCCGGTCGACGTCGCGGCGAAGGTCGCCGATCAGCTCAAGACGCACGGCAAGGTCGCGCATGGACGTCTCGGCATCGGCATCCAGGCCCTCGATCAGTCGCTGGCGCAGAGCTTTGGCCTGCCGGACGCGAACGGCGCGCTGGTCGGCCAGGTCGAGCCGAACAGTCCGGCCGCCAAGGCCGGCTTCAAGACCGGTGATGTGATCCGCAAGATCGACAACGTGGTGGTGGTCGACAGCACGGATGTGACGAGCCGCGTTGGCAACTCGGCGCCCGGCACCACGCTCAACTTCGACGTGTGGCGCGCAGGCAAGGCGATCGAGGTGACGGCGAAGGTCGGCACGCTCGACGAAGAAAAGGTCGCAAAGGTCAGCGACGAGTCCGCGCCGAAAGGCAAGCTCGGGATCGCAGTTCGTCCGCGTACTGCGGAGGAGCAGGAGAAGTCTGGTGAGAAGGCGGGCCTCGTCGTCCAGCAGGCGGGCGGCGCGGCAGCTTTGGCTGGTGTCCAGGCGGGCGACGTGATCCTTGGCGTGGGCTCGTCCCCCGTGAACACGGTCGATGAGCTGCGCACCGCGGTCGACAAGGCCGGCAAGACGGTCGCGCTGCTGATCGAACGGGGCGGCCGGCAGATCTACGTGCCGGTGAAGGTGTCCTGACAGGTCGGACCCTGACAGGTTTGTCGCAGCGTCTCGGCACGCCTGTCAGCGTGTCCTGCAACGCGTTTGCTGTTTCTCGCGCCCGTCCGGCGTGCCCAAGGCGGTGATCGGACGGGCGTCTTTTTTGCCGCAGACTAGCTGAAAGCCTCCTGCCAGATTCTCTTCAATTCCGAATCGGCGCATGTCGCCACCGCAGCTTCGAGGCTTTCGAACACGCCCAAACGGATATCCGCGTCTTGCGCCAACGTCGACGCGCACTCAAGTCCTTGCGGCAAATCGTCAGGTGAGATCGGCATCCGCCCCGGCAAGACCACCGCTCACGGGGGCATCGACCGTGCGACGCGTTTGAGTTCGTCTGTGAACGGCCCTGGTTTCTATCACGCCGTGGCAGCGACCTTCAACGCCTCGATACGTATCTCCTCGGTGAGGCGTGCCTTGAGCGCCGAGAACTCGGGCGTCGTCTTCACCGTGTAGTGACGCGGATGAGGCAGGTCGACGGCGACCTCTACCTTGATCCGCCCCGGCCGCGCACTCATCACGATCACCCGACCCGCCATGAAGATCGCCTCTTCGATGTCGTGCGTGACGAAGAGCACGGTCTTCTTCTCCGCTTCCCATATTCCGAGCAGGAGCTCCTGCATCAGCGCACGCGTCTGGTTGTCGAGCGCGCCGAATGGCTCGTCGAGGAGAAGGATTTTCGGGTCGTTGGCGAGCGCGCGGGCGATCGCGGTTCGCTGCTGCATGCCGCCGGACAGCATCTTCGGATAGTGACGCTCGAATCCGCCGAGCCCGACGCGGGCGATGTAATGCGCGGCGATCCGCTGCTGCTCGTTCTGCGGCATGTTCTTCTCGCGCAGTCCGAAGCAGATATTCTCGTGCACCGTGAGCCAGGGAAACAGCGTATAGGACTGAAACACCATTCCCCGGTCCGCGCCCGGTGCGACGACCGGCGTGCCGTCGAGCAGAACGCGCCCGGACGTCGGCGTATCGAGACCTGCGACGATTCGCAGCAGCGTCGATTTGCCGCATCCGGAAGGTCCGAGGATGGTGATGAAATCGTTGTCCTCGACGCGAAGCGTGACCGGTTCGAGCGCAACGGTAGGCGTGCCTCCGCGGACGGCGGCGAACGTCCGCCCGACCGCCTCGATGGCCAGCTTGTGCCGGTGCGCACCGCCGTTCAAGCGACGCTCCAGGGATAGAGCCGCTGGTTCGCCCACTTGAACACGAAGTCGGAGATGAGGCCGATGACGCCGATGACGATGATGCCGAAGATGATCTGTCCGGTGTTGAGCAGCGCCTGACTGTCGGTAATCATGTGGCCGATTCCGGACGATGCTCCGATCAGCTCCGCGACGATCACGTACGTCCAGGCCCAGCCGAGCACGAGCCGCAGCGTCTCGGCGATCGCGGGCGACGCGCTCGGCAGCAGCACGCGGCGGACGACCCCGCGCGACGTAGCGCCGAGCGTATACGCAGCTTCGACGAGGTCGCGCCGCGTCGAGCCGACGGCTACCGCGACCATCAGCACGAGCTGGAAGAACGAGCCGATGAAGATGACGAGAAGCTTCTGCATCTCGCCGATGCCGGCCCACAGGATGAGCAGCGGAATGAACGCTGACGCCGGCAGGTAGCGCGCGAACGAGACGAACGGCTCGAAGAACGCCTCGATCGGCTTGTACGCGCCCATCGCGATTCCGAGCGGCACCGCGCACACTGCCGCGAGCACGAAGCCGCCGACAACACGCCATACGGTGATCGCGATGTCGCCGGCAAAACCGAATTGCGCGAAGAGCGCCCACCCCTCGCGCAACATCGTCACGGGATCGGCGAGGAAAGTCCTCGACACGAAGCCCGAGAGCGTTGCTACCGCCCAGACGGCGACGAACAGCACGAAGAACGCGATGCCGAGCACGGCCTTGCGGCCGGGCGCGACCGGCTTGAGCGGCGTCATCGCGCGCGAAAAATAGGGTCAGAGACGAATACCCGAAGAACGAATATCCGAAGACGCCCGTCTGTCGCCAAACTCAAAAGAATCGGGTCCGACCCTGATCGACGAACTGCCTGCGCTATGAGAAAAATCGTCTCTGACCCTACTTGATGTAGGTGGTGTCGGCCAGGTTCGTCAAGTCCGGAATCGACTTCAGGATGCCGGCGTCGAGCAGGAGGTCCGCCGCCTCCTTGTTGAATTGCTGGAACTCGCCGGCGAAGAATTTCTGGTTCGCGGCCTTGTCCTGCCAGCGCAGATACGCCGCCGACTTCGCGAACTGCTCACCCGTCTGCTTGGTCGGCGCCCCCATGAGCTCGTTGCTCTTCGCGGGGTCCTTCCTGATCATCTCCAGCGCTTCGAAGTAACTGTTCGTCAGCGCCTGCGCCGCCTTCGGGTTGTCGGCGAGGAACTTCGGCGTGCAGCCGAACGTGTCCATGATCATCGGATAGTCGAGCGTCGTCGCGATGATCTTGCCGGCATTCGGGTTGTCCCGCACGGTCGAGAGGTACGGCTCGTACGTCATCGCGGCGTCGTTCTGGCCCGCGACGAAGGCCTGCGCGGCGGGGCCGGGCTCCAGATTGACGACGGTGACGTCCTTGACCGACAGCCCGTTCTTGCGCAGGAACCAGGCCAGCGTGAAGTAGGGTGCGGTCCCCGGCGCCGAGGCCGCCACCGTCTTGCCCTTGAGATCGGCGATTTTCGCGATGTTGCCGCGCACCGCCATGCCGTCGGCGCCGTAGCTCTTGTCCATCTGGAAGATCTGCTTGGTCGCGACACCACTTGCATTCCAGACGATCCACGTCTCGACGGTAGTGGCCGCGCATTGCACGTCGCCGGACGCGATCGCCAGATGACGATCCTTCTGAGGAATCATCTTGAGCGAGACATCCAGGCCGTTCTTCTTGAAGATTCCCGCTTCCTTGGCGAGCGTCAGAGGCTGGAACCCGGTCCACCCTGACATCCCGATGGCGACTTTGGCTTCCTGGGCGGCGGCAAGGCCCGCGACCGCAAATGCCGCGGCGGCTGCTGTGGTCACCGCGGCGGCAAGCATCTTGCACATGGAGTTCTCCGGAAGGTCATCGAAACGTCGAAATCTAGGGCGCAAGCGACATGCTGTCAATGCGATTGGCCTTCGAAGAAATGCGCCGCTGCCTCCTTACCGCGCGAAAGGGAGCGTTGGCGGGCCTCTCGGGTTGCCTCTACAATCGGATCGTCCACAAGCGTTGCGCGATCGCGGCCGCTGGTTGGGTGGCGGTTCGTCAATGGTTGTCCACGATGGCACGTTTAAAATGGTTCGCTTGCTCACTCCCACCGACTTTCGCTCGATGCCCTGGAAGAACGGCGGCGGGCGAACGACGGAGATCGCCGTGCACCCGGCAGGCGCCGCACTCGACGCCTTCGCCTGGCGCGTGAGCATCGCCAACGTCGAACGCGATGGCGCGTTCTCGGCCTTTCCGGGCATCGACCGCACAATCGTGCTGCTCGACGGGGCGGGGATGCGTCTGCAGGGTGCGGAACGCGGGATTGACCTCACCACCCGCTACTTGGCGCACGACTTCCGAGGCGACGATAGCATCGATTGCAAGCTTGTCTCCGGCCCGTGCCGCGATTTCAACGCGATGTTCCGGCGCGGCCGGGCGCGCGGATCGGTCACCGTCGTGCGTCGCTCGGGGGCGAAGTTCGACCCGGCGCAGTTCTGCGTGTCGTATGCGGCGAAGGGACCCCACGAAGCGACCATTGCGCGGCGCTGCGCGCGCCGGCTGGACGAAGGTCATGCGCTTGTCGCCGCCGAGTCCGTGTCGGCTGCGGAGGGCGGATCGATCGTCGTGCGGCCCCTTGAAGACGATGCCGTCGCTGTCGTCGTGTGCGTCGCCTATCGATGAAATTCTTCGCGGACAGCGCGCTCACGCCCGGCGGCTGGCGGAGCGATGTCGTCATTGACGTCGCCGCCGACGGAACGATCGAGCAAGTCGATGTGGGTTCGAAGCGTGATAGTAGGTCCCTAAGGGACGATGGCGCCGAGCGCTTCGCCGGTCCTGTCGTTCCGGGGATGCCGAATCTCCATTCGCATGCGTTCCAGCGCGCGATCGCCGGGCGCACGGGATATGCGAGCGCCGACGGCGACAGCTTCTGGACGTGGCGCCAGGCGATGTACGCGTTTCTCGACCGCATCGAAGCGGACGCGTTCGAGGCGATAGCCACACAGGCGTACGTCGAGATGCTGAAGGCGGGGTACACGTCGGTCGCGGAATTTCATTACGTCCATCACGATCCGCGGGGAAAAGCCTATGCGGATCCCGCCGAGCTCGCGCATCGCGTCGTCGCTGCGGCACGCGCGACCGGAATCGCGCTCACGCTGCTGCCGGTGTTCTACGCGCACTCGGATTTCGGCGGCGCGCCGCCGACGCAAGGCCAGCGCCGCTTCGTGCACACGGTCGACTCGTATGCCCGGCTCATCGATACGCTTGCCCGCGAAACAACCGCCGCGACATGGAACCTGGGCGTCGCGCCGCACAGCCTGCGCGCGGTGACACCGGAAGAGTTGTCCGCGGTCGTTGCGCTGTCGCCCCGGGGGTCGCCTATCCATATCCACGTTGCAGAGCAGGTGCGGGAAATCGAGGGCTGCGTCGCGTGGAGCGGGGCGCGCCCGGTCGAATGGCTTCTCGACCACGCGTCGGTCGACACCCGCTGGTGCGCGGTGCACGCGACCCACATGACGAATGAAGAGATCGTCCGACTGGCGGCGAGTGGGGCAACCGCCGGCCTCGCGCCGACGACCGAAGCGGACCTCGGCGACGGCACGTTCGCGGCGCGGGCCTATCTCGACGCGAATGGCGCGTTCGGCGTCGGCAGCGACTCGAACACTTGCATCGACCCGTTCGCGGAGCTTCGGCAGCTCGAGTGGTCGCAGCGGCTCGCGCGACGGGAGCGCAACGTGCTCGTAGATGTAGTCGTCCCCGAGGGATCGGTGACTGTCGCAAGGGGATCCGCAACCGTCTCGCGGCAGGTTCCGGTGGGCCAGGCCATTTACGCAGCGGCGGCGCGCGGCGGCGCGCGTGCGCAGGGACGCCGGACGGGCGCGATTGCTCCCGGGTGCAAGGCCGATTTCGTCGTTCTCGATGTCCGCGACGCTGCGCTCGCGACGCAGCCTGTCGACGCGCTGCTGGACGCCGCAGTGTTCGGTCCGTGCCGCACGCCGGTGCGCGACGTGATGGTGGGTGGGCAATGGGTCATGCGGGACGGCCGTCATCGAGACGAGGAAGCGGCGCTCGCGCGCTATCGATCGTGCCTCGCGGGATTCGGGTCATGAGGGGCAGCTCCCGACCGCCAATCGGGGGTGTGGGAACGTCATGAATGCGCATTTCGACCTGCTCGTCATCGGTGCGCACCTCGCGACGATGGCGGATCACACGCCGTACGGCGCAATTCGCGACGGCGCCATAGGCACGCGCGGCGGAAAGATCGCGTGGGTCGGCAGCGAGCGCGACTTGCCGCGCGACGCGACCGCGCGACGCTCGCTCGATGCCGCGGGCGCATGGGCGACGCCTGGTCTCGTCGATTGCCACACGCATCTCGTGTACGCGGGAAATCGCGTCGAGGAGTTCGAAGCGCGCCTCAATGGCGCGACGTACGCGGAGATCGCGGCATCCGGGGGCGGGATCAAGTCCACCGTCCGCGCTACCCGCGCCGCGAGCGAGGAGGAACTCGTCGCGCAAAGCCGGCCCCGTCTGGCTGCGCTGGCGGCCGAAGGCGTGACGACGGTCGAGATCAAGTCGGGCTACGGGCTCGACACGGCGAACGAGTTGCGCCAGCTCCGCGCGGCGCGCCGCGTCGCGGCGGAGATTGGCGTCGACGTGCGCACGACGCTGCTTGCCGCCCATGCGCTGCCGCCGGAGTTCGCGAGTCGTCCCGCCGATTACATCGATCTCGTCTGCCGCGAGATCATACCGGCGGCGGCGTCGGAAGGCGTCGCGGATGCCGTCGACGCGTTCTGCGACAAGATCGGCTTCACCGCGGCACAGACGCGGCGGGTGTTCGAGGCTGCGCGAGACCATGGGCTACGCGTCAAGCTGCACGCCGACCAGCTCTCCGACACGGGCGGAGCCACACTAGCCGCCGAATTTAACGCGCTTTCGGCGGACCACATCGAGTACACGAGCGCCGCCGGCGTCGAAGCGATGGCGCGCGCAGGCACGGTCGCGGTGCTCTTGCCGGGCGCATTCTTCGCGTTGCGGGAGACGCAATTACCTCCCGTCGCCGCGCTGCGGGCGCACCGCGTGCCTATGGCCATCGCGTCCGACTGCAATCCGGGAACCTCGCCCGCGATGTCGCTGCCGCTGATGCTCAGCATGGCGTGCACGCTCTTCCGCCTGACGCCTGCGGAAGCGCTCGCCGGCGTCACCCGCCATGCAGCGCGCGCGCTGGGCTGCGATGATCGGGGCACGATCGCGGTCGGCCAGCGCGCGGACATCGCGCTCTGGGACATCGAGCTCCCCGCGGAGCTTTGCTATCGCATGGGCGGCAACGCCTGCCGCGGTATCATCCGCAACGGCCAAGTCGCTTCCCACCCGGCTCCATGAAGCCCTACGAAATCGATCGTGGCCAGTCGCCTCTGGTCCTCGACGTTCCCCACGCGGGAACGTATCTTCCGGTCGACCTCGCGGCACGATTGACGCCGGCGGCGCGGACGCTTCCCGACACGGACTGGCACGTGGAGAAGCTCTTCGGCTTTGCGCGCGGACTGGGCGTGACGGTCCTCGTCGCGACGCATTCACGCTACGTCGCGGATCTCAATCGCGACCCGGGTGGCAGGGCGCTCTACCCCGGCGCCGACAACACCGAGCTCGTTCCGACGCGCACGTTCGCGAACGAGCCGATCTATCACCCGGACGACGAGCCCGATGCAGCCGAGATCGCGCAACGCTGCACCGAGTACTTCGCGCCGTACCACGCGGTGCTCGCCGGGGAGATCGAGCGCGTGCGGGCGCGCCACGGCTACGCGGTCCTGCTCGACGCGCACTCGATCCGGCGCGAAGTGCCGCGGTTCTTCGCCGGACGGTTGCCCGATCTCAACCTGGGCACCGTCGATGGGGCGAGTTGCGCGCCGGAGTTCCATCACGCCGCGGCGCTCGCGATTTCGCGGGCCAGCGCGTTCTCCAACGTCGTCAACGGCCGCTTCAAGGGCGGCTTCATCACGCGCCAGTACGGAGTCCCGGATCAGTGCGTTCACGCGCTGCAGCTCGAGCAGGCGCAGGCCTGCTACATGGACGAATCGCCCCCGTATCGGTGGGACGCAAACCGCGCGGCGCCGCTCGTCGCCGTGCTCGAGGCGCTGGTGGAGGTTTTGCTGTCGACTCGTCCCAGGCGGTGACGGTGCAGCGCATCTTCACCGCTTTGCACCGTGTCGAGGCCTACCTGCTGGTCGACCGCCTTGCGCACGCCGGCATCAAGGCCCATGTCTTCAACGAGCACATGGCGAGCATCGTCGGCGACGTCCCGGTGGATGTCTCGGCCCCGCAGGTCTGGCTCGACGACGATGCGGATCGCGCGCTCGCCGCCGACGTCCTTCGCGCCTACCAGGAGGAGCGCAATCGGTCAGGAACGATCGCTTGCGTGAAGTGCGGCGAAGACAACCCGGCGACGTTCGAGCTGTGCTGGAAATGCGGTTGGTCGCTGGAGCCCTGAGCGTTCACTGATTCCCGAACTGGCCGCCGGAGATGTTTCGTGTGCTTCGCGGCCGGAGGACGCGCCGTTACGCGCGGACGGCCACAATGCGGTCCGCCGCCGTGCGCGCGGCCTGGATGCGGTCACCCACGGACACGCCCCCGCGATAATTCGCGCAGAACGAAAGGCCTGGTATCTGCCGTTCGGCCTCCTCGATGGCACGAAGGTGCTCGCGATGACCGACGTTGTATTGGGGAATGGCGCGCGTCCAGCGTGTCACGTCGGTCCACAGCGGAGGCTCGCGTGCGCCGACCAGCGCCTGGAGCTCGGCATACACCATTGCGGCAAGCTCGTCGTCCGCCTTGGCGGCGAGGTCGGGCTGGCGCATTCCGCCGACGAATGACGTAAGAAGCACAGTGTCGGCTGGCGCGCGGCCTTCGAACATGCTGCTGGAGAAGAGCGTCCCGAGGATCTTGCGCTGCTCCCGCTTCGGCACGAGGAAGCCGAAGCCCGCGAGCGGGTGCGCGACGTCCGCGCGGCGATAGGCGCTCACCACGATCGCGATGGGCGCATACCTGATCCGCGTCAACGCCTCCGCTGCCGCCGCGGCGTGCTCGCGCACGAGGTCCGCGGTGGGAAGGGCTGGCGTGGCGAGCACGATGCTGCGCGCGTGGCGCGCGATGGGCTCGCCCGCCCGTGTACCCGTCAGCAACCATCGGCCGTCGGCCTGGCGCTCGATGCGGCGCACCTCCGTGCCGAACGCGATGTGCGTGACGGCGCGCGCGAGCGCGTCGGTGAGCGTCTGCATGCCGTTGCGGAACGAAAAGCTGCCACGCACGCTTGCTACGGGTTGCGCATTTCTCCGGCGCTCGCGAGCGGACTGGACCTGTCCGCGAATCACGCTGCCGTACTTCTGCTCGAGCGCGTGGATGCGCGGGAACGCGGCGGCGATCGAGATGCGCTCCGGGTCGCCGGCGTAGACACCGGCGACGAAGGGATCGACGGCGTACTCGAAAATCTCCGCACCTAACCGCCGGCGTGCGAAGTCGGCGATCGATTCCTCGACGTCCGCTGGCGCCGGCGCGATGAACGGCTCGCGCCAGAGGCGGAACTTGGCTCCGGGCGTGAATGCCGCGCTCATGAAGAGCGCGGCGGGGGACGCTGGCAACGGGACCAGCCGGCCCGCGCGCACGATGAAGCGCGTCGCGGCGGCCGCGCTTGCGTCGATGCGCTCGTCGCGGATGCCGAGCGCGTCGAGGAGCTCGTTGATGAGCGGCGTGGAATCAAGCGCGCTGTTCGGGCCCCTCTCGAACAAGGCGCCGTCGCGATGCTGCGTGCCGATGACGCCTCCGGCACGGCCGCCGGCCTCGAGCACTTCCACGGCCATGCCGCGCCGCTGCAATTGGAACGCCGTCGCGAGGCCGGAGAGCCCCGCCCCAACCACCACGACATCGATGTCGGTGCACTCGGGCCCGCTCATGCCTTGCTCCGAGTCAGGGCAAAGCGCGGTCGATGACGACGGAGACGCCGCTCATGCCGACCTTGACGATCGGCGACACGCCTTCCAGATCGCCGCTCTGCGGCGCCGCGTTGCCGGACTTGGAGATGCGCGCCCCTACCACGACCGAAGGGAAGTTCGACAGCGCGAAGTTGGGCGCCATCGCCATCGAGTCGTCAAGCGTGAAGGCGACCGGCAAATCCTTGACCTGCTTCCTGAGGATCGCAAGCGGCATCCGCGGGCCTTCAGCGGCGCGCGCAAAGATGAAGACGGTATCGGTCGGTGCGACCTTGCCCTGGAGCGCGGGCGCGAGTGCGACGGTGCCCACGATCGAGGCACCCGTTCCTGCGGGCGGCGTGACGGCAGTCGCGCCGGATTGCGCGACCGGTGTCGCGGGCTTGACGGCGGATGCCGCCGACTTTTCAGCCCCGGCATTCGCCGCGACGGGAGCAGTCGACGCATCGCTCAATCCGCCGAGCGCCCGCGCTTCGGCAATGCTGTTATCGATCGATGCCGCGATCGGCGAGCCGGAGGGAACGGTCGCCTTCATCTTTTCCCAGTAAGCGACCGCCTGTTTGTAGTCCTTGCGATCGAAAGCGGCGGTACCCGCGAGCGCCAGCGCTTTCCAATGGGTGGGATCGATCTTGAGCGCGCGCTCGGCCAGCGCGAGCGGCTGGCCGGCGATGCCGCCTTGCGTCGACGCGAGCGCGTCCGCATAGTCGGCGAGCAGCCCCGCATCGTCGGGGCGCAGAGCGGTTGCGCGCTCGAATGCCTTGTTGGCATCGGCATTGCGCTGCAGCGCGTAGTAGGTGCGTGCAAGCATGACCCATCCGTCGGCGTTGCCGGGATCCTTCTCGAGCTTCGTTGCAAGCTTCGCGGCCATCTCCTCGACCTGCTCGCGAGTGACTTCGTGCGATGGTCCGGTTCCCGCGACTTCACGCTTCGCTCCCGGCAGCAACGACTCGATGTTGCCGACCGTCGCGTACAGCACGAGTGCCGCGAGCGGAATCGCGCTGCCGACGAGCGCTGCCGTCCACGCCGCGGACGGCGACGGAACGCGCCGGCTCGACTGTGCGACCTTCGATTCCTCGAGCACGCGGCGCTCGAGCTCGCGTCGCGCCTCGTCATACTGGTCCCGCGTCGTCGTGCCAGCGGCGAGGTCGGCGTCGAGCTCGGCGAGCTGATCGCGCAGGATGGCGACGTTCGACGCCTCCCGTCCGATGGCCTTGCCCGCCGCCGGCCGCAACAGCGGGACGAGAACCCATCCGAGTGCCGCGGCGACCATGAGTACGACGACGACGAGGAATAGGGTCACCCGCCTATCCTCCGCTCATGCCGCCGTGTCCTCGCTGCCGGCGAGCAGCCGCTCGGCGCGTTGCCGTTCCTCCGGCGAAAGCTCGGGCGACGGCGGCGCGGCGCGGCGCGCGGCAAGGAAACGCACCAGGCCGACGAATCCGCCGAGAATCAAAAGCGCGGGGCCCGCCCAAAGAAGCACCGTCGTCGCCTTGAGCGGCGGCTCGTACAGCACGAAGTCGCCGTAGCGCGCGACCATGTAGGCAACGATCTCGTCGTCGGTCTTTCCGGCGGCGATCTGCTCGCGGATCTGGCCGCGCAGGTCCTGCGCGAGCTCAGCGTTCGAATCGGCGATCGACTGGTTCTGGCAGACGAGGCAGCGCAGCTTCTCGGACAGCTTGACGGCACGCGCGGCCGCAACGGAGTCGCGGCCGGTCGGTTGCGCTTCGGCAGCGAGCGCCGGCGCGCCCGCCGCGGCGAGTGCGAGCGCCAGCAGCAACGCGCGCCACCTCATGACTTCTGCAGCTCGCGTATCAGCGGCACGATCTTCGTCTCGAGCGCTTCTGCCGTGAGCGGACCGATCTGCTTGTAGCGGATCGTTCCCGCCTTGTCGATCACGAACGTCTCGGGCACGCCGTAAACGCCCCAGTCGATGCCCACCTTGCCGTCGCGGTCGACCACCGACGTCGTGTACGGGTTGCCGTTGTCGGTGAGCCAGCGCTTGCCGGCGGTGATCTCGTCCTTGTAATCGAGGCCGATGATCGGAACGATGTTGGCCTTGCCGAGCGCCACCAGCAGCGGATGCTCCTCGCGGCAGGACACGCACCACGACGCCCACACATTGAGCAGCCACACCTGGCCCTTCAAGTCCGCCGGACCCAGCGTCTTCGCGGGCTCGTGAAGCTGCGCGAGCGTGAACGCGGGCGCCGGTTTGCCGATCAGCGGCGATGGCACTTCCCGCGGATCGCGCCAGAGCCCGATGAGCAGGAAGCCGCA
>Ga0207701_10005209_pt1 | contig 13088 bp, 11 predicted proteins | sample KBSSwiSSwithPhiX_FD_184294 | JGI IMG/M metagenome (GOLD analysis project Ga0207701, IMG submission 184294) | Switchgrass rhizosphere bulk soil microbial communities from Kellogg Biological Station, Michigan, USA, with PhiX - S5 (SPAdes) (version 2) | ecosystem: Environmental > Terrestrial >...
CGGACCGAGCTGCCGCCCCGGCCGAATTTTGAAGGCATAAAGTCGATTCTGACGGAAATGGGCGCTCCGCAACGCGCACCCGGAGACTTCGTCGATTTAAGCTTGCTCGATGAGATCGAAAGGGAAGGCTTCCTGCAGCGATTACGCTAGCCATAGTGAATGCAAGAATCACCTTAAATTATATTAAGTGCTACATTAGGTAGAAAACCGGCGACGCCGTGCTCCTGCAAAAGCCTGTGCGGTTCGATGCTTCGACAGATGAAAGCCAAAAGCGGAATTAAACTTCTGGATGATCGTGAAGGTTCCGGCGAGCCGGCTAAGAAGGGCGATAAAGTCATTTACAATGTTCGCGTTCATCTCAATAAGGGCGACGAAGTGCCGCTCAATGAACGCCAAGCTGAGTTTTTACCTGCAAGCATGCTGCGGACGGAAAATGGTCGTCGTTTGGTCGATCACGAACTGATCTTAGGGAAAAGAAGAGCAATTGCTGGAGTCGAATATGCGCTGATCGGCATGAAACCGGGCGGTTACCGTAAGGTGCGCCTGAGTCCTCATCTCGCTTATCGAGACGAAGGCCTCACCGATCTGATCCCGCCAAATGCGATATTGAAGGTTGAACTGTGGCTGCGCCAGATCGTTAAGATCTGAATCGCTTCGGAGCTATCCAAAGACTTATTTCGAGCGCGAAGAGTTGGCTCGATCACTGACTTTCCGTCATTCGATTCGGCTGGTCTGTTCGCCGGCAGTCTTATAGAATAGCCGGAAGCTAGGTTAATTCCCATGGCCGAGATTTTCATCAGCTACGCTTCGAAAGACCGCGCTCGCGCGGGGATGCTGGCGCAAGCGCTCGGTGCGCGTGGCTGGTCGATCTGGTGGGACCGGGAAATTCCTCTCGGAAGATCCTTCGATGAGGTCATCGAAAAAGCGCTGGCGGATGCCCAATGCGTCGTTGTCTTGTGGTCGGCGGTTTCGATTGCGTCCGATTGGGTTCGTAACGAAGCTTCGGAGGCAAAGCGCCGCGGCATCTTGATTCCAGTATTTATCGAACCGGTAGAAGCGCCCCTGGCATTCCGGCTTTTGAACGGAGCCGATTTGCGGGATTGGCGCGGTGATCCTGAGGAAAGCGAGTTCAAGCGCCTGGTCGAGCGCATAACCGAATTGCTCGCCCACAGAACGGAGCCGGAAGTGGATCGAGAAAACCGGATGGAATCTCCGCAGGTTTATCGAGAGCGTCAGAACAATTCATCACGAACAGCGTTGCTCGCGATCGGCGCGATTGGAATTATCGGCGCCGGAATCGCCGGCTATTTGTGGCGCGGCAATCAATCCGACTCTCGCCGCCTAGATTCGCCGATTTCAATCCCCAGAACGGCGGAACCTGAACTGGGCAGCACCGATATGGAAAAGCGAATCCGCGATCTTGTCGGTTCGCTCGGCACGGCCATGCCGGCCACTTCTCTGGCCAAAGGATTTCACGTGCCGGATCTTGGCTTCCGCATCGCTTACCTCACTCCCGAGCAAAGCGCATCGACGCTCGGGGCCATGCCCGCGGGAGCGGTAGTGATGGAAGTCGAAAGCGGTCGGCCGATCGCCAAGGCGGGGATTCACGTCGGCGACGTGGTGCTCTCGATCGGCAGCAGAAAAATCGCCAGCGAAGACGATCTCCGCCAAGCGATCTTTAAAATCGGTCCCGGCAAAACTGAATACTCGTATCGGCGCGGCAGCGATACCCATACCGCGGCCGTCGATTGTCCAAGTTGCAAAGCGGAGTAACCGCTGCGCGGAGAATCTAAAATACAATGAAAAGCGGCAAGCAGCGGCGCCAAGAAATTTCTGCGAGACGAAAGAAGCTTAAGTTCAAGCACGCGGTCATCGCGAAATCCCTCGAACGTGCCCCGACGCCCTGCAGGTTGATACCCGTTAACGAAACGCTCCTCGCGCCAAATAACAGCTATGGAGCTCCCGACTTCGTCGAAAGAGGTTACTACGTCGATCGATCGTTTCGATGCGTTGACTGCGGCAAAGAAGAGGTCTGGACGGGAACTCAGCAGAAGTGGTGGTATGAAGTGGCTAAAGGATTCGCCTACTCGACGGCCGTTCGTTGCCGAGTTTGCCGGCGCAAGAAGCGCGAGCAAAGCGCGGAGTCTCGACGCATTTACCTGGAGGGGATCGAACGAAAAAAACAGGCGCGAAATAAAGCCGAGGCGGAAAACTCTTCATGACATCAAGTTACGTTTGGTTTCATTGGGCGCTCATGTCGGCAGTGTTTGCGTCATTGACGGCAATCTTCGCGAAAATCGGTCTTGAAGGAGTGGATTCGGATTTTGCCACGATGATCCGGACTTTTATTATCTTGTTCGCTATTATCGGGTTCGTACTTTATACCGGCAAATCGGTTGATCCACTTTCCTTGAGGCCCAAGACTTGGCTGTTCCTCACTCTTTCGGGATTGGCGACCGGGGCATCGTGGGTCTGCTACTTTCGGGCTTTGAAAATCGGTGATGCTGCGAAGGTGGCGCCGGTGGACAAGCTGAGTGTCGTGCTGGTCGCGGTATTCGCCGTAGCCTTTCTCGGCGAAAGGCCGGCGGCCAAAGATTGGATGGGTATTTTTTTGATCGCTTGCGGAGTTGTCTTGCTGGGTCTTAAAAAGTGAAGTGTTGTAGCTACATCGTGGAGGAAGGATGAATTTAGCAGCCGCGGCCGCCATCGTATTTTACTTGGCGTTGAATCTAGGGATTGCGTTTGCTGACCAAGCCACGGAAAAGCCGATTGTCGCTGCCGCTCAATCATGGCTTAGTGAAATCGATTCGGGGAATTACGTAAACAGTTGGAAGCGGGCCTCGAGCTATTTTCAGGGAGCAGTTACGGAGAAAAACTGGACCGACGCTTTAACTGGAGCTCGAAGACCGCTGGGAAAATTACTCGCACGAACATTAGTCAAAACCCAGAGCGCAACATCTCTTCCCGGGGCGCCCGACGGAAACTACCTCGTCATGCAATTCGATACGAGCTTCGAAAACAAGAAGTCCGCCGTAGAATTGCTGACTTTCATGCGAGAAAAAGACGGAAGCTGGAGAGCCGCCGGATACTATATCAAGTAAATCCGAAATTGATGGCCGTCACGTCCGAAAAAAATGCCAAGCGCTGTCCGTGGGTCGATCTGGGCAAGGCCGACTATGTGGCGTATCACGATCAAGAATGGGGTGTTCCGGTACACGACGATCGACTGATCTTTGAATTTCTGACTCTGGAGGGAGCACAGGCGGGATTGAGTTGGTATACGGTGTTGCGTAAGCGCGAAGCTTATAGGAAAGCATTCTCCGGCTTCGATCCCGAGAAAGTCGCGCGCTACGGCAAGCGCCAGATCGACTCGCTGCTGAAGAACGACGGCATCATCCGCAACCGTGCGAAGATTGCCGCCGCAATCAACAACGCGAAGAAATTTGTCGATGTGCAAGAGGAGTTCGGAAGCTTCGATGCTTACATCTGGCGTTTTGTGGAAGGCCGGCCAGTGGTGCACAATTTCCGGAGTTTAAAAGATTATCCCGCCACTAGCCCCGAGTCGGATGCACTGAGCAAAGATCTCAAGCAGCGAGGCTTTAAATTCGTCGGCTCAACGATCTGTTACGCCCATATGCAGGCTACTGGAATGATCAACGATCATGTCGTCGATTGTTTTCGCCGTCGGACTCTCATGCGCGCTCGACATGGATTTGCAAGCCGAGTTGCGGAGCGCGGCTAGACACCCGAGAACTCTACAATGCGCGTACGTCGGCGTCCGGTTGTCGGGTTTTATCCTGCGCGCCAGCCGAATCATTCCTTCACTGCGGTTGGGGAGAAGTATTCCAATCGGCTAACCGCCACATCCGACACGAACATGACTCCGGTGTAGCGGGAGAACAGCGGTTTCAAACCCGCGAGAATCGGTTCCACCTGATCGGCGGCGACCACCGTCATGAGCATGACGATGCTGTCCATTTCGTTGAACATGGGATGGGCGGTGTGAAAACCGTGATGTCCCTTTCCCGAAATGTTGTGGATGATGGTATAGCCGGTGGCTTTGTCGTCGAGCAGGTCCGTCGCAAATTTGAGGTGTTCGCCTTGGATGATAATTCTGATCTCTTTCATCGGATGCAGCGTTAGGTCCGTCATGGGCACCCTCCTTCAAAAAGGCTTTGACTCCTGCGCGGAATCCTGGCTCGCGATCGGCTTCCAGCCGAGTTTCGGGACATAGCGATAGCACATTCGTTCTTCCGGATCGACGGCGACAAGCGAAAGCCATTCGTTGTCGTAGAGTTTCTGCAAATGACGCTGATTGTGAACAATGTTTTCGATCGTTTCTCGCGGCGCTTCGACCAAGGTGAGGAGCCGCATCGCTTCATGATAGGGACGCGGCCCGCTCATCACGGTCTGCGCAGCGAGCCCAGTGCGTAAATCGCTCTGTGGTCCGGACATGATCCCCAAGCGGCCCACGACGTTGTGATAAATCTTGCTGCCGCTGCCGTAGACCTCCTGATCGACCGCTGAGAAGTAATGCTCCAGGTTGATCCACTGGCCGACGACTTGCGGGCCGGACATCACCACTTCGAGCAGCTTGCCATCCCGATCTCCTCGATAATCGTAGGAATGAAGAAATACTCGCCCGTCGAGTTGGACGCCGCGGGTGAGGGCGCGCCGGCCGATGATGAACGCCGCGTTGCCGGAAAGACCCCACTCTGGCCGCACTTGGCTCCAGTCGGCGCTCCGCCGGCGGACCTGCCGTTTCGCTCGTGAAGCGCGGCGTAAAGTCCTGCCTTCCGGAAAGCGCGCGTAGCGTTCCTGGCTGGCGCGTGCGCCCGCCTTCTCCAGATCGTGCACCAGCTGCACCAGATCCTTGCGGTGGGTCGGTGGCAGATCTTCCAGATCGAACAGTTCCACGTCGTCAGTCGTGGTGTTGTGTTGGCCGGCAATGAAATAGGTGTCCTGCGGGATCGTGATGCCGTTTCGCGCGAGCTGCTCGCGCACCAGCGGACGGTTGGCCATAATCGCGAGCACGCGCGCATTGGGCTTCCCCGAGTTGCCGCCGCAGGCGCCGCAATCCAGCGCCGCCTCGAACGGATTGTTTTCGGAGATGCTGCCGTGTCCGCAAAAAAGCACCAGGCGAGCGAAGTTTCGGGTGAGCCCCATGATGCGCAGCGTGGTTTCAACCGTGAAGACCTGTTCGCTCAACGTGAACCCCGTGCGCGTGATCCGTTCCATGCGCGCGAACGAGGCGCCTTGATTGATGCCGTAGTGCTGTCGCAGGTTCTCGATGAAGGCGGTTTCTTCCTCAGGGGTGAGGGCAATGGCGCGCGCCTTGGGCGAAGGCTCGCCCACCGCTTCGTCGAGAGCGCGCCGGCGTAAAAATTCCAGCCGCTCGAGAGACAGGTTTAAATTGCGATCGCCGAATTTTTCCTGCAGCGCCCGACGCGTCACGGCACGCTGTTCTGCGGCGAGCATCTCCTCGACTTCTTCGCGGGATAATTTATCCACGGTCAAGGTCGTGGCGATTTGCGGGATGAGTTTACGACGGAGCCAGTCCGTCGCATTTCGATACCATTGAGGACAGATGGTTTTCCCGACGAATGACAGGCTGTAGAACCACCCCAGCGATTCGACCATGACGTAGGGCGTGACGACATTCTCCTTGAGGTCGTAGAGCATCGTATGGCCCGTCTCGAGAAGCTTCTCACGGTGGCGCTGGCGGAATAGATATTGACTGTGATAGCTCCGGGGAATCTCGCGCACGAAGTTTTTGCCTTTCGCGATGACGGGAAACTGATCGGTTTGATGATGGCTGCCGAGGGCCTGATGTCGGATAGAGACGGCAAAAAACCCGGCGAAGCCGTAGGTCTCGTAGTCACCGGCGCCTTCGAGATGGCGGCGGAAAGGCTCCGAGCGCACGTCGATGCAAAATACCGCTTGCGCTTGGGGGCGAACTGATATCGTGCCGACTTCGCTGCTCCGGTCCGAGGCTTCGATGCCGTCCTCCTTTCCCTGCTCGGCGGAGAACAGGTTTGCCTGCAGTTTGACCAATAATTCTTCTCGGTAGGCGGCCTCGAAGGCTTTGAGCCAGATAGGTCCGTGCTCCGATTCGGGAAATGTTTCGAGCCACTCGAGGAGGGTAAATAGTGTTTGGATCGGCGTTTGCTCCAAAAGCGCCGGAGTGATCTCCAATGCTTGCGCCAAAACAATCAGCTTCCACGCGGCGGTTACGTGCGCACGATGCGCGGCCCGCTGACTGTCGACAACTGCCGGGGGCTCTTTTCGACGGCGTATTTCGGCCGAGATCGCAGCGACGTTGCCGTCGACGCCGAGCTTTTGTTGGCAGGATTGCTGAACCAGCTCGCGCTCATACCACAAACGGACGGCGAGATACTGTGATAGATCGATGGGATAGGCGAGCTGCCACTCGTATTCGCTCTGGTCGGCGCGCCATTTGATGAATCCCGCCCAACCCGAGAGCGCCGCGAGATGTAGCGAGAGATATTCCTGCCAATCTTCGCGCGCAACCCTGAGCGCAGCGAGAGTCTTGAGAAGCGCCGCTTCGGCATTCGCAGGCAAACGGGCGAGCTTCTCGCGCTGGCCGCGGATTCCGCACGGAGATAATTCCTGGCCGGCTACGAATTTCCAAGCGCCGTAAAATCCTTTTTCTCGACCCGGCATCGGCCATGTGGCATGGCCTTCATCTAAAAATGCCTCGCACCATTTCGTCAACTCGCGATTGATTGCCTCGCCGATCTGCGTGCCCAAAACGCGATCACACCAAGCTGAAAGCGTCTCGACGCGCTCGGAAGCTTCGCACTCTTGCGCGGTCGGAGAAAATTGCCGCGATATCGAGTTCGACATCAGCCGATCTGCAAGGCCCGAAATCACTTGTCGATCTGGATGCGATTCGAGTGCCGCATCTATGATGTCCGCGGGCGGCGCCGATATCCCGCGCGTCATCTCGATCAGCAGCACATTGAGGCGGCTGATGGTCTGATCTCCAAGCGCGACCTGCTCATTTCCGGCGTGTGGCTTCAAGACAGCATCGAGGTGCTGCTTCAAAATTCTGCCGCGATGGAAATACTCACGAAACACCTCATTGGACAGATATGGATTACCACCCAAGAGGCGCTGCCCCTTGTGAACCGCTTCCTCGAAGTGGAGTTCCTCGAGCCCGTGCAGCGGATTGTGATGCACGAACGTCCGCATGGGCCAGTAATAGGAGATGACCTCGCTTGCCAGTCGGATCAGAGCTCTTAGCTCCATCCGCTGCGCTTCGCTGTAGGCAACGCCGATTACTTCCGCCACGGCACCATCTCCATCGCGATCGTTTGGAGCTTTTCCAGGCGTTGGGGCTCGAGCCAATCAGGCTGAATCGTGCCGGCGAGCAAAAGAAGGAGCAGTAAAAACGCAAAGCCCGCCAGCTCGCCCGTGCGCAGATCTTCATACTTGATTTCATTGCGGTGTGGGCCGAACAGGAGTCGCTGCATCATTCTGAACAGACACCAGGCGGCGGCAAACCAGCAGACCACCAGCACAATCAGCGCGGCGAAATTCGCAGCCGCGCCGTGAAGCAGAATGGAGGCGAAGGCGGAGAAAACCGCAAACGGCGGAAAACCAATGAACGCCATAACCAAAAGCGCGATGATCGTTGCGAGCCGGGGCATCGGTCGGGCCAATCCATGCATCCGGTCCACCGCGACGGCTCCGTAGCGCCGTCCCAGCCGATTGCAGGTAAGCAGCAATGCCGCCACGAGCAAACTAACCGCTGCTGTATAAACGATCGCGTGACTGTCTATGCGCCTCATTTCGGCTACATGCCACCACACCGCAGAGAGAGAGGCCGAACCCGCGTGGGCCAGCAGGGGCATCACTCGGGTTTGTCCCAACGCTTTTAGAGATCCGTAGATTGCGCCGAAGAGGGCGAGGGCTGCGGCGGCCGATAGAAGCCCTGCGGAAATTTGCGGGATCACATGAGCCAATGCGTACAAGCCCGCGACAGGCAAAAGTAAAGCGAGGACGGCACTCGGAATTCCCTGCAGCCGAGTCAGAGCGCCAACATAGATCCCGTGAAAGGGAAAAAGCGGTAGTAATAGTGCCGCGAAGATCACCAGAACCAAGTCGAACGGCGCGAGATTCGCTAAAGCACTATTCGCAACTGAGACCGCCACGACGAGGGCAATGGCACCGGCAACGAACGGCACAGTTTTGTTGGAACTGAAGCCGTTTAGGCCGGCTCTAATTCGGCCACCGAAACGCAGAGACAATGCGTCGAGATAAAGCCGGTTGAGCAAAAACAAATAAAGGCGAAGCTGCAGAGAATTGATCCAGTGGGGTGCGCGGATCCTCCGGCCATGGCTCCTCGCATAAATTAAATACCAGCCAAAGACGATGATGAGCGCAAATGTCGAGACCAGGAGGTCGAAGGCCGGCGCAGGTAGAGCCCCCGCTTTGAAATGTGCGGCGACCTGCCCGGGCGCCGGAAACAAGAAATGCGTAAAATTTTCGGCCGCCAGCAAGTAGGTTACGACCACAAGAAATAGAACCGAAAGCATGCTTCCGGCAACTTTCCAGGAGGCGACGGCACGCAGTCGATAGAGCGTTAAAATGGCCTGCGAGGAGGTGGCCCAGCCGAAGAAAAGAAAGATTGCCGCTCCCTGCGAATCTCGGAGCGGGATGTCAACGATACCGTGAGCCGCGAGCACAATGATCAACGGCAAGATCAACGTTGTGATGAAGCCGGTCAGCCAAGTCACGATCGAAAACTCACCGCTCTGCGCTGTCGGTTTTTTCGGCGGAAATCTCGGCTCGTTGCGCGCCGCATGTATGACGTAGCCGCAGTTCAAGAAAATCGTCCCTTTGAAAAGGCCATGCGCGATCAGGTGAAAGATGGCCAAGCCGTACGCGCCCACGCCGCATTCCATGATCATGAAACCCATCTGACCGATGGTCGAATAACCGAGCGTCTTTTTGATATCGCTTTGCACGAGCATCATCGAAGAACCGAGGACCGTCGTGAGCAGTCCGACAACGAAGACGAGGTGAAGCGTGGCCGGACTCAAATCGAAAAACGGCGCCAAGCGAGCTAGGAGAAAGCCGCCGGCGTTGATGATGCCGGCATGCAGGAGCGCATGAACCGGCGTGGGCGCATAGAGCGAATCGGGCAGCCACATATGCAACGGAAATTGCGCCGATTTGGCCATCGCGCCGATGAAGATCAACAAAGTTACTGCCGTAGCGCCATGGATCTCGATTCCGGTCGGCCAAAGAGACACGATGTTCTTGTCGGCGGCCGCGCGCATGAAAAGCTGCTGCAGATCCAGGGTGCCGTACCAGCCGTGAGCGAGGACGACTGCAGCGAGAAAAGCCGCGTCGCCCGCGCGCTGCATGATAAATGTCCGAAAAGCGCCACGTACGGTGGGCACATGCTGATAGTTGTAGGAGAGGAGCGGCAAAAGCCAGCTCAACAGCTGCCAGAAGCCGAGGAGCATCAGCAGATTTCCACTTGATACCATGCCGAAAAGTGAAAATGATGTGAAGCCTAGCAAAGCGTGAAATCGCGCATAACCAGCTTCCTGTTGCATATAACGAAGGGAAAAGAGGTGGATCAGTATGCTGATCGCGGCGATATGCATCAGCATCACGGACGAAAGCCGGTCGATGTAGAAACCGAACGGCATAATCTGGCCGGTGGGCCACGGGGAGAGCAGCGCTAGAGGCCCGCCGGTAATAATGTCAAAAAAAATTAATAGAGAAGCCAGAAAGGCGAGAATTTCAGCGGCGACGCCGATCCGAGCACGTTTGACGCCCGGGCCGCGTCCCAGGCCGACAACGATGCCTGCCAGAAGCGGCGCCACGAGCATGATAACTATACAATAGGACAACAGCATCTCGACCGGGGTTTTTCGCGATAGTGAAAATCAACCTTGTCTTTGTCGCCATCGGCCGTCGGAATCTCCGACCAAAAAAAAGCCGGCCCTTTTTACGAGTCGGCATTCCCAGGCGCATGGCGCCGTTTGACAGCCAGCTTCGGCAGAGACTTTTTTTAACTACAGGACATGTGCAAGTCAAGTAAGTGGCGCCGAGTGACTCAATTTTGTGGCAGAACAAATCGATGTTTGGTGTCACCGAGCCGATTGCGATATCGTTGGGGCGCCGGCGAAATGACAATCTCGTTTACCGGCACGAAATCCGGCGTTCTCCAATGAAATTTCTTTGGCTGACACCTATCTGGCTGGGCTGCTCTGGTCGGCTGCCAATCCTCATGACTATTTCACGTGGATTTTAGAAGCATTCCCAGCGCTGATCGGACTCGCCGTTCTGGCCGTGACGCGGAAGCATTTTCCGCTGACCCCGTTGGCTTATGGATTGATTCTGCTTCATTGCTGGATTCTGTTTCTCGGCGCTCATTACACCTATGCCGAAGTGAACACGTTTAGATTTATTCGCGATCTGTTCGGCTGGCAGAGAAACAATTACGATAAGCTGGGCAACGTCGCTCAAGGATTGTGCCGGCGATCATCGCGCGGGAAATTTGCTTCGAAATAACGTCGTCAGTGGTCGCGGCTGGCTGAATTTTTTCGTGATTTCAGTTGCCTGGCTTTCAGTGCTTTTGTACGAATTGTTTGAATAGATCGTTGCCGTCCTCGCCGGTGATTCCGCCGGGAGTTTTCTCGCCACCAAGGGTAAGTGTGGGATACCCAATCTGATATGGCAATGGCTTTGGCGGGCGCGACTCTCGCGGTTGTTCTTCTCAGTAGAAGACACGACAGACAATTAGAATTGCTCGCCGACAAGTAGTGCGCGCGATTTAATTTTCCGAAATCGGGTTGAACGGTTTGAACGACTCGAACGGTTTAAACTGGCTCGCCCGGACTTGACTGCTGAAAGTATTTTCAGTATACCGCTATCGTGCTTCCCACGCTGACAGCCCGGCAAAAAGAAATCTACGATTTTCTTCTCAAGACCATTCGGGAGAAGGGTTTCGCTCCCTCGATCCACGAAATCGGCCGGCGCTTTAAGATCGCTTCGACCAACGGGGTTTCCGATCATCTGAAGGCGTTGGAAAAAAAAGGCTACATTCGCCGCGTTGGCAAACGAGCTCTCGAAGTCGTGAACAGTTTGGGCAAGTCGGCTCTAACAGCGACCCGGGAAGTGCCGGTTTTGGGTCGCGTACCGGCCGGCAAACCGTTTGTTAGCGAAGAAAACATTGAAGGGATCATCGCGATCCCCGAGGACATGGCGAGCGAAAAAACCTTTGCGCTCCAGGTCAAAGGCGACAGCATGATCGGCGCCGGGATCATGGACGGAGATCGCGTGATCGTGAAGCAGCAGGCGACGGCGGAGAACGGCGATATCGTCTGTGCCGTGATCGAAGGCGAGGCGACTTTGAAGCGATTCTTCAAAAAAGACGGCACGATCACGCTTAAAGCGGAAAATGAGAAATACCGTCCAATCACCATCTCTGCCGGAGAGTTCCGTATCGCCGGCCGGGTGATTGGGTTGCTACGGAAATTCTGAGCGTTCAAGTCGTTTATCGCCGAGGTATCGAAAGCAATCAGCAGCGGCTTTTCGGCTACAACCTCGATCTTGGCGTTCAGCCACGTTGCTCGTCGGTGCGATCCCGGCGGAAGCCTATTCATCGCTTAATGCGCGAGAATTTCGTCCCCCTCATTTCCTCACCTGCCGCGAGTGCTCAACGATGTGGTCGGACAGCTCATAACACTGCGATACGAGGTAACAAGGAGAACCGTTATGAATAACGTCAACACGTACACGCCTATCAATCGCACGCTTGCTGTGATCGACGGCGGGTTAAACGCCAAAACCGACATTCAGAGGACGCCAGCAGTTCAGCAACCGAAATTGCTCGACCGAGTCAGGCAAGCGATCCGGACACGGCATTACAGCGAAAAAACCGAGACGGCTTACGTCCACTGGATCAAGCGATTTATTTTCTTCTACAATAAGCGCCACCCGGCGGAAATGGCTGAACTAGAGATTGGCCAATTTCTTTCAAGCCTCGCAACCGAGCTCCGAGTCAGCGCGTCGACCCAGAACCAAGCCTTCAACGCGATCTTATTTCTTTACGACCAAGTCTTGGGCAAGAAGATCGGTCTGGTGAGTGGGGTGGTGTGCGCCAAGCGAGCGCATCATGCGCCGGTGGTGCTGACAAGGGACGAAGTCAAAAGGATAATCGATTGCATGAATGGCGTTCCGCGTCTGATGGCTTTAATGCTCTATGGTGCTGGGTTGCGCCTCATAGAATGCTGCCGCTTGCGCGTAAAAGATATCGACTTTGCGCAAAACGAAATCATGGTTCGTTCCGGAAAAGGGAACAAAGACCGCCATACGCCCCTGCCAACTACAGTCCGAGAGCCGCTTTTGCAGCACCTCCGATTCGTTAAATCCCAACATGAGGCCGATCTCAAAGCTGGTATAGGACGTGTTGCTTTGCCTTACGCGCTTGAGCGCAAATATCCCAGTGCCGGTAAGGAATGGGGTTGGCAGTGGGTTTTTCCGGCAACGAATCATTTTGTAGATCGCCTTACCGGCGAGCAACGCCGGCATCATCTGCACGAATCTGTCTTGCAACGTGCATTTAGAGAAGCGCGGCTGAAAGCCGGCGTCTTCAAACATGCTGGCTGCCACACTTTGCGTCATTCGTTCGCCTCCCACCTATTGGAGAATGGTTACGACATTAGAACAGTCCAAGAACTACTCGGCCACCGCGATGTCAGCACGACCATGATTTATACCCATGTGTTAAATCGCGGTGGCAAGGGAGTGCGCAGCCCAGCCGACGGTCTGTGAGTCACGGGTCGCGGTGCTCGTATATTGGGTATACGAGACCAGTGATATTGAATATACGAGCAACAACGTGATTGACAACTTATTGATTGACGACGTAAATTTGCGGCTGTTAATTTTTTGTAAGTCAATATACGTGATCAGTTCACTCAATAGTTAGGTAAAAACATCTTTCGACTGGTTAAAGCGCCATTTATGAAGCGAAGTTCTACGCTACTTCTCCAAATAGTAATCGTGCTCATCAGCATCGGCGCTCTTGCATTCATGCTTTG
>Ga0207701_10005211_pt1 | contig 13086 bp, 15 predicted proteins | sample KBSSwiSSwithPhiX_FD_184294 | JGI IMG/M metagenome (GOLD analysis project Ga0207701, IMG submission 184294) | Switchgrass rhizosphere bulk soil microbial communities from Kellogg Biological Station, Michigan, USA, with PhiX - S5 (SPAdes) (version 2) | ecosystem: Environmental > Terrestrial >...
AGGCGCCCCAAGGGCAAGAGACGGCGCCCTAAGGGCAAGAGACGGCGCCCTAAGGCAAGAGAGGCGCCCTAAAGGCAAGCCCCCGAGAGCAGTGGCCCGCGATCTCTCGTACTCATTGCCGCGCCGTGCGGACGGCGGCGGGGGGAAATCGACTGTCGCTGCTGCGCCAGGGATTGATGTCGATCCCGCCGCGCCTCGTGAAGCGCGCGTAGACGGAGAGCCGCTCCGGACGGCAGCGGCGCCACACGTCCGCGAAGATCTGCTCGACGCAATGCTCGTGAAAGCCGGCTTCGCGGCGAAACGACACGAGATACCGCAGCAGGCCCGACGCGTCGATCGCGGGGCCGCGATAGCCGATCTGCACGCACGCGTAGTCGGGCTGCCCCGTCACCGGGCAGACCGAACGAAAGAGTCGCGTGTACAGCGTCTCGTCGCGGACATCGCCCGCGGCCAGCAGCGCCTGCGGGACGGGCCGTTCGTCGAACGTTGCGATCGGCAGCCTGTCGATGCAGGTGCCCGAGAAGTCGGCAAACGACGATCCCCCGTTCGCATCGAGGGGCGCGAGCGCTACGTCTACGCTCGCCCCGATGACGGCGGTCAGGTCGCGGGCAAGCGTCTGCGAGACCGCCACGTCGCTGTCGAAGCGCGTCAGGTTGAACCCGGTGAGATAGAGCTTCACGGATTTCGATTCGACGAGGCGCGGGGAATCGGCGGGCACGCTGAATGTCGCGATCGCGACCTCGGGCTTGCCTGCCCGGTCGAGCCAGGAGAGCTCGTAGGCCGTCCACAGATCGACGCCGACGAATGGAAGGGCGCCGGCGAATTCGAGCAGCGTCCTCTGCTCGGCGCGATCGACGGCGAACAGCAGAGCCGGGTCGTACCGCTCAGGATACCGCGCCGCGCGGCCCAGCGGCGAGTCGCTCAGTTTACTCACTGGCCACTCATGGCGGTCGTCTCGAGCCACGCATGGCGGTCGTCTCGAGCCACGCATGGCGGTAGTCTCAAGCCGCTCATGCTTCGCGGCGGATGCTCGCACCGAGCTGCGAGAGCTTCTCCTCGATGCGTTCGTAGCCCCGGTCCAGGTGATAGATGCGATCGATCGTCGTCGCTCCCGCGGCCATCAATCCGGCGATGACAAGGCAGGCCGAGGCGCGGAGGTCGGTCGCCATCACGTTCGCCCCGGTGAGCTTGTCGACGCCGCGGACGATCGCCGTGTTGCCTTCGACTTCGATTTCCGCCCCGAGGCGCACGAGTTCCTGCACGTGCATCATCCGGTTTTCGAAGATCGTCTCGGTGATGACCGACGTGCCGGCGGCGCGCGTCGCAACCGCCATCATCTGCGCCTGCATGTCCGTCGGAAACGCGGGGAACGGGGCCGTGCGCAGGTTGAACGGCTGCAACGGCCCTCGCCGGACGACGCGAATCGCGTCGTCCGTCACCGTGACGACGGCGCCGGCTTCGACGAGCTTGCCGAGAATCGCCTCCAGCGTGTCCGCCTGCGTTCCGCGGATGGTCGCGTCCCCACCAGCGGCCCCCACCGCTGCGAGGTACGTCCCCGTCTCGATGCGATCGGGCATTACTGCGTGCGTCGCGCCGGAAAGGCGCTCGACGCCCTCGATGACGATGCGGTCGGCGCCCGCGCCGGTGATTTTCGCTCCCATTGCCAGGAGACAGCGTGCGAGATCGACGACTTCCGGCTCGCGCGCGGCATTCTCGAGCGTCGTCGTCCCTTCGGCGAGCGTCGCCGCCATCAACAGGTTTTCCGTTCCCGTGACGGTCACGACGTCGAACACGTAGCGCGTGCCCACGAGCTTCTTCGACCGTGCGCTGATGTAGCCGTGCTCGAGGTCGATCTCGGCGCCCATCGCCGCGAGCCCCTTCACGTGCTGATCGACGGGGCGAAGACCAATCGCGCAGCCGCCCGGCAGCGACACGCGCGCCTCGTGGCAGCGGGCGACGAGCGGGCCCAGCGCCAGGATGGAGGCGCGCATCGTCTTCACGAGCTCGTACGGCGCGAGCGGCCAATCGATCGTCGCCGCGTCGAGCGTCACGGAGCCGGGCGTGGCCGCTTCCTGCGCGACGCCCATCTGCGACAGCAGCGACCGCATCGTCTTCACGTCGTTCAACTGGGGGACGTTGCTGAGGACGAGCGGCTCGCGCGTGAGCAGCGCCGCGCAGAGAATCGGCAACGCGGCGTTCTTGGCGCCCGACACCCATACCTCGCCTTCGAGCGGACGGCCGCCTTCGATCACCAGCTTGTCCATCGGCGACTTTCGCTCTGCTACGGTTCCGCGCGGCGCGCGGCCCACTGCGCCGGCGTGAGCGTCGTCATCGAAAGCGCGTGGATCTCCTCGCGCATGCGGTCGCCGAGCGCGGCGTAGACGAGCTGGTGCTGGCGGACCTTCGGCAGCCCCGCGAAGGCATGGCTCACGATGACGGCTTCCCAGTGATGACCGTCGCCGTCGACTTCGAGGTGCTCGCAGTCGAGTGCGGCGGCGATCGACTTCTTGATGGAATCCGGCGTGACCATTGAGTTGTAGTAGGGACGAAGGGCAGGGCAAGCGGGCGGCGCCTGGGTTATGAAGCCCGGAGGCTTGCCTCGCCGTTCGTCCCGAAGATCAATGCCGCAGTTTCCACCCTCGCTGCAGCAGCACGAGCGTGAGCAGCGACAGCGCGAGCGCGCATCCGGTGACGATGGCGAGGGACAGCGCGGGCGGCACGTCGGACAGTCCGAAGAACCCGTAGCGGAACCCGTCAATCATATAGAAGAACGGATTCGCGTGCGACAACGATTGCCAGAACGGCGGCAGCGTGTGAATCGAATAGAACACGCCCGACAGGAACGTGAGCGGCGTGATGAGGAAGTTCTGAAATGCCGCGAGCTGGTCGAACTTGTCCGCCCAAAGACCGCCCAGCAGACCCAGCGTGCCCAGGATCGCGCTGCCGAGGAGTGCGAAAGCCAGTGCCCAGAACGGATGCGGTGGCGCGAGCAGCGAAGGAACGAAGAACAGCGTGACGGCGAACACGCCGAGGCCCACGACGATGCCGCGGATCATCGCGCCGAGCACGTAGGCCGCGAAGAAATCGACCGGCGACAGCGGGGGCAGCAGGATGAAGATCAGGTTGCCGGTGATCTTCGACTGGATCATCGACGACGAGCTGTTGGCGAACGCGTTCTGCAGCACCGACATCATCACGAGCCCGGGCACGAGAAACGCCGTGTACGTCACCTCGCCGCCGAACACCGACACGCGCGACTCGAGGACGTGCGAGAAGATGAGCAGGTAGAGCAGCGACGTGATCACGGGCGCGAGGATCGTCTGGAACGCGACCTTCCAGAAGCGCAGCAGCTCCTTGTAGAGCAGCGTGAGCCACCCCGCGCCGGCGACGCGAATCACGAGGCTCGCTCCGCCACGCGGCGTCCGCTGCCCATGATCTGCAGGAACACCTGCTCGAGGTCGGTCTCCTCGAGCGCCAGCTCGTCGATGCCGATGTTCTCCGTCCGCAAGGCCGCGAGCAGCGGTTCGAGGTCCGCGTAGCGCTCGAGGCCGATGGTGAAAATGCGGCCGTCGCGACTCGTCACGCGCTTCTGCCACGTTTCCGGGACGCGCTCCGCGACCAGACGAACGGTGAGCCCCGCGACGCGGGTCAGCAGGTTGCGGGTCGTGTCAAGCGCGACGACGAGCCCAGCCTTCAGCATCGCGATCCTGCCGCAAAGCGCCTCGGCTTCCTCGAGGTAGTGCGTCGTGAGGATGATCGTGTGGCCGTCGCGATTCAACTTGCGGATGAACGCCCACAGGCTTTGCCGCAGCTCCACGTCGACGCCCGCCGTCGGCTCGTCCAGCACGATCACCGGGGGCTTGTGCACGAGCGCCTGCCCCACCAGCACGCGGCGCTTCATGCCGCCGGAAAGAGAGCGCATGTTCGCGTCGGCTTTGCCCGTGAGATCGAGGTGATGGAGGATCTCGTCGATCCACGCGTCGTTGTTGCGGATGCCGAAATAGCCCGACTGGATCCGCAGCGTCTCGCGCACGGAGAAGAACGGATCGAACACGAGCTCCTGCGGCACGACGCCGAGCGCGCGGCGCGAGCTGCGATAGTCGGCGACGACGTCGTGACCGAGTACCCGGGCGCTGCCGGCGTCTGCGCGCGTCAGGCCGGCGAGCACCGAGATGAGCGTCGTCTTGCCGGCGCCGTTCGGTCCGAGGAGGCCGAAGAACTCGCCCTGCTCGACCGCGAGGCTCACGCCCGCCAACGCCTGCACGCTGCCGAAGCGGCGGGTGACGTTGTCGATTTCTACTGCAAGTTGCAGAGCGGGCGCCTGTCTACGAGTCGAGGATCGGACCGACGCCATACACGTCGGCCAGAGCGAGGAGCGCCCCGGGGGCATGGACGAAGCGGAGTGGCTTCCGCTCTTCGTCGGCACGCCGCTTGAGCGCGAGCAGCACGGCCACGGCCGACGAATCGATGGGACCCATGTTCTCGAGATCGACTTCGCCCTCGGTCGGCAGCGCGACTCCCGCCGTGGCCGCGAGCACGGGCGCCGCGTTCGCGAAGTTGAGCGGGCCGAGGTAGCTCCAGCGCGCGCCATGGTGGTCCGGCGCGAAGCCCGCGTCGACACCCGCGTCGCCGTGGGAGTTCGATGGGCTCACTTGGCGGCAACGCCTTTGTTGCGATCCGACAGCGTCTTGATAAGCGCGTCGACGCCGCCCTTCTGCACCTGGTCGTTGAACTCGTCGCGATAGTTGGTGACGAGCGAGACGCCCCCGACGATGACGTCGTAGCACTTCCAGCCGTCCGGCGTCTTCGTCATGCTGTAGTCGATGGGGATCGGCGACCCGGTCGCGCGCACGACGACCGTCCTCACGGTCACCTCGGTATCCGCCGGATTCATCCGCAGCGGCTTGTAGTCGATCGTCTCGTTGCGGTAGCTGTTGAGCGCGCCCGAATACGTGCGCACGAGCAGCGCGCGGAATTCGTCGGTGACGCGCTTCTGCTGCTCGGGGGTCGCGGTGCGCCAGTTCTTGCCCATCGCGAGCGCCGTCATCCGCATGAAGTCGAAGTTGGGCAGGAGCTTGGCCTCCAGGACTTCACGGATGCGTGCCTCGTTGCCCGCCTGAATGGCCGGATCGGATTTGATCGTGGTGATCACGTCGTTGGCGACGCGCTTGACGATCGCGTCCGGCGCTTCCTGTGCGAGCGCGGGGGCGGCGATGAGGAGCGCCGCGATGAGCCAAACGCCGCGGAAGGAATGGCTTGCGTGACGGAGGGCCGCGCGAAGCTGGGCGATCCATTCGAATCGGGACATCGGTTACTCCTCGGTTTCGGGCGGCGGCTTGCCGTCGTAGACAAGATAGCGGCGCCGCTGCAGATAAGCGTTGCGGATGAACGTGTAGCGGTCGAGCGCCGCGGTGTCGACCACCTTGCTCGCCTCGAGCGCTTCGGCGCGAAGGTCGAGGTAAGCGATGCCGTAGAGACTCCAGCGCACCGCCTCCTCGTTCACGTAATAATTGGGGCCCCACACGAAGCGCACGGCCAGCCCGGCGCCGTCGCGCACCGTCGTCGGCCCGATCACCGGGATGAAAAGGTACGGTCCCTGCGGGAACCCCCACACGCCGAACGTCTGGCCGAAGTCCTCGTTGCCGCGCTCGATGCCCACCATCGACGCGAGATCGAAGATCCCGCCCAGCCCGAAACCGGTGTTGAGCAGCACGCGGCCGAAGTCGTCGCCGGCCTTGTCGAGCTTGCCTTGCAGCACGCCGTTGATGCCGGAGAAGAAGTCATTGATGTTGTTGAAGACGTTCGAAACGACCTGGCGGACGGGCTGCGGCACGACGTCGACATACGCCTGCGCGACCGGCCGGAGGACCGCCGTGTCGACCGCATCGTGCACGCCGTAGAGCGCGCGATTCATCGGCTCGAGCGGGTCGTCCTTCGACGCAGGACCCGTCGTCGCGCAGCCGCCGACGAGCGCGGCAGCGATGAGCGCGCACGCGCGTTTGCGCGCGCGCGGACCAAACCGAGGACGAAAATGCGAACGAACAGGCGTGGTGATCACTTCGGTGCCCCTCCCTGCGCAGCCTTGTCGAACAGGAACTGACCGATCAGCTTCTCGAGGACGATCCCCGATTGCGTCTTGCTGACCGTTCCTCCGTCGGCGAGCATCTGCGGGTCGCCACCCGGGTCGAGGCCAATGTATACGTCGCCCAGCAACCCGGACGTCAGGATCGAGGCAATCGTATCCTTCGTGAACTGGTAGCCCGGCTCGATTCGGAGCGTGACGACGGCCTGGTAGGTCGCGCTGTCGAGCTTGATGCTCTCGACGCGGCCGACGACGACGCCGGCGGCCTTCACCGGCGCCCGCGCCTTGAGGCCGCCGATGTTGTCGAAGCGCGCTTCGAGCCGGTAGCCCGGCGCCGAAGCGAAGTCGATCAGGTTGCCCACCTTGAGCGCGAGAAACAGGATGGCGCCGATGCCCAGGGCGACGAACACGCCGACCCACAGATCGAGCGCCGAGCGGTTGAGATTCATCCGACACCCCGGAACATGAACACGGTGAGCACGAAGTCGAGCCCGAGGATCGCGAGGGAGCTTTCGACAACGGTGCGCGTGGTCGCCGTCGACACGCCCTCGGCGGTGGGCTTGGCGTCGTAGCCTTCGAACACGGCGAGCATGCTCACGGCAACGCCGAAAACGATGCTCTTGATGATGCCGTTGACAATGTCGTAGCGAAAGTCCACGCCCGCCTGCATGTTGCTCCAGAACGCTCCGGCGTCGATGCCGATCAGCTTCACGCCGACCAGGTAGGCGCCGAAGATGCCGAGCGTGGAGAAGAGCGCCGCGAGAAGCGGCATCGAGATGATACCGCCCCAGAAGCGCGGCGCGACGACGCGCGCGAGTGGGTCGACCGCCATCATCTCCATCGCCGAGAGCTGCTCGGTGGCTTTCATCAGCCCTATCTCGGCGGTGATCGCGCTGCCCGCGCGACTTGCGAACAGCAGGCCGGAGACCACAGGCCCGAGCTCGCGAACAAGCGACAGCGCGACGAGCACGCCGAGCGACTCGGCGGCGCCGTAGCGCTGCAGCACGTCGTAGCCCTGCAACGCGAGCACCATGCCGACGAAAAGACCGGAGACCAGGATGATGACGAGCGACAGCACGCCCGAGAAGTAGATCTCGCGCAGCGTGAGCGAGAGCCGGGAGAGCGCTGCCGGCGATTGCTGGACGACGGCCGCGGCGAAGCGCGTCACGTAACCCAGCCACGCGATGATGGTGACGGTGCGGCTCCCCATGCGCCGCAGCACGCTCAGGAAGCCACTGCCGACGGCGTTAAGCACGGGAGAGGATCTCGGAACGGTACGGCGCAGCCGGATAGTGGAAAGGCACGGGGCCGTCGGGCGCGCCGTCGACGAACTGGCGGACGAACGCATCCTTCGAGGCGCGGACCTCGTCCGGAGTTCCCTGCGCGATGATCTTTCCCGCCGACACGAAATAGAGGTAGTCGACGATCTTGAGCGACTCGTAGATGTCGTGCGTGACGACGAGCGACGTGATGCCGAGCGCGTCGCTCGAGCGCCGGATCAGCTGGCCGACGATGCCGAGCGAGATCGGGTCGAGGCCCGCGAACGGCTCGTCGTACATAACGAGCATCGGATCGAGCGCGATCGCCCGGGCGAGCGCCACGCGGCGCGCCATTCCGCCCGAGAGCTCCGACGGCATGAGCCGCGCCGCGCCGCGCAGCCCCACCGCGTGCAGCTTCATCAGCACGAGATCGCGAATGAGCTCTTCGGTGAGATCGGTGTGCTCCCGCAGCGTGAACGCGACGTTCTCGTACACCGACATGTCGGTGAAAAGCGCACCGAACTGGAACAGCATGCCGAGCTCGCGCCGCATGAGGTACAGCTCGTCGCGATCGAGGTCGGGCACCGACTGGCCCGCGACCAGCACGCGGCCGGACTTCGGCTGCAACTCGCCCCCGATCAGGCGCAGGATCGTCGTCTTGCCGCAACCCGAGCCGCCCATGATGCCGACGACGCCGCCGCGCGGGACGGCCATCGTGATGCCCGTGAGCACCAGCCGCCGGTCGTAGGCGAACGTGACGCCTTCGAGCTCGACTGCATATTCGGGATGCGCTCTGGCTCGGGCGGAGGCCGGCGCCGGCGCGGCTTGGGAGGACATCGGTTCGATCTTCTTGGAGCGGCGATTGTAGCGCAAGGCACCAGGCGACAACGACGAAGGCGTGCCAACGCGGGCATGCGGCACCGGGCACTCAGCCTTTCAGCAGACGTTGCTCGGCCAGCGAGAGATTCGCCGGGCGTCCGAGGAGCACCACCACGTCGCCGGACTCGAACACCCAGTCGGGCCCCGGCCGCCGTGCGCGTGCACCCTTGCGCCGCACGCCGGTGACCTCGACCAGGCCGTCGAGCTTGAGCATCGACAGCCCCTTGCCCCGCGCGAAGGCACGCTCGGTCAAGTGCACTGACTGCAGTCTTGGCTGCAGGTTGTCGGCGGCGTCCGCCATGTCGGACGCGCCGTGAAAGAACCCCTTGAAGATGTTGTAGCGCTCGTCGCGAACGGCGCGGATGCGCGTCAGCACGCGATTGAGCGGCACGCCGAGGTGCAGCAACGAGTGTGTCGCCAGCATCAGGCTGCCCTCGAGGACTTCGGGGACCACTTCCGCCGCGCCCGCGTCGAGCAGGCGATCAAGTTCGCTGTCGTCGACGGTGCGCACGATCACCGGAAGCTCCGGCCGCGCTTCGTGCACGTGGTGCAGGATCTTGAGCGCCGACGGCGTGTCCGCGAACGTGATCACGACGGCGCGGGCTTTCGCAAGGCCCGCCGCGAACAGCGCCTCCTTCCGCGACGCGTTGCCGTACACGACGGACGTGCCGTCGCCGGCGGCGCCGCGCACGCGCTCCGGATCGGCATCGAGCGCCACGTAACCGATCTCCTCGGACTCGAGCAGCCTTGCCAAGTTCTGGCCGCTCCGCCCGAAACCGCAGATGATGACGTGCTGCTGCCGCGCCATCGTCGTCGCTGCAATGCGCGTGATCTGCGCGGCGCGCGCCAGCCAGTCGTTGGCCGTGAGGCGGCGAACGATCTTCTCCGCGTACTGGATCAGGAGTGGCGCCTGCAGCATCGACAGCACCATTGCCGCCAGCACGATCTGCGTGATCGTCGGCGACAGGATCCGCTGCTCGCGCGCGACGGCGAGCAGCACGAGCGCGAACTCGCCCGCTTGGGCAAGATAGAAGCCGTTGCGGAGCGAGCTGCCGAGCGTCGCGCCGAAGGCCCGCGACAGGATTACGACGAGGGCGAGCTTGGCGATCACGGGCACGACGAGCAGCACGACAACCCAGACGATGTTCTCGCCGACGACGGCGAGGTTGAGCGCCATGCCGACCGTGACGAAGAAGAGTCCCAGCAGCACGTCGCGGAACGGCTTGATGTCCTCTTCCACCTGGTAGCGGTACTCGGTCTCGGCGATCAGCATGCCGGCGAGGAATGCGCCGAGCGCGAGCGAGAGCCCCGCGATCTCGGTGAGGGCCGCGAGCCCGAGCGTGATCAGCAGCAGGTTGAGCATGAAAAGCTCGGAGCTTCGCTGCCGCGCGACGACGTGGAACCACGCGCGCATCGGCTTTTGTCCCGCGAACAGGATGAGGGTGAGCGCAATGGCGGCCTTCAATGCCGCGAGCCCCAGCTCCTCCGCGAGGTCGCCCGCGCGTTTGCCGAGCGCGGGAATGATGATCAGGAACGCCACGACCGCCAGATCCTGGAACAGCAGGATGCCCATGATGTCGCGGCCGTGCGGGGTCGCGAGCTCCATCTTCTCGGCAAGCATCTTCGAGACGATGGCGGTGGAGCTCATCGCAAGTGCGCCGCCGAGCGCGAAGCCCGCCTGCCAGCCGAAGCCGAGGAGATGAACGACCACCATTGCGAAGAGTGTGGTGATCGTGACCTGCGCGAGGCCCAGCCCGAATACCGCGCGCCGCATCGTCTTCAATTGCGGCAGGCTGAACTCGAGGCCGATGGAGAACATCAGGAAGACGATGCCGAACTCCGCGAGATCGCGCACGTCGGCGCTGTCCGGCACCCATGCGAGCGCGTTGGGCCCGACCGCCATTCCCACGATGAGGTAACCGAGGATCGGGGGAAGCCGCACGAGACGGCAGATGACGACTGCGACGACAGCGCAGCCGAGCAGGACGAGAATCAGTTGAAGCGTCTGCGGCATCGGGCGATTTCAGAGCGCGGTCGTAGTGAATCGACCAGGCGGGGTCGTAGTGAATCGACCAAGCGTGGTCGTTTGTTTCGACCCTCGAAGTGACGATCGAATGTAGCACGGCCGCCCTCGGTTATACTTGGGCGAGTGGCCGTCTCTCGCGTGAGCAGCACGGCGTCGAAGCGCATCCCAATGAGTGTTCCCGCATCTGCCGCGTCCCCCACGGCGCCCGCTGCATCCGTCGTCGATTCCGCGCACGTGCTGTCGCTCGCACGGGACGTGCTGTCGACCGAGGCGACCGCAATCACCACGCTCGCAGCGCGGCTCGGTCCCCCGTTCGTCGCCGCCGTCGAGCTGATCCTCAACTGCGGCGGCCGCGTGGTGGTGTCGGGCATCGGCAAGTCGGGGCACATCGCGCGAAAGCTCGCGGCGACGCTCGCGTCGACCGGCACGCCCGCATTCTTCGTTCATCCGGCGGAAGCCTCGCACGGAGACCTCGGGATGATCACGCCCGCCGACGTCGTGGTAATGCTCTCGAACTCCGGCGAGTCGGACGAGCTTCTCCTGCTCACGCCGCATCTCAAGCGACAGGGCGCCAAGATCGTGGCGCTCACCGGCAACGAGCAATCGTCCATTGCGCTAGCCGCGGACGTTCACCTCGACACGGCGGTCGACGGTGAAGCCGGCCCGCTCGGCCTCGCGCCCACGGCCAGCACGACGGCGATGCTCGCGCTCGGCGATGCGCTTGCCCTCGTGCTGCTCGATGCGCGGGGCTTTTCGGTCGAGGACTTCGCCCGCTCGCATCCCGGAGGCCCGATCGGCCGGCGCCTTCTCACTCGCGTGCGCGACGTGATGGTGAGCGGCAGCGCGCTGCCGATCGTCGCCACCGACGCGACGCTCGGCGACGCCGTGGTGACGATGAGCGGCAAGGGCATGGGCATGACTGCGGTGGCGGACGCGGAGGGATGCGTCGTCGGCATCTTCACCGACGGCGATCTTCGCCGCTGCTTCGCGCGCGTGCGCGACCTCGCAAGCGTGGGAGTGGCCGACTTCATGACGCGCAATCCGCGGACGATCGGCCCCGAGAGCCTCGCGATCGATTGCGTCGAGCTCATGGAACAGACGCCCAAGGTAACGGTGCTGCTGGTCATCGACGATGCGAGGCGGCTGGTCGGCGCGCTGCACCTGCATGATCTTTTCCGCGCGCGAGTGGTGTGATGGCTTCGCCGGTGCCGAATGCGCAGGGCATTCGCCTGCTCACCTGCGACGTCGACGGCGTGCTGACCGATGGACGAATCTACGTCGACGACGACGGCCGCGAGCACAAGGCGTTCAACGCGCTGGACGGCGTCGGCCTGAAGCGGCTGATGCAAGCCGGAATCAGCGTTGCCTGGATCACCGGAAGCCGCGCGCCCGCCGTGATGCACCGCGCCCGCTCCCTCGGCGTCGCACGCGTGATCCAGGGCGCCGAGGACAAGCTCACGCCGTGGCAAGCGCTCGTGCAGGAGCTCGACTTGCCGCTCGTTGCCTGCGCGCACATCGGCGACGACCTGCCGGACGTTCCGATCCTCGCCCGTTGCGGCTTCGCGGTGTCGGTGCCGCACGCGCCCGCAGCGGTGCGCGCGCAAGCGCATTTCGTCACCCGGCTAGAAGGCGGCATGGGCGCGGTGCGCGAGCTGTGCGAGATGATCCTCGCGGCCCGGTCGTGACGGCATGCCTGCCGAGATGAGCCCGCAGGGCCGCGCCGAGGGTCCACGGGGACGCCCTGAGGGCGCGCCCCGAAGCGCCATGGCGCGGAGGGCAGTCCAGTGACGCCGAAGCGCCCCGGCCTACTCGATCGGCTGGTGTCGTGGTCCCCCGTGCTGTTCCTGGGAGGCCTCGCGGCGCTCACGTATTGGCTCGATGCCCAGGTGCTGTCGTCGGGGCGGCGCGACGACGGATCCTCCCGCCACGATCCCGACCTCTTCATCGAGCGCTTCAGGGCGGTCACGTTCGACGCCGACGGCACGGTGCGGCAGATGCTCGCGGCAAGCCGCGCCGAGCACTTTCCCGACGACGGAAGCGTCGACCTCGTCGCTCCGGTGTTCGAGGTCACCGAGCCCGGCAAGCCGCGGCTCGCAGTCACGGCGAGCAAGGGAACGGTGTCCGGCGACCGCGAAACCGTCACGTTGCGCGGCAACGTCCGCGCGAACCGGGACGCGGCGCCGGCGACCGCGCCGGGGCAAGCTCCGATCGGTGCGGCAAGCTTCACGACCGATACACTGCGCGTAGTTCCGAAGCAGCAGCGTGCCGAGACCGACTCCCTCGTGACGATCGAGGAGGCGCGTGGAATAATCTCCGGCGTAGGGATGGTGCTCGACAACAACGCGCGCACGGTGAAGCTCAAATCCTCCGTGCGCGGAACCCTTCAACCGAACAAGCCAGCGAAGTGAAGTCCTCCCCTGCAATGCGGACCTTGCGGCGCCGCGCCGCGTGCACTGCCATCGCCGCGATCACCGCGCTCATCTTATTGCCCGCGTCGGCAACGCAAAGCGATCGCGACAAGCCGATCACGTTCGCGGGAGATGCGGGCGACGCGAACCTGCAGGCCCGCGGCGGCGCTCTCACGGGCAACGTCATCATCACGCAAGGGACGCTGTCGATTCGCGCCGACCGCATCGTGTTCAAGCAGAATGCGGACAACTCGCTGTCGGCCACCGCCTACGGCAATCCCGTCGCGATCCGGCAAAAACGCGACGGCGTCGACGAGTACTACGAAGGGTACGCGCAACGCGTCGAGTACGACGGCACGAAGGATCTGGTCGAGCTTTTCGATCGCGCGGTCCTGAAGCGGGGCCAGGACGAGATCCGCAGCAACTACGTTT
>Ga0207701_10005212_pt1 | contig 13085 bp, 10 predicted proteins | sample KBSSwiSSwithPhiX_FD_184294 | JGI IMG/M metagenome (GOLD analysis project Ga0207701, IMG submission 184294) | Switchgrass rhizosphere bulk soil microbial communities from Kellogg Biological Station, Michigan, USA, with PhiX - S5 (SPAdes) (version 2) | ecosystem: Environmental > Terrestrial >...
CCTAAACTCAAAGTTTGTTCAGCTTGCGACAGAGGCCGCGAAGAAATGTCGCGGCCTCTGATCGTTACTCAAGCGGTTTCTTAGTTAGCCCGCACTACATTTTTTCCAGGCTTTGAGTTCGAACTGCACTCGGTTACTGCGTTCCAGGCCTTTCTGTAATCCTCTATTGCGGTGTCGAAATTACCATTAGCCGCATCCGCATCACCGCTGGCCAAATATTCTAAGGCTTTGGCAATCTTTCCAGGAGCCCCTTGAGCGGTTGCCTCTGAGATTGCATTTTCAGCGAGATCGCGGTCGATGGCCACGAGAGTATTGATCCAATTCTGGATCGTAGCGTCGGGGATTGCTGGAGTAGTTGTATCCCGAATCATCTCCATTAGCTTTTGCAGCGTCCTTATAGCGATTAAACACGCTGTCGCCTCGGTTGCACAGGAGGTGATTTCCATCTGATAGCCAAATCTCCGGGTTGGACGCATCGTCTAACTTCCTGATCGCATCCCGAAGCCTGTCAATATCCTTATTGTTAGTCGCGCTTCCAAGAGCTTCATTCAACTCATTGCGGATTGCTCCGGTAGAGCCCTGTAACGATGCGAATCCATCGATCTGGAAACTGAAAATCGTGCGAGCCTGCGGACCATTGGCGTATTCAATCGCTGCATTCTGAGCAGTCGAGTTCAGGCCAATACTCTTGACCGTTAGAGTCTTTCCGCTAGGACTGACATCTAAATGAGCCGATGTTTTCTGTTCTTTGCTCTTTTCAACCAACAACCAGTTGGGAGGAATCTCGACATCCCCAACGCCGCCGAACTTCAATTGGCGCTAAAAATCAATCGCGACGACTTCATGATCGAGGATTGAAGCCACCTTGACTGACAAATATTGCCGGGACACCTCGGTGAGTGGGGCCTCGCCGGCGGCGAGGAGGCGGACTTTTCGTGGCTGCCGACCTTCAGGAAGTCGGACGCGGACCGTTTGCGGCCCGATCGAAATCAACTCGCGCAGGGGACCCTTCATCATCATCGGGTTAGTGAGGTTAACCAGGTGCACCGTCATCGAGTCCTTCTGCCGCCAGACAGTAACGTCGAGAACGCCAGGGCCCGTAACGGTAACCGCGGGCTCTTCGTTGGTGGCCCATTCCACGGCGTTGCGCAGAAGTTTGAGGTGGTCAACACTAAGGACCTCCCAGAAGGTGCGATCGATGTCCCACGGAAAATAGACAACGCGTCCGGCGCCATACTCACGCAGAAACAACTGCGACTTGTCGGTCTTCACCACACGCGGATAGACTTTTTCCATCGGCAGATCGGGATAAGAAGGAATTAGCGTGAGCGGCGTATTGGCGAACTGCTCTCGCGGCTCGACTTCCAACCGCCAGACACCGTTGATGATCCGGGGCGCGTCTTCGAGTCCCTTCAGCATTGGATGACCCGGTGCAGCTTCGTGCTCCAAACGCAAATAAGAGTTTTGCATTGGGCCTTCGACTTTGCCTTTGAAAGAGCAACCAAACAGATCGCCCAATCCGAAGTCTGTACGCTTCATGCCCCACTCGTCGTAGAGTGAGGTCTCATAAGTCGCGACGATGCTGCCCCCACGCTTGACGAACGCCCGCAGTCGCTCGCACTGCTGATAGGAGAGCGCAGCGATGTTGGGAAGGATTAGAGTCTTGAACTGCGCGAGATGTTCTGCGTCGAGCAACCGATCATGCACCATCTCAAATGGAATGCGCGCTTCGATCAGCGCCTGATACCAGCCTAACGCGTGGTCCTCGAGTGGCATTCGCTCGTTTACGTAGAACCAACCCGTCTGTTGCGAGTAAACCATGGCGACGCGCGCGAGGGGCGCAACGTTGCGCAGATATTTATCGGCGCTGTAATGCCACTGATAGATCTCGTCTACCGCCTTCAGCCAGCGCTCGTCGTGCAGCACCCCGGAGAACTTCGAGAACCACGGCCGCATGCCATTGGCGATCCCTTCAGCCACCCAAACACGAATCTCGGCGTCGCTCTGCACCGAATCCTTCCAGCGCTCTGGTTCTTCGACTCCAACGCTGAAAAGCCCGATGACCGGTTTGCGCCCCATGGTCGCGCGAAACTCTTTGGCGCTCTTGCCATTCATCCATGGCGCGGCGAGGCCTCGTCGGGCCTGTCGATCCGCGACGAGCATTTCCGACATTTCGCCAATGCGTTTCATGTCCAACGAACTGGTGGCGCCACCTCCGGTGTTGGGAATGACGCAACTGTCTGGATTGATCTTACGCGCCTCGTTGTCCCACAACTGCCAGAGATCAAACAGAAGCTGCTGCCGCCAGAGAATGTAGGCGCGCCGCGACGGGTCCTTCGGATTGCTTGTACGTGGCAGATCTAAACCGCTGGCGTCTTTGAATTTCTTCCGACAGTGCTCGCAGTAGCACATGCCAGAGCCGTCCCAGCGATTGATGAAGATCGCATCGACCAGGTAGCGTGACATGATCTCTTTCTTCACTTCGGTCATGAACTCGAAGTTGTAAGGGCCAAGCCCGCAGGTTACCCACATCTCCGGCGAAGCCCAGTGGCGGCGCTTGGTTCCGCTTGCATCGACTGCGATCCAATCTGGGTGCGCTGCCTGCACGTCGTCGTAGGTCGCATGCGGATCGGTGCGGGCGACGACAACCATGTTCAGTTGGCGACATCCTTTGACCAAATCTCCAAAAGGATCAGAATCGCCCAGCCAGGCACTGCGATGATGAAAGGGAATCTTCGTAGGATAGAAGGCCACGCAGCCGCCGGCACTTAGACAGACGGCGTCTGAGTGGGTGTGTTTGAAATAGTCGAGCCAGAACTGCAGATCAAACTTGCCTGGATCGTCTTCGACCAACGTGAGCTGCGCCCAGCGCATGGGCCGATCGATCCATGAAGGACGGGTCTGCAACGGCCGATCAGCCTCAAATGCAAGCGACGGGAATGGGCCAACGCTTGCAACGGCGCCAGCGAAAGCCGTAGCCTTCAGAAATGTCCGGCGTGAGATGGGTTGCTTCAAGTTTCACTCCATCGGAAACAATCGAAGGGCATTGTCAGGTTAAGATGTGATGAGCCGAGTGCGATCTTCAAACTTGAGTGCCTCTTAACAACTTGTTCGTAGAAAGCGATGTTAGCAACTATTCGGCAGCTTTGATTGCAAAAGTTTCTACTGCATTGATGTTTTGCAGAAGCTCCCAGAGTGCGGACTTCGTCATTGCGAAGTAAATGGTCATCAACGGCGGTACTTTTGGACTTCAAATGGGCAACGCCCAATCATAGACTGGGTTCAGACCCAGCGAATTTGCCGCCCTCGGAAATGGCGCTTTAAACTTATCTGACGAATTTTCTTTGGCTCTATGACGACCACCTATTCGAATTGAACATCCACTATGAAAAACAATGATCCCATCAATCGTCGGCGTTTTCTAAAGCGAGCCGGTGCAGCCGGCATGGGCCTGGGGATGGCGGGTTATCTTGGTTCGCTTGGCAAAGCTGATTCACAAACCGCTCCCGCTTCAGTCAAGAAAATTGGAGCAAATGACAGAGTCACCGCGGCAGTAATTGGCACAAATGGTCGCGGCCTGGCACATATTGATTGTCTTGGCAATATTCAAGGGACTGAAATTGTTTACATCTGCGACGTGGATGACCGCGCCATCGCCAAAGGAATTAAAGAAGCTGCCAAAAAACAGACCGCAGCTCCGAAAGGACTGAAAGACTTCCGCAAAGTGCTGGAAGATAAATCAGTGGATGTTGTGACCATCGCCACGCCGGACCACTGGCATGCACCGATGGCGATCATGGCCATGGCTGCCGGCAAGCACGTTTATTTGGAAAAACCTTGCAGCCAGAATCCGTATGAAGGCGAATTGTTGTTGCAAGCGGTGAATAAATATCAGCGCGTCGTGCAAATGGGCGCGCAACGCCGGTCATCCGCGCACATGCGCGAGATCATTCCGCAAATTCACGCGGGGCTCATCGGCAAAACTTATTTTGGCAAAGGTTGGTATGCGAATCATCGTCTGTCCATCGGCCACGGCAAACCAGCGCCGGTTCCGGCATGGTTGGATTTTGATCTCTGGCAAGGGCCCGCTCCGCGCCGCCCATTCATTGACAATCTCGTCCATTACGACTGGCACTGGCGCTGGCTTTATGGCACGGGCGAAGCGCTCAACAACGGCACGCATGAAATAGACGTCTGCCGCTGGGCTTTGGGTGTGAACTGGCCCACACGCGTCAGTTCCAATGGCGGACGGTACGCTTTTCAAGACGATTGGGAAACCCCTGACACGCAGAACATCACCTGGGATTTTGCCGAAGGCAAAACGATGAGTTGGGAAGGCCGGAGTTGCAATGATTATCCAGTGGAAGGCCGTTCGCGAGGCACGTTGATTTACGGCACCGAAGGCACGGCGTTGTTGGACGGCGATGAATATATTATTTACGACAAGAACAAAAAGATTATCAAGCAAGCCAAAGGTAAAGAAGTGGTGGACCCAACCAACACCGTCAGTGGCAGCGGCGTGGGCATGGACACCGCGCACGTGTCAAACTTCATCGAAACTGTGCGCGGTAAACAGCAACTGTCCTGTCCTATCGAAGAAGGCTCCAAGAGCTGCACGCTACTGCATCTGGGCAACATCGCTTGGCGGGTCGGGCGTGAATTGAATTGCGACCGCGCGAATGGTCACATTTTGAAGGATCCCGCTGCGATGAAATTGTGGCGGCGTAATTACCAACCGGGCTGGGAACCGAAAGTATGATTCGCCAACTTCTTCGCTAAAACAATTGCCATGAGAAAATTATTCTTGCTCGCGATTGGGGTATTGTTTTCCGTCAGCGCACAGGCGCAACGGTCCACCCCAGTGTCTACCAACGACACGAGTTCCGCCACGAAGCTGGGCTGGCAACTCGCCGTTCACTCCTACACGTTTCAGAAATTTTCCATTCTAGACGCGATTGATATGACCCACGCGCTCGGCGTGAAATACATGAGCGTGTCTGGGACTGTCTTGCTCGACGGAACGAGGATAGGCACGCTCTCTCTTTCGGACGAACAGCGCGCCACCATCGACAAAAAGCTCAAGGCCAACGGCTTTGGCAATTTTGTCAACATGGGCGTGGTGAAATTGCCCGCCGACGAAACCGAGTGCCGCAAAGTTTTCGAGTTCGCAAAAAAATGGGGCATCGGCACTATAGTTTCCGAGCCTGAAACCAATGCTTTGGACACTGTGGAAAGACTCTGCAAGGAATACAAAATCAAGGTCGCGATCCACAATCATCCCAAAGGCAACTCGATTTACTGGAACCCTGAATCCGTTTTGGCGGCAATCAAAGGCCGCACGCCATTGATAGGAGCCTGCGCGGATGTTGGCCACTGGATCCGTTCGGGACTCGATCCTTTGGAATGTCTGAAAAAACTGGATGGGCACATCCTTAGTCTGCATTTCAAAGACCTAAACGAAATGGGACCGAACGCTCACGACGTTCCGTGGGGGACCGGTGTCGGCAGAACAAAGGAATTGATGGTCGAATTGCAGCGGCAACATTTCCGGGGCGTAATATGCGTGGAATACGAATACAATTGGGAATCTTCCAGCCCTGAAATCGCTCAATCGATCAAATTCTTTAATAAGATCTGCGATGAACTGGTCGGGTGAAAGGTGGCCAATCCAGCTTATAAGCGCGCGCCCTTGATGAAGTGTTCCTTAAAATCAACAGACGAACTCATTAGTTATTGTAACCCTTGTAAACGCGTCCTCAATGATTGTTTAATTTGGAACCGCACCTAAACCGAGGAGAACACCCATGAAAAAGTTTCCCTTCCTTATCGGCTTGGTCCTTCTAATCTCCTCCCAGGTTTCAGCTCAGTCAGTGGACGAGATTGTCGGTCGTTACCTCAAAAGCACTGGCGGGTTAGACAAAATTCATGCGGTCAAAACCCTGATACGAAAAGGAAAGTTTACCGGTGGCGGGGGTTTTGAGGCGCTCGTGTTACAGGAGAACAAGCGCAGTAACTCCGTTCGTGAGGAGTTCACTTTGCAAGGCATGACGGGAATCAATGCCTACGACGGTAGAACTGGTTGGAAAATAGAGCCATGGAATGGAAAGAAAGATCCGGAGTCGTTAGGCGAAGAAGAGATGAAGTCGATTATCGAAGACGCAGATTTCGATGGCCCACTCGTTGACTATCAGTCAAAAGGTTACACGGTTGAGTTAGTCGGCACAGATAAATTTGAGGGTACCGATACAATCAAACTAAAGATTACAAAGCAGAACGGTGATGTTTACGTTTATTACCTCGACACTGACTATTACGTTCCCATCAAAATCGACACGAAACGGATGGTGCGTGGGGCTGAAAGGGAATACGAGACGGTTCTTGCGGATTACAAACAAGTTTCCGGTTGGTTCTTGCCTCACTCGATCGAAAGCAACGTCAAAGGTAGCCAGGGCAGATCGAAGGTTGTTTACGAAGTCATCACTGCAAACGTCGATATTGATGACAAACGTTTTGCTATGCCTCTTGCGAAATAGAGTCCCCATATGAAAACAACACTATCCTTCTTACTCGCACTCATCACATTCCCGTCCCTGGCCTCAGCTCAAACAACAACTGTCAAAGTTGACTCCGACACAATCTCCGGACTTGGCGCACGCAATATCGGGTCGGCGGCGATGAGCGGACGCATCGCTGCAATTGACGCGGTGCAGGAAGGCCAACGGCTAACAGTATTCATTGGAACGGCGAGCGGCGGCGTGTGGAAGTCCTTCAACGGCGGCACAACATTCAAGCCGGTTTTCGACAAGCAGCCAGTGCAGTCGATTGGTGCAGTAACGATCGATCCAAAGAATCCGAAAGTTATTTGGGTGGGAACTGGCGAATCCTGGACTCGCAACAGCGTTTCCGTTGGTGATGGAGTTTATAAATCAGTAGATGGCGGTGAGAACTGGACCAACATGGGGCTTCACGATTCCGAACGTATCTCCAAAATCCTGGTGAATCCGAACCAGACTAATACTGTCTACGTGTGTGCTCCCGGAAAGCTGTGGAGTGATAGTGATGAGCGTGGGCTGTATAAAACGAACGACGGCGGCAAAACGTGGACGAAGATTCTCAAGGGAGCAAACGCATCAACCGGTTGTTCAATGATCTCAATGGACCCTACGCATCCCGACACGATCTATGCAGGCATGTGGGATTTTCGTCGGAAGGGATGGACGTTTCGATCGGGCGGTGATGGTCCAAACGCATTTAGCGGGAGTGGATTATTTAAGAGCACAGACGGTGGGGCGTCATGGACGGAGTTGACATCTCCAAACGCAGTTGGCCTTCCACCTAAACCCTGGGGACGTTCCGCGGTTGCTATTGCGCCTTCCAAGGCCAGCACTGTTTACATAACGATCGAAGCCGAAATACCAAGGGATGGTCTCTATCGATCCGATGATAGCGGGAAAACCTGGAAACAACTCGATCGAAGTCAGAACATGATCTGGCGTCCATTTTACTTTGCGAATCTAATCGTAGATCCCAAAGATGAAAACAAAGTTTACAAGCCCGACGGATCCTTGATCGCCAGCAATGATGGTGGTCAGAGTTTCAGCAACATCTCGGGGGGCGCTCACGGTGATTTTCACGACGTCTGGATTAACCCCAACAACACAGACCATGTAATTACTGGCGATGATGGTGGAGTTTGGTACTCCTACGATGGAGGCAACCGTTGGTGGAAAGGTGAGAACCTCCCGGTGTCGCAGTTCTATCATGTCAGTGTGGATATGGACACGCCTTATCACGTTTACGGAGGTCTCCAGGACAACAGTTCATGGATAGGTGATTCATCTTATCCGGGCGGCATTACCAACAGCCGCTGGGAGAATGTATATGGCGGCGACGGCTTTTGGGCATTTGCTGACACCGCAGATCCGGATTACATCTACGCCGAGTCTCAAGGCGGCGAAATGTCACGGATTAATCGCAAGACGCTTGAAAGTCGCAACATCAAACCGCTACCTCAATACAAAGAAGGAAAGTTGCGCTTTAATTGGAATACTCCAATTCACCTCAGTCCAACTCAAAAAGGAACGCTCTACATCGGATCTCAGTTCTTATTTCGCTCTCGTGACCACGGTCAAACATGGGAGCGCATTTCGTCTGATCTAACCACCAACGATGCGGAGAAACAAAAGCAGGAACAATCAGGAGGTATCACGGTCGACAATTCATCAGCTGAAATGCATACCACGATCTTTTCAATCTGTGAGTCGCCCAAAGATTCAAATTTGATTTGGGTGGGCACGGATGACGGAAACGTGCAATTGACACGAGATGGCGGAAAAAACTGGAAGAATTTGACACCCAACCTCAAGGGCTTGCCCCGGAACGCGTGGGTCTCTTCGATAGACGCGGGCCATTTTGATGCTGGTACTGCATACGCGACGTTTGATCTACACACGTTTGGCGACATGCGACCTTATGTCTACAAAACTACGGACTTTGGTAATACCTGGACTCAACTCATAGGACCAACCGGTGATGTAAAAGGCTATGCTCATGTCGTAAAAGAAGACATCGTCAACAGAAACCTGTTGTTTGTTGGTACTGAACTGGGCCTCTGGGTTTCACTTGATGGTGGCACGCAGTGGGCGCAGTACAAAGGCGGCGAATTTCCTAATGTTGCTGTACGTGACCTGGCGATCCATCCGCGTGACAAAGATCTGATCATCGCGACCCACGGTAGAGGCATCTGGATTATCGATGACATTACGCCGCTACGTTCACTGACGGCGGAGTTGCTTGCCAAGGATGCGGCATTCATTGAAGCGAGACCGACTGTCCAGCGTGTTCCTGCTGGTGGAGGCTGGGTGAATGGAGATGCAAGTTTCTCGGGACCCAACCCAACGGATGAAGCGGTGATCACCTACTATCAGCAAAAGCGTCACATCTTTGGCGATCTAAAAATTGAAGTTCTCGATTCGGGTGGAAAAGTTGTCGCAACGATTCCGAGCAGCAAACGTCGAGGCTTGAATCGGGCGACCTGGTCAATGAGATTGAAGGCACCACGAGTTCCGACCGCTGCCAGTGCTGCTTTTGGGGCTACTACTGGACCCAGAGTCTTGCCAGGAACTTATACCGTTAAGATGACTAAGGATAAGAACATCTACACGACGCAGTTAGTCGTCACGGGTGATCCACGAGTTAAACACACTGCTGAAGATCGTAAGTCTCAGTTTGATCTAGCAATGAAGCTCTACAATTTGCTTGGTGATATGACGTTTGCGGTTGATCGAATCAACGGTGTACGACTAGGGTTGGCCCAGAGGGCTCAAAAACTCTCCGCGAGCGATCCATTACTGGCGAAGCTGCGGACAGCTCAAAATGAGATTGACGAATTGCGCAAGAAGATCGTGGCTACAAAAGAAGGCGGTGCAATTACAGGTGAGGAGCGTCTACGTGAAAATCTCGCTGATCTGTATGGCAACGTAAACAATTACGAAGGTCGCCCTTCCCAGGCTCAGGTAGAGCGCGCTGATGCGATCGCGCGTGAGTTGGCAGATGTGGTGAAGAGCTTTGACGCGTGGATTGCGAAAGAGTTGCCAGCACTCAACACCGAATTGGAAAAAGGAAGTTTAGGAAGAATTCAAGTGTTGACTCGCGAGGAATGGGAGAAGGCAAACTGATTTTTGGGAGCGCAGGCGTCCTCGCGTGCCGGTTACCATTATAGGACTTGAGCGGCAAGCCGCAGATTCACGCAGGGCTTCGCAGATTTCACAAGGAGGCTACCCGTCCCGAAAATTCAATCTGACATGCGGCGACTTGTTCGGATCAAACTTTCAGTTCCCTGCCCTTGATCTAATAGCTTGCCTGTCCGGTTTCGGTCCCCAGATCGTCAAATCATTGCTACTTGCCACAATCAGTAACCTTGTGGCGCAACTGCGGGCTCTATACCCCTGGCCTGGCTCCAACTTGGCCGCGCACAGAGACTGATGGGCGACACCTCATCTGCGCGTAAATCTTACGAAGAATTCCTTAGCATTTGGAAAAACGCCGACACCGATATTCCCATCTACCGCGAAGCCAAAGCAGATACGCTAGGTTGGAAAAACAGACAGCTACAAACTGATTCGTCCTTACGAATTAAGTCTGGCAGTTTAGAATATGCGTAAAGCAGGCAGCGACGCTGAAGAACGGCAACGCCTCGAAGTTGTGATGCGGGACACTATTCGAAATCAGCGAGAGACATCTGTAATGCGCTGTTGGAACACGCGACAAAAGACGACGCCCGTCTGCCGCAGATTGGACAAGAGGATCAAATTGACGACAAAACAGTCTTCATCATTAAGCGGGAGTGAAGGACACGTCAACGAATCGAGTGAAGCACACATCAACGAATCGAAACGACGGGGTACCCGCGTTCCAACCAGCCTTCGAACCCACCAGCGAGCGGTCGCACGTTTGTGATTCCTTGCCGTCTTAATGCGAGCGCCACACGGGCGCTCGTTGCTTCGTTTGGTCAAGAGCAGTAGAGCACTAAGGTTTTTCCGTGCGGTAGCTCCCCTCCACGTTCTTCAAGTTTCTCAGCAGGCAATCGCATCGCACCGGGTAGAGTTCGAGGTTCGGCCTCGTCGTCCAGCTCGTGGCGAAGGTCAACGATCACTACGTCCGCGCCTGAGTCCATCTCAGCCTTCAACTGTTCCGGGGTGATACGCGCTACGCGCAGCGAGCGAAGGAATCTGCGTCGCTGCGCGTACTTCCACCCTACGTAAGACGCAAGGCCGCCGACAACAAGTACGGTCAGCAACCCGCCGAAGCGGGAGGCGTACGCGATGACATCTTCCAACTGATCGCTGAACAAGTAGCCGAGTAGTTCGAACGTACCGATCCAGAGCAATATGCCCAGACTATCAAAGAGCAGAAAGCGTGAGCGCGATAGCCCGTAAACTCCTGCCATCGGGGTGGCCACCGCGCTTATGCCGGGAACTATCTTGCCGACGATCAACGTCTTCGCACCGTATCGCGCGAAGCTGTTCTCGGTACGTCGTACGCAGTAGTCAGGCTCAAGTGAGATGCGGCAGAGGAACTGAAGGACGCGAATGCCGCGCAGTCGTCCAATCTCAAACCACACGAGGTCTGCGATCATCGCAGCGCTGAAGGCGACGAAGATCGCGGCGCCGAAACTCAACTGACCAGTGTGCGCGAGCGCGCCCGCCGCTATGATGAAAGGCGTGGAGGGCAGAGGTACCCCGAGTTGCTGCGCCAGCACCGAGGCGAAAAGCACGATGTAGCTGTGTCTGGCGAGGAAATGAAGCGTGTCACTCATGCGATTAATGATTCACCGACACAGATATTCCCGACTCGCTCTTTATAAGGACAGAAAAAAGTATGAACTCAGGTCAGCTAATACTTATCGTTTCAATCACCATTGCGGATTCCAAACCTGAAGGATTCTTCTTAAAATAATTCTAAGAGAACATTGTGCTGTGGACAAACAAATGGGATCGATCAAGAGTGTTTGGTCCATCCGGAACTTGATGCCGTTTGGGATCCTATGACGCCAGGCGAATAAGGCTCCACAAGGAGAGATAGAAATGACGACAACTTTTGGGGCGACCTCAACAACCGATGACGTTTTGACGGTATTGTCCACTTAACGATAATTTCGCTGATCCCACTACCTCAGGGTGGGTAAGCGTGCCTCCTCAGTGCTACCAATGGTAGCCTTTTGCATCGGTTTTCACTTAAGTTGACAGTGCCCTCCAAGGTCTAGCAACAGTGTCTTTATATAGAAAGGACTTCTAGCCTTGAGACCGTGGGGGTAAAAGAACCCACGGTCACGAAGCACACTTTGTTGAATATCGCTTAACCGACAGCGTCAAAGCGCGGTTGAGTTAAATGAATACGGCCGCATCCAACAAGCGCTTGGAGCGGACTCGCCATGGGCGGGCTTCTTTGTTAAGTTGCGTGGGCGAGCCACTCAAGCGCAACGTTGGATGGCTCCTAGTGTTGTCGATGATTGATGAAAACACAGCAAAAGAAATCGTCTATGCGGAGATTAATAGACCCGACGGTTACTGGACAGACAAGCCGGAGATGATCATTCTCGATGAGCACACCGTTGAAAAGGATTACGGATGGGTCTTTTATTGGACCTCTCGTCCCTGGCATGAGACAGGTGATTTTCAATATGCGATCGCTGGCAATGGTCCAATCTTGATCAGTCGGGCGGATGGCGCCCTCTATCAATGCGGCAGCGCAGCGCCTTTAGAAGAGGGTATTCAAGAGCAGGAGCAGCGATTGTTCGCGGATCTTAAGGGCAAGGAAGAATGAGTTGTGAGCGCGCATCCAACAAGCGCTTGGAGCGGACTCGCCATGAGCGGACTTCTTTATTAAGTAACTTGAGCGAGCCGCTCAAGCGCAACGTTATACCCTTCCTAGTTACGAGAGGAAATCGGATCGTGAGACGAGCGTATTCAATATTCGCATTGACCTGCTTTTTCGTAAGCCTGTTTGTTCATGTCACGACATTCTTTCGCGTTGATCCATCGAAGCATGTCCCTTGGGTGTGGGCATTGCATATCGGTATCTTTATCGTTTTCATTCCGATGTTTTTCGTTCAAGGGCTAACGCCAAAGAAGGACTTCTGGACCAAGATCTACGCCACGATGCCGCGTTGGGCAAGCTATACGATTAAGGGTTTCTTCGCCTATGCTCTCATCAACTTTGCTCTGTTTTTCTTCTTATCCAGAGGGGGCGTGCCAGAAATCCGTGATGGAAAATATGTGCTTCATAACCACGGAAACATTATTCGAGAACTCTCTGAGGATGAGTACGAATTGCAGATGGCGTACGTTGTACGTGGGTTTTCCGGTCACTGGATGGTTTTCTATCTAATGCCCGCAGTAATTTTCTGGTATCGAGGTGAATCGGCTCACCTTGAATCCTTTCAATCGGGGCGGGTCTAACACGCGCTTGGAGCGGACTCGCCGTAAGCGGGCTTCTTTGTTAAGTTGCGCGGGCGCCCGCTTTATAGCATCAGCGTTGGATGCTATGAATCCCTTCTGATGCATCATGAAATGCCAGCAACGCCT
>Ga0207701_10005214_pt1 | contig 13079 bp, 10 predicted proteins | sample KBSSwiSSwithPhiX_FD_184294 | JGI IMG/M metagenome (GOLD analysis project Ga0207701, IMG submission 184294) | Switchgrass rhizosphere bulk soil microbial communities from Kellogg Biological Station, Michigan, USA, with PhiX - S5 (SPAdes) (version 2) | ecosystem: Environmental > Terrestrial >...
CGGGATGTGCGAGGAACCAGAACAGGTGCTGCCACATCAGCACGTTGCCGTCGCCGGCCCCGGTGAGCCGCTCGCCGCTGACCACCAGTCCGCTCGGCAGGAAGAAGCTCGTGTGCGCGAGGCGATCCATGCCCTGCAGCACCGCCGCGGCCTGCAGCGCCGGAAACGCGAGCAGCAGGAGGAACGCGGTGATGAACTGCGCCCAGACGAAGAACGGCAGCCGGAACCAGGTCAGGCCGGGCGCCCGGAGTTGAACGATTGTCGCGATGAAATTCAGCGCTCCCAGCAACGACGAGAAGATCAGGCACAGCATGCCGAACAGCCAGAAGGTCTGTCCGGAGGGAGCGAAATCCGCGAGGGGCGGGTAAGACGTCCAGCCCGACATCGGGCCGCCGCCGGGAGCGAAGAAGCTGGCCAGCATGATGACGCCGCCAACTGCGTAGAACCAGTAGCTGGCCAGGTTGATTCGCGGGAACGCCATGTCCGGCGCTCCAATCTGCAGCGGCACGATGTAGTTGCCGAATGCGCCGACGGCGAGCGGCACGACGCCGAGGAAGACCATGATCGTGCCGTGCATCGCACCGAGTCCGTTGTAGGTCTCCGGCGCGATCCGGCCCGGAAAGGCCAGCTGCCATCGCATGATGACCACGAGGACGAAGCCCACCAGAAGGAAGAACAGGCTGGTGAAGCCGTAGAGAAGTCCGATGACCTTGTGGTCTGTTGAGAAGAGATTCCGCAGGAACAAACCGAGCCATCTTATAATGCCGCCCGGCTTTCGAAGTGTTCAGGAGCTCGAATGGTTAATCGATTCGTCATCGCCGCTGCCGCCGTGTTCTTCGGTCTCGCGGCGAGCGCCTGCAAATCCGGCACGACAGAGGAGGCGGCGAAAACCGAAACACCCGCGGCCGCCCCTGCCGAATCACACGACGGACATCAGGCGAAGATGGTGTACTTCGCGGAGCCAAAGGACGGCGCCACTGTTTCAACGCCGACGAAGTTCGTGTTCAAGACAGACAACTACGAGATTTCGCCCGTGCCGAAGGACGCGAAGGAAGCGCGGCCGAACGTGGGCCACTTCCACCTTGGCGTCGATACCGATTGCCTCGCGCCCGGAACGGCCATTCCGAAGGCAGAAGCAGGCGCGAAGCAGGGGACCGCGGGCCAGTGGATTCACTTCGGCACCGGCAGCGACAACATCGAGATGGCGCTGACGCCGGGAACCCACAAGATGTCCGTCGAAGTGGGTGACGACCTGCACCATGCGGTCGAAGGGCTGTGTCAGACGATCACCATCACGGTGAAGTAGTTCAGCAGGGCACCGCTTAGCGATGCCGTAACCAAGGAGAACGTATCGATGCGGTTCGTCAGCCGTACCTTCGTGCTGCTGGCCTGTGTGCCAGCGGCAGTCGTGATTTCCGCTTGCAACAGGCCGGCGAGCGAACCGCCAGGCACCAACGCGGTGCCCGGCGCCACCGCGGCGGCAGGCGCGCCTGCGCCGCTGACCGGTCAGGCGCAGATCGATCGCGGCAAGATGCTGGTGATTGGCGGCGGTTGCCACGATTGCCACACGCCGAAGAAGCCCGGCCCGAATGGTCCGGAGTTCGACTACGACAGGGCACTGTCAGGGCAACCCGAGGGCGAGAAGATCACCGCGCCGTTCAAGAACGATCCGAAGAGCCCCTGGCAGGTTCACGCGAGCGGTAACCTGACCGCGTGGACGGGCGCGTGGGGGGTGTCGTTTGCGGCGAACATCACTGGGGATATGAACACCGGCATCGGCATCTGGACCGAGAAGATGTTCATCGACGCGATGCGCACCGGCAAGCACATGGGCACATCGCGGCAGATCCTGCCGCCGATGCCGTGGAATTTCTACGGACAGCTGCCGGATGAGGATCTGAAAGCGATTCTGGCGTACTTGAAGTCGACGACGCCGATCGCGAACCGGGTGCCTGTTCCGCTCGGGCCGGACGGCAAACCGATCGAGGCACCGCAATAGTCGTAGGGCGCCCCTTTACGGGGCGCCTTCTAGAACAAGCTTCCCCCACTTCCCATCATCTGCTGGCGGACCATCGGAATCGGTGGTCCGCCGTAGTTCAAGAACGCATCGTGGAACTGCTTCCACGCCTGCTTTCCGCCGCGTGATGCGGTCCAGTCGTCGCGCAGCTTGCGGATCATCAGCTTGCCCATCGTGTAGTTGAGGTATCCGGGATCGTAGGCGCCGCGCCGCGCCTGCTGCCGCGCGTTGCCGACATCCTGCGCGCATTCGTCACGAAAGAGGCGTTCGGATTCTTCTATCGTCATGCCCTTCGTGTGCAGGCCGATAGCGGACACGAACCTGCAGTTGCGGAGCAACGCCTCTGAGAGCTGACCGATGTGGGTTTCCGGATCGCCGTTACCGAGGCCCATCTCCCACATGCTTTCTTCCGCGTAGTGTGCCCACCCTTCGGAGAAGGCGTAGCCAACGAACAGCTTTCCGACGAGAGACTGGTTCCGGTTGGCGTGCAGATATTGCAGAAAGTGTCCCGGCCAGACTTCATGCACCGACGTGAACAACAGCACCGCCTGGCCAGGGACGTAATCGCGCTGCTCAGCGGGCGTCCAGGATGGATCGGGTGGAGCGATGTAATAGATGGACGGCAGGTTCTTCTCGTAGGGACCGGGAATGTCGATGTAGGCAAAGTTCGCGCGGTTGTACGGCGGGGCGAGATCGACGAGCGCCTGCTCGGGTCCCGGGATCGTGGCGAAGCCGTGATCCCCCACGAATGCCTTCAGCGTGTCGAGTTGTGCGCGCGCCCCGGGCACCGCACCTCCCTGCGGTTTGTTGCCAGCCATCTTCGCGATGCATGCCGGAATCGTCGCGCCCGGCGCATACGCACCGCAGGCGTCCCGGAGCGCCTGTTGATTGCGGGCGAGATCCGCCTGTCCCACGGCCTCGAGCTCGTTCAGCGGTGTCGTCACGCCCTCCGTGATGCGCACCATTCGCGCAAACCTCTCCGGTCCGAGCGCGAAATCGTTCGTTCCAGTTTTGAGCTGCAGCTTCAGCCAGTCCGCGAGATCGGCCATCGCCTTCGAGGCGGCGGCGGTGGCGTTCGTGAATTCCTTCTGCAACGCCGCATCCTTGACGTCGGTGAACGCCTTCGCGACATCGACTTTGTAAAACTCCGCGTAGCCGCCAAATCCGGAAATGCCACGTTCGGCGAGCGGCTTCGCGAGCGGTGTGCGCAGGTTCGCCCGGATCTGGGCGGCGACGCGCGGGATTGCGCGCGCGTACGTGATGTACGCCCGCATGCGCTGCTCGATCGGCGCGTAGTTGCGAGTCAGATACGGAGACGGATCGAGCGAGCCGATGTAGAACGCGGGATTGATGAATGGCTGTTGCACATCCTCGAGCCAGAACAGGTCGTCGTCAAACTGGCTGACCAGGTAGTCGCGCTCGAACGCCTCGCCGCCGCTGAGACTGGTGACGCCCGCAGCCCGATCCCGCGCAGCATGCAGTCGCGTCACTTCGGCGGCAATCCCCGCAGCGCTCCAGTCCGGAAGCTGGCCGTCGAATTCGTGACGGCCCTGATAGATGGCGAACGCGGGCTGCGCCTTCAGGTACTCCTCGATCAGCGCATCGCGGGTTGACGCCCACGTCTGGGAACTGCTGGTTGCGGTCGAAGGCGGTGCGCTCTCCTGAGGGCCGCACGCCGCGAGAGCAAGAGTCAGGACGACGAGAAAGGCGGTGCGCATACGGCCCACATTGTAGTGTCCGGCTTTGTAGTGTCCGGCTTTGTAGTGTCCGGCTTTAGCCGGACCCACGGGCCCCCCGGTATAGAATCGCGCCTCTACAGATGCATCACTTCGGCAGATTCGACGATCATGCGCTTGCGGCACACCCGGTGTTCGCGGGCCACAGCCGCGGATACAGTTCGGCCCCGCTGATCAACCGGCAGACAGGGTCCGTGCACACGGGGCTGAGCATCGATCAGCTCGCGCCCGCCGGCACGATTGACCCGCACGTTCACTCGTTCGAGGAGGGCGTGTACATTCTGAGCGGCGAACCGATCGTCGCCATCGGATCGGAGAGCTACCGGCTTCGTCCCGGCGACTACGCGGCGATAAAGGTAGGAACGCCGCACGCCTGGCGCGCGGGCGATGCAGCGGTTCGCTGGCTGCAGATGACCGCACCGCAGCCGAAGCCGCCGGGCACCGAACGCGACACGTTCTTTCCGAACGATCGCGCCATCGCGTCAAGCGCGCCGGCGCTCGACCTCGACGATCGCCGCGGCAACCTTCTGGGACACTTCGACGCCTCTCAGATTCCCCCCGTCGGCCAGCGGCAGAATGTCGCAGCCGGGCTCGAAGGCGTGTTCCTGAAGTGGATGATCGACGAGGAGTTCGGCGCCCGACATCACCGGCTGCTGTTCATTGAATACCAGCCGGGCGTCGGCATTGGGCTTCACGACCACACGTTCGAAGAGGCGTACTTCATTCTCGAAGGCGAAGTGCAGGCGACGCTCGACGGCACGATCTACCAGTTGAAGCCCGGCGATGTGGTGTGGACGGGCGTTGGTTGCGTGCACTCGTTCAAGAACGTCGGCACCGCTCCAGTACGGTGGCTCGAGACGTTTGCGCCACAGCCGCCGAAGGAGAACGTCTTCCGGTTCATGGCGGAATGGGAAACCAAAGCGCGCGAGTTGGAGGGGTAGGGAGATGAGCGGTTACACGACCGGCCGGACGCGACCGTTTACCGGCGAGGAATATCTCGAGAGCCTGCGCGACGGCCGCGAGATCTGGATCTACGGCGAACGTGTCAAGGACGTGACGACACATCCGGCGTTCCGCAACACGGTGCGGATGATCGCGCGTCTCTATGACGCGCTGCACGATCCCGCGCGCAAGGAGATCCTCACCACGCCGACGGACACCGGCAGCGGCGGCTACACGCACAAGTTCTTCCGTGCACCGCGCAATGTCGAGGAGATGGTCGGCGATCGCGACGCGATCGCCGAGTGGGCGCGCGTGTCCTATGGATGGATCGGTCGCAGCCCGGACTATAAGGCGGCCTTCCTCGCCACGCTCGGTGCGAACTCCTCCTTTTACGAACCGTACGAGGAGAACGCGAAACGCTGGTACGCCCGCGTGCAGGAGGAGGTCTCCTTCGTCAATCACGCCATCGTCAATCCGCCGGTCGATCGTGACAAACCGCTCGACGAAGTCAAAGACGTGTACATGCACGTCGAGGAAGAGACCGATAAAGGCCTCATCGTCAGCGGCGCCAAAGTGGTGGCAACGACGTCGAGCCTCACGCATCTGAACTTCATTGCGAACAACGGTGCGCTGCCTATCCGCACGAAGCCGTTTGCGTTTGTCTGCATCGTTCCGACCGGCGCGCCCGGCGTGAAGCTGTTCTGCCGGCCGTCGTACGAGATGACCGCGGCCGTGATGGGGACGCCGTTCGACTATCCGCTCTCGAGCCGGATGGACGAGAACGATTCAATTCTGGTGTTCGACCGGGTGCTGGTGCCGTGGGAGAACGTGTTTGCGTACGGCGACATCGACAAGGTCAACAACTTCTTCCCGCGCTCCGGCTTCCTGCCGCGATTCATGTTTCAGGGCTGCACACGCCTGGCGGTCAAGATGGATTTTCTAGCCGGCCTGCTGCTGAAAGCCGTGGAAGCCACCGGCGCGAAGGACTTCCGCGGTGTGCAGGCGCAGGTCGGCGAAGTGCTCGCGTGGCGCAATCTCTTCTGGGCGCTCACCGACGCCATGGCGCGAACGTCGATGCCGTGGACGCCGGGCCACGTGCTGCCAAATCTCGACTACGGCCTGGCCTATCGCGTGATGGCGAGCCTCGCCTATCCGAAGATCAAGGAGATCATCGAGAACACGCTGGCCAGCGCGCTCATCTACCTGCCGTCCAGCGCGCTGGACTTCAAGGTGCCGGAACTGCGTCCGTATCTCGATCAATTCGTGCGCGGCTCGAACGGCTACACAGCGGAACAGCGGGTGAAGCTGATGAAGCTGTTGTGGGATGCCATCGGCAGCGAGTTCGGCGGCCGGCACGAGCTCTACGAGCGCAATTACTTCGGCAACCACGAGAGCATCCGCTTCGAGACGTTGATGGTTGCCGACGTGACCGGTGCGTCGGCGCGCTACAAAGGCTTTGCCGAGCAGTGCATGGCGGAATACAACCTCGATGGCTGGATCGCGCCCGATATGATTTCCGCTGACGACATACGGGCGATCGGGAAGAGAGTCACGACGTAAATGCAGAATTCAGAATGCAGAATTCAGTACCTGTTCTGCCTGCATTCAGCATCCTGCATTCTGCATTCTAGGTATCACCATGATTGAAGGTATCGATCGAACAGTCGATCTCGTCGGCGCGCGGTCGTCCGGGCTCGTCGGCGCTGGCGAAGAGGAGGTCGTGGCGGCGATCCGCCGGTGCGACACGTCGGCGCTTGCCCGCACGGACGGTCACTTTGCGGCGATTGCGCGCGATGGCCGCACCGTTCGCCTCGCCCGGACGATCGGCATTCCGCTTCGCTACTTCGTCGCCAAGATGTATCACGGGCCGTTCCTCGTCGTGTCGGACCGCATCGACCGCATCTTCGACTGGTGCCAGTCGCAGCGCATCGGATGGCAGTTCGATCCCGTCTACACACGGATGGTGCCGGCGCACTACGTCGTGGAACTCGATCAGGTCGGGTGCCCCGATCCGTCGCCGCGCAATCATCGCTTTTTCAATCCGCCGATTGCACACGGGTCAGCGGACGTAGACGAGGCGGGAGCCGCCTACGTGCGATCGGCGTACGAGGCCGTCCGCGGATGGTTGTCCCGGGTACCGGCTGGTGATCCGGTTGCGGTGGCGTTTTCGGGAGGCATCGACAGCACGGCCGTCTTGCTGCTCGCGCGGCATGCGTGTCTGGAGATTGGTCGCGACCCCGGCTCGATTCGGGCATTCACGCTGGACTTCGGCGGGGGGAGGGACGCGGCGCAGGCTGAGGCAGCCGTTCAGGCTCTCGGACTCGAGGACGCGTGGGAACGCGTCGAGGTGTCGACGTCGCGCTACGACCTCGAAGAAGCCATTCGCGTGATCGAGGACTACCACCCGCTGGATGTGGAATGTGCCGCCGCGGGGCTGTGCCTGATGCGCGGGATCCGTGAGCGATATCCGTCGCTCAACCACCTGCTGGACGGAGACGGTGGAGACGAGAATCTCAAGTCGTATCCGCTCGAGGATTCCGATCTGACGCTCTCCAGCGTCCTGAGAAACCCGCTGCTGTATCAGGAGGGGTGGGGTGTTGAGGCGATCAAGCACAGCCCCGTCTATTCGGGCGGATTATCGCGCGGCTACATCCGCACGTATGCGCCCGCCGCGTCGCTCGGTTTTACGGCGTTCTCGCCGTTCAGCGTCCGGTCGGTCATTGCTGCGGCGGCGGCCATCCCGTTCGAGCAGGTCCTTGGTGGAGAGATCGAGCGGCTCTATACGTTGAAGCAGGACGTCGTCAGCGCCGGCATCCGCGCGGTGCTGGGGATCGAGATGCCGGTCAATCCAAAGCGACGCTTCCAGGACGGCGTTGGCGCCGCACGCCCGCGCGTGACCAAGGCCTGGTGCCGCAATGTGTTCAGCAACATGTGGGAGGAGCGCCTCAAGGACACGCCCGATGCGCTGGATCGGCGATCGGGGAATGAGGTCCCTGCGTCTCTGGGGAGATAACGGAGGAGACGGAGGTAACGGTTTTACAGGAGGAACGGAGAGAACGGAGAACGAACGGAGTTTTAGCCACGAAGGCACGAAGGGAATCGAAGCTCACGAAGAGTAGAGGCCGTTCGATTGGCCGCCGTAGGCGGTCTGCCGCGGTGTAAGAGAACACAAATACAAGCCGCTGATCGACGGCAGTGCGGTTTGTATTTGCGTTCCCTTACATCACGGCCGTCGGCGCGCTGCGCGCGCCGACCAATCGAACGGTCCTCCGTTCGTCTCCGTTAACTCCGTTCCTCCTGTAAAACCGTTACCTCCGTTTCCTCCGTAATCTCCTCGTCCCAAACGACGATGCTCACCGATCACTGGGTGCTGGAACGACGTGGGCCGAAAGCGAACCTCGATCCGAGACGCGCGTACGGGGCGCACTTCGAGGAAGAGCTCGACGCCAGGGGCGTGCTCGCACCGACGGCGGTGATTCTGCTCACCAACCGCGAGTGCCCATTTCGCTGCGTGTTCTGCGACCTGTGGCGCCATACGCTGGACGAAACGGTTCCTCCGGGCGCGATCGCGGCGCAGATTCGCGACGCCCTGCGTCAGCTGCCGCCGGTGCGCCAGGTCAAGCTCTATAACGCCGGCAGTTTCTTCGACCCGGGCGCCATTCCTCCCGAGGATGACGACGCGATCGCCGAGCTGGTGTCCGATTTCGATCGCGTCATCGTCGAAGCGCACCCCGCTTTTCTCACCGGTCCATACGCCGCGCGCTGCCTCAGGTTTCGAGGTCGGCTCACACGACTGGAGGTGGCCATTGGACTGGAGACCGCGCACCCGCAGTCGCTCGCGCGCCTGAACAAGCGGATGACGATCGACTCCTTCCGCCGCGCCGCCGCGTTCCTCGCCGATCACGACATTGATCTGCGCACATTCGTGCTGCTGAACCCGCCGTTTCTCAAGGGCGAAGAGGCGATCGAGTGGGCCTGCCGATCGATCGAGGTCGCCGCGGAGTGCGGCGCGACTGCCTGCTCGGTGATCCCGACACGAACCGGTAACGGCGCAATCGAGGATCTCGGTGACGACTACGAGCGGCCACGTCTGCCGGCGCTCGAACGTGTCATCGAGTACGGCCTGTCGCTCGGCCGACTGCGTGTATTCGCCGATCTCTGGGACATCGAGCGTTTCTTCGACTGCGAGTGCTCGCCAGCGAGGCACGCTCGCCTTCAGCAGATCAACCGTGCCCAAACGCTTCCGCCACCGTTGTCGTGCGAGCGATGTGCGTTGGGAGTTGGACGTTGGGAGTTGCGAGTTGACTGATTGCGACCTCGCCATCGTCGGCTCCGGCTTCGGCGGTTCACTGCTCGCGATGATCGCGCGGCGTCTTGGATACCGCGTGATGCTGCTCGAGCGCGGCCGGCATCCGCGATTTGCCATCGGTGAATCGGCGTCACCGCTGGCCGGTATCCTGATCGAGCAGCTCGCTGACCGCTACGACCTCCCGCGTGTGCGGCCACTTTCGGCATTCGGAACGTGGCAGCGCACCTACCCCGATGTCGTCTGCGGCCTGAAGCGTGGGTTTACCTACTTCAGGCACGAGCGGAATCGCCCGTATCAGGTCGATGCGGATCGAGCGACGCAGCTCCTGGTGGCCGCGAGCCCGAACGACGAGCTGTCCGACACTCATTGGCTGCGGGCGGACGTCGACTATTTCCTCGTCCGCGAAGCGGTCGCCTTGGGGGCCGAATACGTCGACGAGATCCAGATCGAGTCGTTCGCGCGCGTCGGCGATGTCAGCGTGCTGACCGGACACCGGCGAAACGCTCCCGTAACGATCCGCGCCGGGCTGGTTGTCGACGCAAGCGGGCCGCACGGGTTCATCAGCCGTGCGCTCAACATCGGCAACCGGGGGTTTGCCGGATATCCGCAGACGCAAGCCCTGTTTTCTCACTTTGCCGGCGTCGCACGATGCGAAGACCTGCCCGGGTTCGCGACGCCGGCGGCATCCGATAAAGGGGTGCCCTACGACGGCGATGTTTCACCATATCCGATGGATGATGCGGCGCTGCATCACGTGTTTGATGGCGGATGGATGTGGGTGCTCCGCTTCGGCAATGGCGTGACCAGCGCGGGCATCGCCGTCACTGACGATCTGGCAGTCGAGTTGAAACTCGCCGACGGTGAGGCTGCGTGGCATCGGTTCCTGGCGCTCTATCCCTCGATTGCCTCACAGTTCGCAGCCGCTCAGCCAACGCGCGAATTCACGTGGATGCCGCGACTGTCATGGCGTGCGGAGCAGGCGGCAGGGCCGGGATGGGTGATGCTTCCGTCAGCCGCGGGATTCGTTGATCCCCTGTTCTCAACAGGTATCCCGCTGACGCTGCTCGGCATCGAGCGTCTCGCACGATTGTTGGAACGTGGAGCGGAGGCACCCCATAAAGGGGTTCCCTACGAAGACATCACGCTTGCCGAAGCTGACCATACGGCGCGGTTCATCGCCGGGTGTTACGCCGCGTTCCCGCGGTTCGAACAATTCGCCGCCTACTCGATGTTCTATTTCGCCGCGGCGAGCTTCGCCGAAATGTCCAGGCGGCTGAACGTGCATGCTCCGGACGCGCGTTTTCTCGCGTCTGATCGCACGTCGTTCGCGGAGGCGCTAATCCGCCTCTCGCCCCAGTTGCGCGGTCACGACCCCCGCTTCGCTTCCGAGGTCGCCACTGCGATCGAACCGATCAACATCGCCGGCCTGTGCGATCGCGATAAGCGCAACTGGTATCCGGTGGACCTGCAGGACACGGTTCGCGGCGCTGCGAAGCTGGGCGTCACGGCAGAACGAATCGCGTGTGATATCTTGCAAACCTTTCAGTTTCTGGGGCACCCCTGAAGGGGCCCTACGAATCGAGATAGACAGATGAGACGAGCGGGTCTGTGTGCGGCCGCCTTAGTCGTGGCGGTGGCACTGACGGCGGGCGCTGCGCCGGCGGCGGCGCAGGTGGAATTGTCGGGCGTCTGGCAGCCGCGCTATCACGAGGATTTTCCTGAGCGCATTCCCGGACCGGAACTGCGCGACTACCTCGGACTACCGATCAACGATGCCGCGCGCCAGTTCGCCGAGAGCTGGGATCCGTCGCGGATCACGCTGCCCGAGGAACAGTGCCGTGTGCACGTCGCCCCGTACATCCTGCGTGGTCCGACGAATCTGCGCGTCTGGGTCGAGAAGGATCCGAAGACGCAGGACGTCATCGCCATCAAGATGTACAGCAGCACCTACGAGCAGACGCGGACGATCTGGATGGACGGCCGCCCGCATCCGGGTCCGAACGCGCCGCACACGTGGATGGGTTTTTCCACCGGCCGCTGGGACGGCGACATGCTCATCGTCGACACCACGCACCTCAAACAGGGCTGGATTCGACGCAACGGCATCCCGATGAGCGATCAGGCTGCCTACACCGAGTACATCGTGCTCAACGGCGACATGCTGTCGCATATCAGCGTCGTGGTCGATCCGGTGTTCCTGGCCGAACCGCTCGTGAAGAGCGAGGAGTTCATCCGCTCGCCGCGCGATCTGCCCGCGCAGACGTGGCTGTGGGTGTGCGAAGCCGTCCAGGAGATCGCGACGCAGACCGAAGGCGACGTGCCCGCGTATCTCCCGGGCGAGCACCCGTTCAAAGGTGAATTCGAGACGAAGCATCACGTGCCGGAGTTCGCCATTCGCGGCGGTCCCGAGACGATGTATCCGGATTTCCAGGTGCGGTTGCGTGAATGGGCGGCGAAGAACCCTCGCCCAGCGCCCGCGCCGGAGAAGAAGTGATGCGGACCCGTTTCAACCCCAGCGCTCTCCGCATCGCTGCCGTTGCTGCCGCTGTCGCGATCGGTGCCGGCGGCGCCGTGGTCAGTCGCGCGGCTGCGCAGCAGAACCAGAATTTCGACGCCGTCGAGATGGACGTGCAGCGCGTGAGCGGCAACGTCTATATGGTGGTCGGCGCCGGCGGGAACACGACGGTGTTCACCGGTCCTGAGGGCGTGATGGTCGTGGACACCCAGTTCGCACCGCTCAGCGACAAGCTGCTCGCCGCGATCAGAAAACTCAGTGATCAGCCGATCCGCTGGGTCGTCAACACGCACATGCATGGCGACCACATTGGCGGCAACGAAGCCGTCGCCAAGGCCGGGCGAACGCGCGCCGGCGGCAACGTCGTCGGCGACATCGGTCAGGCGGCCACGGCCACGGCGCGGATCATCGCCCACGAGAACGCGCTCAACCGGCTGGTGAAGGCGAACCCGCCGCTGCCGTCCGCGGCGCTGCCGACAGACACGTTCTTCACCGAACGGAGGGACATGCTGTTCAACGGGGAAGCCATCCAGATGTTCCATGAGCCGGCTGCGCACACTGACGGCGACATCCTCGTCCATTTCCGGCATGCGGATGTCGTGGCGACGGGGGATCTGTTCACCACCGTGATGTACCCGTTCATCGACGAGGCGAACGGCGGCACGATCGATGGCTATATCAAGGCCCTGAACAACATCATCGCCATCACCGTCCCGAGCAATGTGAATGAAGGCGGCACGATGGTCATTCCCGGCCACGGCCGCCTCTCCGACGAGCAGGACGTCATCGAATACCGGGACATGGTGACCATCGTTCGCGATCGCATCCGTGAGTACGTGAAGCGCGGGATGACGCTCGACCAGGTGAAGGCAAAGAAGCCAACGCTGGATTTCGATCGGCGTTATGGAACGGACGAGGGATTCTGGACGACCTCGATGTTCATTGAGGTGATCTACAAGCAGATGCTCGCGGCGAATCCGCCAGCGAAGACGACGAAGCCTGCCGCGGCAAGGAAGGGCAGCAAGTAATGCGCGTCGCCGTTGTCGTCGCAGTGCTCGCCCTCACCGCCAGCCTGTCCGCGCAGCCTCCGCAGGGTCGCGGAGCGCCGCCGCCAACCGGACGCGCTGGTGCGCCCGTCGATCTCACTGGAACCTGGGTCTCGGTTGTCACCGAGGACTGGGAAGCGCGGATGATGCCTCCGGTGAAAGGCGATTACACGACCGTCGAAACGGTCATGACGCCGGAGGCCCGGAAAGTAGCGGACACCTGGCAGCCCTCAATGGAAGGACGCTGCGAGGCGTACGGGGTTGGTGGCGTCATGCGCGTGCCAGGACGTCTTCGAATCAGCTGGCAGGACGAGGGGACGCTGAAGATCGAAACCGATGCCGGTGCGCAGACGCGTCTGCTGCACTTTGTAGCGCCAGGCTCGAATATCGCGGCTGCGGGGCCGCGGACCCTGCAGGGCTATTCCGTCGCTGAATGGCAGCGGGGTGGCGGACAGCAGGATGCGTTTCTCGGCCGCGGCGTCGGCGCCGGTGCGGGGGCGCGTTGGGGCGGATT
>Ga0207701_10005215_pt1 | contig 13077 bp, 10 predicted proteins | sample KBSSwiSSwithPhiX_FD_184294 | JGI IMG/M metagenome (GOLD analysis project Ga0207701, IMG submission 184294) | Switchgrass rhizosphere bulk soil microbial communities from Kellogg Biological Station, Michigan, USA, with PhiX - S5 (SPAdes) (version 2) | ecosystem: Environmental > Terrestrial >...
CCGCCAGCCTGACCGCTCGTCTGGAGGGCGGAATGGATCAGCTGCGAATCGCCGAGAACAAGGTCTCGGGCCTCGAGATCACCGGGCGCGCCGCGCAACTCTCGACGGCGCGTGCCGAGGCGGACCTGAGCGTGAAGATCGCGTCGGTGGTCGCGGGAGCCAGCAAGATCGGCGACATTCAGCTTGCCGCCAAGCTGCGCCAGCCCGATGTCTCGGCGCAGCTGGCCCTGGCCTCGCCCGAGCCGCTCAGCCTCCAGCTGGCGGCGCGCCTGGACGACGACCGGCAGGGGCTGGTGCTGTCGCGCTTCGATCTCTCCTATTCGCGCGCGCGCTGGCGCGCCGAGCGCGACGCCCACCTCCGTTTCGCCAATCAAACGACATCGCTGCAGAACTTGCGGTTGCGCGCCGACCAGCAGACGCTGGCGATCGACGCCTCCCAGGACCCTGACCGCATCCTGGCCCACCTGGCGCTGAGCCAGCTCCGTCTCGATCTACTGCCGGCGGTGCTGGTCGATCCCAGGATGAAGCTGGGCGGAACGCTGGACGTCGACGCCAGGGCCAGGGGCGAACCGAGCAATCCCACGCTGGCGGCCCAGGTGCGATTGCAGCAGGGGCGCTTCCAGAACGCCGCGAAGATCGACGCCAGCCTCGACGCCACGCTGGCCGACCAGAAGATCGCCGGCACGCTGGCGGTGACGGCGCCCTTTGCGGCGGTCGATGGCCAGTTTCAGCTGCCGGTGGATCCCCTTGGCGGGGCACCGCTCGACATCAGCGTCAACCTGACCCGCCTGGACCTGTCGGACGCGTTGCGCGCGGCGGGCACCCCGCCGCAGGTCGACGGGCGGCTGGCCGCGCACCTCCGGGTGACCGGCGACGCCGCCCATCCGAAGGCCGACCTCACCGTCACCGGACGCGATCTCGATGTCCGGCGCCCGGCCGGCACCCCGGCGGGCCAGAAGACCATCGAGGTGGGCCACGCGCGAATCCGGCTGACCTACGAGGATCGGACCGCGCGCGCCGACATCGACTTCGCCTCGGCGCACGGAGGGGTGCTGCGGGTCGACGCCGCGGCCAAGCTCGACCTCGGGTATCCGCAGGTGACGGAGGGGATCGTGATCAAGAAGATCCCGATTCACGGCAAAGTGGTCGCCAGGAACCTCGACGTGGCCTGGATTGCCCAGTTCAACCCGCGCGTGGAGACCCTGGGCGGCCAGGTCAACGCGCAAGCCCAGCTCGCCGGCACGGTCGGCGACCCGCAGTTCGTGGGCGACGTTCGCTGGAAGAACGGCAAGGTGGTAGCCACCGGTGCGCCCGAGACCGTGGCCGCCGGCCGCGGCGCCGCGCCGGTCCCGCGCCCCTAGTCGCCCTGGCGTTCATTGACGGTACCCGCGGTCGGGTCGCGGGGATGAGCGATGGTGTGGAAGATCGCGTCCAGGCTCAAGCCCAGGTGGCGGACAGTCTCGTAGCTGGGAAGCCCGGTCGCGGGGAGGCCCTCGCTCTTCTGAAACGCGCGCAGCGCCGCCCGGGTGGATGAATCCAGCTGGCCGCGGCTCTGTTCGCCGTGCAGGAAGCCTTTGGCCTGCAGCCGCCGCTGGATCGCGGTCTCGGCGCCCTCCCGCATCAAGCCCTGAGGCGTGCTGGCGACCGCGAGGCCGGTCTCGACCGCATGTTCGTGGTCCGGCTTGGTCGGCGGCGCCGCGGCCGGCGCCGGGGGCGGCGCGCTGGTGTGGCCGCAGCCCCCGTCGAGGCCCAGGCAGATCGCCAGCGACAACACGACGCCCAGGCAAACCAGCGAGCGACGCGGGGTCATGGTGCAGGTCCAGGCGCCGGGTTGGGGCTCTGGGTGGGCGAGCTGGCGGCCGGCGGCGCGGGCGGCGCGCGCTCGCCCCGGTCGCTGGGCTGCGCCTGGGGAGGCTTGGGGCCCGCGTCGGTCAGCGCCTTCACGCCCTGGGTGACCACCCCTTGCTTCTGGGCGGCGGTCGGCGGCGGCAGGAACGCGTAGCCGCTGGTCAGCGCTTCCACGAAGGCGTTGCGCATGACCCCGAAGATCGCGGGCCAAAGCTGCACATCGGGGCCGGTGAGGCTGCCCTTGATGGGGATCACCGTGGTGACCGCGTTGCGGTCCTGCACCCGGTCAGAGAAGAGCTTGATGGCCACGTCGGTCACCCAGGCCTTGAGCACGGTGAAGACCCTCTTGTCGTCAGGGCGGATCTGGAGATTCTTGAGCACCGGCTTGATGCCACCCGTGAGCTCGCCGTTGCGACAGTCGAACTCGACGAAGATATCGACCGTCCCCTCGGGCGCGTGCAGGTTGGTCGCCGGCTCGATGAATCGATACAGCTCGGAGGTCTGCAGCCCAACCAGCGCGGCCCGTCCGGAGAAGGTCAGCCCCTTCTCGAAGGGATCAGCGGTGACGAAGATCGAGACCGCCCCGCTGTGGGCAAGCACGGCGCTGGCGGTCAGCAGGATCGGCCTTCCTTCGGTGAGCTTCACGCGCGTGGGCAGGTTCTCGATCGACAGCTCCAGCTGGTGCATCCACAGCTCGGGACGCTCCTTCCGGCTGGTGTCGACGAAGGCGACCTGCCCATCGAGGACATCGATGTGGTCGACGTCCAGCGGCGTGATCTTGCGCAGGACCTGGACCAGGTCGATGACCTCGGTGGGTTGCGCCGGGTCGGTCGCGGGTTGGCCGGCCGCCCGCTGCTCGCTGGCGGGGGCGGCGGCGGCGGCGGCGTGGAAGAGCCGGATCTTCGGCTGTACCAGCTTGACCGCCGACACCACCGTGGCGCCGTCCTTGCGGGCCTTCACGGCCACCTCCGTCCACTGTGCCTCCAGCACGTGGGTACGCTCGCCCTGGGTGCGGGCACCGGGAGAGGGATCCTTCACGGGTGGGGAGGCCTGGGCAGAGGGAGGCGCGTCCAGCGCAGGCTTGGTCTGGTGGGCACAGCCGCCGGCGGCACACAGCGTCAGGGCCAGCAGGCGTCCCCGCACCCGCGCCCGCGACGGGCGCCTGGGGAAGCCCTCCCACCACCTCATATCGAGCACCGTGACACCAACGCAACATGGTGCGCTCCCCAGGCTTGTCCACTGGGTTTCTCCGCTAGGCCACCCCGGGCGCGGCCTCCTGGTCGGTCTCGTCCTCTGACTCCACCACCTCGCCGCGGGCTTCCGGCTCGCGGTTGAGCCAGATCAGCATGACCAGATAGGTCGACATCAGGCAGATCGACTCGGTGACGAAGTGCTGCGACAGCGTCGGCGCCACGGTGGCCGCGTACTCCGCCACGCACATGGCCAGCAGCGGCCCCCACATCCGCACGTCGTGCCGGTCCTCGCCGTTGGCCACCGCCAGCAGCGGCAGCAAGAAGACGTAGTGGAAGTAGTAGTTCGCCGCGTAGAACACCACCGGGATCAGGAACAGCGCCAGGACCGCGGCCTGGTGAGGCGCCCGGTTGCGCGCCGAGCGCAAGATCAGCGCCGCGAAGCCGGCGATGCCGATGATATACAACCCGACCCGGAACGGGCTGCTGGTCCAGTGGTCGGCCATCTCCCAGGTCTCGTAATCGGTCGACACGATGCTGTGGTAGCTCACGTGGTTGACGTGGTAGCCGCTGGTCAGCACCGCGGCCTTCTTGGCCCACCCGACCCAGGCCGACGGCCCCAGCACCGCCGATGACAGCAGCACCATGATGGTGACCGCGGCGGCGGCGCCCAGCAGCGCCTTCACCGTGCCCTCGTGCTCTTTCAGGGTCTCGCGCAGCGACGGCCACTCGTTGTCGGCGCGCCACACATCGAACACCCACCACAGCGGCGGCACCAGCAGCCCCAGCACGGCGATGCCCGGGAAGGCGCGGATCATCCCGGCGTAGGCCAGCAGCGCGCCGCCCAGATACCAGCGCCGCACCTTCAGCGCGCAGATGCCCAGCCCCAGCGCCGCCATCCAGTCGTTGCGCAGGGTCGACCCGGCCCAGTCGGTGCCGAACATGTAAAGGTCGTTGGCGCCGAAGACGATCAGGCACACCAGCGCGGTGCGCAGGCCGAAGGTCCGCGCGGCGACGAAGGCGAACAGCAAGATCAACAGCGGGTCGAGCAGCGCGGTCGCGAACAGCAGCCCGTTGCTGGCGTGGGTGAACGCGAACATGAAGTGCGCCACGCTGAGCCAGACCGGGGTGGCGTTGCCGCCGTGATCGGTCAGGGTCACGAAGAAGTCGCGCCCCATGGTCTCGTGGAAGTAGCGCATGTCGCGCTTGAAGTCGTCCCAGCGCGCCGGGGAGAACCGCTGGTGCACGTTCTCGATCTGGTCGGCGACCTGGCGCACGCGCCGCATCTCGTGGGTGCGCAGGTCGCGGAGCTCGACGTCCGCCAGCGATTGCACCGACGCGCCCGGCGTGTTCTCGATGTAGGCGGCGACGCTGGCCAGGTACAGCCCGTCGTACTTGAGCTCGTGGAAATACTTGGCGACCGGGAAGTAGACCCGCATGTCGTAGTTGTGGATGAAGCTCGGCTGGCGCTGCTTGGCGTCCCAGAACTGGGCCCGCCCCAGGTTGAAGAAGCAGGCCACGGCCAGGAACGCCAGGCCGCCCAGCAGGGCGGTGATGCGGCGCCCGTCGACCACGCCGCCCACCCGCTGCAGAACGAAGGGCCGCAGCACGGCGCCAAGGCCGATGGCGCCCAGCATCGAGCGCAGCATCGACACGTCCTGATCGGTGAAGGGGTGCTGGCCGCCCCAGAGATCGGAGGCCAGCGCGATCCCCGCGACCACGGGAAGCAGGGCCGCGGCCGCGCCCCGCCGCGCCGATCCGTGGCAGCCCAGCACCAGGAAGGCGCCGCACGCCAGGCCGAACAGCAGGATCCACTGGGTGTGCGGCGATTTCTCGTCGCCGCCGCGCCCGCCCGGAGGGTCGGGCCAGGTCGCGGGCGCGACGCTGTACACTTGCAGCTCGCTGACGCTGTAGGCGCCGTCGCCGCCGGCGGCCGACAGCCGCAGGTAACGCGCGCGCGCGCCGAGACCGTCGACCTTGCGCGCGCGCATGCCGGCGCCGCGCACCGCCGGCGCCTCCCAGATCTGCTTCCAGTTGTTGCCGTCGACCGACCCGGACAGCAGATAACGATCGTTGTTGTCGCCCTGCAGCCAGGCGGCGCCGATGGGCAGCTCCTGGCCGAGATCGATGGCGATGAAAGATTCGGGCGAGGGCAAAATCGCGCTCAGCGGGGTCTTCCAGAAGTCGCCCGCGGGCGCCAGCACGCCGTCGGCGATGCGCTCGGGGCTCTCGGCGCCGCCCGACGCGGTCACGCTCTTGCCGGCCAGGTGGTTCGCCTGATCGGGACCGGCCGGCGCCCCCCCGCACGCCGGCGCCAGCGCCAGCAGGCACCAGCCGGCGCCCAGCGTGGCGCCCCAGGCGCCTGCCCCGCGAACTCCGCGCCTGAGGGCCTTCATCCGGGCGGCCACCCGAACGAACGCCCGGCCAGCAGGTGCAGGTGCAGGTGAAACACGGTCTGGCCCGCGCCCACGCCGCTGTTCATCACCACGCGGAAGCCCTTGTCGCCGTGCCCGGCGTCGCGCGCCAGCTTGGCCGCGGTCAGCATCAGGTGGCCGAGCAGCGCCTCGTGCGCGGGGTCGGCCTCGGCCAGGGTCTCGATGTGTTCGAGCGGGATAACCAGCTGGTGCAGGGGCGCCTTGGGACCGATGTCCTTGAAGGCGAGCACGCGCTCATCGCGATGCACGATGGTGGCGGGGATCTGGCCGTCTCGGATCTTGCAGAACAGGCAATCGGCCTTGCCGGGTGGGGTGCTGGGGTTTGACATGACGGTTCTCCGCGGGCGGGACGAAATTCCACTCGTATGTATACAGTCGAAGGGTTCAGTCGAAGGCTAGTTCACCAGCTCCAGAAGGCGGCGGCGGGTATCGGCGGGCGCGGCCGCCTCCTCGGTTCCTTGCCGCAAGAACGCCTCCACCGCGTCGATGCGGGCGATGGCCTCGTCGGTGCGGCGATCGGCGCCGTGCTGGTAGGCGCCGAGCAAGATCAGGTCGCGGTGCCGCTCGTAGGCGGCCAGGATCTCGCGCAGCCGCGCCGCCGCCGCCTGCTGCTGGCCGTCGGCGACCGCGCTCATCACCCGCGACAACGACGGCAGCACGTCGATGGCCGGCCAGTGGCCGCGGTCGGCCAGCGCGCGCGACAGCACGATGTGGCCGTCCAGGATCCCACGCACCTCGTCGGCGATCGGCTCTTCCATGTCGCCGCCCGCGACCAGCACGGTGTAAAGGGCGGTGATCGATCCGCGCGCGGCGTTGCCGGTACGCTCCAGCAGGCGCGGCAGCAGCGCGAACACGCTGGGCGGATAACCCTGCCGCGCGGGCGGCTCGCCGGCGGCCAGCCCGACCTCGCGCTGGGCGCGCGCGAAGCGGGTCAGCGAATCCATCAGGAACAGCACGCGCCGGCCCTGGTCGCGAAACCACTCGGCGATCGCGGTGGCGACGAACGCCGACTTCAGCCGCACCAGGCTGGGCGCGTCGCTGGTCGCGCACACCACCACCGAGCGGGCGCGCCCGGCCGGGCCCAGCGCCTGCTCCAGGAACTCGACCACCTCGCGCCCGCGCTCGCCGGTCAGGCAGATCACGTTGACGTCGGCGTCGGTGTGGCGCGCGATCTGCCCGAGCAGCGTCGATTTACCGACCCCCGCGCCGGCGAACAGCCCCAGCCGCTGCCCCTCGCCCACGGTGAGGAGCGCGTCGATGGCCCGGATGCCCAGCGACAGCGGGCTGGCGATGCGCCGGCGCGCCAGCGGCTCGGGCGCGGGGCGATCCACCGGCCAGCCGGGCGCGGCGTCGCGCAGGGGGCCGCGGCCGTCGATGGGGCTGCCCAGGCCGTCGAGCACCCGGCCGAGCAGTCCGTCGCCCACCGCGATCGACAGCGGCCCTCCGGTCGGCGTCACCAGGGAGTCCGGGCCGATCCCGGTCGCCTCGCCGAGCGGCATCAGCACGATCTCCTCGCCGCGAAAGCCGACCACCTCGGCGCGCAGGCGCCCGGGCGCGGACGCCGAACCCGGACCCGAGAGCGACGGCGCCGCGCTGTCGATGTACACCAGCTCGCCGACGCGCACGCCGGGGATGGTCGCGCGCACCACCAGGCCGGTGACCTCACTGACCCGGCCGGCGATGCGCAGCGGGTTGACCTGGTCCAGGCGGGCCAGCGCGTCGCCGATGTCGACCAGGTCCGCGCCGGGATCAATCACGGTCATCGCCGCCGCCGTCATCGCCAGATCGCGCCGGAAGTCGCGCCGGTGCGCGATCCGGGCCGGCGCCGCCGGAGCCCATCTGGTCGCCGTCACCGGGGACGGCGCCGAGCGCGCGCTCGAGCGCGGCCAGCTGCGGCGCCAGACGCGCGTCGATGCGCACCGACCCGGTCTCGACCACGCAACCGTGGCGCCCCACCCGCTCGTCGGTCCGCATGTCCAGCGCGGCGCCGGCGGCCAGCCGAGCCAGCAGGCGCGCCCGCACCGGATCGCGGTCCAGCGCGGCGCGATCCTCCGGGTGCAGGTACAGCCGGATGGTGCCGCCGCCCGCGCGGCTGGCGGCCAGCGCGCGCGCGGCGATCTCCTCCAGCAACGCCGGCGCCATCTCGACGGCGCGGCCCACGATCTTGTACGCCATCCGGGACGCCAGCCGCGCCGCCATCGGCAGCAGCGCCGGCTCGACCCGCGCCTGCGCGCGCTGCCGCTCCAGCGCCGCGGCCGCCACGGTCTCGGTCAGCTCGCTGGCCGCGGCGGCGCGCCCCTCTTCAAGACCCTGGCGTCGCGCCTCGGCGCGCAGCGCTTCCGCCTCGCGGATCAGCTCGTCGGCGCGGGCGCGCGCCGCCGACAGGATCGCCGCGGCTTGCTCCTTGGCCGCGGTGATCTCGGCCGGCACCACCCGGCCCGGGTTCTTGAGCAGGCGCCCCACGCCGTATCTCTAACATGGCGCCAGGCCGCGCCGGAGCGCAAAACCGCCCCGCGCGCCGGCGGTCACTCCAGCGCGCGGTCGATGTGCTGGAGGGCGTCGTCCTTCAAGCCGAACTTGGCACGCAGCTGTTTCACGTCGGCCAGGGTCTTTATGGAGATCGGCAGCTCGACCGCGTGGTTCTCGGCGTGCCAGCCGTTCTCCGCCAGCTCGAAGATCAGGTTGGCGGTCTGCAGGCCCAGCGCCTCGTGATCGGGAACCACCGCGAACGAACCCAGCGGGGTGCGCGGGTTGACCAGGTTGGGCACGCCGACCACCAGCGGCACGTTGGCGTTGCGCAGCTCGGCCCGCCAGGTCTGGTCCAGGTACTCCGAGCTCTTGATCAGCTCGTTGTCGTTGAGCATCCACAGCGCATCGACCTTCTGCTCGACCAGCAGCGCATGCAGCGACGAGCGCAGGCGGTCGGCGTACACCCCTTTGCCGACCTCCACCGCCACCAGCTCGATCTGCTCCTTCTCGGCCAGCTCCTTCTGGCGCGCGATGAACTGCCGGAAGCTCGGGCGATAGACCACGCCGACCTTGCGCACCGGCGCGTTGATGACCGAGCGCAGATCGACGAAGGCGGTCACGCCCGGCACCTCGTAGGCGATGCCGGTCGCGTTGATCAGGGTCGGGCGCAGCTCGTCGATGAACGAGGCCATGACCACCACGCTGGGTGGGAACTTGGCGGCGCCGGCGTGCGCGTGCTGGTACTCCCGGTACACGCTGACGGTGGTGTTGTTCATCAGCACGATGCAGGCCGGAGACAGGCGCTGGATGGCGGCGCCGAGCTCCTCGATGCCGGTCGACGAGGTGACGGTCACGGTCGCGACGTTGAAGTCACGCTGGATCTCGGCCAGCAGGCTGCGGCGGACGTCCTGGAAGTAATTTGCCGAGGGGGGCATCGCGATCAGCACCAGGGGAACCCCGGCGCGCGCCGGTGGATCGGCCAGCGCTTCCGAAGCCGCGCCGCCATGTCCCGGGGTCCCGGCGGTGGCGCAGCCGAAGAGACCCCAACTTAAGGACGCCAAGACCGCCAACCCCACCAGTCGTGTATTTGTCGGGCCCATTAGCGCGCGCTCCAAGTTTCGATCCCGATCAGGGATCTCGTTTCGGCATCGAGTTTTTGAATGGCCTGCACCACCGCGCTGCGGGTCTTCTCGTTGCGCACGGCCACCGCCGGTAGACCCACCCGAGCGTTGGGGAGATCGCGTACGGTCAAAGGCAGTCGGGTGCGTTCAGTGAATCGCTTCACCGCGGAGCTGGGGACCAGCACCGCGTCCGCGGCCGAGAACTCCAGCAGGGGCAAGAGGTCCTCGATCTTGGCCACGCGCTTGACCTTGACCTCGGTGCTGCCGACCGCGTTCGCGGCGAAGGCCTGGGTCCCGTCACGCCCCAGCAGGTCGACGATACCGACGGTCTTGCCGGCCCACGAGGCCGGCGCGCCCGCGGCGGTGGTGACCAGCAGGTAGGGCTCCCACTCCTTGCCGCCGCGCACTCCCTGCAACGTCGCCTTGGTGTGGTCGAGATCGAGCAGCGGTGTGATGGCCACCACGGCGTCCGGGTTCTTGGTGGCGACCGCGTCCTGATAGTCGCGGAAGCGGCCAAAGACCGTCAGCGCCAGCCCGGGCAGCTGCTTCTGCAGCGCCTGCTCCAGCGCGCTGGACTTGACGTCCAGCTGCAGGAACACGAACACGACGGGGCGGGCGTCCTGGGCCGGCGCCGGGCCCGCGAAGACCAGCGACGCCACGACCAGCGCCAATGCCGCGGCCCCGCCGCGCAGGATCGCGCGCCGGGTGGGTGCAAGCACTGAAGCCGGGGGGACAGGCGGCAGGTGAGCCTCTGGACGTGGGTGAGAGTGCGCGCCGATGACGCGCGATGAGAAGCTTCGGCCGATCGCGCCGGCTTCTTGACCCGCAGCGCAGGCCGGCCCCGTCGCAAATCTGACTCAAGTTTTGCTCCGGGCCTCCGGATGTAACAGAGCGGCACGGCCCCGCTCAGGGTCTGTCCGCCCGCAGGTTCGCCCATACGCTCGCCCATGCAAATCCAAGCCAGCCCGCCCCGTCCGGCGGAGAGAACCAGGCTCCGCACCAGATTGGTACGGGCGATGGTGGGGACGCTGGCGGTGGTGTTCGGCGCCACCCTGCTCACCGTGGGCTACCTGAACATACGCACCGCGCGCGAGACCCAGGACACCATCGAGGCCCAGATCCGGCAGAGCATCACCCGCAAGGGCCAGGGCCTGGCCACCAACCACGCGCTGGCGCTGCGCGGGCTGGTGGCCGACAACGCCTTCGGCGACGTCGGGCATCTGGTAGAGAGCGCGGTGCGCCAGGACCGCGAGATGGTCTACGGCCTGTTCCTGGGCGCCGACGGCCGGCCCTGGACCTATGTCCCGCCGCTGTCGCCGACCGGCGAGCTCGACCCCCAGCCCAACTGGCGCGAGCTGGGCATCGAGACCGGCGAGAGCCGCACGACCGGGATCCAGTCGCGGCAGCGGGTGGTCAAGGGACAGCGGGTGTTCGAGTTCTCGGCGCCGGTCGACTCCGACGACGGGGCCGTGCTGGGCCGCATCTTCTACGGCCTGTCCAGCGTGCCGCTGGACCAGGCGCTGGCGACCGCGCGCCACGACTTCCAGCGCTCGCTGGTCCTGACCCTGCTGCTGCTGGGCGCGCTGGGCGTGGCCGCCATGCTGCTGGGCGTGGCGATCATCCACAACCTGTCGCGCCGGATCACCGGTCCGCTGGCTCACTTGACCGACGTCATCACCGCCATCGCCGCCGGCCACAAGAACGAGCGGGTGGTCATCGAGACCGACGACGAGATCGGGGCCCTGGGCCGCGCGTTCAACCGCATGCTGGAGAAGCTGGACGACTCCTACCTGCGCCTGGAGGCGCTGAACCGCACCCTGGAGCAACGGGTCAACGATCGCACCGCCGAGCTCGGCCAGCGCAACCGCGACATGCGCCTGGTGCTGGACAACGTCAACCAGGGCTTCCTCACGATCTCGCGCAACGGACAGCTGACCCAGGAGCGATCGCTCATCGTCGACTCCTGGTTCGGGCCGTTCGAGGGGGCGATCACCTTCGCGGATTACATGGGGCGGGTCGACCGTGGCTTCGCCGAGATGTTCCAGCTCGGGTTCGAAGCGCTGCTCGACGACGTGCTGCCGCTGGAGATGTGCCTGGACCAGCTGCCGGCGCGATCCCGCGTCGACGGCCGGGACTTCTCGTTCAGCTACCGCTCGATCGGCGATCCGACCCCCGGCCAGGAGGACGCGCCGCAGGGGCTGCTGATCGTCGTCAACGACATCACCGAGCAGCTGCTGCGCGCGCGCCACGAGGCCGAGCAGTCCGAGCTGCTGGCCATGCTGCGCGGCTTCACCAGCGACCGCAGCGGCTTCCTGTCGTTCTTCGAGGAGGCGACCCGCATCGTCGAGAACCTGCGCGGGCGTGACGCCGACCTGCCGACCCGCAAGCGCCTGTACCACACCCTGAAGGGCAACGCCGGACTGGCGGGCTTTGGCGCGGTCGCCGACCTGTGCCACCAGGCCGAGGACAAGCTGAGCGAAAACGACGAGGCCGCCGTGCAGGCGATCCTGGACGGCCTGGCCAGCCGCTGGCAGGCGCTGGAGGAGGTGCTGGCCAGCCTGGTGCGCGAGCGCGGCCGCAACGTGCTGGACGTGCACGCGCGCGACCTGGAGGAGGTCCTGGCGGCCCTGCGCGACGTGGCGCCCGCCGCGGTGTGGGAGCGCATGGCGGACTGGCGGCTCGAGCCCGCCGAGCGGTCCCTGACCCGCCTGGGCGACTACGCGCGCTCGCTGGCGGAACGCCTGGGCCGCGGCAGCCTGGAGGTCACCATCGACGCCGGGGGCGTGCGCCTGGACCCCCAGCGCTGGGGCGCCCTGTGGTCGGAGCTGGTGCACGTGATCCGCAACGCCGTCGACCACGGCCTGGAGCCCATCGAGGAACGTCGCGCCGGCCCCAAGGACCCGCGTCCCCACCTGCGCCTGGCCACCAAGACCAGCGGCGACAAGCTGGTCATCGAGATCGAGGACGATGGCAAGGGCATCGACTGGACCGCGGTCCGTCAGGTGGCGGCCGCCAAGGGGCTGCCCTGCGAGTCCACCGAGGAGCTCACCGAGGCCCTGCTCAGCAAATTCCTGACCACCCGCGACACCGTGACCGCCACCTCCGGCCGGGGCGTGGGACTGGCCTCGGTCCGCCAGCGCGTGCAGGCGCTGGCCGGCCGCATCGCCATCTTCACCACCCGCGGCCAGGGCACCACCTTCCAGTTCACCTTTCCGCTGTCGGGCGCGGCTGCGCCCCAAGAGGAAAGCAAGCCGCCCCTGGGCGCCCCAAGGGCGACCCCGCCCGCCGCCGCCTAGGGTCCGCTCCCCACCCTCTGCGGAGGCGTTGACGTAGACGCTGACGTTGACGTGATCGGACCCGTGATCGTGGCCGTGCACGTGCACGGGAACGCCCCCGTGGACGCGGCCAAACCCTGTCGATCACGCCGACGGTAGCGTTCCCGCGCACGTGCACGTCAACGATCACGGGTCCGATCACGTCAGCGTCAGCGTCTACGTCAACGCTCTACGCCTACCGCGTGGACGTCGTGCCCGTCTCAGTGCGTGTAGCCGATCTCGAACATCAGCAGCCGGCCTATCGACGGCAGGTCCATGCCGCCGAAGCCGGGCACCGGGTGGCGATCGTCCAGTAGGTTCTGCGCGCGCAGCATGAGGGTGACCTCGGGACCGGCGTTGAGGGGACGCCAGGCGGCCGAGCTCAAGATCAGGTCGACGCGCGCGTGGGCGGGCAGCTGGTAGGGGCGATTGTTGTTGAGCAAGATGTTGCTCTGCGAGGCGGTCCGGCTGCCGATCCAGCGCGCCTGGGCCGTCGCGCGCAGGTGCAGCTCGGGGACGTCGGCCTCGAGGCCGCTGCGCAGCCACAGGTTGGCGTACAGCGACGGCGGCGGGGTGTCGATCGATCCGTCGATCAGGGTGCGCTGCAGCGCCGCCGACGCGTAGGGCCGCAGGCGGTGCAGCAGCGCGCGCGCCGACATCTCCAGGCCCAGGTTGCGGCTCGAGCCCTGGTTGCGGGCGA
>Ga0207701_10005216_pt1 | contig 13075 bp, 12 predicted proteins | sample KBSSwiSSwithPhiX_FD_184294 | JGI IMG/M metagenome (GOLD analysis project Ga0207701, IMG submission 184294) | Switchgrass rhizosphere bulk soil microbial communities from Kellogg Biological Station, Michigan, USA, with PhiX - S5 (SPAdes) (version 2) | ecosystem: Environmental > Terrestrial >...
CATCACGGATCGAATCGCGCGGAAGTCCCACCCCAAAACTGTCGTAGAGCGAGACGAAGCGGTCCAGCCAATGCAATCCGTCGCCATCGAGGGTTCCCCCCATATCGAAAAGAATCGCGCGAATCATTAGCAAACCCTAGCCCATCCCCGCGCCGGCGAGAAATTTGCGATCGGCTTGCCGTTGCCAAAACCAAAGTGCGATTAGGGCGAGATTCATTGGCACCAAAATGAACGCAAAGAAAAGATCGATCCGATTAAAACATGCCAGCACGCCAATGGCGGCAAAGCGTAGGTTGTCGCCGAGTAAATTCCAGCCATGGACGGGCCAGCAGAAACATTCGCGGTATCTGATCCGATCGTCTTCACGAACAGAACCCGCGGTCGATCGCGCTGCGATGAGCGACTCCACCTTGACGTGCACGTAATTGAGCTTCTTTTGAATCGCCAAGTAGCCGCGATAAAGTTCTTTCACCCAAAACGACCCAATCTTCTCTGGGTCATCCCGCGGAATGAATTTCTTGATGACGATCGTGGCGTAATGATGCCGGTGGTATTCATACATTTGAGCCTGGACTGTGTTTGCAATTACCGCCAAGGCTGCCAAGACAATGATGCTCAGGCTGCCACCGCGCTGAAGAACCCCCGCACAGATTGAAATGTAGATTGCGGCGTGCGTTACATAACCACCCATTCCATCCAGGACGCGCCCCAGCTCAGTCACGCGATCAGTCAATCGGGCCAATTGTCCATCTGCTGAGTCGAAGATGCTGTAAATGATGAGCAGGGCGAAGCCGAGGAGTCCGAGATCCTCCCGGTAGAGAACAAGGCCACCGGCGACCCCGATAAACATGCTCAGGATCGTGAGCTGGATGGGCGTTATGCCTAGGAGGGCCGCGCCTCGCGCCAAAACAAATCCGAGTGGTCGAAAAAAATAGACGTCCGCAGGTTCCTCGATTTCGAAAGCTTTGAAAGCGAGACGCTGGGCAAGAACAGATTGACCGTCAGGAGGCGTCACAAGGCCGTTGCTAGTACTCAAGTTTCGCTATTATCGCAAGTCAAGGAACCGAAGACTCCTTGGGGCTGGCGGCGAGGACTTTCTCAAGACAAGATGTGGTGAAGAACATTCCATTGGCCGAGATCGAAATCACCCAGGTCCATTCGGGCGCCGAACTTGACGCATTCATCAAGTTCCCTTGGCGTATTTACAAGCATGATCCCGTCTGGGTGCCGCCTCTTCTGATTGAGCGGAAAGCATTCTTGAATCGAAAGACCCATCCCTTCTACAAACATGGCGATGCTGCCCTTTTTTTGGCTCGATTGAATGGAGAGGTCGTAGGTCGAATCATGGCCAGCGACGATCCGCGCTACAACGCCTTTCACAAAAGTAACGTTGGCTGTTTCGGTCTTTTCGAATGCATCAAAGACGGGGAAGTGGCAGGCGCATTATTCGCGGCCGCAGAAGAATGGCTGCAAGCCCGAGGACGCACAGAGATGATGGGGCCAATTGATTACTCAACGAATTACGTTTGCGCATTGTTGATCGACGGATTTCAGCATCCACCTACGCTCCTGACGTCCCACAATCCGCCTTACTACGCTGAATTGATCGAAGGGTGTGGTTTCACGAAAGCAAAGGATTGGTACGCATGGTTGTTTACAGAATTTCCGCGCCCTATCGAGCGACTGCGAAGAATCGCAGAGGCACGTGCCGGTAGGCATGGCGTCAACATTCGGCCGGTTGATCCCAAGAAAATTGTGGAAGAGAGTCGCCACCTTCAGGCCGTTTATGATCAGGCTTGGGAAAGGAATTGGGGCTTCGTCCCTTTTACTAGAGCTGAGTCTGAGTACATGGCGCAGGAAATGAAGCCCCTGATCATTCCACGTAGCGTTTTGATCGCGGAAATCGGAGGGGCGCCGGTCGGGTTCGCGATCTGCATCCCGGATATTAACGTGGCACTTCGCCACCTCAATGGCCGGCTCACCCGCTTTGGTCTGCCAATCGGTTTGGTCAAACTGCTTTATTACCGGAGGAAAATTCGATTGGTCCGATTCATCGCACTTGGCGTCGTTGAAAAATATCGCCACGCTGGCATCGCCGAGACGCTGGTTTTGCAGATAGGGGATGAAGTATTGAAGAGGAAGTCGATCGGCGAACTCAGCATGACTCTTGAGGACAACTTCATGGTCAACCGTTTTGTGGCAGCCATAGGAGCGACCCGATACAAGACCTATCGGATTTATCAGCGCGCTGTGAATGGGAAAGGAATGAAGTGACTGAAGAACAACGACCTTTTCGTCGCGTTCTCATCGTCGCGGACGAGACGGCGGAATGGTTGATTGCTGGTCTCCGTCAATTGGATCGCGTCGCCCTTGCCGTTGACGAATTCGCAATCGAGAACAACGAAAAGGCACCCGTCCACGTCTGCATTTTTTGGCGACCGACACTCGACCAATCCCAAAGATGGGTTCCAGATCATGCGCGCCTGACTAGAGTTGCTTTTGCAACCGAGCTTGATGGAGAACCCTACGATGCTCTCCTCAACACTCGGCTATTCATCTATCGCAACGGACTTCGACAATTTCTTGAGGAGTCGAGTATTCAGCCGGAAAATATCTCACGAGAAGGAGAGGGTGAGCAGGTGTTCTGGGAAAAGAATTACCGTCAAGTAGCAGAACGACCTCATTTTTCCGCCGGTGCATGGGAGTACGTCACGGACGGCGAACAGATCGATGGGATTGAAAGGAGATTTTTGCGCAGCAGCGGGAAGACGCAGGATGGTTTTGTTTCGAGGTACTTGAATCGTCCGATTTCACGTGCAGTAACCCGTCTTCTCCTGAGATTCCCGACTACGCCGAATGCCTGGACGTGGGGCATTTTTGCAATTCCGATCATTGCAACACTCGTCCTACTTCAGGGCACCTATTGGTCTTTTTTCTGGGGCCTACTTTTCTACCACGTCTTTAGTGTCCTCGATGGTTGTGACGGCGAGATTGCACGCGCAAAATTTCTTGAGAGCGAGCGCGGACGCCGGCTTGATGACTTGTTCGACGTTCTAAGCAACATTCTCCTTGTTATCGGTTTGGGATCTGGACTTTTCAGACAGGCCATTCTCGCCGGGCATCCCGGCTGGCTCTATCTCTTAGAAGGAATCTCGGCTGCAGTTTTGATTATCGTGAACGAATTTTATCTCCCGACGCCAAAGGGAGAGTCGCATCCTGAAGTCGGATCATTACAGGGCTCCCTTTATCCACGACACCGACAACTTGTTCAAAATTCGGGGATATTGGTCTTGGGAGAGAGATTCGCGTCTTGGCTGATTCAGATAACCAAGCGTGATGTGGCCGTACTTTTTTTTGTTTTTCTAGCAGCGATTGGACGTCCTGCGTTTATTCTGCATCTGCTTTTTGTGGTTGCAGCGGCAAGCCTTGTTCTTTGGTGGCGGGCAAATCTCGCCAAGGGGGAAGTGGTCAGTGACGAGTGACGAGTGAGTGGGACTCATGCTCTTGATCATGATCATACTCCTGACCCTGGTCAGCGTAGTCGCGCTGTTTTCTGCTGAGCTTGCGCAAGCATCTCGGGTGTGTCGACGTCTTGCCACCACGCTTCGCCAATATCGATTGCGAGAGCCTTTCTATCCGACGCCATCAGTTGCACGCCATCAGCGAGACTGCAGTCGTTATTCTTGAGGGCGCGACGAAGATAATCGAAAAGGATTTCCGGGCAGAGAAAAACCCCCGTATCGACGGCGTCATAATTCTGGAGGTTTTTCCCAATCGCGACGATCGCGGCATTCTCCGTCCGCACCTTCATTGCATCGTCCAAATCGAAGATCGAATCGATTTTCCGATCGACGGCGAGATTAAGCCGAGCAGGGTCAGATTGTGCAATTAATCGGTCAAGGATTGATGATTCGAAGAGGTGATCGCCCATCGCGAGGAAGAAGGGTGCTTTCACTTGGCCTGCCGCGGTCAAAACCGAGACGCCATTTTGTTTCTGCCAGTTCGGATTAGATATCGGATGAAATTTCATTCCATTCGGAAGGAGCGACGCCACAGCAGTAGCGAGTTCATCTCCATTTGGCCCGACCACAGCGTGCAATTGCTGAACGCCAGCTTTTGCAAACGAATCGATCGCGTAAGAAATCAACGGGCGGCCTCCGATGGGAATGAGCGGTTTAGCAATCGCAGCCGTCGAACCACGGAGACGCGAGCCAGTTCCGGCCATCAAGAGGAGAGCATCCGTGATCACGACGGAAGTCCGTAGTAATTCTTCAAACCCCAAACTCGGACGCGTTGCGGCAGGAAACGAAAGATGAAAGGCGCGATGATCGATTGAAATGGAGCGGCAACAGTCACACGGGGCGGGGGATTTTCTGCGTCGATCAGTTCGGCGATGCGGCGCGCGACTAATTCGGGGCGGGGCGCATTCTTCATATTTCGGTCCACCACGCGCCAGGCTTGCCCGACACGTTCCGCGTATTGCGGCTCCCCGCCGTCCGTTTTTTCGACGGCATCATTGAAATCAGTGCAGATGTCGCCGGGTTGGAGATCGATCACCCGAATATTGGATCCTTTCAGTTCGAGTTGGAGCGACATGGTGAAGGAAGCCATTGCGGCCTTGGCTGCGTTGTAGGCGCCCATGAATGGAACGGGCAGTCGAGATGCGAGTGAAGTCACGTTAATGATTCGACCGGTGCCGTGAGACCTCATCGCACGTAGCGCAAGCTGGCAAATCTCGATATGGGCAAAGAGAACGGTTTGAAATTGGTTGTGCACTGCTTCGGAAGAAAGGAGTTCTCCGGGGCCGAAATGGCCGCTCCCGGCATTATTGATAACAACGTCGAAATGGCTCGCCTGATGGAGGGCGTCGTGGAAGCTTTCACCTAACGAGGCGCTATCATTTAGATCCAGTCGCACCGGATGAAGATTGGGCATTTGCGGAATCCTGGCAGGATCACGCGAGGTGCCCCAAACCTCATCGCCGCGGGCGATTAGCAATTTCGCCGTTGCCAGACCTATTCCCGCACTTGCCCCTGTGAGGAAGATTCGCTTCATACCTTGACTGAGAAGAGAATGTTAATCGCCCGTCGGAGCAAGTCTCGTCTTCTCATCGGGTTATTCGTAGATCATTGTATATCTTTGTATAACATTGCTGCCTGGCAGGAGGAACATCTTTACCAGCCAGATCTATGGTCGCCGAGTTTTGAGTTAAAGTTGTGAAAATGAATCTACGCGCGTTGCTTCGGGTCGCGTGGCCCGAGCGGCGTTATTACTTCTTCGGCCTTTTCTGCATCGTGGTTGGAATGTTCACGACACTTGGCTATCCACAGGCAATTCGAATTACTATCGACGAAGGATTGCGTGGCGGCCAACCGGAGCGAATCAACCTGCTCGCCCTAATCATGCTTGCCTTACTTCTGGGTGAAGCCGTCAGCACGTTTTTGCGCAACTATCTGTTTAATATCGCGGCAGAGAAAGTCTCAGCGCGTTTACGGCAGGATGCGTTCGAGCATTTACTTCATCAGGAGATTTCGTTTTTCGATGAATCTAACACGGGAATGTTGACTGCGCGGCTTTGGTCTGAAATTCCGACCCTCCAATGGTTGTTAGGTGAGAAGCTGGGCGATGCGCTTCGCTATTCCATCATCGGTTTGGGTGGGACAGCATTGCTGTTCTACACATCACCCGTTTTAAGCTGTTGTGTCCTCCTCACCCTACCAGTGCTCGGTTTTGCTGCAGCACGGCTTGGACGCCGGATTCGGCACGCCTCGATGGAAACGCAGAATGCTTATTCGGAGGCCGGGACGATCGCGCATGAAACCATTAGTGGCATCCGAACCGTGCGCGCGTTTACACAAGAAAAAGCGGAAGCGGAACGGTACCAAAACAAGCTTCGTGCTGCCGTTCAACGCGCGCGCCGCAGTATTCTGGCGTTCGCGGCCAGTAATTCACTTTCGCTCCTCGCGGCGGAGGGCTCAGCTCTCCTTGCGCTTTGGGTGGGTGGCCTTCTCATCTTGCGGGGGCAGTTAAGCGCCGGCGCGTTGATTTCCTTCATGTTATACGCCTTCCTCGTCGCGAAAGGCGTTCGCGCCAGCTCGGCTTTTTGGTCGGATGCCGTTCGTTCCCTCGGTACAGCTGCATGGATTTTGGAATTACTCGATCGTAAACCGCAGTTGCCGGCCGGCGGCACAAAGCAATTAGCAAAGATCGAAGGCCGAATCGTGCTGAATGATGTTCATTTCGCTTATAACGGTCGACCGGAAGTCTCTGCACTCGCCGGGGTAAATTTAGAGATTGAACCGGGAACCACCGTCGCGTTCGTCGGGCGATCGGGCTCCGGAAAATCGACCATCATTAATCTACTGCTTCGCTTTTACGATCCTACCGATGGGCGGATCGAACTCGATGGTCATGACATTCGAGATCTCGATGTAAAATGGTTACGAGCCCAGATTGGAATTGTAATGCAGGAGCCAGTGCTCTTCTCTCGGTCTGTCGGCGAAAACATTCGTTATGGTCACGCAAATGGTGCGGATGGTCTTACCGCTGCTGCTGAACTCGCACGCGCGACGGAGTTCATCGAACGCTTGCCACAGCGTTACGACACCGAAGTCGGCGAACGGGGTGTGCAAATTTCAGGAGGCCAACGGCAACGTCTGGCGATCGCGCGCGCTTTGTTGCGCCAACCCCACATCTTGATTTTTGACGAAGCGACTAGTGCTCTCGATGCGGAAAGTGAGGCAATCGTTCAGGAAAACTTGCGCAAACTAAATTATCGACCAACGACGCTCATTGTCGCTCATCGACTTTCCACTGTCGTAAATGTAAACAAAGTCGTCGTGATCGATCAGGGACGGATCATCGCTAGCGGGAGCCATAACGAACTTTTGCAGACGTCCGATTTCTACCGTCGTCTGGTTGAAGCACAGCTTGTTACATACTGAGCCTGGAGCTACTCAGGTTTGGATAGGTGGAACGTTCCCGCGTGGATGACTGCCAACAAGTAGTCCGTCCTGCATTTCGTGGATCCAATCGCATGCTGCGGCGATGTCTGTGTTATGGGTCACGATTAACAAGGCTTTGCGCTCTTCCCGGACAATACGTTGCAGTAACTCAAATGCGCGTTGCGAGTTGGCGCTGTCCAAATTTCCAGTCGGTTCATCCGCCAGGATAACGCTGGGATTATTAGCGAGAGCTCGTGCTACCGCGACGCGTTGCTGTTCACCGCCGGAAAGATGACGACTCGGGCGGTTCAATTTGTCGCCCAGCCCAACCTCATGAAGTAGGAAGGCTGCTCGATCCTGCATTTCCTGTTCGTTCAGGCGCGCGAGGCGTCGCATCGGAATCATGACGTTTTCCGCTGCGGTAAAATCTTCCAGGAGGAAATGGAATTGGAAGATGAAGCCGATTAGTTCCCTTCGCAGCCGGGAAAGCTCGTGATCCGGAAGATGCGAAACACTTCCCGAATCGAGTTCGATCCAACCGGCGTCCGGTCGATCGAGCAACCCGAGAATATAAAGAAGGGTGCTCTTTCCGCAGCCGGAGGGTCCCACGACGGCATGCACGGTTCCCGGTTCGAGGTCGAGTGACACACCACGCAAGGCGTGCACGCGTGATTCGTCCTCCCCCAGAAATCTTTCGATTCCCGTACAACTAAGTGAAGCCGCAGCCTTCATCTATTTTAAGCTAGCGCCGGTCATAATCACAGTGAACCGTTTTCCGCTATTTTTCCGAGCGAGTTATGCGATGGGAACGTTCGAATGGAGCCCGAAGTCACCGCAGTTGTCTTAGCATCCGAGCCTGGAAGCCTTGTCCGGCTCTGTGGTGTTTCTATGCTGGATCGGCATCTGCGTGTTTTGCAGCGGCTCGGCTTTTCTACCGCGATTATCTGGAATGCGACTCCGGAAGTGAAAGCAGAACTGGAGACGGTTTCATCCGCCCGAGGCAAAATCCGCATCGAATTCATATCTGACCTCGCACAGAGGCCGGGTCCATTCCTGATTATTTCCGGAAGCATCTATTGTGAGTCGCGAGTTCTTGCAGCCCTCCTAAAATGTTCGGTTGCGACGGTGACTATCGACACAAATCCACCTAAAGAAAGGCTTTCACTCTTAGACGGGACGCAACGTTTCCAAGGGGAATTAGCCTGCGGTGCTCGCTGGGCCGATTCCTTTTCCATCGATGCCAATAATTCCTCAGTCCTCGATGTTGCTCGACTGCCCGCTTATATTGGTTCAATTCGCCGAACCATTCATCCTCTTTGGTTCCCAGCGCCCTCGCCTGAAAATCTTCCGCTGGCAGAGAATTTGATCCTGAATGCCGCAACCAAGGGAACACCCGACTTTCCCGCTATTCTTCATGCCCCGATCGAGACCTGGGCCACACGCCATCTTTGCCCGACTCGCATTACTCCCAATCAACTGACGTTTTTCACCGGTATTCTGGGAATCCTCATCACTATTCAATTTGTTCGAGGACATTGGTGGAGTGGCCTCCTCATGGCAGTCGCGTTCGGCATCCTCGATGGGGTGGATGGCAAACTCGCGCGGGTTAAAGTCGAGACCACGGAGCTCGGAAAATTGGAACATTACCTCGACCATGCTTTTGAATATTCATGGTGGCTCGCGATTGCCTGGGCGCTTGGCGCGAGCGGTCAATTGCAGCACGCTTGGCTATTCGGCGTGCTCGTAATTGCCGGTGATCTTCTGGGCAAAATTGTCACGCGCCCGGTGATGGCGCACACGGGTAAACCATCGCATGATTTCAGTCGCTTCGAACAGCGGCTGCGTCTGATCGGCGGCCGGCGCAACATTTACATAGTCCTGCTGCTAATCGGTTTACTCGCAGGAAAACTACCATTGGCGTTTGCCGCAATTGGCTGCTGGAGCATGGTGACCGCTGTCATTCAAACCGTTCGGTCCATTTATATTTGCTGCTTCACTCCACGATTAGTGTGAGGAGACCATCGTTCGATGGAATCGCCACTCCCGAACCTGATTATTATTGCGGATGCACCCGGTGCGCTTACTTCGCTTTTCGGGATTTCACTACTCGAGCGTCTGTTGCGGACGCTGCAACGGTGCGGTTTTCGTGAAGGGGTGATTCTTACAAATTCAAGGGAGGTAAAGGATCACCTCGCGACTCCCTCGTGGGCACGCTCAAATCTTTCCCTGACCTTTCAGAATCAAAAAGGCGCGATGGTCTCCGTGCAGGATATTCCCGTGGAGCCCGATCGAGTTCTGCTCGTCTCCGGCGATTATTATTATGACTCACGCTTATTGGATGCACTGACCAGACAAAACAGTACCGCAGTCCTGGTTGATTCCGCGCCGCCTTCTCAATGCGTCAGCTTATGGAGAAATGAATCGAAACTAATTGGCGCGGCGGCATTGCTACATCGAGGTTGGCTTGCCCAACAAGATCCGGCATCGGCAGTGTTCGATCGTCTTGTTGCAGACTCAGGGCTTGGCACAATCCAAGGATGCGACGCTGCAACCATTCCAACGTACATGGCTGATTTACGGAAGGATGTTCGTTCCGTTTTCTTTCCTCTGCCTTCGCGCGATCTCCTGCCGGTCGCTGAAGGTTTTGTTCGCAATCGAGCGCAGAATGGAATTCTTGATATTCCCGGGCAGTTAGACTCGCCCATTGAAGATTGGATTGTCGCGCGCATTTGCCACACGACGATTACGCCAAATCAAGTCACGCTTATCACCATCCTGATTGGCGTGGCTGTGACAATTCTCTTCGCGACCGGCCATCTTTGGTGGGGTATCCTGTTAGCGTACGCCATCGAAGTGCTCGATGGCGTTGATGGGAAGCTTGCCCGCACCAAGGTGGAAACAACCGCGGCGGGGAATTGGGAACACGCATTTGATTTCCTTGTTCAGGTATCCTGGTGGAGCGCGCTTGCGTTCCATTTCGAAAAGGAAGGGCTGCGTTCTGCCTATGTGCTGCTGATGTTGCTTGTTGGCTCTGATCTGCTCGGCCAACTTGCGCGACGAGTGGTAAGAACTGTCACGGGCCGGAGTTTGGACGATTCCTCCGATTTTGATCGATTCATCCGTCGCATTGGCGCGAGACGGAACATCAATATCTGGATTCTGGCCGGAGCCCTTCTCCTCGGTGAGGCGAAAAAAGGATTTGTTCTAATTTGCTGGTGGGCCGTAGCCACGACCGCAATCCAGCTCGTTCGCGCACTCCAAATTTGGACAAATCGCGACACGCCTACCGGGCGTTCGGAAGTTGCATAAAGCTGCCGAGAGAACCGCTGATCTCTAAAGTGGCGTTGCTTGCGCAGGTTGGCGTGGCTCGCCTTTATCAGGGGTTTTGATTGTCTGCGTGATCAAACCCGGAACACGTTTTGCACGCGAAACGATCTCGCTAGTAATCACCTGAAACGGTTTCTCGACCAGGAGCGAAGTACTCACTGCGCAATAAACTCCACAGCCGTTCTGGCAGCTCTTCTTGCGGTTATTGGCGTACAAATCATCAAGGGTGATGTCCATTATATGTTTGTCTGTGTGCACCATGCTGCAGATCCAGAACTTTCCTTGTGCGGAAACGAAGAAGAGCTTGTAGCCAGCGTTGCAGGTCCATTCGATAGGTTCGTTGCGTAAAAGGCTCTTCTGATAGCTAAGGATTGCTTCGTTTGTGTGAATCTTCTCGCCACGTCGTTTTCGTTCGATCATTGAATCAACAAACTCTTCCAGCTCCTCTTTGGAACCGCGAGCAACCCGAAAACGATTGAGCGGATCCGCATGAACGAGCCTGACCTCGGTTGGGATACCGCGTGACAATCCCGTTTCCAAAACCGCTTTTGATTCTGGAAGCGTGTCGGCGCAGATGACGCCGGTAATGTGGAGACTGATTTTTGAATCTTTGAAGTAATCGAGCTTTGGTAGAATCGTCTTGAACGATTTCTTGCTGATCGCGCTCGGGGTCATGCGATCAACGCTTATTTGCATCACTTGAAGACCTGCTTCTTCCAAGTCGGCAACGAGTTTCCGGCTCAGAAGAAAACCATTTGTGGTAAGACTAGTGGCGAATCCGAGTTCACGGCAGTAACGGACGATCTCAACTACATTGGGGTGGAGGAGCGGTTCGCCACCGACGAGCGCAATCCGCATCGTTCCAAGATCGCGGATTTTGCGGATCCAAAGCTTGAGATCTTCCAGCTTGGGATGCGGCTTGGAATTGTCGTATTCAGTGCAGTAAGAGCAATCGAGGTTGCACTTATCGGTTAGGTAAAGACTGCATTGGAGCGGTTTGCGGTCGAAAATCCGTTTTCCGGATTCGAGGAGGTTGTAGCCGGAAAATTCACGGCCAATCTTGCTGAGCAAGTTCATGCGGTTCAAGCGGAGAAAGCAACTCTACGAAGCGGGGATGCAGCTGTCATCCATAATTGAGCAGCGGTAGGTCGCAACCCGTAGTTTTGCAGGATGTTGTTTGCGCTTGACGATTCGTTAGAATTTGAAGAAAACCGTACCATTGTGAAGACGTCTAATATCTCCTCGTTTGTCGTTGGCTTGATTGCACTTCTGCTTTCCACGACTCCGGCCTTTGCCGGGACCGTTACGATTACATCAGGTCCTAATCTGACGCCTCCAGAGGCATTTACTAACAATACGTTTACTGTCCAAGTACTTCATGATCCGCCCGGGGTCTCAGGTGACCTACTTCAAGCGACGGGTGGTGCGACGGTAACACAGCCGGCTTCGAATACCGCTTCGGGAGATATATCCGGGACTTTTACCGCCAATGCAGGCGACATCGCTTCGGTTGCTTATAGCGTGACAATGGATACGAGCGGCACTGTTCCCATCGCCTATACAGCGAGCGCAAGTGTGACGTTTCTTGGCGTTCCTCAGACCTTCAGCGACTCAGGGACAATCATGCCGGGATTACATCATTATAATGGTACCTGGCAGGCGCCAGCTCCATTTCCCTTGGCAGGTGCGGGAACTTGGAGCGCCTCGTTGACGCTGAGTTTTTCCTCTGCTGACGGGGCCGCCGGAGCGACTCCCGAGGTTCTTGTTGTCAGCATCGATGAGCTTAATATGCAGTTGGCTACGACTCCGGCCACGGTTCCGCCACCTTCTCAAGCTCTGAACGTCTCCACCCGCCTCGCTGTCCTAACAGGTGACAATGCTCTTATTGGCGGTCTAATCCTCACGGGGACGGATCCAAAAAGAGTGTTGATCCGCGGTATCGGGCCCTCTCTCTCTGTTTTCTTCACTGGAGCGCTCGCTGATCCAACACTCGAGCTTTTTCAAGGCAGTACCTTGGTCGCCAGCAATAATAATTGGAGAGACACACAGGAAGCCGAAATCCAAGCCACTGGTATTGCGCCGACCGATAATTTGGAAAGCGCGATCCTACAGACTTTGAGCCCGGGAAGCTACACAGCGGTTCTTCGTGGCAGTGGAGACACTATTGGAGTGGGAGTGGTGGAAGCCTACGACCTCGATCAGAGCGCAAATTCACAACTCGCGAACATCAGTACACGAGGATTTGTTGATACTGGCGACAATGTTATGATCGGCGGCTTCATTCTCGGTCCGGATACTAGTGGCTCGTCGACTGTGGTGGTACGCGGTATTGGGCCTTCGTTAGGTGCGCTGGGTGTGCCCAACGCAATGCAGGATCCGACGTTGGAATTGCACGATGGCAGCGGCACTCTGATTTCTTCGAATGACAATTGGATGGATTTCCCTCACGCGCAGACAATCGCTGACAGCGGTTTGGCTCCTTCGAACAACAGTGAGGCAGCCGTGCTCGAGATCCCGCCGCCCGGCAACTATACTGCGATCGTGCGTGGGGCCAATAACACCACCGGCGTCGGCTTGGTTGAAGTGTATAAACTGCCCTAGTTTTATTGACGACGCGTCTATCGGCGGCCGTTTTTCAAACTATGCGCTTGAGCCGCGGATTGTGGCTACTGGTGCTAGCATCGCAGCTCGATGAGCGGGGACGTAGCTGGCGATGGTGACAGCAATGATCGCCAGCACCGTCGCCCAAACGTAATGTCGCCAATCCCACGTCACGAGAAAGTGATTCGCGTAGATCAGTCCCC
>Ga0207701_10005220_pt1 | contig 13073 bp, 12 predicted proteins | sample KBSSwiSSwithPhiX_FD_184294 | JGI IMG/M metagenome (GOLD analysis project Ga0207701, IMG submission 184294) | Switchgrass rhizosphere bulk soil microbial communities from Kellogg Biological Station, Michigan, USA, with PhiX - S5 (SPAdes) (version 2) | ecosystem: Environmental > Terrestrial >...
CGGTGTCGGTGGCCAGCGAACCGCCGGACTTCGATCCGCTGGTGCCGGCGCGATGAGCCGCGGCGGCCCCACTGGCGCGGCGCCGGTCCGCATCCAGCGCGCGCGCCCGCTGCAGGCGCGCGCGCAGGCGCCCTGGATCGTCGCCATCGAGCCGTGGCGCGGGCTGGGCTACCGGGCGGCGCCGCTGGGCCGCTGGCTGGCGCGCGGCGCCCGCGACCAGGAGATCTGGCTGGCGCGCGCGCCCGGCGCCGCGCGCTCCGGCGACGCGGGCGTCGAGGGAATCCTGGTGCTGGAGACCCCCTTCCTGCTGGGCGGCTTCATCGCCCTGCTCGCCGTTCGCCCGGAGTCGGCCGGGCGCGGGATCGGCCGCGCCCTGGTCGCGCAAGCGCAGCAGCGGATCTTCGTCGCGGGCGGCAAGCGCTGGCTGTACGTGTCGGCCGACGGCGCCAACCGGCCGGCGCTGGCTTTCTACCGCAAGCTGGGCTTCGCGCGCGTGGGGCGATTGCCGGATCTGATCCGGCCGGGCCGCACGGAGATCCTGCTCCGCCGCGGACCATAGGTCCCCGTCCCCGTCCCTGTCCCCGGGGACGCCCCCTGAGACACCCAGGGGACGCTCGAACGCCCGGAGCGCAATTCTCTGGCGCAACCATTTTCAGGGTGACTGGCGGGCGCGTTGCAAAGGTCTCCATGACAGGAGGACCGAATGCTCAACGCGCGGACGACGGGGATACGGCAGATCAAAACAGACTTTCGGATCGGGTGGCTCGGCGTCGGCCTGGTGACCCTGGTCGCCTGTCTCGACATCGATCGGGCGCCCTCCCCGGCGGTCGTCCGCCGCACGCTCGACTCGCCACCACCGGGCTCGCCGTCATCGGGAATACCCCTGCCGACGCTCGAGATCCCCTTCGACCTCCTGCCTCCGGGCAGCGAGGAAATCGCCGGCGCCGCCGGCATCCTCGACGACCTCGGCGACCGGCTGGAGCGATGCTTCGAGCGCGGCGGCACGCTGCAGGAATGCGCCGAAACCGCCGGGCTCTGCTTCCTGCGGGACCAGGGTGTCGGCCTGCTCGAGGGCGGCCTGGCCGAGAAGCTGCAGCTCTTCGATCTGTTCAAGAACTACTACTGCGACGGCGAGTGCTATCACTGCTGCTGGGTGCCCGGTACCGGCCCCGGCGGCGCCGGCGGGGGCTGCCACACCTCCTTCGACGCGTCGGATGGTCCGGTCATCAACTGCAACCCAGGGACCTACGGGCCCGGAACCCAGGACCTGGGTCCGGCCCTGATCGTCGGGGACGCCCTGGGACTGGGGATCTGCATCGGCGGCGTTCAACAGCTGTGCAACCACATTCCGGTCTGCAACGGCGCTGGCTCGTCGGCCATCGGCGGACCCGACGTCGCCGCCAGCGGTCCCGGGCCAAACGCCACACCGGCCACGCCGGCCTCGAGCGACGGCCCCGATGCCGGGTCACCAAGTGTCTCCCCTCCGCCGCACCCGAGCATGACCAACCCCGACGCCCCGCCCCTGCTGGCCAAGGCATTCGAGGCCGCCGTGCGACGGAATCTGGCCACCATCCTGGCCGCGACCTCGGCGCGCGAGCGACGCCGGGCCTACGTGGACTTCGCCACCGCGCGCGGCGCCGTCAACTGGGCCAGCGCCCTGCGCCAGGTCGAGCCCTACGATGGAACCCACCAGGCCTTCCGGGTCACCAGCACGACCGGCGCGCTGCGAGAAGCAGCCAGCTATCACCAGGGGATCACCTTTCACACCACCCTGGCGTTGATGGGGGCAGTGCCCAATCTGCAAGCCCGCCTGGCGTACGTCGAGTCGCGCTACTGGACCGAGGACGAAAAGAACGCCTACCTGCACGGCGTCGATCCCGAGACCGAGCTGCTCAAGACCATGGGGCCGCTGGCCCTACAAGCGATTAAGGGAGCACCGGTGCAGGACTGGCGCTTGCTGGCGGTCGCGGCGCCGGCTGAAACACCGCTTCCCTACCGGTCGTTCGAAGGCTTCCGCCTGGGTCAGGCGCCGACCGTGACCTTGGCGCAGGACTGCGCCGGGCAAGATCAGGTGAGCATGGCGGTCGGCCTGCAGGACCCCGAGCAGGCGACCAGCGGCGACACCCGCTATGCCCTCACGCTCGACTGGGGCGACGGCACCCTGGTGCGGGAAACCTACGACAGCGCGCGGCCGGCCAACGTCTTTCAGCACGCCTACCGCGCGCCCGGGAAGTATCTCGCCTATGTGACCGCGTCGAACGCGACCGGGCTGCGCGGCGTGGCGGGGCTGGTGGTCGAGAGCGCCGCGCCCGACGGCGGATCCATTGCACCGCCCGCGCCGTCGCCCTCGCCGACCGTCGCCACCGTGCAGCTGGATGATCTGGAGGCCTACGGCCCCGCGCTGATCGCGGCGGGCGATCTCGGGCTCACGGTGGAGGTGTCGCGGGCCGGTGAGGCCAACCGCAAGGTGGGCTGGAGCGACGCCAGGACCCTGCTCAACAAGGGGCCGACGGTGCTCGGCGACGTGATTGGCTACAACGAAGCCCTGAGACCGATCGACGCCATCGTGATCCGCGCAACGCGGGCTGGCGGCTACTACTACGAATCGGTCTATCTGAAGTCGCCTTCCGTCACCTTGGGCGTCCAGGACGCCAGGCTGGGAGCGATCGTCACCCGGACCCAGCCGCTGACCGCGGACCTGGTTCGGGTCTTTTACGTCGGCGCGGCCGCTCCCGTGCCCCCGGAGCTCCTGGAGCGAGACGTGAACGGCGACCTGCTCTTGCCGGTCGAACGCAAGAACGCTCTCTTGCCAGCCGGGTTCTGCGGCGCGACCGCCTGCTCTCGCATCGACCGGATCGAGATCCCCGTCACCTCCAGCATGCTGGGGACATCGGGCGCCAGCGTGCGCGCAGTGCCCGGCGATTTGCCGGTGGGAGGCACCGCGCGCTGGGTCGAGGACCGGCCGAATGTGTTCGTCCCAATCCCGGCGGCGGAGTCGCTCGCGGTGAGCGGGCTTTGCCAGAGCTCGCTGCAGCCGCTGCTGGTCGCCGCCGCCGCACCGGTCTCATCGCTGGTGACGGCCTTGACCATCACGCCGGCCGAAGTCACCGTTTCGACGGGCGCCCCTCAGAATCTGCGCGCATCGGCCACCCTGGCCGACGGAAGCGTCCTGGACGTCACCGACCAGGTCACCTGGACCTCGTCGGCGGAGACCGTCGCCAGGATCTCGAACGGCGACGGCAAGGGGTCGGTGGTGGCGGCGATCGTGCCCGGCACCAGCACCATCACCGCCACCCTGGGCGGGGTGAGCGCCGGCGCACTGGTCACCAACACCGACGCCCCGCGAGGCTTTCGATCGTATCGCCTGCTGGTGCTGGCCGTTCACGGCAGCGTGCAGCGGGCGGGCATCTCCAGCATGGAGGTCATGGTCGACGGCCGGGTGCTGCCCAACCTGATGACCAGCCCGACGGCCGGAACCATCGGCCCCTTCCCCGCCACGGTGCAAGCCTCTTCCGGCACCGCGCCCACCTACGCCTTCGATGCGTCGTCCAGCTCGAGCTGGACCAGCACCACCGGAACCTTCGATGCGGCGGCACCCTATTCGGTGCTGAGCGCGCCGGTCTACCTGCAGGTCGACTTCGCCCAGCCAGTCCCGGTTCACGGCATCCGCTTGCTGCGCATGGGCGGAATCCTTTCGGCGTCCTACAAGCCGCAGTTTCCCAAACAGGTCCTGGTCCAGGGCTCGAACGACGGCATCAACTTCGAGACCATCACCGGAACCACCTTCGAGAACTGGAACGGGCTGCCAGCGGTGGTCGAGTGGACCGTGCCACCGGCGACAGCGCCGCCAGTCGCCACGGATCCGTGAGCGGCCGCGCGGTGTATGCTGGCTGGTGATGAGGCCGATGGGGCTGCTCTCGCTGCTGATCGCGGCGGGGGCCTGCGCGGGCACGCGAGCGGGTGGCGGCGACGGAAACACCGACGGGGGAGTGGGAACCGGCGGTTCGGCGGCGGACGCGCGCGCGGACCGTGGTGCCGGCGCGGGCGGTTCGACGGGCACCGCCGGGTCGGGCGCGGGCGGTCGCGGTACCGGCGGGAGCGCCGGCAGCCCCGGAAGCGGGGGCGCCGTGGCCGTGAGCTACGGCGCGCCCGTTCCGATCGCGCAAGGGCTCGACAATCCCGGCCCGATCGCCGTGGACGCAACCACGGTCTACTGGGCGAACCAGACGACCCAGGTCACCGCGGCAGGCACCATCATGAAGGCGCCGATCAGCGGCGGGACGCCGGTGACGCTGGCGTCGGATCAGGGCTACCCCGCCGGGATCGTGGCCGACGCCACCCAGGTCTACTGGACCAGGGTCAAGTCGGGCGGCGGCAGCGGCGTGCTGAAGATGCCGATCGCCGGCGGGACGCCGGTCGCGATCGCGACCTATCCGGGACTCCCACAGGCCATCGCCGTGGACCGGACCTACGTGTACTGGACGGACCGCTATCTGGGGACCATCACCAAGGCCCCCATCGCAGGGGGCGACGCCATTCCGCTGGCCGGGGGCCAGGCCAATCCGCAAGGGATCGCGATCGACGCCGGGGCCGTCTACTGGACCAGCCGCGACGGCGGCACGCTGATGAAGCTCGCCTTCGGCGCCACCACGCCGCTGATGCTGGACCAGGACGCGTCGGGCTGGGGGCTGGGGGTCGCCGTCGACCAGACCAGCGTCTACTGGATCCGCCAGGACAGCGCCGGCAGCGGGTTCGGCGCCCTGGCGAAGGTCCCGCTCGCTGGCGGAGCCCGCACGCCGATCATCGGAGGGCAGGACGGTCCCTACAACGTCGTGGTCGACGCCACCTCGGTCTACTGGACCAACCTGTTCGGGGGCACGGTCATGCGGGCGCCGCTGACCGGCGGGGTCGTGCCGGACACGCTGGCAAGCGGGCAGGACCTTCCCTACGGCATCGCCATCAACGCGACCGGCATCTACTGGACCAACGCCGGCAGCGGTACCAGCAATGGCAGCGTCATGAAGATCGAGAAGCACTGAGGTTGTCTGTGGCCACCAGCGCTACCGAGCCAGCGCCACGGCGTCGGCGCCCGCCGGGAACCGGAGCTGGCCCGACGTATCGTTCACGGCGCGCCAGACCACCTGGGCCACGTCGCCCTCGGTGGTCACCGCACCCGGCCCGTTCGCCAGCGAGGCGAAGATGCTCTGCGCGAGCGGCGCGTACGCCTCCGGGATCAGCCCCTCCAGCCGCGATCCGCTGTTGCTGGTGAAACGGGTGGTGGGTCCGTAGCCCGGCTCGACCAGCTTCACGCGCACATCGAAGGCCGCGAGCTCGAGCGCCAGCGACGCGGTGAACCCTTCGATGGCCATCTTGCTCGCGGTGTACACGGCCACCATGGGCATCGGCGCCAGCGTCGCGCTCGAGGTCACGTTGACCACCACGCCCGACCTGCGCGCCCGAAACTGGGGCAACACGGCCTGGGTCATCGCCATCACGCCGAAGGTGTTGGTCTCGAACACCTCGCGCACCGTGGCCATCGGCGTGGCTTCGAAGGCGCCGAAGAGCCCGATGCCCGCGTTGTTGACCAGCGCATCGATCGGCCCACTCGCCTCGAGCGCGCCGGCGACGCGCTCGGGCTTTGTCACGTCCAGCGCCAGCAAGCGCAGCCTGTCCGAGCGGGGCAGGAGGTCTTCGCGCGGCGTGCGCATGGTGGCAACCACGTTCCAGCCCTGGGCCAGAAAGTGGCGCGCGGTCTCGAGTCCATAGCCAGAGGAGCAACCAGTGATCAGGACGGTTTTCATGACAAAGACCATAGCCAGCGCGCGCCGGACTATCTACCATGTAACGTCCATCTTTCATTTGCGAGCGTCCAGACATGAACGACCCACTCTCCGAAGTCATCGCGCTGCTTCAGCCGCGCAGCGTGTTCTCCAAGCAGATCAGCGGCGCCGGCCGCTGGGGTGTCCGCTACTCGGACTTCGGCCAGCCCAGCTTCTGCGCGGTGCTGGAGGGCCAGTGCCGACTCGCGGTCGACGGCCACCGGCCCCTCACGCTGGAGGCGGGTGACTTCGTGCTGCTGCCGGCCACGCCGGGCTTCACCATGTCCGGCTTCGAACCGGTCAGGCCCGAACGCATCGATCCAAAGGTGACGCCGGCGCCGGCCGGAGAAGTCCGCCACGGCACGCGCGGCGGACGCCCCGACGTGCGGCTGCTGGGCGGCTACTTCATCTTCGACGCGCCCGACGCGGCGCTGCTGGTGTCGCTGCTGCCGGGGCTGGTGCACGTGCGCGGCGCCGAGCGCCTCTCGGTCCTGGTACGGCTGGTCGGCGAGGAAGCCAGCGAACGGAGGTCAGGCCGCGACCTGGTGCTGACCCGGCTTGTGGAGGTCTTGCTCATAGAAGCGCTGCGGTCGACCTCGGGTGAAGACGCCCCTCCCGGGCTGCTGCGCGGCTTGGCCGACGCGCGACTCGCGCCGGCCATTCGGCAGGTGCACGGTCAGCTCGCGCGCCCCTGGACCGTGGCGCAGCTCGCCAAGACCGCTTCGCTGTCGCGCTCGGCGTTCTTCGAGCGCTTCACGCGCACCGTGGGCCTGGCGCCGATGGCCTACCTGCTCGCCTGGCGCATGGTTGTCGCGAAGGACCTCCTCCGTCGCCACGACCTGGGCCTCGCCGAGGTCGCCGAACGCGTCGGCTACGGCTCGGCCAGCACCTTCAGCACCGCGTTCAGCCGGCAGGTCGGCCAGCCCCCGGGTCGCTACGCGCGCCAGCGCTAGATCGATCGGCGGGGTACCGGCGGCGCGCGCTCAGTCGACGCGGTTGTCGCCGCCGCCCGGCTGCTGCCACTCCCAGTGGTTGTCGGTCCAGACCACGATGTTGCTCAGCGCGTGGCCAGGGCGCTGGATGCGCGGCGCGACGTTCGCGAAGGTGGCCGGGATGGCCGCGAGCGCCGAGGGGGAGTAGCTCTCGGCCAGGAAGTAATAGCGAACGGTCGCGTCGTCCTTCCAGCGAACGAAGACGCCGGCGTCGTTGGTCGGCTTGTGACCGGCGCCACCGCCAGGGCCGGCGGCGCGCGCTTCTCGAAGACGGGCCAGCGTGGCGGCCAGGCTCTGGGCGATCGAGGCCAGCGTGGCCGCTGCGGCGAGGTCGGCCTGGCGAAAGTACAGGGTGACGATCGGAGGCAGGATGCCTTCTTCGTAAAGGTCGTGCTCGCCGACCGTGAAGACGCGCTCGACGGTGAAGCCGCCTCGTCCCAGGTCCTCCAGCAGGGGGCCGACCAGCTCCGCGGCGCGGGCCCCCGGGTCCAGGCAGCGCAAGGAGGCGGTTCGAACTTCGCGCGCGGGGACCGGCGCGGGTGGCGGCGCGGGCATCTCCAGCATGCGGCGCGCCTCTTCCACCATGCGCGGAGCGTCGGGGTGACCGAGAACGGTGTAGACCGCGGCCAGGTTGTTCAGGGTCATCCCGACCTGGGGGTGGGCTTCGCCGAAGTGCTGCTTCTTGAGCGTCAGGGCCAGCGACAGCGACTTCTCGGCGCTGAGGTAGTCGCCCTTCTGAAAGTACAGCGCGCCCAGCTGATGATGGGTCGCCGCGATCGCCTCCTTCCGGGCCTTGAGCACGGTGTCGGACCGCGCCAGGCTTTCGCGGAAGATCTTCTCGGCGTTGTCGTACTGCTCCAGCGCCAGATAGGCGCTGGCGAGGTTGTTCATGGCGGAGTACATGTCCGCGGTTCGCTCGGGGAAATGCGCTCCGAGGATCGCGATGGCCTCTTCGGTCAGCGCGAGGCCGTCGCGGTGGCGCCCGCACGCAGCCAGGCTGGTCGCCAGTGCATCGAGGCTGGCCAGTCGATCGAGCGAAGGTCGACTCTCGGTCGCCTTCTGGATGGCCAGGATCCGTTCGTAGATCGGGATGGCCTTGGCGGGCAAGCGTAGCTTGAGGTAGGTCTCGGCCGCTTCCCGGAAGGCCACCAGCTTCTGGGGGGCGTCACCCGGATACTGGCTGTCGTAGACGCGCAGCAGCTCTTCGATCTTCTTCTCCAGCTCTCTCGAGTCCGCCATCAGGCTCGACTTTCCACCCGGGAGACGATCCGGGTCAAGCAACGCTGGTGCCGCGACCCGGTGGACGGCATACATGCCTCGTACCTTCGATTCGCGGAACTATGTCGGCCGAGACCCCGAAGACGACATGGTCCAGTCAGGGAGGAATGAGCGGGGTTAGGGTTCCTCATAGCTGACACTGCGAAGTCGAGCCTGGCACTCTGCTCCTGGTTGTTAGACCAAGACAACAAGCAGAGGTACCGGTATCCCTGATCGGGATGGAATAAGCAGGCGGAGCCGCGTTTGTAGTCCGTGGCCGTATCGAAAATCGGGGGAGATGGGGGACATGTCTCAGCTGTCACAAGGGCCAGGTCCGGCCCGGCGCGCAGAGGTGCCGAACGTCGAACGAGTCGCCGGTGAGTGGGGCTTGTCGACGAAGCAGCGGCTGGTACTGGCCGAGCTGGTCACCGGAAAACGAAACAAAGAGATCGCCGCCGCGCTCGGATGCGCGGAGGTCACTGTCGAGTACCACCTGAGCGCCATCCGCCGCAAAACCGGCATCGCCGGTCGAGCCGCGCTGATATCGCGCTTCTGGATCGACGCTCTCGCCGCCAGCCTCTAGCTATTGCGGCTCGCGTCCGAAGACCAGCGCGCCGTTGATGTACGCCGTGATGCGGGTTGATTCGATCTCGCGGCCGGGCATCCCGCAGTTGTAGGAATAGTCGGCGCGCTGATCGGCCGCGATGAAGGCGACATCGTGCAACCGGATCTGGATGCGGTCGGTGGCGTCGTCGTGAAGGGCTTCCAGCGCGCCGGCGCGCGCGGCGAAGCCGACCTCGAAGTAGGCGTTGGCGTTGGTTCGCGGCGGCGTGACGGCGTTGAACGAAGACGCCGGTACGATGTCCGCGCAGCTGCCCTGCAGGGAGTGCACCGAGGCGAAGTCGCACTCGAACACCTGGCGGGACAGCTCGGCGGCGGTGAACCAGTAGCGCACCGTCACGCCGGCGAGCGGGATCAGGACGCCGGTCGGGTTCAGCAGGCGAAGCAGAAAGCCGCGCTGGGCTTGCACCGGCGTGGTGTCGGCGCAGGTGTAACGGACCGTCACCCGGCAACCCGGGCACGCCGGGGGCGCGACGGCGCCATCGCTGGCGTCGGGCGCGCCGGCGGCGCGATCCGGAACGCCGGCCGCATCGACGACGCCTGGCCCGCCCCCTCCGTCGCCGCTGGTCCCGCGCCGGGGGGCCGAAGGTGCGCCGGACGTGGCCGCGTCGTCGCCGAAGACCACGCGACCTCCGCCGCCCAAGCTGCACCCGGCGATCACGGCCGTCATGGCAGCTGCCAGGCAGGGCCCGCCCAGGTTGGCGTACCGCGCGACCAGACGACCGGCGTGCGCGGCGACGGTGCGCCTGCCGGGAGGGATCGAGCTGTCGGACAGGGGTCGGGGTCGCATCGAGATCACGTTGGCTTGCTCGGCCACCCTATACCCCGAAAAAGCCGCGCGTGACGTCCAACCGGCGATTCGCTCGTCCTGGTATTTCAGCAGCCGCGTCGCAGCGCCGGATATTTTCCCGGTGGATTGTCGGGGACACCTCAGCGGTGCCGGGCTGCCCAGCGCAACGGCCACAGCGCCCGGTTCAGCGCGCGCGTGGTCACCGCGGGCGCCGCCGTCGATGGCGGCGCCGGAGATGGCGGCGCCAGCCACGCCCCACGGCTGGCCGCGCCCGAGGAAGCGGCGGTCGACACCGTCGGTGGCGCGGCGGTCAGGGAGCGCTTGCTGGCGGCCACGGCGATGTCGAAGACCTGCTCGGGCGGGAACTGGCCGATCGCGATGTTCCGGTTCGCGAGCCGCAGTCTCTGCAGGAAGGCGCGCGCGGTTTGCGGCGAGAACGGCGCCGGCGACGCGAGCGCCAGCAGCCGCGCCAGCAGCGGCGCCGAGAAGCTGGTGCCCGAGAGCAGGGTCAACCAATCGCCAGGGATCGGAGCCACGATACCCTCGCCGGGAGCGTAGACATCGATGCAGTCACCGAAATTGGTGAAAGAGCTCCGCTGCCCATCCCTCCCGTAGGCGCCGACCAGGACCTGATGCTCGTCGCCCGGGTGGCACTGGGCCCCATCGTCTCCGCTGTTCAGGAGCGCGCCATCGTTCCCGGCGGATCTGACCGCCAGCACCCCCGGCTCGGCATGCGCCTGGTCATAGGTTCGCTCGAGCTGGTCCAGGACGTGGAAAAATCCGTCGATGTTGACCGGGCGACAGTCGGCCCGGAGGGCCAGTCGTTCGAATCCGACCCGCGTGAGGGGTCCGAAGCTCTCGTTGACCAGGCTGACCCCGCGGCTGGTCCGCAGGTCGGCCAGCTCGCGGTCCAGCGACGCCAATGGCTACGCGTCGAATTTCTGGATCGAGGGCGATCGAATCCTGCACGTCTCCTCCGGACAACCGAGGATGGTCAATGGGATCAACATCGCTTCGACGCTGCTCTACTCGACGCCGATGGCCGGCGGCACGCCCGAGGTCGTCATCGAAACGCACATCTGGGACAATTTCGCCGGCCAGCTCGCCATCGGCTTTGCCCTCGACAGCCAGGCCCTGTACTGGTTGCGCGAGGACCGCGATGGATGGGGCGCGTGGCGGGCGGGCCGTGACGGCAGCGGCGACGTCAAGCTGGCCGGCTTCCCGGGCCCGAGCTCGTTCTATGACACCACCGTCCTGGGGCCCGACCGACTGCTCGCCTACTACGCCGGCCCCCACGCCGCCTCCTCCCTGCTCAGCCTCCCCAAGAGCGGCGGTGCGGTGACCCCACTTCCCGTGCCCGGGGGGTCAACCGTGATCGGCGTCCTGTCGGACGGAACCGCGCTGGTGCAAAGCATCACCACGGGCGGCAACGGACAGAAGCGCAGCGACCACTACCAGACCCAGAGGCTGCGCCCTGGCGCCACCGAGGTCGAACCGTTCTGGCTCGACAAGCCGCCGCCGGCTTACGCGGTCGCGGGCTGGGACGATCCCGGGCGGGGCTCGCTGCTCTCCGTCTGGGAATGGGGCACCGACGACGCGCTCCACACCACCATCTGGGCGCTCGATCGCGATGGCCGGGGCACCCGTCTCGCCTGCGATCCGGTGGTCGGTTCCCGGGTGAAGGTGGCCGCGGTTTCGCCCGACGCCATCTTCCTGCTCGTCGAAAACCTCAGCGAGACCACCTCTTACTGGCAAGTAGCCCGGATTCCACGCTGAGGATGGTCTTCTGCCCGACTGACCCAGCGACGGCCGAGCTGACGCCGCCGCTGGGCGCGTTTCAGGCCCCGCCTTACACGCGATCTCGCGCAGGTTCCGCGCGCGCCCGGGGCGCGTGACTACTTTCTTAGCTGGGGGTCCGGCATGACGGTATCAACGAGCCACGCCACGCCACGATCACGACCCGCGCGGAAGGAAGGCCGGTACAGCGACGGCCACCCGCTCGACCACGTGCAGTACATCGAATCCAAGCTGATCCTCAAGGGCGATCGCTTCACCTCGGTCGACAGCTTCGAGGACTTCGCCAAGCTGGTGAAGAGAACCGCGAAGCAGGTCGACATCGATTTCTCCCGAAAGGACTTCAGGGACGACAAGCCGCGCATCCGGGAGGTTCTGTTCTTCGATACGCCCGACTTTCGGCTGTACAACAATGCCTTCATTCTTCGCAAGCGGACCGACTACGTGGACGGGTTTGCGGTCGGCGATCCCGAGATCGTCTTCAAGTTTCGCCACCCCGATCTGCAGAAGGCGGCCGACGTGGACGTCCGCCCCCAGATCGCCGGGGACCACCGGATCAAGTTCAAGTCGGAGGTGCTGCCCCTCAAGAACGAGCTCGGCGGTGTCCGGACCCTCTACTCGCACAACGCTCAGTTTCCGCTGAGCCACGTGCACGCGGCGGATCGGGCGGCGCTGGCGACGCTGGTGCGCCTGCTGCCACCCCTGCGCGCCATCAAGGCCAGCGGGAACGAGAAGGTCGAGCTGGTCAGCCACACGGCGATCGAGGAGGTCCTGCTCGACGTCGGGATGTTCGATTTCGGCAAGGGGGTCCAGGCCAAGGCCAACGTGGCGGTCTGGCGCACGCGCGGCGACGAGAAGCAGCTGGTGGGCGAGTTCGCCTACCAGTGCAAGTTCGAGCGCGAGGACCAGCGACACGCGCTGGCGATGAAGCGGGCCGAGCAGCTCTTCATCCTGCTGCAGGAGGCGGCCAGCGACTGGCTGGCCCTGGGGACCACCAAGACCGGCACCGTCTACCGCCTCAAAGGCAACCAGCCCACCGCCCACGAATAGGGCGCCGAGCAGTGCCGATGGGTCCGCTCCGCCGACGAATCGCGGCCGACCTCGGCGGTGTGCACCTAGCCTTGAACGTGTTCATCGCCACCAGCCTGCTCTGGATCGTGATCCGAAGGTGGGCGGGCCTGAATCCGATCTGGGCGATCAGCGCCATGCTCGCGTCGAGCGATCCGAACGTGACCGTGGCGATCAAGCATGTGCGCAGTCGCCTCATCAACGCCCTGCTCGGATGCGCCACCGGCCTCACCTTCCTGATGCTCGGTGGATCGCTCGGCGGGTCGACGGATTGGAAGCTCCCCCTGGCCCTGGCGGTGACCGCGTTCATCTCGAGCTACATCGTGCGGGTGCCGGTCATGTGGCGGCAGGCGCCCATCACCGCCGCGATCGTGGTCGCCTCGGGGATCGAGCAACAGTCCAAGAAGATCTCGGTCGAGGTCGGGCTGCGCCGGGTCGCCGAGGTCCTGTTCGGATGTCTGCTCGGGCTGGCGGTCAGCTGGCTGATCTCGAAGATCTGGCCGATCCGGGCCTCGCCCACCCCGAAGGTCCCCGTTCAGCCCTGAGCGAACGCCTCAGGGCCGCGCTGGAACGCGTCCCGGAGAAGCGAGCTCCGGCGGGGGCGTGAGGATCTCGCAGCCGTCGCGGGTGACCAGGACGGTGTGCTCGAACTGGGCGGACAGCGACCCGTCGGCGGTGACGATCGTCCATCCGTCGTCGAGCTGGCGCACGTCGGGGCCGCCGAGGTTGATC
>Ga0207701_10005224_pt1 | contig 13068 bp, 10 predicted proteins | sample KBSSwiSSwithPhiX_FD_184294 | JGI IMG/M metagenome (GOLD analysis project Ga0207701, IMG submission 184294) | Switchgrass rhizosphere bulk soil microbial communities from Kellogg Biological Station, Michigan, USA, with PhiX - S5 (SPAdes) (version 2) | ecosystem: Environmental > Terrestrial >...
CACCCGGGTGGCCAGTTCCTGACCTACAACCGCTACACCCTCGTGGGCGGCGTGACGGAGCAGGGGGATGCCCAGGAGTATTCGTTCAGCGTCTCCGGTGGCACGGATTTCGCGGATAGCCGCGGCTGCCTCACCGGGCAGGCCTTCGGCAGGCCAGTGCGTTTCTGGGAAGCAGGACCGCGTGAATGGCGCGGCTTCGTCGCCGCGGATCTCGAAAGGAAGCCCGGAGTTTATAACGTCGACGTGATTGGCCTTGACGCGTCAGGGGCGGCCGGCAATAGCAAGACGACGCTCACGGTGGTGCGGAAGCAATTCGAGACGAGGCGCCTGAAGGTCGGCGGCGAGTTCGTGAATCCGCCGCCCGCCGAAGCCGAGCGCATTGCCAGCGAAGCCAAGCGTCTCGCGGAGATTTTCACGCGCACGACGCCGCGCGCGTGGCGAGGCGCCTTTCAGGCGCCGGTGCCGGGTACCGCGACCAGCAGTTTCGGTCGACTCAGCGTCCTGAATGGAGAACCGCGCGGACGGCACCAGGTTCGCAGACGCCTGGCCGGACCACTGCTGGTAACCGGTAACGCGTTCGAAGCGCGGCGTCTGCGCGAAGATATCGCTGCTCTCGTTGATGGTCCCGGGCGGCACCCCGTAACTGCCGGCGTTGACCGCCCATTCCGACGCCAGCGACAACGTCGGCGATACACGGTAGCCAATCGCCCCGCGCAGTTCGCGCCGGTCGCGGTCGCTGTTCAGACGCAGGCCGCCGTTCTCGATCGACGTGGGCGTGAATGATCCGGGCAGGCGGAAGCCTTCGCTGTTGAAGGCCGTGCCCGCTGCCGTGAGTGACCACTTGCCCACAGTCCGCGCGTAACGGCCGTTGACGCCTTCGAGTTCCGGCACGCCGGCATTGACCTCAACGACCGCGTCAGGGCGGCTGTCCACGGTGGTGATCTCGATAACGGCGGCGAGGGCGTTATCGCCGTAGAGCACGGAGCTGTTGCCGTAGCTGACCTTGATCTCACGGATGCCAGCAGTCGAAATGCGGGCCGGATCGAACTGGCCGTCGGAAGTCGAGTTCGCGGGCACGCCATTGATCAGCAGAAGCACGTGGCGCGAGCGAAAGCCGCGCACGTCGATGCGCGGTGTGCCGTCGCCGCCGGTGCGCACATATACGCCAGGGAGCAGGCGCAGCGCTTCGTCGAGCGTGCGGGCGCTCCGCGCCTCGATGTCGGCGCGGGTCAGTCTCCGAGTCGTGCCCACGTCCTCAACGAGCTCGGAGGATTCGGTCACAGAGACGGAGAAGGTCGGCGGCGTCTGCGCCGCCGCGGCATCGTTCTGCGCCGACGCGGCACGCGGCTGCAGCGCCAGGGCCATGAGCAGCGCCCCAGTCAGATAGGTCGATTGTCCGATCACTGTACGACCATCTTGGCAGTCGGGCAGCCGAATCACCAATCGATTCCCTCCATGATCCCATCGGCCGCGCCGATGATATGGGTTTCCAGTTGTTCACCATCAAGCGGCGTTGAACAGTATCAACGGCTAGCCGAAGGTCAACCTTTGTTAGCATTCGAAAGAGACTGCAAAGTGTTGACGTGTAGGCTTTGCAAATCAGGGGATGAATTGATGGCTGGCTAGCCTGTTGGCGATTCTTAGCGTCTTGGGCCTGAAGAATCTGTCTCGGTGTCTGTATCTAGATCCTCGGCTCGTAAGACAAAACAACACTCCGTCACGCGAGTGCGACGTGGTCCCCAGCGTCCTCCGGGACACCACACAGCGGCATCAGCACGCGTCACGTTTTGGGAGTCGGGCATCCGTCATTCCCGATTTTCGGGTACCGAAATCAACGACCAGAAATCAATCGCGGTTTCGGATGCATAGAACTACGATCCTGAGAGTTGCTAAAGGAAAGTGGTGAGCCGCCTCGGAATCGAACCGAGAACCCGCAGATTAAGAGTCTGCTGCTCTGCCAATTGAGCTAGCGGCCCACTCGTGGTGCGATTCCCTCGCCTCAGGCACCGTCGCGCCTCGCCGGGAATCGACGAACCGTCATTGTAAGTGGCGCGTTGCACACGGCGCAAGGCAGCGCTTGCGAACCCGCGCTTCGAGCGTGGACTTCGATCCGGAATTAGCGCTCTTTAGGCAGCAGGATGACGATGGCCGCCCGAATCTTCCAAGTCGGTCCGCTGTCTGGATGCGCGGGATAGACGCCCGCGCCGAGTTGATAGCTGGCCGGAAAGTGTCCGAACGTCGACAACTTCGCGACGATGAAGTTGATCGGAACGGTCCACGTATCTGACTCGCCTTCCCAGTTGGCGGTTGATTCGGACTGGATGGTCAGCGTCAGGGTTTTCGTCGCCTGATACGAGCAGAACGGCTGGAGAAACATCTGGTTGACGTCTTCGCGCCTGTCATCGCCGGCCACCGACCACACCTGGTTCCACAGTGCCCCAATCGTCCACGGTCCCTGTTGTTTCAATGCCACGGCCGTTGGACCGATGCTCCAATGGCCGCTTCCGATGGTCGGCTGATAGCTGGCCGGAAGAACGAACGCCGGTCCAACGCCCCACGTGAACCCGCCTTTCGATTTCGGTGAGAAGAAGAAAGAAGCGGTAATGTCTCCGACACCCGAAGCTGACTCGCCATCGACAACCAGCGGCGGCTGACCGATGAACGGGAGGATGACCCGGGCGATCATGTTCCAGCTCTTGTTCAGCTCGAACGGCATGACCGGCTGAATATTCAGAATGAATTGACTGAGCTCCAGCGGGCCAACCTCCTGTTCCCAGTTGAACTGCAACGGCACGCTCACCAGATCGGAAATCGGATTCGAAAGCTTCTTGGCGAGCTGAGCGCTTTTGTCCTCCCCCGGCGCCGCGGTCGCGGGCTGCTGGGCATCCGCGACCGTTGATGCCAGAGCCACCAGACAGGTTGCCAGCAGCATCGACACAAGCAGCCGTCTCATTTACGTGCTCCTCTCCAGGTAAACCGCGTACTCGGCAGAGCGGGGTTGAACGCGCAGGTCGAGCACGTGGCAACGCGTCAGGGCCTTGCCGGCTCAGGGCTTTGATGGCTTAGCGGTTGCCGGCTTTGCGGTTGTCGGCTTAGCGGTTGGGGGCGCTGGTTTGGGATTACGCCAGGTCCACGCCGGGCCGAAGACGAGGGTGTTGCCTTGCGTGTGAGAGGAGGATTGATATTCGTGCTCGTACTTGAGGAACAGGCTGAAGTTCTTCTCCGGGAGAACGTAGTTGATCTGACCACCGACGGCATGCACCGAGTAATGCGGCAGGAGACTCGCGGGCGCGGTCAAGCCCGTGTTCGCAACCGGAATCGTTCCGCCATTGTCAGCGACTTGCCATTGGTCGTAGCCGATGACACCAACTTGTAGAAGCCGGCTCTTGTCCTTTTTCAGCGGCAGCGTTTGCCCAAGGCCCCATTCGTCGGTGAACGCCTGCCCCGGCGTCTTGGACGTGCCGTTCGTCCCATCCCTGCTACCGTGTACTTCCCAGTCCGTGAACACGCTCGCGGCGGTGCCTTTGTTCTTCGTGATGTAGAAGGTCACTGCCGCCAGAACGTGGTTGCCGAAATATCCGGTCCCGACGTTGTCTGTTGCCCCAGGGGAATACCGTCCCGTGGGAACCATAAACGCATCTCCCACGAGGATGTCGGCTCGCTTCAAATGCCACCCCAGGGTGAGTGGTTGAACCCAGAGGTCCGCGAGCCCATCTCCGCCCGCAGTGGCGTTCAGATCGGGAAATTGAGGATTCGAAATATCGGCAACCAGCGAGCCCGAGGCGAACGTCGGAAACATGACCATGAATCCGAGATTCCCACCCAGGACTTTCCTGTTCAGCACGTAGTAGAAGGCGTTTTCGACGGCCCAGACGTCGTAGGTCCCAGTGACGGGAACGGCGTTACCGTTCGGACCGTTGAACGTACTCGCGTCGTAATGAATATCCAAATTCACAAACGTAAATCCTGGTGACGGCAGGATTCCCGCGTTGAGCCCCATCTGGCCGGGCATCCACTGCGGTTTCTGTTGCGCCAACGCGGGCGTGCCACTGCCGACCAGGATGCACGCAAGGATGATTAGGCCAAATGCACGTCGACTTCTCATTCACGTCCTCTCAATCGCGAAAGACGACACCCTCGGAACCGCCGCGCCTTTCGCAATCGCTCTGCCACGCTTTTCGAACAAGCGGCATGAGCCTTGACGGCGTTGCTTTTCGACAGAACCGTGCGGTGTTCGATCCGTATTCGCTGGTTCTACGCTCAACATTCACGCCGCGCCGTCGCCATCCGATCACGATGATTCGTTGGATCGTGACCGCCCGTTGTGAGTTGCGGACTGAGCCGCCCCCGTTCACGGCACGGCGGCTGTAGACTGGGACGAAGTCCACCTGAAGGCGGACACGACATTCCCCTTGCAGATTCTGGTAGCCGAAGACGACCGCGATATCGCCGGCCTGATCGCGCATTACATGCAGAAGTCGGGCTGGCAGCCGCACATCGCCACCTCGGGTGACGAAGCGCTCGCGCACGCCCGCAAACAGCCGGTGGACGTGGCGATTCTCGACGTGATGCTGCCCGGCATCAGCGGTCTCGAAGTGTGCAGACTGTTGCGCGCTGATCGCGCCACGGCCACGCTGCCGATCATCATGGTGACGGCCCGCGCCGAAGAGACGGACCGCATCATGGGGCTCGAAATCGGCGCGGACGACTACATCTCCAAACCGTTCAGTCCGAACGAACTTGTCGCGCGCGTGCGCGCGCTGGTGCGACGGATGCGCCGAACGGAGCCGGAAGAAACGCGGCTGTCGCTCGCCACACTGACGATGGACCTGTCGACACACTCGGTCACCGAAGCCGGCAAGGACGTGAAGCTGACGGCCAAGGAGTTCATGCTCCTGCGGTATTTCCTCCAGCATCGCGAACGCGTCCTCTCGCGCGATCTGCTGCTCGGCGATGTCTGGGGCTACCGCTACACGGGCGGCACGCGCACGGTGGACGTCCACGTACGGCGCCTGCGCGAAAAGCTGCCGGTGCTGGTCGATCGTCTCGTCACGGTGAAGCAGTTCGGCTACAAGCTGGTAGGCGAGCCGGCCGAATCGGAGTCCTGACAGCAACCACGGCCGTGCACATCAGCTTTCGCACGAAGCTCTTCGTGGCCTCGATCGCCGCCGCCGGAGTGTCGCTGGCGGTCGTTGCCCTTCTGCTCTCCTGGCAGGTCCGCGATCGTCAGCGCGAGGCGATTGCGCAGCGTCTGACGGACGAAGCGCGCCTCATCGCGGACTTGATCTCCGCCGCACCATCGCTTGAAGGCGACGCGCTCGATCGCGAAGCCGACCGGCTCGGACAGTACAGCGCCAGCCGCGTCACCTTGATCGCCGAAGACGGTCACGTCGTCGGCGACTCGACGCAGACGCCGGCGCAACTGACCACGCTCGAGAATCACGCCACGCGTCCCGAAGTGGTGGCCGCACGCGAGACCGGACTCGGAGTCAGTCAGCGCTTCAGCACCACGATCAGTACGGACATGCTGTATGTCGCCGTGCGCGCCACGCACCCGACCGTGCGCTTCGTGCGCGTGGCGCTTCCGCTCACCGACATCCGCTCGCAGCTCGCTGTGATTCGCAACCTGACGCTGGTGGCCCTGGCCGTGGCGGTGCCGGTGGCGCTCGGCATCGCCTGGCTGCTGTCCGCGCGCCTCGGCCAGCGGGTGCAGGAAATAGCGGCGGTGGCGCAACGCCAGGCTGGCGACCGACCGGTCGAAGGGGCGTCGGACTACGGCAACGACGAGCTCGCCACGGTCGCGCGCGTGCTCGATTCGACGATCCAGGAACTGTCTGGCCGCATTCGTGAGCTCTCTCGCGACCGCGCGCGCAGCGACGCCATCCTGACCGGCATGGTCGAGGGCGTGCTCGTGGTCAGCAGCGATGGACGGCTGCAGCTCGTCAACCGCGCGGCGCAGGAGATGCTCCGCGTCGACCACACGGCCATCGGACGCCACTACCTCGAAGTGATCCGGCATCCGGACATCTCAGCACAACTCACGACGGCACTGGGCGGCCAGGACGGCGATGCCCGGGAACTGGGGCTCACGCGCGATCCCGGGCGGACGTTCGTCGCACGGGCGGCACCGGTCGCGGCCACAGGCGGTGGCGGCGCAGTGCTCGTGCTCCACGACGTCACCGATCTGCGCCGCACTGATCAGATCCGCCGCGATTTCGTGGCCAATGTGTCGCACGAGCTGCGGACGCCCCTGACGGCCATCCGCGGCTATCTCGAGGCGCTGCAGGACGAGCAGGGCGACACGGAGAACGCTGCCCGCTTCATCGACATCATCTGGCGTCAGACGACGAAGATGGAGCGACTCGTGTCCGACTTGCTGCGGCTCGCACGACTGGATGCGCGGCAGGAAGTACTCGAACGCGCCAACTGTGACGTCCGCCAGATCTTTCAGGCGATCATCACCGACCTGGCACCGGCGATCGAAGCGAAGCGGCAACACATGGCCATCGACGTGACTGAAGAGGCGAGCCGCGTGTCGGCCGATCCAGCCAAGCTGCACGACGTGCTGCGGAACCTCGTTGAAAACGCCGTGAACTATTCGCCAGACGAAGCGGTGATCACGCTCCGGGCGACGCGGAGCGACGGCTCGTGCGCGCTGACGGTGACCGACTCCGGCCCCGGCTTGCCGCCCGGCGATCTCACGCGTGTGTTCGAGCGGTTCTATCGGGTGGACAAATCACGATCGCGTCCGGGCACGGGCCTCGGGCTCGCGATCGTGAAGCATCTCGTGGAACTGCACGGAGGAACGGTCGTCGCGGCCAATCGGCCGGAAGGTGGCGCCGCGTTTACCGTGACATTGCCAGCAGGGTCCGGCTAAAGCCGGACACTACGTGGCGGGTCCGGCTAACGCCGGACACTACGTGGCGGGTCGCCTGAAGCCGGACACTACGGATTACGCGGCCGCGACTGCTCCCGTGTTTGACCAGTCGAACTCATAGAAAATCCAGTTCGTCTTGTCGAACTCGAGCGAGACGGCGCCGGCCTTGGCCTTGAACGTGCCCTGGCCACATTCACCTTTCTTCCAGATGAAACCGTCGGGCAGATCCAGGTTGGCCGCGTGCTCTTCGCCGGTCACCGGATTGATGAAGGCCTGACCGCGGCCCTCGCCGATGCCTTCCATCGTGAAGGTGCTGCGGCGCCCTTCGCCGGTGATCGTGATCTTTGCCTTCTCGAGGCCGATGACCTCGAAGGTGGGGCCGAGCAGTTCCCAGGGGAGTCCGCCGAGCTTGCCGGTGAAGATCTGCGCGAGCTGCTCGATCTGTGTGTCCGTGGTCGCGGGATCGACGACGAACACGGCCTTGCCGTTGCCCTCATGAATCGCTTTCGGCCACTCGACCAGGGCCGCGCACTTCACGCCGGCGAGATCGACGCCGCCGGACTTCCCTTCGGTAATGTGACAACCGACGAGCGCGCGGCAGCTTCCGTCCTTCGAATTGGGCACGCCGGCGAAGTTGCATCCGCAGCCGAACGCGCAGTTGCAGAACTCATAGCCCTTCCCACGCATGTACCACTGAGTCGCTGCCATCTCTCTCCTCCCGTCGCCCTGAGTCGCCAATTATAGCGCTGAGGCAAACGCCTCATCGGCGTTTCGGGCGGCGGAGAGATCAGTGCGTCTCTGGCAGATCCGCTTGACCGAGCACGAACGTATCAGGCTCAATCTCCATCGGTTCTGGAGGAGGAGCGCTCAGCGTCTGTCGTGGGCGCTTGGGAGTCTTTCGTGCCGTTTTGGACGCAACGTGTCTCCACGATCCTCTTCGCGCTGAAGCGCTCGTGCGAACGGCGTCGGCTTTCCGCGGGGTGGCCTTCGCGGTCGCTCTCGCGTTCTTCCTGCTCGTGCCCTTACTGCCTGCGTTCTTCGTGGCGGCCGCGGTCGCGGGCGCCGCTTTCCTGTCGTCAACCTTCTGGCGCTTCTCTCCGGCTCGAGCCTTCTTCGCGCGCGCTGCCGTTTTCTTGAACGCCTTGTGGGCAGCCTTGGCCGCCTTCCACGCTTTGCGTGCCGTCTTGCTGGCCTGCTTCGATTCCTTCTTCGCCTTCTTCAGTGCCTGCTTGGCGGTCTTCGCGCGTTGCTCAGCCTCGACTGCCGCACGTTCTGTCGAGAGCACATCGTGCTTCGACACCACGGCCCGGGCTTCGTCTTTGCGCACCTTTGAATTCGCGTCAGCCATCGCTCATCCCTCGTCATTCACATCACGAATGATGAAAGACCTGAGCATAGTCCAGCCGCGACTCGCGTGACGGAGTTGCGCGCGTAACGTCTGTGTAACGCTGAGCTGGCAGGTTACTAGAAGCCCAGACGCACGGCGAACTGCACCTGCCGCGGAGTCCCGAGGCCCACAGTGCGATTCACCGTGCTCGTCAGGCGGCCGAATGTCGGGCCGGCTGCAGCCAACGTATACGGATCACCGGGCTGCACACGATTCGCCTCGGTCGCGGCGCTGTTCGGAATCGCCTGCGCCAGCGTGCCCGCCGGGCTTGCGTAGTTGATGATGTTGAAGATGTTGAAGATCTCCGCCCGCAACTCAATGGTCGAACGGCCGCTCATCGGCACGCGCTTCGCCATGACGAGATCGACCTGTTTGAAGTTCGGTCCGTGCAGCGAGTTGCGCTCGAGGTTGCCATATGTGCCCGGCGCCGGCGTCGAGAACGCCGCGGGATTCAGGAACAGCAAGCTGCCATCGTGAATGAACGGATCGACGCCGGGAATGAGGTCCGGTCGCCGCACGCCGCGCGTGTTGCCACCACCCGGGGTGTTCACCACTGCCGTGCGTCCCACCGCCGGGTTCGCGAACACGGTCCCGGTCGCCGCATCGACGTAGACGATGTCCGGGCGTCCAATGCGCACGTCAATCGGCAGGCCGCTTCTGGCATTAAGAATCCCGCCGACCGTCCAGTTCCCCAGCAACGCCCGCATCATGCCGTCGCCCTTACCCGGCGTCGTATAGACCACGCTCATGTTGAACGTGTGGCGCACGTCGAAGTTGTTGTAGCCGTTGTCGTAGTCGAAGTCTTCGATCCGGCGGGCGATGTTCCCCGCCGTCAGGGCTTCGTTCGAACCGGCGGTGTTGCCAGTGCTCTTGCCGAACGTGTACTGCGCATTCATGCTCAGGCCACGGCCCGACCGGCGGTTCACCGAGAGCTGCATCGCGTTGTACTGATCGTGTCCGCCGCTCGTCTTGTAGTCGATCTCGGCGAACGGCCGCTGGATTGTGGCGGCGGTCCCGTCCGCGTTGTAGGTGACGATGTCGAACTCGCGAATGACGGTGCCGGCAGTGGCGCCGTTGGTCTGAACCTTCACGATCTGGTTCGTCACGCTGCGCAGGAACAGGTTGCGTCCCTGGCTCCCGACATACGCCACGCTCGCGGACAGCCCGTTGATCAGCTCGCGCTGCACCGACGCGGTGTACTGATACACGCGCTCCGGCACCTGATAGTCGTTGGCAAAGGCACGCGGCTGGTAGGTGCGGGTGTTCGCGTTGTTGACGAAGTTGTTTTTCAGCACATTCAGATCCATCGGGTAGATGACGCCGCTGCTCACCGTTGTCGAGATGCGATCGCTCTCGATCGGCTGAATCAGGTCTTCCGTCTGGCCTGGTCCGACCATCACGCCGAACCCGGCGCGGATGGCTGTCTTGTCGTTGGGTGCAAAGCTGGCACTGAGGCGCGGCTGGAAGTTGTTCTTCTTCGCCTCGTACAGCGCCGTCGTGTTTGGATCGATGACGCCCGTGTCGATGTTGAACTTGACGAGCAGATTATCGCGCTCGTGCAGCGGCGCGTAGTAGTCGTAGCGCATCCCGTAGTTCATCGTCAGCTTCGGCGTGATGTGCCATTCGTCCTGCGCGAAGCCGATGTAGTACTCCTGCGCGATATGTCGCTCGCCGGTGGCCCCGTTGTTGAACACGCTCGGCTCGCTCGCGTCGCCGAGGTACTGCACCGACGAGGGCTGGTTGTTGAGGAACGCCGTGAGGCTGGCGAAACTGTAGGTCGTGCCGCCGAGACGATCCGTTGACATCCGGATGGCGCGGAACTCGCCACCGAACTTGACGAAGTGATTGCGACGTGTCAACGCCAGTGAGTCGGACAGCGTCAGTGAGTACGGGTCATACGGCTGGCCGCGGCCGTTCTGCGCGCTGTTCGCGCGAATCAGGCCACCGGGAACCGTGACGCCGGACGAGGCGCCCTGCCCCGCAATGCCGTTGTTCGCGATGCCGGTCCCCGTGTAGTTGAGCAGCGTGGCTGAGAGGTCAACGCCGACCGCCGGCAGAACGGCGCCAATCGTGGTCGGCGCCGCGTTGTAACCAACCTTCAGCTCGTTGATGGTGGTGGCCCCCAGCAGGCCCTGCAGCGAAAAGACCGCGTTGCTGGGGCGCGCCGTGATCTTGATGATCCGACCGGAGACGCTGTCCGGAACCAGGCTCTCGCCCCGGTCGTGGAAGAACCGCACGTAGGATGACCAGTTGTTGTTCATCTTGAAGTCGACACGTCCGCTGAACGCGTCCTCGTGCACGTCCTGCTTACCCTGCAGCTGGGCGATGTCGAATAGCGGATCCTTCGATGCACCCGCCAGGATGACTGCGTCGGGCGACGTGAAGTTCGGTCGCAACACCTGAATTGCGGGCACGGCCGTGGCCCACGCGGCGGCACTGGGAACCGCCTCCACCAGGTTGAGGCCGGCCTTCATGCGGTAGCCTTCGAAGCTGCCGAAGAAGAACACCTTGTTCGCCACGACAGGACCGCCGAGCGAGCCACCGAACTGGTTCTGCTGCAGCAGCGATTTCGGCAGCACGTCGATCGCACTGCGATCAAGGTTCCGCGTCGTGTCGAAGTAGTTGCGCGAGTCGAGCGAATCGTCGCGGAAGTACTCGAACATCGATCCCGTGAAGCGGTTGCCACCCGACTTGGTGATGACCGTGACCTGACCACCGGTGCCGGTGCCGAACTCCGCCGGATAGCTGTTGGAGTCCACGCGGAACTCCTGCACGTTCTCGAGACTGGCCTGCAGCTTGAACGAGGTGGCGACCTCGCCATTCAGGTTGCCCGGCGCCGCGTCGATGATGGCGGAACCTTCGATGCCATCGTATCGGATGGCATTCTGTTCAACCGCGCGACCGGAGAACCGGATGTCCTGCCACGTGCCGCTGCCCGAGTTCACCGCACCAGGCGCCTGCAGCAGCAGCTGCGACATCTGGCGACCGTTGACCGGCAACGATTCCACTTCACGCGGCGAGACGTTGACGCCGTTGCGCGCGGAACTCAGCTCGAGGGCGCCGGCGCTGGCCTCAACGGTGATCGATTCGTTGACGCCGGGCGGCTGCAGCGTGAGATCGAGAGCGAACTCCTGCGCCGCGGCCAGCGGGAGGCCGGTGAATTCCAGCGGCGCGAACTCGCCGAACTTTGCGCGAATGGTGTAGGTGGCGGGTTTGAGGTTCGGGATGACATACCGCCCCTCTTTGTTCGAGGTGACCGTCCGCTCTTCGCCGGTCTTCTCGTTCTTGATGACGATGCTGGCGTTCGGCACGAGCGCGCCGCTCGGGTCCAGCACCGTTCCGGTAAATCGGGCGTCGCCCTGGGCAAACGCGGCCGCGGGCACGAGCAGCGCCATCGCCAGCAACAGCGCGCTGACAATCCTGTTGGAGATTGGAAGTTGGGAATTGGGAGTTTCGTAAACTTCAGCTGTGTACATGGGCCCCACGGTATGAGGCCCATGTAACGAGGCAGTGACGGGTTGGATGCGCCTTCGTTAAATAGCGCGATGCTCGTGCAGGTGACGCTGCAGGCTGTTGTAAATGTCGCGTTTCAAGGCGGCGGGGCCGGCATTCCGGAACACCCCGACCGTAATTTGACAGCTGTCGTCGTCCCATCCTTCCGCATTGATGAGGATTTCGACGTAGCTGGTACCTCCATCTCCCGGCATCACGGCGGCGACTTTCAAGTCGGGAGAGGTTTCGCGTGCGGCTTCCACGGCGATCTGCGCGACCGCACCAACGGCAAGACGATGTTCCAGGACCACGGTGACGATCCTTATAAGCGATCAGGACACCAGGATCCGCACAGCCGGAAAGAATTTACTCAGACGTTACCCTGTCGAGGAATAGCGTTGTTACGCAAGCGTTACATCAACGTCACAGGCTCGACATACCGTTCTGGGTCAGGCACAATCCGATCTCATGCGCGGATGGATTGTGCGAACGGCATCGCTCATAACAGCCGCGCTCTGCGCCGCGGCGATGCTCCTGCCGATCAAGCTGAACGCCGCGTCGAATGCGCTTCCTTTCTATTCACTGACAGCGCCGCTGACCGTTGCGCCCGATTTCTCCGCGCTCGCGCAGCGAGCGTTGACCGCCGAAGCGGAGCGTATCTGGCAGCACGAAGGCGTGCGGCTGGAGTGGCCCGGCTCGAGCACATCGGATTCGACCGCACCGCTGCGTGTGCTCGTCATCGCGCGGCGTGAGGCGCTCAACGGCAAAGCTGAACGCTGGCCCGTTGGCGAGCTCGTTCCGCAGACCGGGCGCCGCGCTCTGGCAATCGCCTCGATCGCCGGCGCCGAACGCGTGCTGGTCGAAGCCGGTCGCCGACGGTTGCTGCTCGACAGTCCCGAGCCGGCTGACTATCGGCTCGGCGTGGTCCTTGGCCGCGCGGTCGCGCATGAAATCGGCCACTACCTGCTCGACACGGCGACCCACGCGGATCATGGGCTGATGCGCGCCGCAATCGACGCGCGCGAATTCGCCGATCCCGACGCACGGACGTTCGGCCTCGACGGCACCGCAGGCGCGTGGCTCAAGGGTCACCTCCGCGCCACCGCCGGGAATGCGTCGAGTCCCGCTCCATTCCGCTACACGCAGAACTGACCTCGCCTACGGCACGGACGGCGCACACGATCCGTTTCGAAACAACGTGATCGCGACGTCGATAGTCTTCCGCACCGCGTCCCCGAATCCCGAATCCCAGATCCCCGCTCCCTGATCCGTAACCTACATTTAACCGTCCTGTGACCCTGCAGAAACGCTG
>Ga0207701_10005225_pt1 | contig 13067 bp, 15 predicted proteins | sample KBSSwiSSwithPhiX_FD_184294 | JGI IMG/M metagenome (GOLD analysis project Ga0207701, IMG submission 184294) | Switchgrass rhizosphere bulk soil microbial communities from Kellogg Biological Station, Michigan, USA, with PhiX - S5 (SPAdes) (version 2) | ecosystem: Environmental > Terrestrial >...
ACGTGGCGGGGGCGCAGCGGCGACGGCCGCGACGGCCGCCGTCTCCGCGACCGCCGTGCCGTCGTTCGGAGATCCTGTCTCCGCTGCCGCCGGGGCTGACGGTGGCGGTGGAGCTCCCGACGGCTTCGAAACGACGCGCCGGTAATCCCCCGAATGCGACATCACGCGGACTTCCGCGTGACCGAGTTGCGGGTCGTTCTTGATCCGGTTTATGAGCGCCGCGCCGCGTGGAGTCGCGGCGAACAGCCGCTCGAGGACGATGAGCGAGGGCCTGTGTTCCAGGATCGCCTGCAGTGCCTGGATTGGCTCCGTATCCGGGAAGACCACCAACTCACCGTCGTCCGCCAGGCGCTCCCGCAGCGACGGCATCAGGTTGGAGGCAGCTATCACCACCGCTGGCGCCGACATCGACCAAGTTTACCAAAGTCGATGCCGGGCACGGCGGCGCAAATGCTGTCGGGAAGCGGCGCGAACGCTGTCCATATAATGACCATGTGGGTGTCCCGTCAGTGAACATCGTGTCGACAAAACGGTAACGGCGTGCTGCGCGCGGTTCTTTTCGATCTCGACGACACGCTCTTCGACCATCGTGTCTGCGCGCGGACTGCGCTGACGACGCTTCACGAGGCGTATGACGCGCTTCGGAGCCGCCCGTTCGAAGAGGTGGCACGGCTGCATGCCGGTTTCCTCGAAGAGCTGCACGTTCGGGTGACCTCGGGTGAGTTGCCGCTGGAGCAGGCACGGCGCGAACGTTTCCGGCGGCTGTTCGCGGCAATAGGCGTCACGCCGAGCGAAGAGGACGTCGCCGAGGCTGCGGAAACCTATCGCGGCGGATACATGAAGATTCGCCGGGCGATTGCCGGCGCCGCGGAGCTCCTGGCGGCCGTCAAGGAGCGCAGCCAGGTCGGGATCGTGTCGAACAACCTGCTCGAGGAGCAGCAGGGCAAGCTGCGGCAGTGCGGGCTCGATCGGTTCGTCGACGAGCTGGTGGTGTCGGAAGAGGCGCGAGTGTCGAAGCCGGATCCCCGAATCTTTCAGATCGCGCTGGAGCGGCTGGGACGCCGCGCGAGCGAGGTCGTGATGGTGGGGGATTCGTGGGCCGCGGATGTGATCGGTGCGCGGGCGGCCGGCATCAGGGCGATCTGGTTCAACCCTCAGCATCTGCCGTCGCCGGAACCCGGCGCCGGCGTCGTGGAGCTGTACTCGCTCGAACCGGTCGGCCAGGCGCTCGCCACGATTCTGGCCGCCCACGAGGAGGCCCGCCCGGCGACTAGGTTAGACGGGTACTAAAGGGAAAAGGGAGAAGGGAAAAGGGAAAACAGGAAAGGGATCAGGCGATTGCGCGCGCGAGCGCTGCCGCGGTGATGCGGAAGTGCGAGGCGTTCCACACCGCGCGGCCGTCCTTCAAGAGGATCGCCTGGGGCGTTTCGTGCCGGATTCCCAGCCGCTTGGCTGCGCTCTCGGACAGCCCGCGATGGCTCTGGACCGTGATCATCTTGTAAGACGCGCCGGCGGATTTTCCCGCATGCTCGGCGACGTGCGCCTGCAGCTCGTCGAGCGCTTCGCAGCTGATGCCGCAGGTTCGGCTGTGCTTGAAGAGGAGGACGGGGCGCTCGACAGACTCGGCGATGGCGGCCTCGAGCATATCCAGGTCGGACAGGTGCGTCAGGTTTGGCATCGGATACGTGAATTGTACGGCCTCGAGGCGGCCTTTCGCGAGCCCGGCCGGATTTACACCGGCGACTGATGCGATCGTGTGTGGAAACCCGCTGCTTCGAGGTTGTGGCGCGCCGTCTCCAGCAGGCCTCGCGCCTCGGCAGGTACGCTCTCGGCATACTGAGCCAGGAGCCGGTCGACGTTGTACATGCGAAAACGAATCCCTTCCATATGGAAGGCGCCGATGGCGCGCGCGAGGGCCTCACATTCCTCGACGATCCGAGCCGTCTCCGCCTTGCCGGCGCCCGCTTTCAAGAGGCCGACGAGGTCGCCAATCCGCGCGGCCGCTTCCTGACGTTCGTTCCCGGTGGTCATACGTGCAGATTATCACCCAGCCTGTTTCCTCCACAGCCTGCCTCGCCGCAGCTTCAGCGAAGGGGGGTCTGCCACAGCGCACGGCCTACGAAGAAGGGTCCGAGACGATCGAGATACAACGAGGTCTGTTGCGTCTTTCGCATCACCTGCACGATGGCCGACAGTGGATACAGGTCTTTGCCGATCAAGCCAATCACGAAATCATTGTCGTCGCGATCGAGGCCGTGACACGCGAGCCGGACGTCGTGGACATAGTCGGCCGCCCCGAACCGCATGCCGATCTCGCCGTGCTCGGCAAGGATGACCCGCTGCTCCTCAGCCGAGAGCTGCGTGAATTTTCCGTTGCGGCGCAGCGGGTACCACACGCCCCAGGGCCAGGCGGGGTTCAGAACCGTGTTCCGCGGACGCTCGAGCAGGACCGACTGAAGATCCGGCTCATAGCCCAGGGCGTAGGTCCGGCCGAACATCGTGAACTCGGGACGGAAGGTGAGTCCGGCCAGCGCGCCGCTGTTCACGGCCGGCCGCACCGCGTCGATGAAAACGTTCGGGTCACGGCTCATCGTCAGCACTGCGATCCCTCGCGGATCGTTGAGGTCCTGATACACGACCGATTCGAACCCTGAAGCCGCCAGCTGACCGGTGACGGCATTCGTATCCGTGCAGTTGGTGAATGCGAGCAGCTGCATGAACAGCCGTTCGTCCGAGCGCTGGGGCTCGCCGCCCTTCAGGCCGCCTTTCTCGCTGATATCCGGCGGCTCGAGCCGAGCCCGCTTGTCCGTCATTGCATCTCCTTTTGACAGGGTACTGATCCTAATCGCTTCGCCGTTGTGACGAATGCAATGGATCACGTTGGCGTGCGCATTGCGAGCAATCCTGCGGTGGAAGTGTGTCCAATGATGAGGTGCCTGTGACGAATCTCAGGGGGCGGCGGCCGCGGCGGCTGACGCCGGAAGAACGGAAGTCGCTTACGCACGGCGATTTCTGGATCCCGGACGACGAGCGGGAAGCCTACAAGCGGGCCCTGGAAGCGGTGAACGCCGCCGGTGTGCCCTACGTGATCGCGGGCGCCTACGCGATCTACGAGCACACCGGCATCTACCGCAAGACGAAGGACCTCGATCTGTTCTTCGAGCCCTCGGCGGTCATCGCCGCCGCGCGCGCCCTGAAGGACGCAGGGTTCGTCACGCGGCTCGAGGACCCGCACTGGCTGGCGAAGGCAACCCGGGGCGAATACTTCGTCGACCTCATCTACGGGATGGGCAACGGTGTGGCACTGATAGATGAGGGATGGGTGCGTCACAGCCGCCCGGGCATCCTCGCCGCGCAACCCGTGCGGATCGCCCCGGCTGAAGAGCTGATCTGGCATCGGCTGTTCATCAGCGAGCGCCACCGGCACGACGTGTCCGACATCCTTCACCTCATCCTCTGTCTCGGCGACGGGCTCGACTGGAAGCGGCTGGTCGACCGCACGGGACCGAACTGGCCGCTCCTCCTCGCGCAGATTGCGACGTTCAGTTATGTGTATCCCGGCTATCGCAGCAACGTGCCGGCCTGGGTCTACGAACAACTGCTGGAACGGGCGCGCACCGAGCTGACGACCGACGACGAGGACGTGGATTTCACCCGGGGGCCCCTGATCTCCCGTTTCAGCTTCAGCATCGACGTGCGCGAGTGGGGCTTTCACGAGCCCTGCGGCGGCCTCGTGCGCGAAGCGCGCAATCGCCCGGAAGTTCGGGCCATCGCCGAATCGAACGTCTGGGATGAACGCGGCGAGGATCGCGTCTCTGACCGGGACGACGAACAATCGCTGGTCGCGAATTCGTAGAGGTCGGTGACGCGTCGGGCCCCACCCGCCCTTGCCGAGTCCCGAGCCCCGAGCCCCGAGTCCCGACGCGTCGTGTCATTTGTCCCCTCGTCCGCTATACTGCGCGGGCATGTTCAACGGACTCTGGCGTCCTGCCTGGCTTGGCCGCGGCCGGGATCCGCTCCGGGCGGCGTTCGGGCATCTCGAGCGCGATGTCATGGAAGTGATGTGGCAGGTCGAGACTGCCAATGTACGCGACGTGCAGCGCCGGCTTCCGCGCCAGTCGGCCTACACGACCGTGATGACGACACTGGACCGCCTGTTCAAGAAGGGGTTCGTCGATCGCGTCCGGCAAGGCCGCGCGTTCGTCTACCGGGCCGCGCATTCGCGTGCCCAGGTCGAGACGGCCGTGACGGCAGGGCTGCTGAGTGGATTCCTCGAGGAGAGCAGCCGCGCGCGCCCGCTGTTGTCGAACCTCGTCGACGCGGTTGCGGAACAGGACGAAAAGCTCCTCGACGAGCTTGATGCGCTGATTCGCGAGAAGCGGACCGCGCGAGAGGAGAAACGGTGACCGACCTCTCGTGGCAGGTGTCGACCTCTCTCCTGGGCCTGGCCTGGTTTGCCGCGATCAACCTGGTGGTTTCGGTCGTGGTCTGGTTCGTTTCGCGCCGGTGCCACGACAGCCTTACGGCAGACCCGTGGCGTGCCCGGCGGCTCCTGGCGTTGCGGCTGGCGCCGGCGTTCGTCTCACTCGCAGTGGTCGCCGTCTTGTTCATGCCCGCTCATCTCTGGCTGGAGCCGGCGAAGGCGGACGAGAGAATCGGATTCGTTCCGATGATCCTGGCCGTTTCCGGGCTGGCTCTGCTCCTGCGCGCGGCGTGTCGCTCCGCCCAGGCGATCCGCCGGACGGTGAGGCTGGCCGCCGTCAGGCCGCACCGTGAGCTCCGCCGGGGCGGCTTGCGACTCCTGGAAGTGCCGGGCCTCCGCGGCGTCGCACTGGCCGGCATCTTCCGCCCCCGCATCCTGATCGGCACACGCGCGCGCCGCGTGCTCACATCCGCGGAGCTCGATCTCGCGGTCGCCCACGAACAGGCGCACCGGCAGGCCGGCGACAACCTGTCGCGGGCGTTGATGCTCTGCGCGCCGGACGTTCTGGGCTTCTTTACCGAGGCACGCCGGCTGGAACGCATGTGGGAAGCCGAGGCGGAGTGCGTGGCCGATGCCGCGGCGGTGAACGGAAATCCGGTTCGCGCGACGCGGCTCGCGTCGGCGCTGGTCAAAGTCGCGCGACTGGCGTCAGGAGAGCGGACGTGGTCGCCGGGCTGGAGCACGTTTCATCAGCCGGCGCTCCTCGAAGTGCGCGTGCGCCTGCTCGTCTCGAGCCCGCGCGTGCCGTCTGCAAGCGCCGGCTACGTACGGGCGGCCGCGACCTGCGGTCTTGCCGCGGTCGCCGCCGCCTGGTTGGCCGGCGTCCCTCAGCAGATGCACTGGCTCACCGAGGCCTTCATCGCCATACTTCCATGACGACGCGTCGGGGCTCGGGATGGTCCCGAGTCCCGACCTGGGTCACCGCGGACCGAAGCCCTCTCGGTATCCGCGCCGGAAGCCCTCGCGATAGCCAGCCTGGTAGTCAGGCTTCGTTCCGAACCTGGACTCGTAGCCCGAATCGGCCGTCTCGAGCTCGCGCTGGCCTTCGAGGTCCCAGGCGTTCCGAAGCTGTTTGTCTTCCTTGCCTGCCTGGCGCCCCTCGATCAGGCCGCGATCGCGCCCCTGCGTCCATGCCTGACTTCGAGCAACCGATTCGCCTCCAAACTCGTCGGGAGTCAGAACGCCGTCGCGGTTGGCATCGCGCTCGTCGAAGGCGGCGCGCGCCCAGCGCCATTCGTCGCGGGTCACGCGACGGTCGCGATTCACGTCCACGCTGCTGAACAGATCCGGGGGTGGTTCGTTCGTATCTCGCATCTCGGCTCGCGTCAGGACGCCGTCACGGTTGTCGTCCAGCCGGTCGAAGCGCTCGGCAGTCCCACGCCATTCCGCGCGTGAAATCCGATCGTCGTTGTTCGTGTCGAGGGAGTCGAAGCGGTCGCCGCGCACGGGGGCTTCCGCGCTTTCACCGAGAAACTCCGAACGGGTCAGGACCCCGTCACGATTCTGATCCACGCGCCGAAAGGTCTCGGGATCGGAGTGCCACTCGTCGCGGGAAATGCGGTTGTCGCGGTTATGGTCCAATCCGCTGAATCCTTCGGCGGTCCAGTCGTCGAAACTGCGGTCGGCCGTGTTCCGGCTGGTATCGAGGCTGCCATCAGCGCGCCGGCCGCCGGGCCGGACTTCCTCGCCAGACAGGATGCCGTCGCCGTTCCAGTCATGGGAGCGGAAGGACTGATCGCTGCCGTTCCATTCCCGGCGAGTAATCACGCCATCGCCGTTGGTGTCCAGGGCTGCGAAGCGCATATTCCGCTGATTCTGCTGATTCTGCGCGAACGCACCGGTGACCGCGGCGGCGCTGAAGAAGATTGCCAACGCGGCGCGCCGTGCCACGGTTGTGCTGGTGATGTCCATCACTGCCCTCCGGGGAGGCAGGCTGCGATAACCGTACCAGGGTGATAGCTGAAGCGAAGGGAAGACGGGTCGGCCGGGATCGGAGGGTCCGGGATCCGGGGGCCGGGGGGCCTGGTTCGGCGTCAGCCGGTCGGACTACCGGAACGAGCGGATCCCGGACTACGGATCCCGGACTACCGAATCTCGGACTCCCGGAAATCCGCTAACGCAGCTGCGGCTACCGCGGCGCTCGACCATGCCCACTGAAAATTGAAGCCGCCGATCCGTCCGTCCACGTCCAGGATCTCTCCGACCAGGTAAAGGCCGGGACAGCGTCGTGATTCCATGGTTGTCGGATCGATTTCGCGAAGGTCGATGCCTCCGGCGGTGGCTTCGGCGTAGTTGTAGCCACGAGACCCGGCAATCGGGAGCCGCCATGCGGTCAGCGCCGCCGTCAGCCGCCGACGTTCCTCGCGCCGCAACGCCGCCAGCGTAATCGACGGATCCAGCGGGACCCGGCGCAGCAGGGCAGAGGCTACCGAGGCAGGCACCAGGCTGGCCAGGGTTGTTCCGATCGACGAGAGCGGCCGGGCGCGCGTGCGCTCCATCCAGAGGCGTTCGACCGACTCGAAGTCCAGATCACCGGCAAAGCTGGCGCTCACGGCAACGGTCTGTCCTTCGCGCTCTGCGCGCAGCCAGTGCCGCGACACGTTCAGCGCGACGGGGCCGCTGATGCCGAAGTGCGTCCACAGGAGCGATTCGCGCAGGCGGAGAGCGACGCGGCCATCGAGCCAGACCGTCAGCGTGGCATCGAGCGACACGCCGGAGAGCTCTGTATGCATGTCCGGTTCATGGTCCGGCACGTCTGGCGCGAGCAGGAGCGGAGCAAGGGCCGGCGTGGTCGGCACGAGTTGATGGCCGAGCTCCTGCGCGAGGCGATAGCCGGTGCCGTCGCTCCCGCTTTTCGGCAGCGACTGTCCACCCGTCGCCAGCACCACGCGCGATGCGGTGAACTCGCCAGCCGGAGTCGTGATCGTGAAGCCTCCATCACGCCGCGCGATCGTCGAAACGCGGTGCGCCCAGTACTGCTCGACACGATGAGAAGTGGTTTGTTCGAGGAGCGCGTTGAGAACGTCGCGGGCGCGATTCGAGTCCGGAAAGAGCTTCCCGTCGTGCTCTTCGTGCAAGGCGATGCCGGCAGACTCGAAGAAGCGGACCGTCGCGTCCACGGGCAGGGCCCGCAGCACCCGCCGGACGATCGCCGATGGCCCGCCCCAGTAGTCGCGCTCGGTGACGACGCGGTTCGTGACGTTGCAGCGGCCGCCGCCGCTGACCAGGATCTTCGCGCCGGGCGCCCTCGCGCCATCGAGAAGCCGCACGCGAAGCGACGAGTTCCGCATGCGCGTGAAGATCGCCGTCGCGAGGCCGGCCGCACCCGCACCGACGATCAGAACGTCACAGTCTGCGCTACGCATTCTGAGAGTCACGATATCGTTTTCCGCAGCACGGGCCGCGATCTGAACTTGCGAGGTTCCGTTAACGTCCCTCAACGATCGAAGGAGAACCGAGAAGTGTCCGATCTCAAGAATCCCGGCGTGGCGGCAGTCTGGAGCGCGCTCATTCCTGGCGTTGGTCAGTTCTACAACGGCGACTTTCTGCGAGGGATCTTCTGGTTGATTGTCACACCCGGCCTCTGGATCGGCAGCGGCGGCCTCCTCGGGTGGATCTGTCACGTCATCGCCGCGATTACGGCCTACAACCGCGCAAAGAAGAAAAACCGGCAACAGTGAGCAAGCAAGCGTATAGAAACAGCGCAGCTTACTCGAGCCCATCCTTCGTGCCTCGGTACGCGGCGGGCAGGTTTCCGCCGTGAAGCATGAAGCCAGGAGGTCAATTGATGGGCCGTACCAGCCTGGCATCGCGGCGCCTGGCGGGCAGGTTGCGAACCCTCGAGATCGTCGGCCTGGTTCTCGGCCTGGCGGCGCTCGGCTGGCTGATTTCGGCCCGGGTCGCAGCGGGCCGCGATCAGCGCAACTGGGCGCGTGATTTCGAGGCGCGGCTGGCCGTCCGCCAGGCTGTGAACGCTGCGGCGCCGGCGGAAGCCACCGGCAGCCCGCGCGCGGTCGGGACCGCTGGAACGACGAGCGGGATCATCGGCCGCCTCGAGGCGCCCCGGCTTGGCATTTCGGTGATCACACGCGAAGGCACCGACGCGTCGACGCTCGAACGCGCCGTCGGACACATCGCGAACACTGCGCTTCCGGGTGAGGCTGGCAACACAGCGTTCGCCGGCCACCGCGACACGTTCTTCCGCCGCCTTCGTTACGCCCGCGCCGGCGACCGCATCGTCGTCACCTCGCTGAGCGGTCGCCATGAATACGTGGTCCGCGATACGCGGGTGATATCACCGAAGGATGTGTCGGTGCTCGATCCCACCCCGGAGCCGACGCTGACGCTGGTCACGTGTTACCCCTTCCGCTACGTTGGGCCCGCTCCGGAGCGATTCATCGTCCGCGCCGATCTGTTGGCGAACCCCGCAAGGTAAGATCACCACGACGCAGGCAACCGTCGATATGCTGAAGAAGCACGGGTTCACGCCGGTGTTCAAGGAATCACCGGGCGGGCATACCTGGATCAACTGGCGGAACTATCTCAACGAGTTCGTGCCGCAGTTGTTCCAATAGCCGGCCCTGAGCTTTGTCGAAGGGCTCGAGTGCCGCCAGACTACGGAATCACACCGCCGGCCTATCGCCTCCCGGATCGGACCCGCCTTGCGGCCGTGCGGCTGCAGGTATCCGACCTCGCCAGATCGGTGAAGTATTACGAGCGGGTTCTTGGGCTCCGGCGGCTCAGCATGCCTGATGATGACGTCGGTCTCGGCGCGGAAGGAGACGACGAGCCATTGGTCTGGCTGCACGAACGGCCGGAGGCGCGTCCGGTGCCGCCCGGTGGGCGGCTCGGGCTGTACCACTTCGCGATCCTGGTGCCGGATCGCGCTTCGCTCGGCCGATTCGTGCGTCATCTCGGCGAACTGGGAGAGTACGCGGGCAGCGCGGATCATGCGGTCAGCGAGGCGCTGTATCTGAGCGATCCCGACGGACTCGGGATCGAGGTCTATGTCGATCGGCCGCGATCGGCCTGGCGGACGCAGGGCCATCAGTTGTACATGACGACCGAGCGCCTGAACGTCCGGGACCTTCTCGACACGGCAGGCTCGCAACCCTGGACCGGGATGCCGGGCGGCACGGTGATCGGCCACGTGCACCTGCACGTCGGCCATCTCGATCAGGGCGCCGCTTTCTACCACGAGGGTCTTGGCCTGGACAAAATCGTGTGGAGCTACCCCGGCGCACTGTTCCTGTCGGCTGGCGGCTATCACCATCACCTCGGGACCAACACCTGGTCGTCCGGTCCTCCGGCAACCGACGAGGATGCCCGCCTGCTGTCGTGGACTGTTGCGCTGCCCTCGAGTGGAGACGTCGAAGCGGCCGGCCGGAGCCTCGAGTCGGCGGGCTATCGAATCAACCGAACGGGGACAGCCGTGACCGCCGACGATCCCTGGGGGACCACGGTGACGATCATGGTGGGGTAGTCGACAAATGCGCAACCCCCTGACCAGAAGCGTAATGGCCGGGGCTGGCGCAGTGAAGGCGAATACTGCAAAACCTGTCGCAATCGTTCAGGAATGCCGCTTGCCCTCTGCCGGAGGATGCGGCTCCGCCGGTCCCGCCCGCGCCTGCTCTGGTGCTTCGTCCTCCTGGTCACGATCTTCGGCGCGCGCCTCGGCGCCGGCCAGGAGCTGCCCGCGCCGGAAGCGTGGAATGCGCTGAACCAGGGGGATGCTTCCAAGGCCGCGGGCCTCTTTCGCGAGGCCCTCGAGCGAAGCCCGAACAATCCCGTCCTTCACTTCGGCGCGGGCTATGCCGCCTACACGCTCGGCCGGAACGATGCGGCGATCGCGTCCCTGAAGAGAGCGCTGGAGTACGACTCGAAGTTCGTCCAGGCCGCACGGCTCCTGGGCATCGTCGCATACGCCAACAGCGATCTCGATCTCGCCATCCGGTCGATGGAGAAAGCGGCGGCGCTCGCGCCCGGCGACGTTGGCATCCGTGCGCAGCTCGAGCAGTGGCGCAAGGAATCGGCCCTGCACGCCCGTATGGACGAACGGCCGAGCGCGCGCTTCCGGGTGCTCTTCGAAGGGACGCAGCAACAGGCGCTCGGCGCGAGAGTCGAGCAGGTGCTCGAATCGGCCTACTGGAACATCGGCAAGACGCTCAACAGCTATCCGAGCCAGACGCTGACGGTGGTGCTGTATACGAACAAGCAGTTCCAGGACGTGACGCGCGCGCCGGCCTGGGCGGGAGGTGAATTCGACGGCCGGATCCGTCTCGCGGTCGGAGGCGCCCTGCGCACGCCCGCCGCGCTCGATCGCGTCGTCCGGCACGAGCTGGTTCACGCGATCATCGAGCACGCGGCGCCGCGGAACGTGCCGGCATGGGTCAATGAAGGGCTGGCCAGCGTTCTCGAGTCCAGCGATCGGACCTGGATCAGGCAGGTCCTGAACCGGACGGATGAGGTCTTCCCGCTCGAGGATCTGTCGGACGGCTTCGGCAATCTCAACGGCCATGACGCGCTCGTCGCGTATGCCGAGAGCGCCGTCGCCGCGCAGCTCCTGACCGAGCGCCTCGGTCCGAATCTCGGCGTGTTCCTGCAGATGCTCGGGGGCGGCCATACGGTCGACCAGGCGCTCGGCACCGTGAAGGTGCAGCCCGAGGCCTTTTATGCCGAGTGGCGCAGGCGCGTCGGAGCGAAATGAGCTGGAGAGCTGCGGAGCTGGAGAGCTGCGGAGCTGGCGAGCGGGTGAACTGAGAAAGTCGCCATGTAAAATCAGCGCATAGATGACACCTGCGCGCAGGCCCTTCGACTCCGTTCAGGGCGGGCGGAGCCCAGTCGAAGCCTGGCTCTGGGTAATCCTCCTGATTGCCCTGGCGCTCCGCATCTTTCCGGTCTGGTTCGGTCTGCCTTATCTCCAGGCGCGGCCGGATGAAGCGGTATCAATCAGCCGCGCGTCCGGCATTCTCGCCGGCGACTTCAATCCGCATTTCTTCCATTGGCCCTCGCTCACGTTCTACGTCTTCGCCGCGGCGCTCGGGGCAGTCTCGGCGATTCGCTCGCTGGCGGGTATTGATCCCTCACTTCCGGTTTCCGTCGCAGTGATCACCGCGCGCGTGGTCGTGGCGATTGCGGGAACCCTCACCGTGATTCCGGTGTTCCGGCTCGGACGGCGCATGGCGGGGGAAACGGCAGGGCTGCTCGCGGCGGCGTTCCTCGCAGTGGTCCCTCTCCACGTGCGCGATTCGCACTTCGCGATGACCGACGTCCTCATGACGCTGCTGTTCACCCTGTGCCTGGCGGCCCTGGCCGCCGCGTACGACATGGCAAGGGGAGTGACGCCGGGGCAGGCGGATCGGCAGTTTGTCGTCGCCGGACTGCTGGGCGGATTGGCCACGTCCACGAAATACAACGCGGGCGTGGTCGCCATATCGATGGCAGCGGCGCAAATTCTCCTGCTCACGCGGCCGGGGCCCGGATCGTGGGCCGGCCGGCGCTGGCGAGCGCTGGCGCCTGCCGCGTTGTTTGCCGCTGCGTTCGCCGTCGGATTCGTGGCCGCGACCCCTTATGCCGTTCTCGACTTCCCGGCGTTTGCCGTCGATTTCACCTACGACCTGACTCACCTGTCAGGGGGCCACGCCATGCCGCTCGGTCGAGGCTGGTACGCGCATGCAACGAGGTCGCTTCCCTATGGCTGCGGTGCGCTGCTGATGGCCGCCGCGCTGGCCGGAGTGGTGGTCGGAGTGCGCCGTCATGTACAGCACACCTTTATCGTCGCTGCGTTCGGGGTTGCCTATTACACGGTGATCGGAAGCGGCTACACGGTCTTCTTTCGATATGTGATGCCGCTGGTGCCCATCGTGTGCCTGTTCGCGGCAGTGGCCACGAAGGCCGTTGTAGACCTGCTGCCGAGCGCGGACCGGGGCGCCGCGGATATTTCGCGGAGATCGAGCACCCGCACGCTGGTCACGGCAGTGCTGGTCCTGTTCATTGCCGGTCTCCCGGCCCTGACGAGCGCGCGGATTGACCTTTTGCTGGCGCGGACCGACACACGGGTGATCGCTGCCGAATGGCTCGGACCACAGCTCCGCCCTGAACACACCCTGCACGATGCCGGAGGCGACTACACGCGCCTCGATCTTCGCGATCGGCGGTACCACGAGTGGCACTTCGATCCGAACACCCGATCGTTCGGCCATCCAGAGGGCTTGACACCGGACTGGATCGTCATCCCCAATTCGCCCGTCCGCCATTACGTGTGGGTTGACCCGCGTATCCCTCAGCTCGTCGCGGATCGCTATGACCTCGTGTACACGGTCAAGGGCACGACGCGTCTGCCGGCCGGCGGTATGTACGACCAGCAGGACGCGTTCTTCGTGCCGTTCTCGGGGTTCGACGAGGTGGAGAGACCGGGGCCGACGATAGAGATCTATCGGCGGCGGCAATAAGTTCCCTGGCGCCGCGATTCAGCGATTGAGGTTACGGAGGCGGAGCAGACGATGCAGACGGAGACCACGGATCTCGAAAACGGAGCAACGGCTCCGTTGCTCCGTTTCGAGGTTCGTTGCCTCCGTCGCCTCCG
>Ga0207701_10005228_pt1 | contig 13061 bp, 7 predicted proteins | sample KBSSwiSSwithPhiX_FD_184294 | JGI IMG/M metagenome (GOLD analysis project Ga0207701, IMG submission 184294) | Switchgrass rhizosphere bulk soil microbial communities from Kellogg Biological Station, Michigan, USA, with PhiX - S5 (SPAdes) (version 2) | ecosystem: Environmental > Terrestrial > Soil...
GGCCTGTCGACGCGGCTCATCGCCATAGTCTGCGTCGTGCCGCTCAGAATCGGAACAGGCGCGTGAACTTCACGAGGAAGGCGCGGTTCCTGAGTTCCGGGAATCCGGTCGGCGCCGTGTCGCGGTTGTCGGTGAGGACGACGAAGAGGTCGCTTCCCGGCGTGTACTCCCACCGGAAGCGGATGTTACTGCTGACGGCCGAGGCCGTGGAGTTGTACTGGATCAGCGCGCTGGCGCTCATGCGCGGCGTCATCGTGTAGGTCGCCCGCGTGGTGACCAGTGTCGTGGTGAAGTCGCCCTCCGGCATGTTCACGATGTTCAGCGTCAGGCCGGGCTCGAGGGTCACCTGGGGGTTTATCTGCAGACGCCCGCGACTGGTGCTGATGCCCGTCCGCGTGCCGTGGTAGAACTGGCCGTATTCGAAGGCCACGTTGGCCGACACCGGACGCTGCGGGCCGAAGTTGTACAGGAGATGCAGCTCACTGAAGTCGTAGCCGCCAACCGGGATGATCACGCCCGGCGAGACTTCGAACGGCCGAACGAGGAACTCGTAGCTCTGCGCCACCTCCACTCCAAGACCGTCGCCGTTCTGCAGTTCCGACCGGACGGCTCCCTGGGTGAGGCGCGATTCGAGGCGGTTTGCCGGGTCGGTGATGTAGTCGAACACACCCTCGTAGTACATCTTGCGGATCGTGCTCGAGTTCGGCCGGGGGCTGTAGCGACCATAGACTGAATTGCGCGAGAACGCCGTGCGTCGTGTGAAGCCGACCTCGGGAATGAAGTTGCTGTCAAGCGTGAGGCGCTCGAGCTGCAGGCCGTAGACATCGGCGTTGTAGTCCATCTGCGCCCGGTAGCTCACGTTTTCGCCGGTCGTCCCCGGATTGTCACTGGACGCGAGGTAGGTGTTGAAGTTCAGGTTCTGGAAGAACGAAAACACGCCGTCCACGCCGACTGTGCTCGCATGCCCTTCGCCGAGCGTCGTGCTCGACCGGTCGGTGTAGAGCACCCCGACGGCGCTCCGTTTGAGGACGTCGCGTTTGACGCGAACGATGCCGAAATTGGTGGCGTCGATCGCCGCACTGGGCACATCGGTCGTCCGGATGTCGATGAGGCCGATGCTGTAGGGGCCTGTCTTGCCGGTGACGCGGCCGCCGACATCGATCGGCACTTCGTTGCCTTCCACCAGCCCGATGCGGCGGCTGAAGAACATCACGGGCACGTCCGCCGGTATCGGGTTCCCGAAGTTGCTGCCGCCGCCGCCTGAAGGACGGCTCGAGGCTCCGCCGAAAGCGAAGATACCCTGCCCCTCGAGGAAGAAATCGCGCTTCTCGGGAAACAGGACGCTGAAGCGCGTGAGGTTCGCCTGCTGCTCGTCCTCTTCGACCTGCGCGAAGTCCGTGTTGTAGGTGATGTCCGAAGTGAGTCCGTTGGTGATGCCGATCTTCATATCCACGCCGAGTTCGCCCTTCCCCTGGTTCGATGAGGGCTCCGTGGCGGGATCGTTGGTGGTGAGGCCGGTGATGCCGTACGGCTTCAATTCGAAGTTGCGCCCGGCCCGCGGCGACTCGATGCCGACGAGCATGGCGGCTGACGACAGCTTGTTGATGGCGCGCCTGCCCAGTGCGCCCGGCATCCGCGTCAGGTACTGGTTCTCGTTCTTCCATTTCACGACGCGCTTGAAGTTGATGCCCCACTCGGTCGCGTCGAGCGGAAAGCGGAGCGACTTGAAGGGGATCACCATTTCGACCGTCCAGCCTTCGGGTACGCGGGCGGTCCGCGCGTCCCACACGGTGTTCCAGTCGCGATTCATGTCGCGCTCGTCGGTGATGTACCCGTCGAAGAGCCCGCCGGCAAGGCTCACCTGGAAGAGGAAGCCGTTGCGGCGATCGTGAAACGTGTCGAACACCACGCCGAAACTTTCGTTGTCGTTGGTCCCCTGCCCGTCGCGGCGCATCTCGCTGATGACTTCCCTGTCCGGCTCGGAGTCGTACAGGCGCGCCGACACGTAGACGTTGCGATCGTCGTAGAACAGCCACACGTGCGTCTGCTCGGTCGCGGGCTCCCCTTCTGACGGCTCCTGCTGCAGGAATCCGTCGATCAGGGGTACGCGCGCGTAGACATCCTCGTTCAGCTCGCCGTCGACAACGACCGGCTCGGTGATGCGGGTCGCGCGAACGACGACACGACCGTCCGGCTCGCGCAGAACGACCGGTTCAGGTGAGTTCGGCGCAGTGGGTGCCGTGAACGGCGCGTCAGGTACCTGTGCCGCCGCGATGCCGGTGTTGAGGCAGAGGAGTGCACATAGAACGGAAGCGAATCGGAACATCTGGGTTGTGCGTTAAGTCCGAGCGGGCGAAGCGGTGATGAGCTTCTGAGTTTATCAGGAGGCATCGCGTTTTAGCCCCGCGAATGTTGAGGAAAAGCCCGAAAGGGTCCTCATCAGTTCTTCTCGGCGCAGTGCTTGCACTTGACCAGGTCCATGAGCGCGTGGCCAACCTGGCTGCGGCCGATGGAGGGAGAGAAGGGCAATGCTGTACACACTCGCTGTGATTCTGCTCATCGCGTGGATGCTCGGCCTCGTAGGCGTCTACACGATCGGGTCGATCGTCCACGTGCTGCTGGTCATCGCACTGGTGCTGTTCCTGGTGGGCATCATCAGCGGACGCCAAACGGTCGTATAGGACCTTCGGAAGTTAGAACTCAGAAGTCAGAAGTCAGACGTTGAAAACGTGGCGTCGGGTCCTTAGACCCAACCTGCCATCGAGGAGGATTGGATGAATCGCGACGAATTGGAAGGCAAGGCCGAAGCGCTCAAGGGCAAGGTCAAGCAGGCAGCCGGCGACCTGACCGACGACGAGCGCCTCAAGGAAGAAGGCATCGCCGACGAAGCGGCAGGCAAGACTCAGGATGCGATCGGCCATGGCCGTCGCAAGGCCGGCGAGTTCATCGAGGACATCGGAAAGTCGATCAAGAAGTAGACCCGCGGAGGCGAAGAGCATGCTCTATCGCCTCCTTTTTCCTGCCCTGCACGCCCCGCCTCGACCGCGGCTACGATCAACCCTGTGACCAAGACCACCAGGCTGGCCCTTGTCGCGTTGATTCTCGTTGCCGCCGGCATTGGCGCGTGGCGCCTGTGGCTCCAGCGTGGCGACGCCGGGCCAATCACCATTCCGCCGGAAGCGCTCTCGCGATGGACACTGGTCGCCAGTGACGGGACCGACCCGTGGGTCGTCGGAATGAAGCCGCCAGAGGCGCTCACTTCGACGCTGTTCAGGGAAGCGTCGCGTCGCGCCGGCCGGACGCTGGTTGCGCCGCCGCACCCCGCGCTGCCGCTCGTGCTTCGATCGGAGTTCGACGAAGGATTGCAGGGTGTGTACGGCACTGATTCGGTGCTTCGGATCGCGCGTGATGCGGGCATCGAAAACGACGCCTTCGCTCCCGTATGCCTTGCTCATCGGACGGCAGACGGTCCGTCGGGACGCGCCGATGTGTATTTCGTGCCGTTCACGTCGACCGCATTCAACAACACCCGGGTCGACCTGGTTCCGGACCAGCCCGAACACGCCGGCATCGGCGTCTATGATCCGGGAACGCTGACCCCCATCCTGATCGTCGGAGCCTCAGACTCGAGTTTCGATCGCTGGTGGCCGATGTCCTTCGATGAATCGACCGACTGCGAGGCCCCGCTCGGCATCAGCACGGCCCAGAAATAAGCGCGGGTTGCAAGGATGACGTACGTGGAGGCGGGTCTTCCGCCTTCGCAGATGCTTCGGCGGACCGCCGTAGCCTTGGCGGAGGCTGGTCAGACCCGCCCGACGGTGCGCCAGCGCGCGTGCATGAGTTGAGTCGCAACATTGCGCTTCAGCAGAGCCGAAAACGGTCCGCGGACGAGGTTGCGATGCACCTGCTCAGGCGCTAGCATCAGGTCGGCCCCGGGCGTCTTACAGCTCAACCCGAGATCGTGGTGCGACTCTCCCTTCGCTATCAACTCGCGCTGACCCTCGTCGTCGTCAACGTGGCGTTGACGGCGGGAGTGGCGATCGCCGCGTACCGCGCGGCGCACGACGCGATGGTCGACGAGGCGCTGCACTCCGTCTCGCTCGTAGCGCAGAGCCGGGAGCGCGAGCTGATAGACATGCTCGAGCACCGCCAGGAGCGCCTCCTTGGCTTCCTGCAGAGCCTGCGATCTCTCTGCGGCGAAGCCGGCCCGAGCGGCGGCTTCGGCTTCGAGGACGAATGCGTGCGCGCCGCCGTGGGCGGATTCCACCGCAGCGAGCGCGCGCTCTCGACCGATGTTTCCTATCGCGGACGCGAGCTCGAGCACATCGGTCCACGCCTGCTTGTCCCCGCACCGTTTCCCGGGCGGCTGGTCCGCATCGACGCCGTGGCAGGCACGGGAGAGTACTCCATGGCCGCCGCGATCGATGACCTTGCCGTGCACACCGAGTTCGCCATCGACGACGTGAATGCCATCTTCGAGGACCGCGCGGGGCTTGAATCTGGCGGCGAAGCGTTCCTCACCGACACGGAGGGCTACCGGTTGACGTCAGCCTCGCGTGCCAGCGCGCGCCAGCACCCCGTGATGATTGCGGCCGTGGCGCCATGCGTTCGCGGATCGGCGCAAGCGACGCAGACCACCGACGATCGCGGCGTGGACGTCATCGCCGGCCTCCGGCCAGTGGCCGCGGTTGGCGCCGGCTGCATCGTGGCGAGCGTCAGCTACGACGGCGCCACGGCGCCGATCCGCCGGCTCGGCGTCCTCCTCACCTATGCATCCGGTCTCGTCGGCCTGTTTGGAGGCGTCGTCTCGGTCCTGGTTGCCAGCGTCGCGACGCAGCCGCTCAAGCGACTCGCCACCGCAGCGAGGAACCTCGGCTCGGGCCACTTCGACACCCGTGTGCCCGTAGAAGGGCCGTCCGAGATCCGTCAACTCGGCCAGACACTCTCGACGATGGCCTCATCGATCAGCACGCTGGTCCTGCGCGAACAGACGGCACGCAAGGAAGCCGAGGCAGCCAACCGCACCAAGGACGAGTTCCTCGCCACCTTGTCCCACGAACTCAGGACTCCTCTCAACGCGATCCTCGGGTGGGCGTCCATCCTCTCGCGCAGCGAGTACGACCGTACGCGCGTGGAACATGCCGTTCACGTCATCGAGCGCAACGCACGGATCCAATCGCAGATGATCGAGGAACTGCTCGACGTCTCACGAATTTCGGTCGGCACTGTCCGGCTGAACGCCAGCACGGTCATCATCGGCGGCATCGTCGACGCGGCCCTCGAATCGATCCGCCCCGCCGCGGAGGCGAAGGGCATCGCGCTCTCGAAACACTTCGACTCGCCGGACCTGGCAATCCAGGCCGACCCTCGCCGCCTGCAGCAGGTCTTCTGGAACCTCTTGTCGAACGCGGTACGGTTTACACCGGCCGGCGGCCGTGTCGATGTCTCCGTCGCGCGCCTCCGTGATGAAGTGGAAGTGCGCGTCTCCGACAGCGGCTGCGGTATCGCGCCGGAGTTCCTGCCGCACGTGTTCGAACGGTTCCGGCAGGCCGACAGCAGCACGACGCGGGCGCACGGCGGGCTCGGCCTGGGGCTCGCGATCGTCCGCGACCTGGTCGAACTGCACGGCGGTTCGGTCCGTGCCGAGAGCGAAGGCAATGGCAGGGGGGCGACGTTCGTCGTGCGGCTTCCCGGCGCGCTCGTCCAGTCGCCGTCTTCATTGGCTCCGCACTCTGCGCCGGCTGCTCACAAGCTGCATGGGGCGCGTGTGCTCGTCGTGGACGACGATCCGGATACCCGTGACGTGCTGAAGGCCGCGCTCGAAGGCGCGGGAGCCGAAGTGATGACGACGGCGTCAGCCGGTGAGACACGCAGCGTGTTCGCACGAACGCCTCCGGATCTCCTGATCGCGGACATCGGCATGCCGGAAGAGGACGGCTACGCCCTGATCGCCTCGATACGCGAAATGGAGAACGGCTCGTCGCCTGTTCCGGCGATCGCGCTCACCGCCCGGACACGGCCGGAAGACGTCGAGCACGCGCTGGCCGCCGGCTTCCAGATGCACCTGCCCAAGCCCATTGACGCGCGGCGACTGCTCGAATCGATCGCATCGCTCGTCAGCCCCGCGGTCTAGCCCTTTCACCTGGGGCTTCAGGCTTCGGGCTTCGGGCTTCAGGCGGCGGCTTCAGCGAGTGCGGTTCACCCGCATGTTAGAATCCGCGCCGTAGTATTCCTGGAGGAGTTCGAACGATGGCCCCTGTACAGTCGCGTCGCGACATCCTGAAAACGCTCGGTCTGGCGGGTATCGGCCTGTCGATCGCCAACCTTCCCGAATTCGTCCTGCCCGCGCTCGCCCAGGGCGAAACCGTCGTTCCGTTCAGCGACATCCCGGCGAACTTCAACCCGAACATGAACGCGGTGACGCGAACCTACGACATCCGCAAGATCGAGGGTCCCTTCACACCGACCGACCAGTTCTTCACCACGCAGCACTACGGCCACCCGACGGTCGACATGGCGGCCTACCGGCTGAAGGTGAGCGGCATGGTGACGTCGCCTCTGTCGCTGTCGCTCGACGATCTGAAGAAGATGAACGGCCGGGACCTGATCGCGGGCTTCGAGTGCTCCGGCAACAGCCCCAGGCTGATGCAAGGCTTTGCGGGCAACGGCAAGTGGACCGGCATCCCGCTGCGCGTCGTCTTCGACCAGGCCGGCATTCACCGCGATGCGCGCGAGTTCGTCTTCTTCGGGGCCGACAAGGGCCCGGAAGAAATCGAGTGGCGCACCCAGAAGTTCACGGTCGAACAGCAGTTCGGCAGGAGCCTCAATCGCGAGCAGGCGCTCTCGGGTGAACCGTTCCTCGCATGGGCGCTCGACGGAAAGCCCCTCACGGTCCACCAGGGATCGCCGCTTCGGCTGCTGGTGCCAGGCTGGTACGGCGTCGCCAACGTGAAGTGGCTGTCGAACATTCACGTCCAGGCCGAACCCTACATGGGGAAATTCCAGACGCGCTGGTACCGGACGCTGCGGGAAGAGAACATCGGCGGCGTGATGATGCCGAAGGAGACAGGCGTCACGAAGATGCGCCTGAAGTCGGTCATCGCACGGGTCACGAGCACCGGCAAGGCCCACAAGATCACCGGATACGTCCTGAACGACGGCACGCCCATCCGCTCAGTGGAAGTGAAAGTGGACGAAGGCCAGTGGCAGAAGGCGACGTTGTCGCCCGACACGTCGGCCACCTACGGATGGAAGCTGTTCACGTTCGACTGGACCGGCGCAACGCCTGGCGAGCACACCCTCGTCTCCCGTGTCACCGACACCAGTGGTGCCGTGCAACCGACAGCGGCCGACCTCGCGAACAAGAAGACGTTCCTCGAGGACAACGGGCAGTTCCCGCGGAAAGTCACGATTAGCTAGCTGATGGCGCTGGGCGGTAGGCGATAGGCGGTAGGCGCAGCCGGCAGTCGCGCGGTTCACGCGTGACTTGCCCATCGCCTATCGCCCATCGCCTGCCCGCTACCAGTGAAACGTCCATCCCTCCCTTTCCAGTTCCGCTCTCCTGGCCTTCGCCTCAGCCACGGCTTCCGTTCGCGTCGCGCACCTGCGGGTTGAGGTAAGCGTCGTCCCGTAATAAACGCACAGGTCCCACTCGTCCGTCCCATGCACCTGCTTTAACTCGGCGTCCACATAAAGATTGCGTTTCCGCAATCGCCAGATCCGAAGGTCGTCTGCGCGGTCCATCTCGGAATCCAATTCTACGAAGAGTGCCGGAAATGGACAGACCCGGGGGCAAGCACCGTTGCGCCCGGTGGACCGCTATGCCAACATGCGTCCGCTTTTGTCAACGAACATCTACCCGGGAGGCAGAATGTTGAAGTCGTTGAGGATGGGCCTGTTCGCGCTGGTGTGCCTGGTCGTGAGCCAGGCGGAGGCCTTCGCACAGAACGGCGGCATTGCCGGCGTCGTTCGGGACACGTCAGGCGGGGTGATGCCGGGCGTCACAGTGGAAGCCGCGAGTCCGGCGCTCATCGAGAAGACCCGCACCGCTGTCACCGATCCGGATGGTCGATACAGCATCATCGACTTGCGCCCGGGCACCTATACCGTCACCTTCACGCTGGTCGGCTTCAGCACGGTGAAACGTGAAGGGATCGAGTTGACCGGCGGATTCACCGCCGCCGTGAATGTCGACCTGAAGGTGGGCGGCTTGGAAGAGACAATCACAGTTTCGGGCCAGAGCCCGCTCATCGACACCCAGAGCGTGCAGCAGCGCAAGTCGCTGACGAGCGAGATGATCGATGCGCTGCCAAGCGGCCGCAGCTTCCAGAACCTCAGCGTGCTGGTGCCCGGCGTCATCATCCCGCTCGGCTCGCAGGATGTGGGCGGCACAGGCGGCGAACGATACCAGACGCTGTCCGTGCACGGCAGCCGCGGCGACCAGATGCCGCTCGTGATGAACGGCATGCCGTACAACAACATGAACAACACGGGCGGTGGCTACAACACCACCCTGGTGATCAACACGGGGACCGTGCAGGAGATGACGGTCACCACGAGCGCGCTGTCCTCCGAAGCCCGGTCGAGCGGCGTGCTCAGCAACACGATTCCGAAAGAGGGCGGCAACACGTTCCGCGGTTACCTCTTCGGCAATTTCACGAACGGCAGTCTGCAGAGCGACAACCTGACCGACGACCTGAAGAAGATCGGCCTCGCCCGCGTGAACAGCGTGAACAAGCTGTGGGATCTCAACCCGGCGATGGGCGGGCCGATCGTCAAGGACCGACTCTGGTTCTATGGAGGGTTCCGTTACTCCGGTGCGCGGAACTACATCGCCGGCATGTACTCGAACCTCAGGCCGTCAGCGCCCCAGTACTGCTCGAACCCGGCCGGATGCAGCTACGGCGATGCGTTCCACCCGACGACACTGGTCCCCAACTCGCAGGATCTCAGTAGTCCGGCGATCGGCGGCGACACCTGGACACGCGGCGAGACGCTGAACATGACATGGCAGGCCACGCCGAAGAACAAGATCACCATGCTCGGCCATTTCAACCAGCGGCTGGTCGACTGCAACCAGTGCAGCGCTACGAATTCGCCGGAAGCCGGTGTGTACTTCACGCATCGCCCCGAGTACATCCTCCAGAGCACGTGGAGCAACCCGTACACGAACAAGCTGCTCTTCGAAGGGGGATTCACGTTCTACAACGAGCGCTGGATCTTCGGTCCCGAGCCGTACAACACGAATGGCCTCGGGCCCGACGCGGTGGTCTCGAAGACCGAGTCGTCGGTGGGAACCCTCTACGGCGCCGCCAACGTGTTCACGACGGCCGCCAACCACCAGTACAACATGCGCGCAGCGGTCAACTACGTCACCGGCAGCCATGCGTTCAAGTTCGGCATGCAGGACATGTGGGGCACGCGTAACTACCGCTACGACACCAACCAGTCGATGGCGTGGAGTTTCACACGCGGCATCCCGACCCAGATCACCGAGTACGCGCGACCGCTGATCGACCTCGAGCACCTCAAGTCGGCGCTCGGGATCTATGCCCAGGACCGCTGGAGCATCGACCGCCTTACTCTGAACTACGGGTTGCGTTTCGATTACCACAACGCTTACGTGCCGGAGCAGAATCTGGCCGCGATTCCGTACGTCGCCGCGCGCCATTACGACCCGATCTACGGCGTGCCGATCTGGAAGGACCTGTCACCTCGCGTCGGCGCCACCTACGATCTGTTTGGCACCGGGAAGACGGTGCTGCGCGCCAACTGGGGTAAGTACGTGGCGAGCGAATCGACCAACATGGCAACCCTGAACAACCGGGTGAACACGTCGGTGAACACCGCGTCGCGCAGCTGGACGGACACCAACGGCAACTTCGTCCCCGACTGCGTCCTCGCCAACCCGGCGCTGAATGGCGAGTGCGGCCTCCTCAACGCACCGCTCGGGTCGCTCAACGTGGCCGCGCAGTACTCGCCGGAGATCACCAACGGCTACGGCGTGCGCCCGAACGATCACGAAGTGGCCATCGGCGGGCAGCAGGAGATTCGGCAAGGCTTCGCGGTCGACTTCCAGTACACCCGTCACGCCTTCGGCAATTTCGTGGCGAGCCAGAACACCACCCGGCCGCCGTCGGCGTACGACTCGTTCTGTGTGACGGCGCCCACGGCCGCCGGAGCCGTCAGCGGCTACACCCTTCCCAATGCGGGCCAGCAGATCTGCGGGTTCATGGACCTGAACCCGTCGTTCTCGACTACGGTGCCTTTCTACTTGGTGCAAAAGGCGAGCAACTTCGGCGACGTGAGTGACGTGTACTCGGGTTACGACGTCAACCTGAACGCTCGCCTGCCTCGCGGCGGACTCGCATCCGGCGGCGTCAGCGTCGGCCACGAAGTGACCGACATCTGCGCGATCGCCGGGCAGGCAAGCGCGACCTACGCGACAGTCGCCGGCGTTCTGGCATCGAGCTCGGGCACGCTCCAACAGGCGACGGCAGGTTACAACAGCACTTCCGCCGGCTTCACACCCAGTACTCTGTACTGTCACGTCGAGCCACCGTTCCAGGCCGACGTCAAAGGGCTGGTCAGTTACCCCCTTCCGTGGTGGGGCCTGACAACCAGCGCCACCATCCAGAACCGGCCCGGGCCGCAGATCTTCGCGACCTACACAGTGACGAGCGCTCTGGTGCAGAATCTCGGGCGCAACCTCAACGCCGGTTCAGCGACAACGGGCTTGATCGCACCAGGCACGCTATATGGCGATCGCTTCACTCAGCTCGACGTCCGGTTCGGGAAGAACTTCCGCTTCGGCAACAAACGCGTCGGCGCGACGATGGACGTTTACAACCTGCTGAACAGCAGCGCCATCCTGGCTCAGAACAACAATGTCGGCCCGAACTGGCGGACGCCGACACAGATCCTTCAGGGGCGGCTTATCAAATTCGGCGCCCAGCTCGATTTCTAGCGGAGGCTTCGCTGGCGCCCGGGCAGGCTATGGGCGGTGGGCGATGGGCAATGGCCCTCGCCCAGTGGTCATCGCCAGCCTTCAGGCTTCGGGCTCTGGGCTCTCGGCGCAGTCACGTTGTCACACTTCGCGGCAGGGGACTTCTAGGGCGATAGGCGGTGGGCGATGGGCGATGGACCTCGCCCAGGGGGTCATCGCCAGGCTTCGGACTTCCGGCTTCAGGCTCCGGCCACTTCATATGCACGCTGAGCGGCAGGGACTTCGGTCTCCTGCCGCGTTGTTTTGTAGCCGCGGATATCTTGTGTAGCCGCGGGCCTTCAGGCCCGCTCAGCGCTTCTGCAGTTCACCACGCAGCCAGCCCCAGAAATGCTTCTCGTCGTCATCACCGGGCTGTGCCACGTTGGCCAGCCGCGCGGCGGATTCCACCTGGCCGCTCTTCATGAGCGCGTAGGCACGGAGAGCATCAAGCGCCTGGGCCTGGAACCCGAGCCGCTCCGCGGCCGTGAGCATCTGCACCGCGCCGCCGAAGTCGCGCCCGGACAACGCCCGCAGCCCTCGCGAGTACTCCGCGGACCCGTCTCTGCTGGCGGCCCCTTCGCCAATCTGCTGCTTCACCTCGTCGCTGCCGAGAATCCACAGCGGCAGGGTGCGCAGCGTGGTCGTCGACAGGACACGGTCGAGATCCTCGATCTGCCGCAGCGGACGGCCGCCTTCCCAGTACACGCGGTTGATGATCGCCTGCAGATCGAAGAAGGGCGCGGACCGCTCGATCAACGCCGTGGGCCAGAGCGACCGTATCAGTGGTGATGCGCTGAACGCTGCACGGGCGCGTGATACGTCGAGCGCCGACTGATACATGCGTGTCACGGCGGGATCGGTTCCGTAGAGAGGGTCGGACAACGAGGGCCGGCCGGCGCGCGGCCGGAGGCGCTGCGGATAGTCGTCGGTCAGCGGCGGCGCGGCCGCGGCAAGCGCGCGCAGATAGCCGGCATCGCCGACGAAGGTCGCGCCGATCTGCTCGGCCCTTTCGAAGCCGACCTCTCGCAGCCGCGCCTCGAGGCCTGGCGTCTGCCAGGGTTGGGAGAACTGCTCGAGGGTTCGCGGACCGGCGACGCCGCGCGAGCCGACGAGCATCAGGTCGAACGGCGTCGCGTTCCAGAGCGAACAGTCGCTGAACACCTCGCAGAACGCGCGCACGATTGTGCTGACGTCCGTGCCAGGATGGGGACGCGCCACCGGAACCCAGTAGGTTGCCAGCCCGCCCTCGTTGAGCCGATCGCGGACGAGTTGAAAATACTCGCGCGTGTAGATGTTCACCGTTCCAGGCGTGCGCGGCGGCGGCGGTTCTCCGGTGATCAGATCGAACCGCGCGGCCGTTGTCTGCAGGAAGAAGCGCCCATCTTCGATGTGCAGCCGAACGCGCGGATCGTCCAGCGGCCTGGCGCCGGCGGGATAGATCGCGTCGCTCATCGAGACGACGTCGCTGGATATCTCGGCGACATCGATCGTCTCGACCGATGGAATGTGCGTCACGGCACCGACGGTCACACCGACTCCGTAGCAGACGACCAGTGCGTTTCGGAGCGGACCGTCGTGCAGCAGCATCGGGTAGTAGGCGAACGCGCGCATGTAGCGCTGCCCCTGCAGCGCGGTTCCCGACATCGAGAAACCATTGGTGATCAGGCGGCTGTAGACCGGCTTGCCCAGCCACTGCTGCTGCATGACGAACAGTGTCTCGGAGGGGCCCTCCCTCGTCGCCACGATCGCCGACCCATCGTCCGCATAGGCGGAAGCCGCCCGCAGGAAATAGCGGCCCATCGCGCCGAAGGGGAAGCCGCCAAGGGCCAGCAGCAGTACCGCGGTCGCCACGATTGCTGACGGACGGCCCCCACGAGTCCATCGCGAAGTGGCCGCATTCCCCTCCTGGGCCGATCCGAGCCCGGTCAGCAGCGACACGAGGCCGTACAGCATCGCCAGCACGAGAAAAGTCCGCTCCATGCCGGCAAGCGGAAGCAGCACGTAGGCGGCAAGCGGAGGACCGCAGATGGCGCCCGCCGTGTTCGCGAGCGTCAGCCAGCCGGCGTCGGCAGTGGCT
>Ga0207701_10005230_pt1 | contig 13057 bp, 12 predicted proteins | sample KBSSwiSSwithPhiX_FD_184294 | JGI IMG/M metagenome (GOLD analysis project Ga0207701, IMG submission 184294) | Switchgrass rhizosphere bulk soil microbial communities from Kellogg Biological Station, Michigan, USA, with PhiX - S5 (SPAdes) (version 2) | ecosystem: Environmental > Terrestrial >...
CCGTCAATGCAGGGGCGCGGCTTCGGCCGTCGCATGATCGCCGCGGTCGAAAACCGTGCAATCGATGCGGGCTGCACTGGCATCGATATCAAAATTGTCGATCGTCGTGTTGAGCTCCCACCGTTGTATAGGGCGCTGGGGTTCAGGGACAATGGGACGGCGCCGTTCGACGACCCGTTGTTGACCAAACCCTGTCACTTCCTGCTGATGTCGAAGGAGCTCACCCCATGAAGCGCCACTCAGTCGGGATACTGCTTTTCGACGACGTCGAGGTACTCGATTTTGCAGGTCCGTTCGAGGTCTTCTCGCGAACGCGCCTCGTGCCGGGCGCCGATTCGCGCCGCACCGACGACAGCACGCCGTTCGACACCTTTACCGTCGCACGCACCCGCGACGTCGTTACGGCGATTGGCGGGCTGCGCGTTGTGCCCGACTACGCCTGGGCGCACGCGCCGCTCATCGACATCCTCGTCGTGCCCGGCGGGTTCGGGACGCGGGCGCTGCTGAAAGACACGCCGACCATCGACTGGATTCGCGAAGTTGCCGCGAGCGCCTCGCAGGTCACCTCCGTCTGCACCGGCGCGCTGCTGCTCGCCCAGGCCGGTCTGCTCAACGGGCGGCGCGCGACCACGCATTGGGCGGGCCTGGATCTGCTGGCGTCGCTCGATCCGACGATCAAGATCGAGCGCGGTCAGCGCGTCGTCTCGGACGTTGTCGTGACCTCAGCTGGCGTGTCCGCTGGCATCGACATGGCCTTCACGATCGTCGAGCGGTTGTGCGGGCGCGGGGTGGCGGACGAGACGGCGCATTACATCGAGTATCCGCGAGCGGTCAACGCGATCTAGACGCTGGGAGCCATGGGCTGGGTATGTGCAGGAACATCAAGACGCTGTTCAACTTCGATCCGCCGGCGACCGACGAGGAGATTCGCGCGGCGTCGCTGCAGTTCGTGCGGAAGTTGAGCGGATTCAACGCGCCGTCGAAAATGAACGAGGCGGCGTTCGATGAGGCGATCGACGACGTCGCCGCCGTCGCGCGAAAGCTAATCGACTCGCTGACGACCAACGCGTCGCCGCGCAACCGCGAGGAAGTGGCGGCTCGCGCGCGCGAGCGGGCAGCCGAGCGGTATGGCGCGCGGTAGGGCGCTCGGCTAAAGCCTTCGCGCTACACCGACCCTTCGCGCTACACCTTCCGCGCTACGACGTTACGCGCCGACCTTGGTGCGGAAATACTCGATCGTCTTCACCAGACCCTCTTCGAGCTGCACCTTGGGCTCCCAGCCGAGCAGCTGGCGCGCGCGCGTGATGTCCGGACGGCGCTGCTTCGGGTCGTCGGTCGGCAGCGGCCGGTAGACGATCTTGCTCGTCGAGCCGGTCATCTTGATGATCGTCTCGGCGATCTGTTTGATCGTCATCTCCACCGGGTTGCCGATGTTGACAGGGTCGTTTTCCGACGACAGCATCAGGCGCAGAATCCCGTCCACCAGATCCGTGATGTAGGTGAAGCTGCGCGTCTGCGAGCCGTCGCCGAACACCGTCACGTCCTCGTGGCGCAGGACCTGCGACATGAACGCCGGCACCGCGCGGCCGTCGTTGAGCCGCATGCGCGGGCCGTAAGTGTTGAAGATGCGGACGATCTTCGTGTCCACCCCGTGGTAGCGGTGGTAGGCCATCGTCATCGCCTCGGCGAAGCGCTTCGCCTCGTCGTAGACGCCGCGCGGCCCGACCGGGTTGACGTTGCCCCAGTAGGTTTCCTTCTGCGGGTGCTCCAGCGGGTCGCCGTAGACCTCGGAGGTCGACGCGAGCACGAACCGCGCGCCCTTGGCCTTTGCCAGCCCCAGCGCCTTGTGCGTGCCGAGCGCCCCGACCTTCAGCGTCGGAATCGGCAGCTCGAGGTAGTCGATCGGGCTCGCCGGGCTCGCCCAGTGCAGGACGAAGTCGACCGGACCGTCGACGTAGATGTAGTTGGTGACGTCGTGTTTGATGAAGCTGAAGTCACGGTTGACGAGGTGCGAGATGTTCTCGGTCGCCCCGGTCAGCAGGTTGTCGATGCCGACGACCGTGTAATCACGATCGAGCAGCGTCTCCGCGAGATGGGAGCCGATGAAGCCGGCGGCACCGGTAATGACGACGCGTTTTTTCATAAGCCTTTCGTGCGGTACGTAGGGCATGGCTTCAGCCATGCCTCGAGGCGCCGCTGAAGCGGCGCCCTACATACGCGGCGGCTAGTACGCATGCTTGTGGAAGAACCCGCGCAGCAGCGTCAGCCACATGATCTTCAGGTCGAGACGCACCGACCAGTTCTCGATGTAGTAGAGGTCGTACTCGATCCGCTTCTCGATTGAGGTGTTGCCGCGCCAGCCGTTCACCTGCGCCCAGCCGGTGATGCCGGCCTTCACCTTGTGGCGCAGCATGTAGCTCGGAATCTTGTCCTTGAACTGGGCGACGAAGAGCGGCCGCTCCGGCCGCGGGCCGACAATCGACATGTCGCCCTTGAGCACATTCCACAGCTGCGGCAGCTCGTCGATGTTCGACCGCCGGAGCAGCTTGCCGACCGGCGTCCGTCGCGGGTCCTGCTCGCTGGCGAACACCGGGCCGGTGTCGGCCTCAGCGCCGGTATACATCGAGCGGAACTTGTAAATCATGAACGGCTTGCCGTCGAGGCCCATCCGCTCCTGTTCATAGAACACCGGCCCCTGCGAGGTCGCCTTGACGAGCGCGGCAATCAGCCAGAAGGGGATGGCCAGCACGACCAGCGCCACCGCCGAGATCGCGATGTCGATTCCGCGTTTGACGATGGTGTTGAAGCCCTGGAGCGGGACGTCGTTGATGTTGATGACCGGGACGCCGTCGAGATCCTCGAGGCGGGCGCGAAGCGCGATCACCTGGAGAAGATCCGGCACCACCTTCACGTCCACGAACTCGCGGCTCGTGCTCTCGATGAGCTGCAGCATCTGGACGTGCTGCTCGGGCGGCAGGGCGACGTAGAGGTGATCCACCGATTCGCGCGACGAGATGTCGGCCGCTTCCTCGATCGTGCCGAGCAGCGGCAGCCCCCGGTAGCCGAGATGGTCGCCGGTCGCGCGATCGTCGACGAAGCCGACGATCTGGTAGCCGAGCTCGCGATGCTCGAGGATCTTGTCCGCAACCAGGCGGCCTAACTCGCCGGAGCCCGCGATCAGGATCCGCTTCAGGCCGATGCCGGCGCGCCAGCGGCGCTCGAGCAGGTCGCGCACGAGCTCGCGCGACGCGTAGGTCAGCGCGACGTTGAGCACGAGGAAGATCGCCCACACCCACTGCGAGACCTCGAACGCGCCGCGGGCGCGCGCCCCGGGGGTCGCAAAGTAGGTCTGCACGTAGAGGGTGCCGACGATGACGAAGATCACCGCGAGGATGCTGCCGACGAAGACGGCGAAGAAATCGTCGACCCGCGATCGGCCGCGCCGCAGCCGATAGAGGCCCTGCAACTGGAAGCCGAGCGGCACCAGCGCGGCGATGAACGGCAGGATGTTGACGACGTACTGCCCGAGCGGCGGCGTGCCCTTGGGTACGGGAATCAGGCCGGTCTCGAATCGCAGCAGGTACGACAGGATGAACGCGGTCATCCCGAGCATCGAATCGGAGAGGACGTGAAACGCGACGAGCAGGCGGTTGTGGCGGTTTACCACCCGGCCGGCTCCATGATCAGCGCGCTCATCTCGTCGCCGAAGCGCTCGCGGCTGAACCGCTCCGCGTGATGGCGGATGGCGGCGGTATCGAAGCGGGTGTCGATGGCCCGTGCCACCGCGTCGGCAAACGCCTCGACGCCGGGCGTGTCCACCAGGAGTCCGGTCTCGCCGTGCACGACCGTCTCGCGCGCGCCGCCGCGGCCGAGCGCGACCACCGGACGGCCGCACGCCTGCGCCTCGAGCGGCGCGATGCCGAAGTCTTCTTCGCCGGGAAGCAAGGTCACCGCCGCGCGCTGGTAGAGCGCCCGAATCTCGTCGTCCGGCACGCGACCGAGAAACTCCACCTGTGCATCTGACGCCGCAGCAAACCGTTCGAGCGCGTCGCGTTCGGGTCCGCCGCCGGCCACCTTCAGCGGCACGCCGGCCACGCGGCAGGCATCAATCGCGACATCCACACGTTTGTAGGGGACGAGGGCCGAGACCACCAGCGCGAACCGCTCGGGTGGGGCCGCATCGGGGTGGAAAAAATTGGTGTCGACGGGCGGATAGACCACAGTCGCCTCGCGATTATAGTATCGGCGGATCCTGCCCGCAACATAATGAGAGATAGCGACATAGCGGTCCGCTCGGTCGGCCGTGTCGCGATCCCATCGCGCCAGGTGCGACATCACCGGGCGCATCAGCCTGCTGCCGAGCTGGCCCAACCTTTCGGGACCGAAGTAGGCGTCGAACTGATCCCACGCGTAGCGCATCGGCGTCAGGCAATAGCAGAGATGGGGCACGCGCCCGGGGCGCACGATCGACTTTGCGCAGCAATGGCTGACGCTGACCACGAGATCGAAACGGTCGAAGGAGAACTGCTCGATCGCCGTCGGGAAGAGCGGCAGGTAGTGGCGATACAGCCGTTTGACGAACGGCAGGTACTGCACGAACGAGGTGTGAGGCCGGAGCCGCTCGATGGTGGGAGAGACCGACCCGCGCACGTGGACGAGCGTGAAGAGCTCGGCGTCGGGAAACCGTTCGCAGATGACTTCCAGCGCCTTCTCGCCGCCGCGCATGCCGGTCAGCCAGTCGTGAACGAGCGCGAGCTTCATCCGACCTCGCCGTAGATCGCGCGGACCCGGCGCACCGACTGCTCCCACGAGAACATGCCCGCGCGCGCGACCCCCTTGCGGCGCAGATCGCGGCGCAGCCGCTCGTCGGAGAGCACGCGATAGATGCCGTCGGCGATCGACCGCGGATCGTACGGGTCGACCAGGATCGCGGCGTCCCCGGCCACTTCGGGCAGCGACGAGACGTTCGAGGTGACGACCGGCGTGCCGCTGGCCATCGCCTCGAGCGGCGGCAGCCCGAACCCCTCGTAGAGGGACGGGAACACGAACACGCCGGCGAGCCGGTACATCACCGCCAGCGTCACCTCGGGGAGGTAGCCGAGAAACCGGACGTACTTGTGCAGCTGATGCTGGTGGACGGCGCGGCGCAGCGCCGTGTACTTCGAGATCTCGTCGCCGATCATCACCAGCTTCAGGTGATCGAGGCCGCGCTTGCGCACCAGGTGAAACGCCTCGATCAGCCGCTCGAGGTTCTTGTGCGGCTTGACGTTGCCCGCATAGAGGACGAACTCCGACTCGAGCTGGAAGCGCTCGCGCACCCGCACCACGTCTTCCTCGCGCGGATCGATGGCGAAGCGATCGTCGTAGGCGTTGTAGATCACGTCGATCTTGTCCGGCTCGGTATCGACGAAGCGCAGGATGTCGCGCTTCGAGCTCTCCGACACGGTCAGGATGCGCGTCGCCCGCCGCGCCGCGAGCCGGATCGACGTCCGTGCGTAACTGTAGGCGAGGCGGTTGGGCAGGTACTGCGGAAACATCAGATGGATGCAGTCGTGAATCGTCACGACCGACTTGCAGCGCACCAGCGGCGGCAGGACGTAGTGCGGCGCGTGGAAGAGCGTCACCCCCTCGCGCGCCAGCGCGAGCGGAATCCGCAGCTGCTCGGAGATCGAATAATTCGGAGCCGTCTGGACGACCGCCCGGAAATTGTCGCCGAGCGCCGCCACCGTTTCGCGATCCTCCGGCCGGCAAAGAATCACGAACTCGGTCTGGCAATCCATCCGCGCCAGTTGCCGCAGGAGGTTCCGGATGTAGGTGCCGATGCCGAAGTCGTGCAGTTTGCGGGCGTCGATGCCGATCCGCACAGGGACGCCATCATATCAGCCGGACCGCGCAAACCCGCCCGGCGTACCGTTCGAGACTGAATGAACTTCGAACCGCGAACGTGCTCGGCCGGCTCAGGGAGCGCGTGGCCGGCCTATCTGTCCCAGGCGGGGTTCTGCAGCCGGTAGCGCTGGCGGATGTCGCGCTGCGCGCCGGGATAGACACCGGCCCGGCGCGCGTTCTCTCCAGCCGCCTGCACGCCGGCGCGAATGTCGTCGGCGACGCGTTTCAGCTCGTTGAACGCGGCGCCGCAGCCCTGCGAGACCGCGCCCTGCATCGCGCGCGCGTCCCACAGCGCGGACCACTCGCGCTCGAACGACCCGACGATCTTGCCTTCGTAGCACGACTCCTTGAAGACGCGCCACCGCGAGTCGAGATCGTCGGCACGCCGCGCGGACACCGCAATCAGCTGTTCGTAGTTGCGCGTGCTCGTGTCGCGTGCCGCGTCGGCCTCCGTTTGGCCCTGCCTGGCCGACATCGCCTGATTGAGGCTGGCCGCCGGCGTGCCGGTGGCCGCCGACCGCTGCCCGGCGAGCAGCCCCTGCGCGTGCTCGATCGCGACGCCGAACGACAGCCCCTGCGCGACCGCCGATCGCATCCCCATCGTGGCGATCCCGATCACGCTGCCGGTGCGATCGAGGAGCGGGCCGCCGCTGTTGCCCGGGTTGATGGCCGCGTCGGTCTGCACGAGCGTGACCCCGTTGACGGCGCGCACGGCGCTGACGATACCGCGCGTCACCGTATTCTGGAGGCCGAGCGGCGTCCCGAGCGCCACGACTTCCTGCCCCGGCCGCGCCTGCATGCCCGAACCCATTGGCAGCGTCGGCTGATTCGGATTCGGGTTGCTGATTCGGACGATGGCGATATCGAGCTCGGGGGCGCTGGCGTCGACGCGCGCCGACATTGTCGTGCCGTCCGGCCGGCGAATGGTGACCGACGTGTTGGCCGCGACCACGTGCACGTTGGTGAGAATCGTGTCGGGCGCGATGAAGAAGCCGCTGCCGAATCCGCCGCTGGTTTCAACCCGGACGACGGCGGGCATCGCGCGGCCGACGACGTCCTCGAGCGACGACAGCGCCGCGGCGGTTGTTACCGGCATCGTCGGCACTGCGACAGCGCCCGCGCCGGGCATCGCATTTGGTGGCAACGCGCCGGCGGTTGTTTCGGCCGCCGGAACCTCGGCAACCGGATCAGCGGCTGCATCGGTCGAAGGCGACGGTGTCTCGGGCGCTGCTGCTGGTCGGCTTGCGATCGCCACCGCTTGCGGCGCCGGATCTTCTTCCGTTTGCCTCTGCAGTATCGCGTCGTAGATCCCCAGGGCAGAGCCTGAGGTGATCACGGTCGCCGCGATCATCACGAGCAGCGGAGTGCGCTTGCGCTCCTGTTTGGCGCCAACGGCCGGACGTTCGCGAGCGACGGCTGCCTCGCTGGCACCGCTCGTCTCGTCGAGTAACTGACCGCAGCGGCACGCCGCGACCCTGGAAGGCACACGCCGGCCGCACGCCGGACACTCGCGGCTGAACGCCGGCGAAGAACCCTGGTCGATCATGTTTCCTGGAGATCCCGGGCGCCGTAACTAGGGGACCTCGATTGTACTACGGCCGGGCCGGCAGTTCGCCGCGAATTCTCAGGTAAAACCGCAGGAAAGGCGCCCAGGCGGGGTGGTGCTTCTCGTAGAACGCCATCTGACTGCGCCGGTAGGCCGCCTGCGTCGCCGCCGGCGCGCTCGCCGCTGAGCGTCCGCGCAGGTGGACGATTTCTACTTCAGGTGCGAAAAGGATACGGCGCCCCCTGGCCCTGATCGCCGCGCAGAAGTCGACGTCTTCCGTATACATGAAGAAGCGCTCGTCCAGGCCGTTGACCGCTTCGGCGTCCGCGCGTCGCACCAGCAGGCAGGCGCCGCTGACCCAGTCCGGATGCTGGCGCACCCGCGTCAGTCTCTCCACCTCGCTGCGATTGGCCGCGCGGCGCTTCTGCCGCAGCTCGTTGAGCGGACCAATCATCCGGCCGAATGACAGCTCCGCCTCACCGTTGCCATCGACGAGCCGTGGCCCGACGACGGCGACGCTGGCATCGCGGTCGAGCTCGGCCGCGAGACGATCGAGCGCTCCGGCCGGCACGACCGTATCGCTGTTGAGGAGCAGTAGCGCGTCACCGGTCGCCGCGTGAATGCCGGCATTGTTGCCCTTTGCGAATCCGACGTTCGCGCTCATCGCGATGACGCGCACAGCGGGCCAGCGCCGCGCCGCTTCGACGCTGCCGTCAGTCGATGCGTTGTCCACCACGACGATCTCGTGCGCGATCGCCGGCGGGGCCGCGTGAAGGGCGCCGAGGCAGCGTTCGAGATCGGCCCGCGCGTTGAACGACACGATGACGATCGACAGACGATCCATCGGCCTATCCCGCCGCCTTGAGCGGCCACCGCGGCGGCGACGCGGCGGCTTCGAGCACCGCGAGCGTTTCGCGGGCGGCGCGCGGCCAGCTGTATCGCGCGAGCGCGGCCGGCGCGGCGCCGAGAATTCGCGAGCGTGTCGCCGCGTCGAACAACACCGCGTCGAGCGCGCGCGTGATCGCGGATACCTCTCCCAGCCCCACGTAGACCGCCGCGTCGCCGCAGCTTTCTCTGGCGACCGGCGTGTCGAGCAACACCGGCGGCACGCCGGCGGCCAGCGCTTCCAATGGCGTCAGCCCCAGGCCTTCGTACTCGGACAGAAAGGCGAACGCGCCGGCGTGTGCGTAGAGGTCCGCGAGCCGCGCGTCGGTGACGTACTCGTGCCAGCGCACCTGACCCGCGACGCGATCGTCGGCAATCGTGCGGCGCAGATCCTGTTTCGGGTAACTGCGGTTGTCGCCGACGATGTCGAGCGACGCGTCGGGATGGGCGCGCGCAATCGGCGTGAACGCGTGGATCAGATCGACGACGTGGCGTCGATTGAAAATCGATCCGACAAAGAGCACGCGCGGAGCCGGGGCGGGGGGCTGGCGACTGGGGACTGGGGTGGGGCTCGGGGTTGGTTTGGGACTCGGGGGTGGGCCGCCGGGCCCGATGCCGGGCGGAATCACGTGGACGCTCCCGGGCGGCACGCTGAGCCGATCGACGAGTTCACCCTTCGAAAATTCGGAAATCGTGACGACCGCTGCAGCGCGGGCCGCCGACTGGCTCACGAGCCAGCGCCGCCGTGCCCCTTCGCGGATGCTGAACCACTCGGGGTGGGCGACGAACGACAGGTCGTGGATCGCGACGACGGTAGGGACGTGCATGCGGAGCGGCGCGGTGTAGCCGGGCGCAAACCACACGTCGAGGTGATCGGCGGCTGCCGCGCGTGGCACGCGGACCTGCTCCCACCAGGTGCCCGGCGTCCCCGGCACGATGCGCGTCGCGAACCGGCGCGTGTCGAGCGGCAGCGTGGTGGCGTCGTGCGCGTAGAGCACGAACTCGTGCGCCCCGCGCAAGGCCGCCCATTCGAGGAGCAGCCCGCCGAGATAACGCCCGACGCCGGTGGGATGGCCGCAGAGCTCGCGCGCGTCGACGCCAATCCGCATCAGGCTCGACGGCCCCTCTCGACCCGGTGTGCGAGTGCCTGCCGATAGACGTCGAGCACTTTGTGTGCGGTGGTCTCCCAGCTGAACGCGCGCGCGCGTGCCAGGCCTCGACCGGCGCACGCCGCTGCGTAGCCTTCATCCGCGAGCAGCTGCGCGATCGCGTTGGCGATGTCGTCGGGGTTGTCCGGATCGACCAGCGGCCCGGCGTCGCCAACGACCTCCGGCAGCGAGCCGCGGCGCGCGGCCACCACCGGGACGCCGAGCGACATCGCCTCGAGCACAGTCAGGCCGAATCCTTCCTCGAACGATGGCTGGACGAGCAGGCGGGCGCCTTCGTACAACGCCTGCCGGTTCGCGCTCTCGACGTAGCCGACGTGGCGGACGCGTCCGTTGAGCGGCGGGCGTTCGATGCGCTCGAGCCACGGTCGCGCCCCGGCAGTCGCCCGGCCCGCGAGCACGAGGTCAGGGATGTTGGCGGAGGATGAGGCGCCCCTGAAGGGGCGCCCCACGTCGTGAGGCGGGCGCCCTGCGTCGTGAGGGAGGCGCCCTGCGTCGTGAGGGAGGCGCCCTGCGTCGTGGGGGAGGCGCCCTGCGTCGTGGGGCGTCCCTTTAGGGACGCCACTCACACCACTCAATAACCGCTCGTACGCGTCGAGCAACCCGCCGACGTTTTTCCGCGGCTCGAGCGTGCCGAAGAACAGCACGTAGCCGTCTCGCGGCGGCGTCTTGCGCGGCGACCAGTCGGGCGCGCCGGCCGGGCACACGGCAATCCGCTCGGAGGGCACGCCGAGCACGTGCGCCACCTCGCCCGCGGCGAACGTGGACGAGACGATCACGCGGTCGGCGCGGTTGGCGTGGTCGCGCGCGAGAAGCGGGTAATCGCGGCGAATCTCGGCCCGCGTCCGCTCGGGATGCGAGACAAAATTCACGTCGTGGATCGTCACCACCTGTGCGGCCGTCTTCGAGGGCAGCAGCAGCGGATGCGACGAGTGCGCCACATCGAAGCGGCCGCCGCCGAGCCATTCAACCGGCGGCCACTCCAGGCGATGCCAGGCGAGATTCAGCAGGCGGACCGGGATGCGCCGATCGATTGTCCGCGCGCCCGCCAACTCCGGCGAAGCATCGAGGCGATCCTTCCACGAGCTCGAAAACAGCGACAGCTCCAACCCGTTCCTCGACTCGCGGGGCGGACTGGCGGCCAGCATGGCGGTGACGAGCTGATGGGTGTACTCGCCGACGCCGCTGCGTTCCCGCAGCGCCGGGCGGTAATCGATTACGACGCGCACTTGTTTAAGTCGTTTCGAGCCAGTATCTTATTGTAAATATGAGGATCGCCGTCGTCGGCTCGGGTTATGTCGGTCTCGTCCTGGGTGCCTGCCTCGCTGAAAATGGAAACACCGTCGAGTGTGTCGATAAGGATGAGTCGAAAATCAAGATGCTTCGCGCCGGGCGGATGCCCATCTACGAGCCGGGGCTCGAGGAGATGGTCGTCAGGAACGGGCGCGAAGACCGGCTGACCTTCACGACCGACCTGCCAGCCGCGGTCGTTGCCGCCGACATCGTGTTCATCGCCGTGGGCACGCCCCAGGGCGAAGATGGCGCCGCCGACCTCCAGCACGTCCTTGCCGTGGCCAGGGAAATCGGCCGCGCGATGAACAAATACACGGTCGTGGTCGACAAGAGCACCGTGCCGGTCGGGACGGCGCCGAAGGTCCGGGCCGCGATCGCCGCCGAAACCTCGCAGACCTTCAGCATCGTCAGCAACCCCGAGTTCCTCAAGCAGGGCGCCGCGATCGAAGACTTCATGAAGCCGGATCGCGTGGTGATCGGCATCGAGGATCGGGATGAGCGCGCGGCCGCCCTCATGAAGGAGCTCTACGGTCCGTTCACGCGCACCGGGGCGCCGATCCTGGTGATGAGCACGGCGAGCGCCGAGCTCTGCAAATACGCGGCGAACTCGATTCTGGCGACGCGCATCTCGTTCATGAACGAGATCGCCAACGTCTGCGAGATCCTCGGCGCCGACGTCGATCACGTCCGCAAGGCGATCGGGTCCGACCGGCGCATCGGCAACTCGTTCCTGTTTCCCGGTGTCGGCTACGGCGGCAGCTGCTTTCCCAAGGATACCCAGGCGCTGCTGCGATCGACCTCCGACAAGGGCTACGACTTCAAGATTCTGCGCGCGGTCGAAGACGTCAACGACCTGCAGAAGCAGCGGCTGGGCGAAAAGATCGAGCGGCACTTCGGCAATCTGGCGGGCCGGACGATCGCGGTGTGGGGACTGGCCTTCAAGCCGCGCACCGACGACATGCGCGAGGCGCCGTCGATTCCGATCATCGAGCGGCTGCTCTCGCACGGCGCCACGGTGAAGGCCTACGATCCGGCGGCGGCGCCGGTTGCCAAGCGCATCTTCGACGGTCGCATCGCGATCTGTGAGAAAAGCTACGAGGCGCTGGTCGGCGCTGATGCGCTCGCGATCGTCACCGAATGGAACGAGTTCCGCGAGCCCGACTTCTCGAAGATGAAGGCGCTGATGAAGTCGCCGGTCGTGTTCGACGGCCGCAACATCTATTCGCCCGAGCACATGCGCGCGCTCGGCTTCACGTACTTTTCCATTGGCCGGTAGCGCGGCCGTCCTCGTCACGGGCGGCGCGGGCTACATCGGCAGCCATGCTGCCAAGGCGCTCCACGGCGCCGGCTATCGCGTGATCGTCTACGACAACCTTGTCGCCGGGCATCGAGCGGCCGTCAAGTACGGCGACCTCGTGGAGGGGGACATCGCCGACGTCGCGGCGCTCCGGACGGCAATGCGGACGCATGACGTCGTCGGCGTCATGCACTTCGCCGCCTTTCTCGACGTCGGCGAATCGGTGCGCGATCCGATCCGCTACTACCGCAACAACGTGATCGGCGCGCTCGGCGTGCTCGAGGCGATGGCGGTAGAAGGCGTCCAGAATTTCGTCTTCTCCTCGACCTGCGCGACCTACGGCGAGCCGATCGAAACGCCGATCACCGAAACGCATCCGCAGCACCCGATCAACAGCTACGGCGAGACGAAGCTGGCCGTCGAGCATGCGCTGCCGCACCTCCAGACGGCCCATGGCATCCGGTGGGTGGCGCTGCGCTACTTCAACGCGTCGGGCGCCGATCCGGACGGCGAAATCGGCGAGGATCACTCGCCTGAAATCCATCTCATCCCGCGCGCCATCGAAGCGGCCAACGGCGGGCGGGGACTTCAGGTGTTCGGCGACGACTACCCGACGCCGGACGGCACCTGCCTCCGCGATTACGTCCACGTCACCGATCTCGCCGACGCTCACGTTCGCGCGCTCGAAGCGATCGTCGAGACCGGCAAGTCGGGCGCGTACAACCTCGGCACCGGACGTCCGCACTCGGTCCGCGAGGTCATCGACACGGTCGAGCGCGTTTCGGGACGAAAAGTGCCGTGGACGCTGGCGCCGCGCCGGCCAGGCGATCCGGCGGTCCTCTACGCGTCGCCGCAGAAGGCGCACGCCGAACTGCGCTGGACGCCGCGCTACGCCGACCTCGAGACCATCGTTCGCACCGCGTGGGACTGGCATCGCACGCACCCGCAGGGGTACTCGACAGGCGCGGCATGAGCACCGAGCGG